>Ga0335075_10002971_pt1 | contig 27106 bp, 27 predicted proteins | sample Lox_Sample_24_FD_206723 | JGI IMG/M metagenome (GOLD analysis project Ga0335075, IMG submission 206723) | Soil microbial communities from Loxahatchee National Wildlife Refuge, Florida, United States - Lox_Sample_2.4 | ecosystem: Environmental > Terrestrial > Soil > Wetlands | place: USA...
CGCTGACGCCGCAGGGACTCTTCCTCGGCGGCTATGGTCCTGGCGACGCAAGCCCCGACATCGGCGATTCGGCGATCACCGAGACGGCCGGGCTCGGCGGCTTCGCCATGGCGGCGGCACCCGCCATTGCAGCCCTCGTTGGCGGGACCGCTGCCGATGCGCTCGCCACGACCCGGCGGATGTACGAGATCACGCTGGCCGAGCATCCGGCGTTCCGGGTGCCGGCGCTGGAGTTCCGCGGCACGCCGGCCGGGATCGACGTCACGCTGGTGGCGCGAACCGGCATCCTGCCGCAGATCAATACCGGCATGGCCGGCAAAATGCCGGGAACGGGTCAGGTCGGCGCCGGTCTTGTGACGCCGCCGGCCGAGGTCTTCCCGGCCGCGTTGCGGTCGCTGGCACGGTCGGTGCCGCCGCCGCCCCGATGACCCACTGGTCCACCCGCGGCGTGCCAGCCAGGATCCGGGTCTAGCGGATCAGCGGCCGGAGATGAGTGCCGTGGTGATCGCGTCATCGATCGAGGCGGGCGAGCAACCGTTTACCTGCAGCCTGCCGTGCCACGGGGACTGCAGGACCACTATGGCTGAGAGCGTTCCGTCCGGTCCGGCGTGGCCGACTGCAATGGTGCGGGCACCGGTCTGCAGCTCGCTTAGGCTGGCTCTGAATATCATGACCCTGGTGGCGCTGGAGGTGGTCACCGGAACTTGGGTTCCGGTGGAGGTGACGACGGTGAAGCCAGCGGCGCTCGCGTCCGATACCGTCCCCTGAACTGAGGCGACTCCCGATGGCGTCTGCACTTGGCCGCTGCGGATCCGCGGCAGCCCGACGCTGACGTTCCCGGCTTCGATAGTCCCGTTGGACCTATGGCCTGACGCGATAACTGACGCCCCGTCGGTGACATCGCTCAGCGGCGCGCGGAACATGCTCGCTCTCGTGGACGCCGTCGTGGTCACCGTCACCGGCTGGCCGCTGGCCGTCTTGATGGCCAGGCTGGTGCCGTTCACCTGCTCGAGCGTCCCGTCGGCCTGCTCGAGCCCGGCGCAACCGCTGACCGCGGTGAGAGCCGCCGTCTTGGTGCCGGTTCTGGCTGTGCCGGGCGCGTGTCCGCTGAGGGCGGCGCTCATCCCGTAGCTGGCGCCGCCGATGAGGACGAGCGCGGCCGCCGCGCTGGCGGCCAGCGTGGCGCGTCGCTTGGGGCCCGCCAGTACGCGCGGTCCCATCTGCCACGGCCGGGCGGGTGGCGCCGACTCCGGCGCGGCGGCCGCCAGGGCGCGGACTCCGCCGGCAACGAGGTTCCAGCGGTTCGCTTCGGCGCGACAGTGCCAGCAGATCGCGAGGTGCTCCTGAGCCCGGTCGCTTATCGCCTGGCCGCTGGCCTCGGTGAGCAGGTCGTCAAGGTCCAGATGGGGGGAGTGGGTGTCAGCAGCGTCTGTGTTCATCGGTTCTGGCCCTTCTCGTTAAGTTTCCGGCTGAGCGCGGTGCGCGCCGCGGTGAGGCGGCTCTTCACCGTCCCGACGGGGATCTCCAGGACCGCGGCGACCTCGGGGAGGCTGAGCCCGGCGGCGAAGACAAGGCCTAGTACCTCGCGGTGGGGTGGTGCGAGCTCCCGAATCGCACCCATTACCTCCGCCAGTTCCGCGCGGTCCAGTGCCATGACCTCCGGCCCGGGACCGGAACCCGGCTGATCGGCCAGGAAGGCGTCATCCACCACCCGCAGCCGACGGCCTCGCAGCCGGTCCCTGGTCTGCCGTCGCGCGATCGCGATCACCCACGAACGCACCGACGACTCGCCCCGGAATGAGCCGGCTCCGCGCCAGACGGCGAGCATCGTGTCCTGCACGATCTCCTCCGCAAGTACGCGCTCACCGGCCACCAGGAGGACCTGCGCGAACACGACCCGGCCGTGCTCGCGGTAGAACGCGGCCATCGCGCTCTCGTCGCCCTGACCGATCCTGCGCAGCAACTGAGCATCGTCGCAGGTAGGGCCGGGACTGGCGGCGAGAGTCGTTGCGCCGGCGTCCCGCTGCGGATCGTTCACCCGTGACCTCCCCGAAGGCGTCGCTTGGAGAGTAAGTAGCAACAGGCGACGACGCGGTTCGCCGCACTGCCGACGTTTCTTGGTAGCCGAGCTTGCCCGCCGGGCTGCTGCAGCGCGATTACAACCTATGAGCAGAGCTCCTGAACGTGTTCAAAGTCACGCTCCCGTGGGCTAGTCCAGCGGGCTAGCCCGCAGGATATTTGAACATGTTCAAGGAAATCGGCCCCAAGGGAGTGGCCATGACCGTCGTCGTCACCTACCTCGCTTATCTCCTCATCAGCGTTGGCCTCACATTCGGAGTTGGCCAGGTGCTGTCGCGCAGCGGCCGGCTTTTCCTGCTCGATGCGCTCGACGGCAGTGACGGAGCCGCTAGCGGCATCAGCAGACTGAACGTGGTCACCTTCTACCTGATCAGCCTGGGGTTCGTCGCGCTGACGATGCGCACTTCGGGCGGCAGCGTCACCGCCAGGCAAGCCATCGAGCTGCTGGCGACGAAGATCGGGGAGGTCCTGCTTGTGCTCGGCATGCTGTACCTGGCCAGTATCGGCGTTCTGATCAGGCTGCGCCGTCGGCTCAGGATGCAGGCGCAGGACAGCACGGCAGCGCCGTCAGCCGGTCCGCAGCCGACACCGGCTCAGAAGCCTGCATCATCAGCCCCGCCGTCGGGGACGCAGGCACTGTGGCGGCCTGCGCCGAGGAGGACCGCTCAGTGACGCCAGCGGGCGAGCCCGAACTGACGCCACGGGCGGAGCAGACCAGGACCGCCATTATCGAAGCGGCTCTGCGGCTATTTCGCCAGAACGGCTACGAGGCCGCGACGATGCGGGCGATAGCGCGGGAGGCGGGAGTCTCTACCGGCAACGCCTATTACTACTTCGGCTCCAAGGACGAGCTGATTCAGGAGTTCTACCTGCGCAATCACGTCGAGCACGCAGCGGCATGCCGCGGCATGCTCGACGCTGAGAGTGAGTTCGCCAGCCGGCTGCGCGGCACGCTCACGGCCCTGATCCAGGTGCTTGACCCCTATCACTCATTCGCCGCCACCTTCTACAAGCACGCCGCCGAGCCCGCCAGCCCGCTGAGCCCGTTCAGCGGGGAATCCGGCGCGGCGCGAGACGCGTCGATTGCGCTGTTCCGCGAGGTCGCAGACGGATCGTCGGCCCGGATCGACCCCGAGCTCCGCGCGGAGCTACCGGAGCTGCTCTGGCTGTTCTCACTGGGCATCGTGTTGTTCTGGGTCCACGACACATCACCAGGGCGCGCGAAGACCTACCGCCTGATCGACTCGACGGTGCCGCTGGCCGACCGCCTCGTTTCGCTGGCCCGGATCCCGGTGCTGCGCGGCACGATGCGGGAGATCGTCGCGATCATCCGCGAGATCCGGATGTGACTTATGCGGCTGGGCCGGTCTGCCTGGGCCTACTCCGGCCGGTACTCCCGCTGTCCTGTTGCCGGGTTGTACCAGACGCGCATCCGCTTGCCCGACTGCGGGTCGACGAACACCTCATCAGTAGGCTGGGCGGCACTCGTGCCGTCCGACGACTTGCGGCTGCCGCGGTAGCGATCCCAGCCGAACAGCGCGATGACGATCCCCACGACGACGATCGCGACGATGACCCATTCCAGGACGTGCATGACGCGTCCTGCTCAGCCCTGCGAGCCAGTCAGCGGCGTGGAGTCCCACTCGATCACCCGCGCGGTGCCATAGGCCACGATCTCGCTCATCGTCTTGCCCATCTCGGTGGAGTCGAAGCGCATCATGGTGACGGCGTTAGCCCCCATGGCGGCGGCGTTCTGGACCAGCCGGTCGAGAGCCTGCCGTCTGGAATCCTCGCTGAGCTTGACGTACGAGCGGATCTCGCCGCCGACGATGGTCTTGAGGCCGGCGGCGATATTTCCGCCTAGGCTCCGCGACCGCACGGTCAGCCCGAATACCTGGCCGAGCGTTTTGACCACAGTGGCCCCCGGTATGTTCTCGGTAGTGGTGATGATCATGGACTGCGACGGACCGGCGTTCTCGGCTGGCATCATCGGGCTGTCTCCTTGGCGCCTTCGCACCGGGCTATCCGGCACGCCAGAAAATTGATATCACTTTGATAGTAGGACGTCAAGCGAGCTATCGCCGCTGGTGGCGAGCAGCAGTTCGCTGCCGTCATCGCGCCGCCGCACAACAGACGGCTCGCGGCAGGTATAGGTCAGGCCGGCTGCCGCCACGACGCGACCCTAGGCCGACCGCGGCTATCCGGCCAGCAGGTCGCTGACGGCATCGCGCAGCGGCTCCATCAGCGCCGCGGCCCGCGCCCGGGCTTCGGTCAGGTTGCCGTCCGTGACCGGCTCTACCACCTCGAGGTATGCCTTGATCTTGGGCTCGGTGCCGCTTGGCCGGATGACAACCCGGCCGCTGGCCAGCTGGTAGATGAGCACATCCGCAGCGGGAAGCTCACTGGTCCGGCTGGTCAGGTCCGCGATCGAGCTGACTGCCTGGCGTGCCAATGCGGTCGGCGGCTCAGCTCGCAGCCGTGACATCACCTCGTCGGGCCTCGTCGTGGTGACGGTGACCTGCGCCGTTGCGTGCACGCCGTACGTCGCCTCGAGTTTGTCGTACGCGTCAATGAGCGACAAGCCGGCTGACCTGGCCGCCGCGGCGAGACCGAGAATGGCAAGCGCCGCTCCGATGCCATCTTTGTCGCGCACCACGCCGGTGACCGCGTAGCCGAGTGCCTCTTCATAACCGAAGACGAACCGGAGTCCAGGTCGCGAGTCAGAAGCCCGCATGATCCACTTGAAACCGGTGAGCGTCTGCGCATACTGCGCGCCGGCTGCTGCGGCGACGCGCGACAGCAGCGTTCCCGACACGATGGTGGACACGACCAGCTCGCCGGGTCTGTCTCCGGGCCGGCCAGCCCGGCCCAGCAGGTACGCGCCCAGCAGGGCACCCACCTGGTCGCCGGATAGCCGCCGCCACGTGCCGCGGGCATCGCCGGCGGGAACGGCAACAGCGAGCCGGTCGCCGTCCGGGTCGTTCGCTATCACCAGGTCGGCGGCGGTGTGCCGGCCGAGCTCGATGGCCAGGTCGAGAGCACCAGGTTCCTCGGGGTTAGGGAACGCCACCGTCGGAAAGCCGGGGTCAGGCTCGGCTTGGGCCGCCACCATGACCGGTTCCGGGAATCCCGCCTGCCGGAACGCCCTGGTGGCCAGGCTGGCCGCGACGCCGTGCAGCGGGGTGTAGACGAATCGCACCTCCGCAGCGCTCGCCGGTGCCGGGGAGATCGCGCACACCGCATCGAGATATGCCTGGGCGACCGCGTCGCCGATCCGGTTGATGAGCGGGCTGTCCGGCTCGGCGACCGGGATCTGGCTGAGCGGGCCGAGCTGGCTGATCGCGTGCTCGATCTCGGCGTCTGCGGGCGGCACGATCTGCGCGCCGTCACCCAGGTAGAGCTTGTAGCCGTTGTCGGCTGGCGGATTGTGGCTGGCCGTGATCATGACACCGGCAGCGGCCCTCAGGTGGCGGACCGCAAAGGCCAGCAGCGGCGTGGGTTGCTGCCGCGGCAGCAGATGCACCCGGATGCCTGCGCCGGCCAGCACCCTGGCAGCCTCGTCGGCGAACTGGTCGCTGCGGTGCCGGGCGTCGCACCCGATGACGACGCCGGCCTGCGCGCTCGCCGGATCGCGGTGTCTGAGCCAGCCAGCCAGGGCCGCAGTAGTCGCGCGGACGATCGCGCGGTTCATGCGGTTCGGGCCGGCGGCCACAGCGCCGCGCAGCCCGGCGGTGCCGAACTCGAGCCGTCCGGCGAACCGGTCGGCGAGCTCGGCGGCGGCCTCGTCCCTGTCATCGGCCAGCAGTGCGGTCAGCTCTGCCCGGTCAGCGTCGTCCGGGTCGTCAGCGATCCACGCGGACGCGATGGCTCGCAGCTCGCCGGGCGCGATGTCGCTTGTCGCCATGTCAGGCGAGCCCGGGCAGGATCTCGGCTAGCAACGTTCCCATCCGCAACGCCGCCTGCTGTCCCGCCGCGACGACCTCGCTGTGATCGAGCGGCTGATCGCCCAGCCCGGCAGCGAGGTTAGTGACGAGCGACAGGCCGAGGACTTCGGCGCCCAGATGGCGGGCGGCGATCGTCTCCAGGGCGGTGGACATGCCGACGAGGTCCGCGCCGGCTGCCCTGAGCATCCGGATCTCAGCCGGGGTCTCGTAGTGCGGCCCGACGAGCGCGGCGTAGACGCCTTCCTCCAGGCTTGGGTTCGCCGCCTTGGCGATCGCGCGCAGCCGCGGCGAGTAAGCCTGCGACAGGTCGGTAAAGCGCGACGGGTAACCACCCGGCGGCGGCGGACCGGCGACCGGTGACTGTCCGGTCAGGTTGATGTGATCGCTGATCAGGACCGGCTGCCCGGGCCGGAAGCCGCGCCTGATCCCGCCCGCCGCGTTGGTTAGCACGATGACGCGACAGCCAGCGGCGATAGCCGTCCGCACGCCGTGGACCACGGCTGCGGGCTGATGGCCCTCGTACAAATGCGAGCGACCGAGGAACACCAGCGCGCGGCTCCTCCCGGCCCGGACAGACCGCACCGCCGGGACGTGCCCGGGCACTGTCGGCTCGGGAAATCCGCCGAGCTCGGCTAGCGGTACCACCGCGTCAGGCGGGCCGATCGCATCAGCCGCGGGCGCCCAGCCGGAGCCAAGCACGACGGCAACGTCGTGGGAGTCGAAGCCGGTGAGCCTCGCTAGCAGATTCGCGCTAGCGGACGCGACCGCGTACGGATCAGTCAACTAGCTAGCTCCAGGCCCGGTGCCGTCGCGGCAATGCGCTCAATTACCGGATCGTCCGGCTCGGGTCGCTGCGGCCCGATCGATATCGCGCCGTCGAGTGCAGCCTGCGCGCGCTCGAACCTGGCGGGATCGTCCGCGCGCAGTTCGAGCACAGGCTGGCCGGCCTCGACCTGCTCGCCTGGCTTGGCAAGGCAGATGATCCCCGCCGCAGGCGATACCGGGTCTTCCTTCCTTGCCCGGCCGGCGCCCAGCCGCCAGGCCGCGACGCCAACCGCGCGCGCGTCCATGGCGGTGATCCAGCCGGCCGCCTCAGCTTTGACGACGGTGGTGTGCTGCGCGGCGGGGAGCGGGGCATCTGGATCTCCGCCCTGTGCCGCAATCATGGTGCGGTAAGACTTAAGGGCCCGGCCGTCGGCCAGGGCGGCTGCCGGATCTGCGCCGACCCCGGCGAGTCGCAGCATCTCCGTCGCCAATGCCAGCGTGACCGCGACCAGGTCATCCGGACCGTTGCCGTGAAGCGTCGCCACTGCCTCCTCGACCTCGATCGCGTTCCCGACAGCCCGGCCGAGCGGCTGGTCCATCCTGGTGAGCAGTGCGCTGGTACGGACTCCCCGGCCATTGCCCAGCTCCACCATTGTCTGCGCGAGCATCCGCGCCGATGCGAGGTCGGGCATGAAGGCGCCGCTCCCGACCTTCACGTCCAGGACAAGTGAGCGTGTCCCCTCCGCGATCTTCTTGGACATGATGGAGCTGGCGATCAGCGGGATGGACTCGACTGTGCCGGTGACGTCCCGTAGCGCGTACAGCTTCCGGTCAGCGGGGGCCAGCCCGTCGCCGGCTGCGCAGATGACGCAACCGACGCTGCGGAGCACTGCAAGGATTTCGGAGTTGGATAGCGTGGCGCGCCAGCCGGGAATCGATTCCAGCTTGTCCAGCGTCCCGCCGGTATGCCCGAGACCGCGTCCAGAAAGCTGCGGCACCGCGGCCCCGCAGCTAGCTACCAACGGCGCAAGGATGAGGGACACCTTGTCCCCGACCCCGCCGGTCGAGTGCTTGTCGGCAGTCGGCGCGGTCAGGCCAGTCAGGTCCAGCTGCTCGCCACTGCTGATCATGGAATCGGTCCACGCCGTCAACTCGTCGGCATCCAGGCCGTTGAAGTAGATCGCCATCAGCAACGCCGACATCTGCTCGTCCGCTATCGCGCCATGGGTGTAGGAGTCGATCAGCCAGCCGATGTCGGGCCCGGCCAGCCGGGCCCCGTCCCGCTTAGCCCGGATCAGGTCAACGGCGTCAGGCATCGCGGCGGCTCCGGAGGGCAAGGTCGGTGTCGGTGAAAGCGCCAGGCAGCAGGTCGCCCAGCCGCTGCGGCCCGGCATCGGCATCGAGCAGCAGTTCCGGGCCGCCAGCCTCCAGCAGAAGCTGACGGCAGCGGCCGCACGGCATCAGCGGCTCGCCATCCGCTGCCACGACGCTGACCGCGACGAGCGGTCCGGCGCCGACGGCGTGCTGAGCGCTGACGAGGCCGCATTCCGCGCACAGGGTCAGCCCGTACGACGCGTTCTCCACATTGCAGCCGGTCACCATCGTGCCGTCGCGATCTTGCCCCGCGGCACCGACCTGAAGACCCGAGTACGGTGCATGGGCCCGGGCGGCTACACCCGTGGCAGCGGCACGCAGCGCTGCCCAGTCGACGTTCATTCAGCTCGCTCTCGTGTCACGACTTGACGTACGGCTGACCGTCAGCCTTGGGTGCCCGGACCTTGCCGACGAGGCCGGCCACGGCGATGATCGTGGCCACGTATGGGGCCATGTTCATGATCGGGGCGGGCAGCACAGGGTTGACCGTGGGCAGAACCAGGGCGAGTTCCAGGCTGAAACCGAACAGCAGCGCTGCGGCGAGCGCCCCGGAGGGAGTCCAGCGGCCGAAGATCAGCGCCGCCAGGGCGATGTAGCCGAATCCCGAGCTGATGTCCTCGTTGAAGAGGCCAACCGAGCCGATGGTCAGGAACGCCCCGCCGATCCCGGCGAGCAGGCCGCCCAGAATCACGTTGCGATAGCGGGTCCACAGAACGTTGATACCGACCGTGTCCGCCGCAGTCGGATGCTCGCCGACCGCTCGCACCCGCAGTCCCCACCGGGTGTGGAACATGGCCACCTGTACACCGATGACCGCAATGTAGGTGATGTAGAGGAAGACGTTGGAGTCGAAGAAGATCGGACCGATGACCGGGATCTGGGCGAGCCCCGGGATCTTGAGAGCCGCGAATGTGTTGCCCGTGTTGTAGTTGGGGTTCGTCGACATCAGCCGGTCGTAGAAGTAGTCGGTCATGCCGAGCGCCAGCACGTTGAGCACGACGCCAAGGACGATCTGATCCATCAGGAAGCTGATCGCGAAGACCGCGAGCAGCACGCCGACAAGTCCGCCGGCCAGCGATCCGGCCACCAGCCCGACCCAGAGTCCGCCGAACGCGCTGGCGACGATCGCGGCCGTGAACGCTCCGAACAGCAGCTGGCCCTCGATGGCGATGTTGATCACGCCGGACCGCTCGCACAGGCACCCCGCCAGTGCGCCCAGGATCAGCGGAATCGAGGCGGTGAAAGTGCCCTGCGCGATGATGATCACGTTGAGCGGGTTCGCGCCAGCGTCTGCCCAGCACAGCAGCGCCAGGAGGAAGCTCACGAGCACTCCGGCGATGGCCAGCCGCTTGCCCAGGCGGCTGAACGGCACTGTCGCGCGCAGAACGCCCAGCCCGATGGCCACGGCGCCGAGCGCGTAGCACACCGACGCTGCCGGCACCCTGATCACGGGAATCCTGACGCCCGACCCCGCTTGCGACAGCTCGAAGCTGGCGTCGCCTGAATGGGCGAGCATGCCGAAGACAGCGATATTGATCAGGCCGATGACGATGAAGGTGACGGCGGCCACGTGCCGGCGTTCAGTGGTCAGCGGCGCGCGCACCGCCGCGGCGAGCGTGGTCACCCGTTCCATCCCTTCGCGACGGCCTCCATGCCGGTGCCTGCTGTGGTCCGCAGCCGGAAGACTGCGCGGATCAATGCGGGCGCGGCGACGAAAAGCACGATCAGTCCTTCGAGTACCTGGACGATGTCGGCTGGCACCTGACCGAGCGTGGCAGCCTCCACGTAGGTACCTCCCACGTGCAGTGCACCGAACAGCAGTCCGGCTAGCACGACTCCCATTGGCCTGGCCCTGCCGAGCAGCGCAACCGTGATGCCGTCGGAACCGTAGGTGCCGTAGCTATTGAAGGTGAGCTGCGTATTCGTGCCCTGAATCACCGTCGCAGCGGAGAGCCCGGCCAGCCCGCCCGCCAGCAGCATCACCAGGATCCAGGACCGCTCGACCTTGATGCCGGCTGTGCGCGCGGCGCTCGGGCTTGCGCCCACCGTACGGAACTGGAATCCGGTCGTCGTGCGGGACAGCAGCCAGGCGACCGCGATAGCGGCCGCGACAGCGATCAGGAAACCCACCCCTACCTGCGGTGGCGGGCCGCCGACGTGCCCGAGGTTGGCGTCGTTCTGGATGAAGGGTGCGATCTGGTTGGTCTGCCCTGGCTGCTGAAGCATGGCCGGATGCGACAGCAGATACTGCAGCAGGTCGTACATCACGTAGTTGAGCATGATCGTGACAATGACCTCGTGCGCGCCGGTCCTGGCTTTGAGCACGCCGACGAACCAGCCGATGACAGCGCCACCAACGAATGCACCGACCACGCAGACGATGATGTGGATGACCGGCGGCAGGCTCACACCGAAGCCGAGCCAGGTCGCCACGACCGCGCCGCCGACCCACTGCCCGGCCGCCCCGATGTTGAACAATCCGGCCCGGAACGCGATGGCCACCGACAGACCGGTCAGGATCAGCGGAGTGGCCTGGGCGCAGGTCGCCGACAGCGGATAGAAGACTGCCGCGATCGAGCCGCCATGGAAGGCGGCGCTGAGCGTAGCCGGATTCAGGATGGCGCCTTCGAACATCTGCGAGTAGGCGAACGAGACCGAGTCCCAGGTCTGGCCGAGCGCGTAGCCAGGAGCCGCGAAGAACGAGCTCCAGGCGCGGGACACTACCGGGTCGCTGAACACGATCAGGATCCCGCCGACCACCAGGGCCAGGAAGATCGCCAGGATCGTCACCACGGCCGAGCTGCCCTGCGTGATTGCCTGGATGAGCACAGTGCCGGTCAGCCGGGCACGCGACTTGACGGGACCTGGCGCTTGCGTCGGCTGGCCCGCCTCGGCGGCTGCTGATCCAGGGTCGGGCGCTGCCGGCGCCGGATCGACAGGAACGTCACTCACTGCCAAGCTCCTCGGCTCGCGGCTTTGCCTGACCGGCCGGCGGCTCGACGGTCTGCATCAGCTCATCAGCGTCTGGCCGGTGTGGTGCGCTGCCATTGCCCAGCCCATCGGCGGTCGTGGCACCGGCCATCAGCAGGCCAAGCTCCTGCTCGGCTATGTCGGGCGCGCACATGCCGACGATCTTGCCCTCGTACATGACGGCGATCCGGTCCGACAGCGCGTAGATCTCCTCGAGCTCGGAGGAGACGATGACCACCGCCACTCCGCGATCGCGCTGCTTGACGATCTCGGAGTGCACGAACTCGATCGAGCCGACATCCAGGCCGCGGGTTGGCTGGCTGGCTAGCAGCAGCTTGTTCGGCCGGCTCAGCTCCCTGGCGACGACCACCTTCTGCTGATTCCCGCCGGAGAGCGTGCCAGCCGAGGTGAGCACCGAGGAAGTCCGGACGTCGTACTCGGCGACCAGCTGGGTCGCTGCCTTCTTGACGGCGTCGGGCTTCATGGCGATGCCGCGCGCGTAGGGCGGCTGGTCGTACACGTCCAGCACCAGATTGTCGGCGACCGGGAAGGCCCCCACCAGGCCATCCTCCTGCCGGTCCTCCGGGATATAGCCGATCCCGGCCCTCAGCCGGTCACGGGTGCTTGCCGCACTGATGTCCGTGGCGTCGAGTACGACTGAGCCGGTGGATGGCCGCAAGCCCATCAGCGCCTCGCACAGTTCGGTCTGGCCGTTCCCTTGCACCCCTGCGATCCCCAGGATCTCGCCGCCCCGCACGTCGAAAGAGATCGACCGGACAGCCAGGTCGCCGTGCTCGCCGGGCACGCTGAGGTCGCCCACATCGAGCACCACCCCGGTGGGGGATGCCGCTTGCTTGCTGACTCGAAGCTGCACGGAGCGGCCGACCATCAGGGCGGCGAGTTCCGCATCGCTGGTAGTCGGCGGACGCTCGGCGACTACCTGGCCGCGGCGGATGATCGTGATGTTGTCGGCGATCGCCTGGACCTCCCGGAGTTTGTGTGAGATGAAGATGATCGAGTGGCCGCTCTCGCGAAGCTGGCGCATGATCTGGAAAAGCTCTTCAGTCTCACCGGGGGTAAGCACGGCCGTGGGCTCGTCCAGCACCAGGATGCTGGCGTCGCGCAGCAACGCCTTGATGATCTCAACTCGCTGCTGCACGCCTACCGGAAGGTCCTCGACGTGGGCGTCGGGATCGACGCGGAGTCCGTAGCGCTCCGACAGCTCTCGTACCGAGGTACGTGCCTGCCGCCGGTCAAGCAGGCCGAGCGAGGGTAGCCGGGACGGCAGGCTGAACCGCCGGATGTGCACCGGGCCAAGATTGACCGCGGGCGTACCAAGCCGGCGAATCGGCTCGGCGCCGAGCGTCACGTTCTCCGCGACGGTGAAGACCGGGACGAGCATGAAGTGCTGATGCACCATGCCCACGCCGGCGCTGATCGCGTCCTTGGGCGACCGGATATGCACCTGCTGATCGTCGACGAGGATCTCGCCCTCATCGGGCTGCACCAGCCCGTACAGGACGTTCATCAACGTCGTCTTACCCGCGCCGTTCTCGCCGAGCAGTGCCCGGATCTCGCCCGGCTGCACGACCAGGTCGATGTGGTCGTTGGCCACGAGACCGCCGAATCGCTTGGTGATCCCACGCAGTTCAAGCTTCACCGGGCTGTCTCCAAGTGACCTCGCCGCCCGGCTGCCTGGCGGGACCAGGCAGCCGGGCGGCTCATCCGACCGTTACTCCGGGTTTGATCAGTGGTCAGACCGGGCTCTTGGTGTACGGCTTGATCTTTCCGCTGATGATGTCCTGCTCCAGTGTCTTGATCTCGGCCTGCAGCGACGCCGGAACCTTGCTGGAATAGTCGTGGTACGGGGACAGGACCGCGCCGCCGTTGGCCAGCGTGCCGACGTAGGTACCGCCCTTAAAGGTGCCGTTGGCCGCGGCGAGGACCGCGGTCTTGACTGCCTCGGTTATCCCCTTGGTCACGCTGGTGAGCATGTACTTGCAGTACTGCGCGGCACTGATGCAGCCGTCGGTGTCCACCCACTCCATCGACACGTTCTTGCCGGAGCTGTCCGCCGTCTGGACCGCCTTCGCGGTGCCGAGGCCAACGCCGCCAGCGACCGGGAAGATGACGTCAGCACCATCGCCAATGAACGTGTTGGTGAGCGCCTGGCCGGCGCCGAGGTCGGTGAAGTTCCCGATGAAGCTGCCCTTCTGGGTCTTCTCGTTCCAGCCGAGCAACGTCACGTGGGCGTGGTTGTGCGAGTTGTAATAATCCACGCCGTCCTGGAAGCCGTCTTCGTAGATGGTGACCGTGCCGAAGTCCTCACCGCCGTAGGTGGCCACGACGTGCGACTTACTCATGGCGGCCGCTAGGTAGCCGCCGAGGAAGCCGTCCTCAACCGTGTCGAAGACCAACTGGTCGATGTTGGTTTCCTTTGTGCCGCTCAGGCACTCGGAGGCGTACGAGCAGTCGACGATCGCGAACTTCTGATGCGGGTTGGCCTTGGCCGCCGCCTCGGTCGCGTCCGCCATCAGGAAGCCGACGGTAACGATGATCCCGCACTTCTTGCCGACGAAGGTGCTGATGTTGGTCGCGTAGTCAGCCGAGGTCGTCGATGGCAGGTAAGTAACCTGGATGTTGTGGTCTGCTGCCGCTGCCGCCTGCATGCCTTCCCACGATGACTGGTTAAACGACTTGTCGTCGATGCCGCCGGTGTCGGTGACCATGCAGCCCAGGAACTTGCCGCTGGCCGACGTGGCCCCGGGCGTGGTGCTTGACGAGCCGCTGCCCGACGGCGCGCTGCCGCATGCGGCAGCCAGCAGCGCAACCGCGCCGAACGCCACGACGGCCCTCAGTGTGACTCTCACGGATACCTCCTCTGCGGGGGGCGGCTCGGGCCGCCCGGAAGGGACCGCCGGCTAGCTGCGCGGACCCCGCCGGCTGGGGTAAGTCGTCCCGGATGTCCCCCCCGGGATTGCCCGAAGGGTAGTCCTGGCGCCGCCACTCGGGAAGCATGAATCCGCAGCCAGACAGCGATGTTGCGGAATCGAGACAGTCTGGGACCGAAGATCGGAGTTCACTCGTCAGTAGCTGGGAACTACCGCCGATTCACGTCCGATTCCGGACGGCAATTGCCTGCTGACGGTGCGCCATTTCGCCGCCCTGGCATCCGGCACTGCGTCTTGCGCGGGGGCGCGCGGGGTAACAATGGTGGCCATGTCACTGACCATCGACGAGCTCCGCCGTGCTCCGAAGGTGCTGCTGCACGATCACCTCGACGGCGGGCTGCGCCCGCAGACCATCGTCGACCTGGCGCGCGAGACGGGTTACGGCCGGCTGCCGGCCGATGACGCGGCAGGTCTTGCCGCGTGGATGGCGGCCGCCGCGCAGCGCGGCAATCTCGAGCTGTACCTTGAGGCGTTCCAGCACACGGTCGGCGTGATGCAGACCCGGGACGCGCTGGTCAGGGTGGCTGCCGAGTGCGCCGAGGACCTGGCCGCCGACGGGGTCGTGTACGCGGAGGTCCGGTTCGCCCCCGAACTGCACCTGGAGCGAGACCTGAACCTGGATCAGGTGGTGGAGGCGGTGCTGGAAGGCTTCCGCCGCGGCAGTGCCGACCGGAAAATCACCGTCTGCGCGCTCCTGACCGCGATGCGCACGGCGGCCAGATCACTGGAGATCGCCGAGCTTGCCGTGCGGCACCGGGACGCCGGCGTGGTCGGATTCGACATCGCCGGCCCCGAAGCCGGCAACAGGCCGAGCCGGCACCTGGACGCTTTTCAGTTCGTGGAACGGGAGAACTTCCACATCACCATCCATGCCGGCGAAGGCTTCGGCCTGCCGTCGATCTGGGAGGCCCTGCAGTGGTGCGGCGCTCACCGGCTGGGCCACGGGGTGCGGATCATCGATGACATCAAGGTGCCGGATCAGGGGGAGGGACACCCGTCGCTTGGCAGGCTGGCCAGCTACGTCCGGGACCGCAGGATCCCGCTCGAGCTGTGCCCGACGTCAAACGTGCAGACGGGAGCGGCGGCCTCGATCAAGGAGCACCCGATCGGCCTGCTGCGGGAGATGCTGTTCAGGGTCACGGTCAACACCGACAACCGGCTGATGAGCGGCGTCAGCCTATCCTCGGAGTTCCGCGCGCTGAGCGAGGCATTCGGCTATGGCTGGCCAGACGTGGAGTGGCTGACGATCAATGCCATGAAGAGCGCCTTCGCGCCGTTTGACGAACGACTGTGGATTATCGATACCGTCATCAAGCCCGGCTTCGCCGAGCTGCGGCAGGCCACGTCGGCTAGCAACGCGCGTTCGGTGGACCGGCAGAAAGGTAGCGTATGAGCGTGGGGATCGAGTCGGTAGCACAGCCGTCACCGCGCGCTGTCTTCCGGGTGGGCGCGTTCGAGGCGGGCGACTTGGCTACCTCCGACGCCGCGTTGCGCCAGGTACTGCACGGCTTGCCTGGCGTCGACGAAGTGGGCGCAGCGCAGCGAGCCGCCGGGCTCGCCACCCGGTCGATCAAGAAGGACGCAAAGTTGCAAGCGCTGGACATGGCCGTCAGGATGGTTGACCTGACAACGCTTGAGGGCGCCGACACGCCTGGCAAGGTCGCAGCCATGTGCGCGAAGGCTCGCCAGCCCGATCCGTCAGATCTTTCAGTGCCTCCGGTGGCGGCCGTCTGCGTGTACCCGGACCTCGTGGGCGTTGCCAAGAAGGCCGTTGCAGGCAGCGGTGTCGCAGTCGCGTCCGTGGCTACCGCATTCCCCTCCGGCCGGGCGTCGCTTGCGGTGAAGCTCGCCGACGTCGAGGACGCGGTCAGCGCCGGAGCGGACGAGGTTGACATGGTGATCGACCGTGGCGCCTTCCTGGCGGGCCGCTACGGCCAGGTGTATGCGGAGATCAGGGCCGTCCGGGAGGCCTGCGGCCCGGCGCATCTGAAGGTGATCCTGGAAACTGGTGAGCTGGCGACGCTGGACAACGTCGCGCGCGCCTCCTGGCTGGCGATGATGGCCGGGGCGGACTTCATCAAGACCTCGACCGGAAAGGTCACGCCTGCCTCGACCCCGCCGACGGCTCTGGTCATGCTCGCCGCGGTCCGCGACTTCGAGCAGACCTCGGGCCGGCGTGTCGGCGTGAAGGTGGCTGGCGGCATCCGGACGGCCAAAGACGCGATCCGCTACCTCGTGCTGGTCAATGAGATCGCCGGCCCGGCCTGGCTTACTCCCCGGCTGTTCAGGATCGGCGCCTCGTCGCTGCTTAACGACATCCTCATGCAGCGCGCCAAGCAGTTCACCGGCCGGTACGCCAGCGCTGATTACTTCACGGTCGACTAGCCGGCGACGGGCCTCCTACAGGTGGTCGACGAACCTGGACAGAGAGTTGCCGGCGCTGCGCAGGCCGTCCAGGAGCGAGTGGACGAACCCGGCCGCGCCGTCCGGGTTGGTGACAACGTAAAAGACGACGAACGCGACGAGCGCCCAGCCGATGATCCGGGCCAGCATCAGGCCTCCTTGTGGCGGCTCAACTCGGGGGCGAGGCCCGAAAGCCGGTTGTGCAGGCGAACCTCTACACGACGATCGCGCGGCCCCGCCAGTGCCGTCCAGTGCCCCGTTACCCTCGGCGTGTCAGTTCATGGGCCACTTAGTGAGCCGATGCCGGGGAGGCCGGTTTCCGGCGTGCCACAATGAGGGCTCGACGCGTTGGGCGAGTGACGGGAACATCAGTGATGAGTGGCGGAAAGGCCAGGTCAAGCCCTGCCTCCGGAGACGGCGGTGCGACGACGGACCGGCGCGCCGCCCGCCACGATGCCGCGAGCGAGCTGGCTGCTGAGCCCGGCGAGCCAATCTGGCAGTACGCCCCCGCGCCTGAGTCACGCGACGTCGTCTCGATCGAGCCCGAGTACGGGCTGTTCGTGGCGGGCAGGTTCGCCCCGGCCGCGGATGGCCGCACGTTCGCCACGATCAACCCGGCGACGGAGGAGCCGCTGGCGCAGGTGGCGGCCGCGGGTCAGGCCGACGTCGACGCCGCCGTCACTGCCGCGCGCACGGCGTACGAACAGGTGTGGCAGCCGATGCCCGGCAGCGAGCGGGCGAAGTACCTGTACCGGATCGCCCGCCAGCTGCAAGAGCGCGCCCGCGAGTTCGCCGTGCTGGAGAGCCTCGACAACGGCAAGCCGATCAAGGAGTCGCGCGACGTCGACATCCCGCTGGCCGCGGCACACTTCTTCTATTACGCCGGCTGGGCGGACAAGCTGGAGCACGCCGGGTTCGGCCCGGATCCCCGGCCACTTGGCGTTGCCGGGCAAGTCATCCCGTGGAACTTCCCGCTGCTCATGGCCGCCTGGAAGCTCGCGCCAGCACTGGCCGCCGGCAATACCTGCGTGCTCAAGCCCGCCGAGACAACCCCGCTTACCGCGCTGCTGCTTGCCCAGGTCTGCCAGGAGGCGGGGCTGCCACCAGGCGTGGTCAACGTGCTGACCGGCGCCGGGGACACCGGCGCCGCGCTCGTCAGTCATCCCGGTGTGAATAAGGTTGCCTTCACCGGCTCCACCGAGGTCGGCAAGGAGATCGCCCGAGCGGTCGCTGGCACGGACAAGAAACTGACGCTCGAGCTGGGCGGCAAGGCCGCCAACATCGTGTTTGACGACGCGCCGGTCGAGCAGGCCATCGAGGGCATCGTCAACGGGATCTTCTTCAACCAGGGCCACGTCTGCTGCGCGGGATCGAGGCTGCTCGTGCAGGAGTCGGTTGCCGACATAGTGGTGGAACGGCTCCAGCGGCGGCTGGCTACCCTCCGGCTGGGTGACCCGCTGGACAAGAACACCGACATCGGCGCGATCAACTCGCGCCAGCAGCTAGACAAGATCAACGAGCTCACGCGGGTGGGGGAGGCGGAGGGAGCGGAGCGCTGGTCGCCCCCGTGCCAGCTGCCGGAGAAGGGCTACTGGTTCGCGCCGACGGTCTTCACCGGCGTGAGCCAGTCGCACCGGATTGCGAGAGAGGAAATCTTCGGGCCCGTGCTGTCCGTGCTGACGTTCCGAACCCCGGATGAAGCGGTGGTCAAGGCCAACAACACGCCGTACGGACTGTCCGCTGGCATCTGGACAGACAAGGGCAGCCGGATCCTCTGGCTAGCGCAGAAGCTGCGCGCAGGCGTCGTCTGGGCCAATACCTACAACCGGTTTGATCCGGCCAGCCCGTTCGGCGGCTACCAGGAATCGGGATACGGGCGGGAGGGCGGCCGGCACGGCCTGGCCGCGTACCTCCATGTCTGAGTCCCGCGCCCGGCTCGATGTCCGCAAGACCTACAAGCTGTTTATCGGCGGAGCTTTTCCGAGGTCGGAATCTGGCCGGTCCTACCCGGTGCACGGCGGCGACGGAAAGCTGCTGGCATACGCCGCGCAGGGGTCGCGCAAGGACGCCCGCGATGCCGTCGTCGCGGCACGCAAGGCGTTCGGTGGCTGGTCCGGTGCGACGGCCTACAACCGCGGCCAGATCTTGTACCGCATAGCCGAGATGCTGGAGGGCCGGGCGGGGCAGTTCGCCGCCGAGGTCGCGGCTACGGGCGGCGGCCAGGCAGCGCACGCCGAGGCTGAGGTAGCGGCTGCCATCGACCGCTGGGTCTGGTACGCGGGCTGGAGCGACAAGGTCGCCCAGGTAGCCGGCGCCGCCAACCCTGTCGCAGGGCCGTACTTCAACTTCAGCGTGCCCGAGCCCACTGGTGTCGTCGCGATCATCGCGCCCGCCGAGTCGAGCCTGCTCGGGCTGGTCAGCGTCGTCGCACCGGTGATCGTGACCGGCAACACCGCGGTCGTGGTCACGAGCGAAAGCCGTCCGCTGCCCGCGATCTCGCTAGCCGAGGTGCTGGCCACCTCAGACCTGCCCGCCGGGGTGGTCAACGTACTGACCGGCCGGACTGCCGAGCTCGCGCCCGTGCTTGCCGGCCACATGGATGTCAACGCCATCGACCTGACGGGCGTCGCCGAACCAGGGCGCAAGCCACTGCAAGACCTCGCCGCGAACAACATCAAACGTGTCATGTGCGGGAACGACGACTGGGCCGCGACGCCGGGAACGCAACGGCTGATGACGTTCCTGGAAATCAAGACCGTGTGGCACCCGGCCGGGACCTGAGCTCAGGGGTCGATGCCGAGCAGTCTGAAGCGCGCGGCCAGATCGTCGACCCACTCCGGCGGGGTGCGGTGGAACAGCAGTCAGCTCGTGACAGCAGGAGGCTCGTCGTATTCCTCCCACGGTCTGCTGACCGAGCCGTCAGGCTCGATGATTGCCTTGTCGTAGAAATGGGCTGGCTCAAGTGCGGCGCGCTGCGTCGCGGAGAGCTCGTCGGCCCAGTCCGGCATGACCACCGTGTAGAAGCTCGAGGCGTACTGGACGGTCTTGGGCGCATAGCGATATACCGCTACCCGCCGGTCGAACTCGTTCCGCCACGGGAGAGTGCCGTGGGCGACAGCCTCGGTGAACATGATGACGTCCCCGGCGCGCGCGGCAGGGTTGCTGACGATGAACTGATCCTGCTCCCAGCGGGTGATGCCCCGCGGGCGGGGGAAGTTGGCCTTGTGGCTGCCGGCGATAGCGCAGAAGCCGCCGCGTCCAGCCGGCTGGTCGGTGAGCAGGAACTCCACCGCCAGCAGCCCGGACCGCAGCGTCCCGCCGCGAGCTTGGTACCACACGCCGTCTTGCGGAAACGGCTCGCCAAAGTGGAGAGCGTGACCCTCAGTGCCCGGCGGGTAGTCGAACACCTCCGGGTCGTGGTCCAGGTGCCAGCCGCGGCCGAGAACGCCGTCAAGGTAGCGGATCAGCGGCTGGTATGCGATGAGCTCACGGAACGGCTCGCAGTACGGGCGAGGCCACTCCAGCATGCCCCTGCAGTTGCGGCGGCGGTGCTCCGCGGCCAGCGTCGTGGACCCCTCCACCAGGTCTTCGCTTTCCTCGCCGCAGCGATCCTGGTTGGCATCGAGAGCGTCGCCCAGCGCCTGGAGGAGGCGCGGCTCGATGATGCCGGGGATGACCAGCCAGCCCTGAACGTCGAAGAGGTAGACCTCGCGTTCGCTCAAGCCGTGCACGCGGCCGAGCCTACGCACCGCCGCAAGCGCCGCTCAACTGAAATTAGGCCCCCGGCCGAACCACTCGTCACGCTCGCTCCGGCGTAGCAGCCAGATGCGCCGGGCCGCCGCTGAGCATGCTGACTGCTTCAGGTACCAGATCCGCGTTCGGATCAAGCGCCAGCGCTTCGTCGAGGGCCTGGCGAGCAGACGCCAGCAGGTACAACTGGTGCTTCGCCATCGCCACAGTGGCCAGCACCGTCGCACGGTCGTCAGGATCGGTCTGAGCGGCGAGAGCGTCGGCGCACAATCGCCTGACTTCTGCTGGCTTGCCTTGCCGGAGCCTGACGACGGCGAGCGTGTGCCGCACATCCCCGGGCCGGGGCCGGGCTTCCTCGTCGCGCTTGTCCACGTGGCTGAGCACCCACTCGACCCGGGTCCGGGCAAGGTCGGCTAGCTCGGCTGGCACGTCGGGTTTGGCGACCACTTTCCACGACAGGGCGTGCGCGATGTTCAGGTATTCCGTCTCCGGCCGCTGCGGCAGTAACCACTGCTGGGCGTAGAGCCGCAGCAGTGCGTCTCGGTCGTCGGGTAGCCGCTTGAGACATTCCTCGGCGGCCGGCACGTCGCGCACCCATCCGTTGATCAGCCGGCCGGCGGCATCGGGCCGGTGGCTCCAGTCGGGCGCTGCAAGCAGTTCGCGGATGTCTGCAGTCGCCCTGGACCGAGCTCGCGTCAGGATCAGGGTGACGCCGTCGCTCAGCGAGCCGCCCTCGGTTTCCGCAGGGATGAGGTTGGCGAGCCCGGAAGCCGCCATGATGGCCACAAGGTAGACAGCCGCCCAGCGCGGAATCGGCAGCAGCAGCACCAAGGGAGCGGTCACCAGGTCCGCTGCCGGGCCCGCCGCAGCGATGAGGGCGCCTTGCCCGGGCGACAGGCCTTTGCCCGAGTACTCCACTTCGCCGCCAAGTTTGATGCCGAGCCCCACCCGCAGCGCTCCGACGGAAAAGGCGACCCGATCCGGCGGACCGAGCAGATGAATGGCGGTCGGCCATTCGCCAGCGAGGCGGATCGCCGCCACGTGCCCGAGTTCATGGACCACGATCCCCAGCAGGAACGCAGAGAGGACTCCAGCGATGAACGCCGCGATTGCCCAGGCACCCAGATGGCGGGGGAACGGGCTCAGCACGTGGACCGCGAGCAGGCCGGCGGAATACATCAGCAGCCCGCTGACCGCGTCGCCGACCCTAAGCCAGCGGTGCCCCCCCATGACTAAAGCGTCGCATTGCCGGGCGACCTGTGCGGGCTTTACCCCTGCTAAGCAGAAGGGCGAGCATGGCGACCACCGCTGGCAGCGCCGCTCACGAGCCCGACTGATCGAGTGAGGGATCTCGTCGCGGGCCGCGCTGATCGCGTTCGCCAAGGTCCTCACTAATTTTCGACGCACATCGGAGATCCAGCGGATGATCACCGGAAGGGCCGTCACCGGGCTGGACGTGCGCAAAGGACTGCACCGTTCTGTCAGCCCGCGTCAGCTGACGAGCGTTGGCTTGCCGCTTATATTTCTTGCATGACCGTGCCTGCGGCGCGCTCGGGCGTGCGCCTGGCCGAGTTGCTGGCCGTGTTGTCGCTGGCCAGTGACCTCGGTATGGACCAGCCGATGGAGCATGTGCTGCGCCAGTGCCTGATTTCCCTGCGGCTAGCCGAGTGTCTGGGCCTGGATGGCGCCGACCGCGAGGTGGTGTACTACGCGGCCCTGCTTGCCTGGGTGGGCTGCCATGTGGATGCGTATGAGCAGGCGAAGTGGTTCGGCGACGACATGGCGCTGAAAGGCGACATCCGCCATACCGATTTTCGCAGCTCGGCAGCGGAGTCGATATTCGTGCTCCGTCACCTTGGCTCTGGCAGGCCCGTGCTCGAGCGAGTCCTGCTCGGGATTGCCTTTGCCGGCCACGGTCGCCGTGAGGCGGTGTCGATGCGGGAAACTCACTGGCGGGCGGTTGACGCCCTGATGGCGCGGCTGGGCCTGGCCCAGGCCGTGCGTGACTGCGTGGAGCAGACCTTCGAACGCTGGGATGGCAAGGGCGTCCCGGAGGGCGCCAAAGAGGAGGAGATCCTCGTTACGTCCCGGCTGGTCACGCTCGCCGACGTGGTCGAGGTCTTTCACCGCGTCGGTGGAACGGACGCCGCGATCGCGGTTGCCCGGCAGCGACGCGGGACGCAATTCGATCCGCATGTCGTGGACGTCTTCACCGGCCAGGCGGCAGCGTTGTTCGCGGGCCTTGACGAGGTCAGTAGCTGGGACGCCGTGATCGCGGCAGAGCCAGCCCTGGGCATGCACCTGACCGATGCAGAGTTCGACGCTGCACTTGAGGCGGTAGCTGATTTCGCCGACGTTAAATCGCCCTACACCATCGGCCATTCGCGTGGTGTGGCTGACCTGGCGGGGGAGGCCGCCAGAGTCCTCGGGCTTGGCGGCGAGGCCGCGACGCTGGTCCGCCGAGGCGGGCTGGTTCATGATCTCGGGCGCCTGGGCGTGCCGAACACGATCTGGGACAAGCACGGCAGGCTCAGCCACACGGAGACCGAGCGGATTCGCCTTCATCCGTACCTGACCGAGCGCATGCTGGCCTACTCACCCGCGCTCGCCCCGCTCGCCGCCGTTGCGGTGCAGCATCATGAGCGCCTGGACGGTTCTGGCTACCCCCGCGGGCTGTCGGGGACCGCCGTTAGCCCCGAGGGCCGGGTGTTGGCCGCTGCCGATTTCTATCGTTCGCGGACCGAGCCGCGCCCACACCGCCCCGCCAGCACTCCGGCGGAGGCGGCAGCGCAGTTGCGGGGCGAGGCGCGGGCGGGCCGGATAGACGGCGACGCTGCGACCGCCGTCTTGTCTGCTGCCGGGCACCGGCCCACCCGCCGGCCAGGCCGGGCGGCCGGCCTGACCAGCCGTGAGGTGGAAGTCCTGCGGCTGCTGGCCAGTGGGATGTCGAACAAGGAAATCGCCGAGCACCTGGTCATCTCACGCAAAACGGCCAGTCATCATGTCGAGCACATCTACGCCAAAACAGGCACCTCCAACCGGGCGCTGGCCAGCTTGTTCGCGGCCAGCCACGGGCTGATCGGCGACTCGCGCAGCTGACCGGGTAGCAACGGCCGGACATCCGGTTATCGCCGCTGCCCAGGATGGCGCTCGCGGTCCGGAGCTGACGTCCAGCTGAAAGATGGGGCAACTGCCCCATGCGCTGGCCGCGCGCCGCGGGCCATCGTCTAAGACATGACATTCATCCAGTTCATCGAGATCACTACCACCAGCCGTGACGAGGTGGACGCGCTGGTCGAACGATGGCGATCCCGCACCGAGGGCCGCCGCACCGCGGGCCGCAGTACGGCTACCCACGACCGGGACCGGCCCGACACCTACATCCTGATCGTCGAGTTTCCCTCCTATGACGCTGCCATGGCCAACTCGGCGCTGCCCGAGACTGCCGACTTTGCCGAGCGACTCGCCGAACTGTGTGACAGCCCGCCGGCCTTCCGCAACCTGGACGTCGATCGGGCGGAAGAGCTGTGAACCGGCCTTCGAGTGAGCTCTCAGCAATCGCTGATCGAAAGGAGCAGGCCATGAGCCCCGAAGTGCCGCAGTTCGCTCTCGCCGGGTCGTTCCTTGAAGGCCTCGCGGCGCAGGACTTCGGCCGGATCGGGAAAGTGCTCACCGATGACGTCAAGCTCCGCGCGCTACTGCCCGGAGGCCTCAGACAGTGGACCGGGGCCGAGACGATCGCCGCCGCGTTCGCGACATGGTTCGGCGACACCGAGGACTTCGAACTCCTCGAGGCCACCGCCGGCGAGGTCGGTGGCCGCCTGCACCTGCACTGGCGGCTCCGGCTCCAGGCCGAGCGACTCGGCCCCGGCTGGTTCACCGTCGAGCAGCAGGCCTACGCCGACGCGGGGGCCGGCGGCCGCATCGGCCGGCTCGACCTGCTGTGCACGGGCTACCGGCCCGAGAACTCCAATGGCTGACAATCTCGCCACGTGGGGCGGCTGGGAGCCAGAGATCCGCGACGACCCGTTCGGTTACTTCGCCGACGCCAGAGCGCGGTGCCCAGTGCAGAAGGCTCGCCTCGCCGACGGTCACCCAGCCTGGATCGTGCTTGGGTATGACGCCGCCCGGCAGGTGCTCAACGACCCCCGCATTTCCAAGGACATGCTCGCCGCCCTGGCCGAGGCCGGCGACGTGGTGGCCGAGGGCTTGCCCGGCCCGGAGTTCTCCCGGCACATGCTCAACGTCGACCCTCCTGACCACACCCGGCTGAGGCGGCTAGTGTCCCGCGCCTTCGCGCCCCCCCGGATCGCCGCGCTGGAGCCGGCCATCCGGGCGATCGCCAGCTGTCTCCTCGACGAACTGGGCGCCGCTGGCCCAGGCGCCACCGTCGACCTTGTTCAGGGATATGCGCAGCCGCTGCCCTTCCGGGTGATCGGCGAGCTGCTGGGCATCCCCGCAGCCCACCGTCCGCGCCTGCACGCCTGGTTCCAGGTACTGCTGACCGGGTGGGCTGGTGATCCGCCACCGGAGGCGGTTGAGGCATCGGACGGCATCGTGGGCTGCCTGCGCGAACTGGTCGAGACGAAGCGGCACAGGCCAGCCGACGACCTCGTCAGCGTCCTGGTTGCCGCCGAAGACGACGGCCTCACCACCCAGGAGCTGCTCTCGAGCCTGTTCCAGCTCGTAGTCGCCGGCCACGACACCACGGCCAGCCTGATCGGCAACGGGCTGGTAGCCCTGTTTGATCACCCTGCCCAGCTCGGGGCGCTGCTGGCCGATCTCGGGCAGCTTCCCGCTGCGATCGACGAGCTAATCCGGTTCACTGCCCCGGTCCCGCATGCCACGTTCCGGGTGACCACCAAACCGGTGACTGTCGATGGCGTGGAGGTTCCCGGCCGCGAGCAGGTGCTGGTGTGCCTCGGCTCGGCCAACCGCGATCCGGTTCGCTTCCCGGCGCCTGACGTACTCGACCTTGCGCGTAGCAACGGCTCGAACCTCGGCTTCGGCCACGGGATCCACTACTGCCTGGGGGCGCCGCTTGCCCGGCTCGAAACCCGTGTCGCGTTCGAAGAGCTACTCAGCCGCTACCCGTGCCTGCGACTCGGCGTCGATCGTGACGCCCTCGCCTGGACTCATGGCGACGGCCTCGTCCTGCGCGGTCTCGCCTCACTGCCCGTCGTCCTCGGCCCCAGCCGCCGTCAGGGCTAAAGGCCCTACGGTCCATCACAACATAGGAGATGTCATGACCATTACCGACAGTCCCGTCGACAACGGCGTCAACGTCGCCGCCCTGCTTGGGGCCCGCGAGGCGTTGTCCGCCGCACCGGAAGCGGCCCAGTTCACCTGGCGGGCCAGCTGCACCTGGCGCAACGGCACCCATAGCCACTCGACCGTTAGCGGCTTCACCGGCCTCGGTGCCAAGCAGCAGCACCGCAGCACCTACGAGTTCGACGTCGACCACCCGGAGTGCTTCGCGTCCGAGGACAACGGGGCCACCCCGGTAGAGATCGTCCTGGTCGGCCTCGTCGGGTGCCTTACCGCGGGGGTCGCCGCGGTTGCCCAGCACCGGGGCATCCAGCTGCGTTCGGTCACCGCGGCGATCGAAGGCGAGATGGACATCCTGGGAATCCTCGGCGCCGATCCGGGCGTCCGCAACGGCTTCGAGGCCGTCACGGTCCGGTTCGCCATCGACGCCGACGCCTCCCGCGACGACCTCCAGGCGTTGATCGCGCAGTCGCAGAAGCGCTCGGCGGTCTTCGATATCGTGACCAACCCGACCAAAGTGCTGGTCGAGCTGACCTGACAGCCACGGCCCGGACGGATGCATTATGCAGATCACAGCGGTGGTCATCGGTGCCGGGCACGCGGGCTTGGCCATGAGCCGCCGCCTGACCGACCGCTCGATCGACCATGTCGTCCTCGAGCGCGGTGAGGCGGCGAACTCGTGGCGGACCCGCTGGTCCAGCCTGCGGTTGCTCACCCCGAACTGGCAGACCCGCCTCCCCGGCCACGACTACGCCGGCGAGGACCCCGACGGATACATGCCCGTCGCCGACGTCGTGGCCACCCTCACCCGGTACGCCCGGCTCATCAACGCGCCGGTGCGCTCCGCCACCACGGTGCGCACCGTACGCGCCGCGCCGCAGGGCTTCGAGATCCTGGCCGATGACGACGTCTTCCACGCCCGGGCGGTGGTCCTGGCGACGGGGGCGTGCACCCTGCCAGCGATCCCGGGCATCGCCGGCGCCATCCCCCCGCCGGTCGCAACACTCACCCCGCTGACTTACCGCGATCCCGGCCAGCTCCCCGGCGGCGGGGTCCTCGTCGTCGGCGCCTCAGCCACCGGCGTCCAGCTCGCCGCCGAGATCCACCAGTCCGGTCGCCCGGTCACCCTGGCGGTCGGCGAGCACGTCCGGCTGCCCCGCGCATACCGCGGCCGCGACATCTTCTGGTGGCTGGAGAGAACGGGCCTGCTAGCCGAACGTTACGACCAGATCGATGACCTCTCCCGGGTTCGCCACCTGCCCTCTCCCCAGCTCACCGGAACCCGCGACGCAACCGTGACCGACCTCAACTCAGTCAGCGCGCAAGGGGTCCGCATCGTCGGCCGCCTCGGCCGTATCACCGGCGGGGTGGCCCAGTTCTCCGGATCCCTGGCCAACACCTGCGCTCTCGCCGACCTGAAGATGAACCGGTTCCTGAACCGGGCCGACCAGTGGGCCACCGCGACGGGCCTGGGCGGCGAGCTCTCGCCACCGCAGCGCTTCGCACCCACCCACATCGATCCCCGCTCGCCCCTGGAACTCGATCTAACCAGCGGGGAGATCACCACGGTGCTGTGGGCCACGGGCTTCCGGCCCGACCACT
>Ga0335075_10002973_pt1 | contig 27091 bp, 25 predicted proteins | sample Lox_Sample_24_FD_206723 | JGI IMG/M metagenome (GOLD analysis project Ga0335075, IMG submission 206723) | Soil microbial communities from Loxahatchee National Wildlife Refuge, Florida, United States - Lox_Sample_2.4 | ecosystem: Environmental > Terrestrial > Soil > Wetlands | place: USA...
ATTTCCACGCAGGCGGCCAGCGCCGCACCCCGCCCGTGGCGAAGCGCGGGCGGCCCGCGCGCCTCTTACTGGACGTCGGCGCGGCCGCGGACCAGGCCAGCCCGGCAGTCCGCGGCCGCCCGCGATCCGAGTTACCGCGCCCGGGACCTTTTCGCGTTAACCATGGCCTTGAAGTCAGCTCCGGCCCTGAATTTGGGTACCGAGGTCTTCGGGACTTTGACCGCCGCGCCAGTGGCCGGATTACGCGCGGTGCGCGCAGGCCGGACCTGCTTTTCGAATACCCCGAATCCTGAAATTGCTACTTTGTCGCCGCTAGCGACTGTTTCCTGAATAGTGCCGAGGACCGCGTTAACGGCCTCAGCTGCCGTTTTCTTGTCACCCATCCGCTCAGAAACCGCGTCGATCAGGTCCCGCTTGTTCATGTCCCCCACCCCTGGCCGCCGACAATGAATTATGGCGAAATGTAAGTAATGAATTCTTCCTGGCATTCCCGCGCCGGGCTGCCTTGGCGCTGGCTTGCTCAAGCGCTACCAGGAATGCGGATAGCCGGCGCTCGCCGGTTTCCTCATCCGCCCCGGCCGCCTTGACCGCGTCACAGACCGCGATGAACTGGCGATGCAGGCGGGCTGCCAGCGGACCCGGCAGGTCAAGTGCGGACATCCGCCTGCGGGCCTCAGCCAGCCGCACTGCCAGCGCGCGCTCGTCTGGCGGCGGCGAGAAATCAGGCATCGCCTTCCCCCGGCCGGGTGCTGTCCCCCGGCGCTAGTGATGCGTAGCTCTCGTGATGCACAGCGCAGCACACCCTACGCCACGCCGCTTGCATAGCCGGCTGCCGGCCAGCCTGCACCCGGTCGACGGGATGCCGACGCCCGCGCCATTCCCAAGTTCATTACAGATCGCTCGTATACCACCGCTGCGCAAGCGGCTTGCCGGTACGGTCCATACTTGACACTGCGGCCTAGCGGCGGGCTGCCTGACCGGCCTGGCGACCGAGCGAGGTTTGTGCATGAAGGTATCCGTGGTCAAGGAGACCGCTCCCGGCGAGCGGCGGGTCGCCCTCGTCCCGGAAGCTGTGGCCAAGCTGCGCTCGGCTGGCCTGGAAGTGCTCGTCCAGTCCGGGGCCGGCGATGGCGCGTGGCATACCGATGACAGCTACGCGGATGCCGGTGCCACGGTCGTCAGCCGGGCCGATGCACTGGCCGCCGACGTCATGCTGATGGTCGGCAAGCCTGACACTGCCGCGGTATCGGTCCTGCGGCCAGGCCAGGTTGTCATCGGACTGCTCGCGCCGCTTACCGACCCGGACCTCGCCGCGGCGCTGGCAGCGGCCGGGGTGACAGCGGTCAGCATGGACATGATCCCCCGGACGCTCCCCAGGGCCCAGCCGATGGACGCGCTGTCCTCACAGGCGAACATCGCCGGCTACAAGGCGGCACTGCTCGGGGCCACCCAGTTCGGCCGCTTCTTCCCGTTGCTCATTACGGCGGCCGGCACCGCCAGGCCCGCGAAAGTACTGGTGCTCGGGACCGGCGTAGCGGGCCTGCAGGCCATCGGCACAGCCCGGCGGCTTGGCGCGGTGGTCAGCGCTTACGACGTGCGACCGGAGACGAGAACTGAAGCAGAATCGGTCGGAGCCAGCTTCATCGAGCTCGCGTCAGTTGGCCCTGCCGCCGGCGAGGGAGGCTATGCGCGCGCGCTGACCGAGGACGAGCGGATGGCTCAGCAGGAAGAGCTGGCCGGCCATATAGCAAGGCACGACGTGGTCATAACCACGGCACAGGTGCCGGGCCGGCGTCCCCCGTTGCTGGTGACCGAAGACGCGCTCAAGTCAATGGCGCCCGGTTCCGTAGTCGTGGACATGGGCGCCAGCACCCTGGGCGGGAACGTGGCCGGATCGGTTCCCGGCAAGACCGTCCTGACTGAGAACGGGGTCGCGATCATCGGCGCGTCCGGCTTGCCGTCCAGTATGGCCGCGGCCGCATCGGCGATGTACGCACGCAATATCAGCGCGCTCCTGCTGTATCTGGTCTCCGAAGGCGAGCTAGCGCTGGACCGCGATGACGAGCTTCAGGCTGGCGTGATTGTCAGCACCGGCGGCGCGATCGTTCACCCCGCTCTGACGGCTGCGGCCAGCCATCCGCCGCATGCCGGTACCGCGTCATCCCCAGGTCCCTCCGACCAATCCAGCGACCAACCCGACGAAGGGGCTACGCGTGTCGTACCCGGCTCTGCTCGTTGACGTAACCATCTTCGTGCTCAGCCTCTGGGTGGGCTTCGAGGTAATCAGCAAGGTCCCGGCGACATTGCACACGCCGCTGATGTCGGCCGCCAACTCGATTCACGGGATCGTGCTGGCCGGCGCGATTCTGATCGCGCTCACCGCGCACAACGCGGTCGGCTACGTGATCTTGTTCCTGGCCGCCGCGTTCGCCGCGGCCAACGTGGTCGGCGGGTACGCGGTCACTGGCCGGATGCTCAAGATGTTCAGGAAGCGGCCGGCTGTCCCGGCGGGGGCGAGTCCTGCGGCCGTTCAGGCGGCCGCGAACGGATCCCCCGCAGCGGCGGCGAACGGCTCGGCGCCGGACGAGAGCGGTGCCCGCCGCACCGCCGCGAGCCGGCCGGAGCAGTCCCGATGAGCACGTTCGAGTGGGTCATCCAGCTGATCTATGTGCTGGCGGCGTCGTGCTTCGTGCTCGGCCTGCATCAGATGAACACGCCGGCCACCGCGCGGCGCGGCAATCAAGTGTCCACCGCGGGCATGGTCATCGCGGTCGCGGCAACGCTGGCCTTGATAATCCACAGCGGCGGGGTCACCGCGACGGCCTGGGTCGTGCTGATAGCCGGCGCGCTCGTGGGCGGCGCAGCCGGGCTGTACTCCGCCCGGAACGTCCAGATGACTGCGATGCCGCAGCTAGTCAGCATGTTCAACGCGGTCGGCGGTGGCGCCGCGGCCCTGGTCGGTATTCACGACTACACCGGTGCCGGAGCCCACGTCTCAGCGACCACGTCAGTCACCACCCTGCTCGACGTGATCATCGGGGGGGTCACGTTCTCCGGGTCGATCATCGCGGCCGGCAAGCTGCAGGGTGTCATCACGTCTGCGCCGGTCACCTTCCCCGGCGCCCGCGTGGTGAACGGCGTGCTTGCCGTGATCGCGGTCGGCTTCGGCGCGTACCTGATCGCGGCGCCGAACGCGGGCCTGCTGACCGTCGTGATCGTCGCCGCGCTGGCGTTCGGCGTCTCGATGGTGATGCCGATCGGCGGGGCCGACATGCCGGTGGTTATCTCGCTGCTGAACGCGTTCACCGGAACCGCGGTGGCGATGGCTGGCTTCGTCATCGGCAACTGGGCCATGATCATCGCCGGCGCGCTGGTGGGAGCCTCAGGTGGCATCCTGACCAAGCTGATGGCCGACGCCATGAACCGCTCGATCCGCAACATCATCGTCGGCGGCTTCGGCACCGGCGACGCCGTCGCGGCAGTGTCCGGGCCTGGCGGCAGCGTGCACTCGATCGCCGCCGACGATGCGGCTATCCAGCTCGCCTACGCCTCCAAGGTCATCGTCGTGCCCGGCTACGGCCTCGCGGCTGCCCAGGCTCAGCACGAGGTCGCCGCCCTGGCCGATGTCCTGGAGTCACGCGGCGTCGAGGTCAGCTACGCGATCCACCCGGTCGCCGGCCGCATGCCCGGCCACATGAACGTGCTTCTCGCTGAAGCGAACGTGCCCTACCCGCAACTCAAGGAGATGGACGAGATCAACCCGGAGTTCGCCAGGGCTGATGTCGCGCTGGTCATCGGGGCCAACGACGTGACCAACCCGGCCGCTCGCCGGGCGGGCACGGCGATCTCCGGTATGCCGATCCTGGATGTCGACCAGGCTAAAAGCATCATCGTGGTCAAGCGGTCGATGGGCCACGGTTACGCCGGGATCGACAACGAGCTCTACGTCGATCCGAAGACCAGCATGTACTTTGCGGACGCGAAGAAGGCGCTCGCCGAAATGACGAGCGCGGTCAAGACGCTGGTCGGCTGACCGCAACGTGGCTCGCGGCATTGCGCCGCGCGGCATTGCGCCGGTGCTAGAGCCCCCCTGGATCAACATCGATCAGGGGGCGCATGTCTGGTGGCTTGGGGCCGGCTGGCGGGCCCGGCGGCAGGCGCCGCAGATCGTCCCCGGTGAGCTCGCCGGTCGAGATGAGCAGCGCGGCAAGCTCTTCCAGCGCGCGCGGGCCGCGAAGGCCGGGAACGCCGATCCTGACGTAGCGATTGCGAATGTTCTCGCACCGCTTGGCCACGGCGTGCGGCTGCCAGCCGATGCGCTGGGCCGCCGCTCTGGCGCTGCGCGGCGCCGCCGCGCCCGAGTGCCTCCAGGTCAGGTAATCCTCGAACCGGGCGGCAAGCACAAGCCGGTCGGAATCATTGAGCGGCGCTCGCAACTTGGTGCTGGTGATCTTTCGTTCCGGCGCGCCCTCAGCGACGGCTCCGGTACGCCCGGACTCGTCCTCGGCCTCTGGTTCGTCGTCGAGATCCGGCAGCCGCAGCCGGAGCGTGTAGCTGTCGAGCACACCGTCAATCCGGATCTTGGCGTGCCACTGCTGCAGCGGCAGCGCCATTCCCGGCGGGATGTCCGCGCGGAACCCGAGATCGCCGACGAGATAGAGCATCGACGACGCGCTGGCGTTCGTCAGCCACCAGAAGCCGGCCCGCCAGTCGAAGCTCCCTGCGTTACGTGAGACACCTCGGTCGGCGCCCGGCAGCACCAGAGTGCAGGTGTCGGCACGGCCGAAAGTGAGCCGCTCCCCGGGCTTGACCCGCCAGGTACCCGACTCGAACATCACGATCAGCAGCATCCCGGACCCGTCCTGCCCCGTTTCGTCACTCGCTATCCGGACCTTAGGGGAGGCTGTCCGGGCGGTCAATCTCGGCGGGAAGGCCTCCCCGGGGTGGGGAAATCTCCCCTTGCTCGCGGTACCTGTGCTCAGCAGAATCGAGCGCTTCATGGCCGGTGAGACTTACCGAGCAGCCAGGGCGCACAAGGCCAGCCGATCGCGGCTTCTGACGCCTGGCAGACTCAGTGACACCAGACAGCCGAAGGGAGTCCGCCGGTGAGCACCGTCGAGGCGAACGTGGAGGTGGCAGGCCACCCCGTTCCCGAAAGAAATGATCTTGAACTAACCGAGGCGCGCAACGCTCGCGTCGGTGAGATCACGGTGCGCCGCATGCTCCCTCTCCGGCTGCGTCGCAGTGTTGGGGCCTGGTGCTTCATTGATCATTACGGCCCGATGGATGTCGATGGCGTGGCCGGGATGAACGTGCCGCCGCACCCCCATATCGGGCTCCAGACCGTCACCTGGCTGCTGGCCGGAGACGTGCTGCACCGGGACAGTCTGGGCAGCGAGCAGTTGATCAGGCCTGGCCAGCTCAACCTCATGACGTCCGGGCGGGGCATTGCACACGCTGAGGAGTCGCCGGCCCGCCACGACCCGACGTTGCATGGCGTCCAGCTCTGGGTCGCGCTGCCGGACGCGAGCCGCCAGGTAGATCCGGCTTTCGAGCACCACGGCGAGCTTCCGGCAGCCGGCCTCGGCGGTTTCGCGATTACTGTCTTGATTGGCGAGCTGGCTGGCGCGGCGTCACCGGCAACCACGTTCTCGCCGATTGTGGGCGCGGAACTGTCGGCGGCGAGCCGGCCTGCCAGCTGCCTGCTGCCGCTGCGACCCGACTACGAGCACGTCTTGTTCGTGTTGACCGGGCAGGCCAGCGCGAACGGCGTCCAGCTTTCGCCGGGGCACCTGCTGTACTCGCCGGCCGGGCGGCATGAACTCGCGCTGGCAGCGTCGTCCGGCAGCACGCTCATGCTGCTTGGCGGAGAACCGCTCGGCGAGCAACTGCTGATGTGGTGGAACTTCGTCGCACGCACGCCCGAGGAGATCGGCGCTGCCACTGCGGCCTGGCGGGCGGGCGAGTTCGGCCCCGTCGGCGGCTACCGGGGCGAGCCACTGCCCGCCCCGGTACTGGACGTCACTCTGCTCAGACGGCCCCGCTAGCTGACGCGCCACCAGGTACCGATGTCTCCGGCCGCGCACGGTTCGATCCGCAGTCGCGTCCCGGAGCTCGCCGCGTCGCCAGGGTCCGCCGCACAGAGCCCGGCGGCCGGGTTGAGCAGCTGAACCCCGAACGGACCGCCAGCCAGCTGCCAGACCTGATCGGCTGCTGCTGACGCGCAGCTCCCCAGATGCAACAGCGAGCCGGTTGCCGCCGTACCGCTGACCGTCCGCAGGCACTTGCCACCGGAGCGGATCGTGCCGTCCGGCTCGATCGTCCAGTCCTGCGATGCCGACGTGGCGCATTTGCGCAGCGTGCCAGCGTAAGACGGGCCTCCCGACGGGTGCAGGGTACTGGCGCAGTACCCGGCGACGTCGGAGGTCAGCGGGCCGGCCGGCAGCGTCCATTGCTGGCTAGTACTCGGCGTGCTTGCGCTGCCGGTGTTATTCGATGTGGCCTTGCAGACGGCCGCGACAGCGCGCGAGCCATTCTTGCTCCCGGTATCGGCCAGGCACTTGCCGTTGGCGCCATAGGCCAGTACCGCGTTGGAGCGAACTTGCCAGCGCTGCGTACCACTGCACGAGGTGAGGTCCAGCGTGGCGGACGCTGTCGAACTGGCCGACCTGGCGGCCAGGCACTTGCCGCCGATCCGGATTGAGCCGTCCGCGGCGACGGTCCATCGCTCGGCGGTGGACCGGCTGTTGCACGTCTCGATAGCGATGTCGGTCGCGCTCCGCTTGGCCAGGCATTTGCCGTCCCGGTGCAGGACGATGTGCCCGGCCGGGCCTCGCCCGCTGGCCCTGGTCACCTTCCAGGCCACCGTGCCGCGCGCAACGGTCCCGCCCGAGCTGTCCGTCGCGCGCACCGTGACGGAGAAGCTTCCGCTGCGCGTCGGCCACCCGGAGATCATGCCGCAGCCGCTGATGGTCAGCCCGGCGGGCAGCCCGGTTGCCGAGAAGTGCAGGCTGCAGCCGCTCACCCCGTCCCGCGCCCGGATCTGATAGCGGACTGGCGCGCCTATCGTTGTGGTCTTGCTGGCCAGGTTGGTCAGCGTGACCCCATGGTGCACATACCAGCTGAACTTTTGCGTCGCGTTCGGGTCGCCCTCCGCCGATGCCGTTATCACCACCGGGAACGTGGCTGCCGCGGGTGGCAGCGTTCCGTTGATGGCTCCGGATGTGGTCGTCTGCGTGCCGGTTGGCGGGTTGGTCACGCTGTACGTCACCGTGGTAGCTGCAGTCAGTGCGTTGGCCTGGAAGCTGGCCTGGCCGTTGACCCGGTTGCTCTGGTTCGCCGGGGCGGCAAGTTCCAGGGCGGTGCTGCTCAGGTAGCTGACGTCGGTGCTGCCGCTGATCCCTGGCACCGCTGCTGACTGCCCGTACTGCCAGTAGTTCCAGCCCGTCCACGCGGCGGGCATTGTCGGCGCTGAGGTGGTGACGCTCGCTATCCACAGCGGGTCGGCGGAGAAGGCGCTGCTGTCCCCGGTGCAGCTGTCCCACCAGTCGGCCGTCGTGTAGATCACCGGGTGCTGCCCGGTTCTCCGCTGGATCTCGGCCGTGAACGCCTTGATCCACGCGACCATCTGGGTCTGCCTGAGCCCGTAACAGTTGTTCGTCCCGTCGTCGGCCTTATACGGGTCGTACTCGATGTCGAGGATGGGCGGCAGGAAGTGCCCGTCCGGCGAGTAGTCTGCGGCGTCCAGCGCGTAGTCGGCCTGCAACGCGCCGCCAGAGTAGTTCGGGATGGCGAACGCGTAGGGCGCGACGAACATGTCCGCGGCCTCAGCCCCGGCGACGTCATTCGCGTAGTACGGATCAACGTAATAGGAGCCTTCGGAGACCTTGACGAACGCGAACTTGTAGTCGGCGCCGACCTCGCTCCAGTTGATGCTGCCGCCCTGGATGGACGAGACGTCGATGCCTTGCACGTTCGACGCCGCCGCGGTGAGGGCGGCCGCCCGGACCGATGCCTTGGGCGCGGCGGCAGCGTGGCCTGCCAGCAGGTTATCGAGTTGCGGCGAATGGGGTTCCGCGACGTTGAACCGCACAATCGAGCCGGTCCTGACGGTGCCTGCCTGGCTTGTCGCAGCTACCTGGCTGGCAGTGCTCGCCTGGGTAGAGCGGGCCGGGCTGCCGATGGCAGCTGCGAGCGCGCCGGCCAGAGTTAAGGCGACGGCCGTGCATACTCCAGCGAGCGCTCGCTGCTTGGTGACTATTCGGTGCTTGCCGGCCACTCGGCGCTTGGCGAGCGGACGGTGCGTGCCTCTCATGTCTGAGGCCCCCTGCCACTAGACACTGTTTGCTATGACAAAAACCGCACATTACCGCTATTGCCTGCTTAGGTGGCCGAGAGTTGCAAAACGTTACGAGGCATTAAGGCTCCGGTCATGCAACGCTGCTGCTACCGATGTTCTGCACGTCGCAGTCCGGGTACGGGACTCTTTGGCTAGTTCGCTCTGACATGACAGAGCGGCTGAGATTGCGGGCCGGACGCTCGGTCGCCCGGCGCCTGCTGGGAGTGGAGCATGACGGGTTACGTGACACCGACGACGGTCGACCTCGCCTCACTCGATGAGTTGCGGGAGCTTGGTCAGCAGCTGAGGGTGGACTCGATCCGGAGCAGCACGTCGGCGGGCTCAGGTCATCCGACGTCCAGCATGTCGGCCGCGGACCTGCTGGCTGTGCTGATCGGCCGGCATCTGCGCTACGACTGGGACCGCCCTGACGAGTCAGCCAATGATCACCTGATCTTCTCCAAGGGGCACGCTTCGCCGTTGCTGTACTCGGTATTCAAAGCGGTCGGCGTCATCTCGGATGAGGAGCTGATGACTGGTTACCGCCGGTTCGGATCGCGGCTCGAGGGCCACCCGACGCCGATCCTGCCGTGGGTAGACGTAGCAACTGGCTCGCTCGGGCAGGGGCTGCCGTACGGCGTCGGCGTCGCTCTTGCCGGAAGGTACCTCGACAAGCTGCCCTACCACGTCTGGGTGCTGTGCGGAGACAGCGAGCTGGCCGAAGGCTCGATCTGGGAAGCGTTCGACAAGGCGGCGTATTACCACTTGTCGAACCTGATCACCATGATCGACGTTAACCGGCTCGGGCAGCGTGGCCCGACGGAACTGTCCTGGGATCTCGCTGCCTACACGCGCCGGGCCGAGGCGTTTGGCGCGCGCGTCCTGCAGGTGGACGGGCACGACGTGGCGGCCATCGACGCCGCTATGGCAGACGCGGCCGGCCCGGATGGTGAACAGCCCGTCGTGATCCTGGCCCGCACCGAGAAGGGCCGCGGCTTCAGCGAAGTACAGGACAAGGAGAACTGGCACGGCAAGCCGCTGCCACCCGAGATGGCGGAGCGGGCGATCCTCGAGCTTGGCGGCCCGCGCAACCTGCGCGTGCGCGGCCCCCTGCCGGAGCCTTCGGGACACCCGGACCGCCCTGAGCGGGGAACCGCCAAGGTTGCCATGCCCGGTTATGACGTCGGTGCAAAAGTGGCCACCAGGAAGGCCTACGGCGACGCGCTGAAGGCCATCGGTGCACGACTCGACGTGGTTGCACTGGACGGCGAAGTCAGCAACTCGACGTTCGCCGTGGAGTTCGCGGAGGCCCACCCGGCGCGCTACTTCGAGATGTTCATCGCAGAGCAGCAGCTGGTCGCGGCCGCGGTCGGCATGAGCGTTCGCGGTTACCGTCCGTTCGCGTCCACGTTCGCGGCGTTCATGACGCGCGCGTATGACTTCATCCGGATGGCGGCGATCTCGGCGGCGGACATCAGCCTTGTCGGATCGCACGCTGGCAGCGAAATCGGCGCGGACGGACCATCCCAGATGGGGCTGGAAGACCTTGCCATGTTCCGAGCCGTGCACGGCTCGACGGTCCTGTATCCGAGCGACGCCACCAGCGCCGCTGCGCTCGTCGCTCAGATGGCCGATCGTCCCGGCATCAAGTACATGCGGACTACGCGCGGCGCCTATCCGGTCCTTTACCCGCCGAGCGAGGAGTTCCCGATCGGTGGCAGCAAGGTGCTGACGGAATCCGCGAACGATCAGGTCACCCTCATCGGCGCGGGCGTGACCTTGCACAACTGCCTGGCCGCCGCCAAGTTGCTCAGCGACGACGGCATCACGGCTCGCGTCATCGACCTGTACTGCATCAAGCCGATCGACACTGGCACGGTCGCCGATGCTGCTCTCGATACCGGCCGGCTGGTGCTGGTCGAGGATCACCATCCCGAGGGCGGGCTCGGCGAAGCGGTGCTTGAGACGCTCGCAGAGCGCGGGCTCGGCGGCGCCGCTGTCACCCACCTGGCCGTCCGCGAAATGCCTGGCTCAGGAACGACGGAGGAATTGCTCGCGGCAGCCGGCCTGTCCGCTGCCGACATTGCCGCCGCGGCCCGCGTGCTTATCAGCGCTTGATGCCCGGCAGGGCCGGCGCCGGCAGCCGGTGGACTATGAGATGTTCACTCCTGTGCCAGTGCAACCGCTGAACGCGCGGACGTTGCCGTACTGGAGCGAGAGGCTGCCGGCCCCGGCCTATGACCGCGATCTGGTGACACCCGGCGTTGTTCACTTCGGCGTGGGCGGATTTCATCGCGCGCACCAGGCGATGTACCACGACCGGCTCATGACCGCAGCCCAGCTCTCCGCAAACCCGGTGAGCGGAAGCAGCGGGCTGGGCTGGGGCATCTGCGGCGTCGGGGTAATGCCGGCAGACCGGAAAATGCAGGAGGTACTGCAGGCACAGGACTGCCTTTACACGCTGGTTCTCAAGCACAGCGACGGACGCTACGAGCCGCGGGTGATCGGGTCCATCGTCGAGTACCTGTTCGCGCCGGACGATCCGGAGGCCGTCGTCAACAAGCTGGCGGCGGAGTCGACTCGGATCGTGTCGCTGACGGTCACCGAGGGCGGCTACAACATCGATGACGTCACCGGCGCGTTCGACATGTCGAATCCGGCCGTGCTACGCGATCTCGAGGCTGACGCGGTCCCGCAGACTATCTTCGGCCTGCTTACCGAGGCGTTGTCGCGGCGCCGGGACCAAGGCAGCGTCCCCTTCACCGTCATGTCCTGCGACAACCTGCAGGGCAACGGTCAGGTGGCCAGGCGGGCGTTCACCGCCTTTGCGCGGCTGAAGCGGCCGGAACTTGGCGACTGGATCGAGCACGAGGTGCACTTCCCTGACTCGATGGTCGACCGGATTACACCGGTGACCACGGACCATGACCGAGCCGAGATCCGGGACCGGTTCGGACTCGATGACCGGTGGCCGGTCGTGTGCGAGCCCTACACGCAGTGGGTGCTTGAGGACGCTTTCACTGCGGGCCGCCCGCCTTACCAGGACGCGGGAGTGCAGCTCGTCGATCTGGTGGAGCCCTACGAGCTCATGAAGCTGCGCTTGCTCAACGGCAGCCACCAGGCCATGTGCTATCTCGCCTACCTGGCCGGGTACCGCCTGGTGCATGAGGCAGCTCAGGACCCGTTGTTCCGCTCGTTCCTGCTCGGCTACATGAAGCAGGAGGCTGCCCCGACGCTGCCGCCGGTACCAGGGGTGGACCTTGATGCGTACCAGCACCTGCTGATTGACCGGTTCGCCAACCCGCAAGTCCGCGACACCGTCGCCCGGCTGTGCGCGCAAAGCTCAGACCGGATCCCGAAGTGGCTGCTGCCGGTGATCCGCGAGCAGCTGGCGACCGGTGGTGAGATCAGGCGCTCGGCTGCCGTCGTGGCGAGCTGGGCCCGCTATGCGGAAGGCACCGACGAGCACGGCGAGCCGATTGAAGTCGTCGACCGGCTTGCGGATACGCTGACCCGGCTTGCCCGGCGCCAGCGCGACAATCCTGACGCGTTCATTGCCAACCGCGACCTGTTCGGCTCACTCGCCGAGAACCAGCGCTTCGTCGCGGCGTACCGGTCTGCGCTCGCCTCACTGCACCAGCACGGGGCGCGGGAGACACTGCAGGCGCTTACCGACGTAGGTACCTGACTCACTGAGAGCGGCGGGCAGGCCCGCTGCTCAGGATTGCCGAAGGTTGCGTCGCAGGAAATCGCGCTTCAGCGCGGCGATCTGCACCGCGGAGTCCTCGAGGGCAAAATGACCGGTGTCGAGCGCGTGATATTCGGCTGCCGGGTGGTCAGCCAGGATCTGCCGGACGACCGGCTCCGGGAAGATCTCGTCGTTCGCGCCGGTCGCGACCAGTGTCGGTGGCTTGCGTTGCCTGATGAACTGCTGCATTGCCTCGAACGTCGGGACGTTGTTCCGGATGTCGTACAGCAGATCGAGCATGATCTCGTCCACGCCAGGCCGGTCGATGAGCGCCTTGTCGATGACCCAGTTATCCGGATCCACCCGCGACGGATCGGTGACGCCGTAGACGTACTGCCGCCGAAGGCTGTCAAGTTGCAGACAGGCGCGTGCCGCATCGCGGTGCTCGTCGGAGCCGTCTGCCCAGTAATCGCCGAGGGTCTCCCACCATCCGCGCGGTTCCTCCGGGTACAGCGGCGCGTTCTGCGCGATGATCGCGGTCAGCCGCGCCGGCTGCCGCAACGCGAGCCGGTAGCCAACCGGGCCGCCGAAGTCCATTACGTAGATGGCGAACTGGCCGACTTCCAGTTGACCGAGCAGCTTCTCGATGACATCGGCAAGGTGATCGAAGGTGTAACTGAAATGCGCACGGTCGGGCACTCCGCTGTGACCAAAAGCGGGATAGTCCGGTGCGATCACCCGATAGGCGTCCGACAGCCGGGGAATCAGGTCGCGGAACATTCGGGACGACGTCGGGAAGCCGTGCAGCAGGAGCAACACAGGCGCATCCGGCGGGCCGGCTTCGCGGTAGAACACCCCGACGCCGTCAACTTCGGCGCGGCGGTAGTAGGTTTCGCGCTGCGCCGGGCCGAGGCCGTCGCCGGCCATGACGACATCCCACGGCTTCAGTTCGCTACCGGCTACCGCACCGCCAGCCGCCAGCGGATCAGCCGCGGCCACTGCCGCAGCGGTCTCCGCCGAATCCGTCTCATATACCTGGAGCTCGCCAGTCCCGTCCGCGAACGAGCCAGCGGCTGCGAGCTTGCCTTCAGCTAGCAGGCTAGTCAGGTAACTGGCGTGCTGTGGCCGCAAATCAGCCAGTTTCTGCCGGTCTTTGACATACGTCGCGTAGTTGATGAACCTCATCTGCCAGCCTCCAGCATCTCCCGTGTCGGCTGTCACTCAACGCTGGCATGTGCGGCCGCCCGTTGGCATCAGTGGGACTAGCCATCTGCCGAGCGCGGGATGGCCGGCACAGCGTGAATCTCCCGCTTCCCGGCACTGCAGGCGGACCCTGCAAAGTCGCGGAACAGTAGCTGATGACCGAACTATCTGGCCAGCTCAGCGGCTGGCTAACGCTGCCGCACCTACTTCAGGCCGACGGCCAGTACCCGATTACGATGGAAGCCGCGATGGATAGCTTGCCGATCGGCGACTACGCCCTGCTATCTGACTGCCGCTCGGCGGCGCTGGTCAGCCGGGACGGTTCGGTGGACTGGCTGTGCTTCCCGCGGTTCGACGGACCGACGGTCTTTGCCCGTTTGCTGGACGACGGGGCCGGGCACTTCTCGATCCGGCCCGCGGGCGAACACCGGGCCAGCCGCCGGTATGTCGACCGCACGATGGTTCTGGAAACCACGTTCAGCTGCCCGGGCGGCACCGGGGTGCTTACCGATGCAATGGCAGTCGGCCGGAATGAACGGCTCCACGACCTGGGCGAGAACTCGCCAGGCATGCTCCTGCGACGGCTGTCATGCACGGGCGGCGAGCTCGAAGCCGAGATCAGCTTCGCGCCCCGCCCTGAGTACGGTCTCATCTCCCCGCTTCTGCTGCCAGTCCCTGGCGGGCTCGCCGCACGCGGCGGTGCCCAGCGGCTGCTGCTGTCCACGCCCGTCTCGTTGACCGTGAGCGGGGCCACGGCCACCGCCCGTATCCACCTGGCCGCTGGCGAGGCTGCAGTGTTCGCGCTAGGGCATGGCGAATTGGCAGGACCGCCGCCGCCGACAGCCTGGACATCGGATCAGATCAACGCCCGGCTGGCGGACACGCTCGAGGGCTGGCGTTCCTGGTCGGCTATCCACCAGACCTACGAGGGCCCATGGCGCGAACTGGTCCACCATTCCGGGCGAGTGCTTCAAGCACTGACGTTCGCGCCGACCGGAGCGATCGTCGCGGCGGCGACCACCTCGCTGCCGGAGCGCGTCGGCGGCGAGCGCAACTGGGACTACCGCTACACCTGGGTGCGTGACGCCAGCCTCACCATGGGGGCTCTCTGGGTGGCGGCCTGCCCGGATGAGGCGAGCAAGTTTTTCGCTTTCGTCGCTGACGCGGCGGCATCCCAGCCCCAGCAAGTGATGGACCTGCAGATCATGTTCGGCATCGGCGGGGAGCGTGACCTGTCAGAACGGGAGTTGCCGCACTTGGCCGGCTGGCGGGGCAGCCGGCCGGTGCGGGTGGGTAACGGCGCATGGACCCAGCGTCAGCTCGACATCTACGGCGAACTGCTCGCCGCGGCCCAGCAGCTGGTCGATCAGCTCGGTGAGCTTGATCCAGCAACCAAACGGTTCCTTGCCGCAGCCGCCGACGCCGCAGCCAGCCGCTGGAAGGAGAAGGACCAGGGCATCTGGGAGGTGCGCGGTGAGCCACAGCACTTTGTGTACTGCAAGGTGATGTGCTGGGTGGCGCTGGACCGCGCGATCGCGCTCGCTGAGTATCTCGGTGCTACCGAAGGCCGGGTAGCCAGCTGGGCGGTTGCCCGCGACGAGATCCGCGCCGCAGTCCTTACCCTCGGCTGGAACGCCGGAGCGGGTGCCTTCACCAAGGCGTTCGGCAGCGAGGACCTCGACGCCGCCAACCTCATGCTCGCTATCACCGGTTTCCTGCCTGCAGATGACCCGCGGATGAAAGCGACTATCGATGCCACGGCCACGCGGCTTACCGACGAGCGCGGGCTGGTCTACCGCTACCTGACCAATGACGGGCCGACCAGCGACGGGCTTACTGGCGGCGAGGGCGCGTTCCTGCTGTGCACGTTCTGGCTGGCCCAGGCTCAAGCGCTCGCGGGCGACGTCGATGCCGCCACCGCAACCTTCGAGCGCGCGGTGGCGGCGATCAATGATGTCGGCCTGCTGGCCGAGGAAGTCGACCCCGCCAGCGGTGAGATGATTGGCAACTTCCCGCAGGCGTTCAGCCACATTGGTCTGATCAATGCCGCCTGGGCGATATCGCAGGCCCGCCAAGGAGCTGACACTGCTTAGCCGGACCAGCTCTACGAGAGGCAAGCGTGATGACCGGCTACAACAACCAGTGGGGGCCGCCGGACGCCAGCGACCCACAGCGGGCTACCGTCCGGGAGGCCCTGGCGCTCGGCAACGCCGTCTATGACCGACGCGCGGCGCTCGGCATCACCGTAGCCGAGCTAGCCTTGCGCGCTGGCATGACTACCGACGAGATCAGGTGCATCGAGGACGGCCGCACCGAGCCCACGATTGGCCTGCTCCGCCGCCTTGCCGCAGCTCTCGATGCTGACGTGCGAATCAGAGCGGGCCACGACCTCGGCTCAGTCGGCTTCGAAACTCATGACGCCTGACCGGCCTGGTTGGCAGTCGCGGGCGCTACCGGATGACAGGGCGGCGTCCCTGGCCGCTTGACGACAGGGCCGGGTACTCCCGCTGCGCCCGCGACACCTGAACCCGCCCGGGCGTTTTCCCTGGCCCGCCGGGAGGCTCGCCTGGCCAGATGAGGGCGTGCCGCTGGCCTAGGGCCCTGGCCAATCCGAGCAGCACCACTCGTCCTTGATATGTGGAACCCCTTGCAAAGCCGCGAGGACACGGCCTCTTGACTCCGCTGTACATCTGTTCAATGATATGAACATGAGTTCAGATCCGGCCGATCTGACGTCTGCGGCGGCGATACGTATTGCAGCCATGGACCTGTTCGCTGAGCGCGGGTACTCCGACGTGACGATCCGCCAGATCGCGGCCGCTGCCGGCGTCTCGCCGGCGCTTGTGATCCATCACTACGGTTCGAAGGAGCAGCTGCGGAGGGTGCTCGAGGAGCGGGTGGCCGCCTTTCTCGAGACGATGCTGGCTGACCTCGCTCAGGTGCAGGAGGAGGGCGGGACGGCCACCGTCACCCAGCTGTTCGCTGACCGGCTCGAAGGCGAGCCGGCGATGGCGGCCTATATCCGGCGGCTGATCTGCGACGGCGGTCCCGCCGGGATGGCCCTGTTCGCGCGGCTCTACCAGGTGGCTCGGACGGGCATGCGGGCGCTCGAGCAGGCTGGGGTTGTCCGGCCTTCTGCGGACGAGCCGGTTCGTGATGCCTTCCTGCTGGGCAATGACCTGGCGGTCTTGCTGCTGCGACCCCACATTTCGCAGGTCGTGGGCGTCGATCCGCTGTCCCGCGAGGGCCTCATGCGCTGGTCGGCCGAGGTATTCGAGGTCTACTCGGGCGGCGTGTTTGCACGCGTTCCCGGTCCAGGAGGTGCTGAGGCATGAGAGCTGCCATCGAGACGACCGGACTTACGAAGGCCTACGGCAGCGTGACGGCCGTCAGTGATCTCAGCCTGCGGATCGATCCGGGCCAGGTGTTCGGGTTTCTTGGCCCTAACGGTGCGGGGAAGTCGACGACCATCCGGATGCTGATGACCCTCCAGCGACCGACCAGCGGCCGCGCGGCACTCCTTGGCATGGACAGCGCTACGGACAGCGTCGAGATCCATCGCCGCACTGGCTACCTACCCGGCGACCTCGAGCTCTTCCCGCGGCTAACCGGCCGGCAGCACATCGCCTGGTTTGCGCGGAGTCGTGGGGGCGTTGACGACTCCTTCGTCCGCGACCTACTGGAACGCTTCCTAGTCGTCGCCGACCGTCCGGTCCGCGAGCTATCCAAGGGCAACCGGCAGAAGATCGGCCTAATCCTGGCCTGCATGCACAAGCCCGAGCTGCTGATACTCGACGAGCCGAGCGCCGGGCTCGACCCCCTGATGCACCATGAGTTCGAGAGTCTGCTCAGGGAGACTGCGGCTGAGGGCCGCACGGTGTTCCTCTCCTCGCACGAACTGGATGAGGTTCAGCGAACGGCCGACCGGATCGCGATTATCCGGGCTGGGAAGGTGGTCGCCGAGGATACCGTCGAGGGTCTCAGGCGAGCGGCACCGCAAAAGATGGAGGTCCGCTTCCGGCATCCGGTCAATCCGGCTGCTCTGAGAGCAGTGAGCGGCGTGCGGGTAACGGAGTCGGCGGGGCGGCGAATAGCTCTTGATGTGACCGGGGAGATCGGCCCTGTCTTGAAGGTCATCGCCAGACACGACCCGATCGATCTGACTTCTCGGCCAGCCGATCTTGATGAACTCTTCCTGGACTTCTACCGGACGTCGCCGGCGAAGGAGACCACCCATGCTGGCTGACATCATTCGGCTGGACCTCAGATTGCGGCGGCGGAGCACCATCGGCTACGCGGCTGGGATGGCCATCTACGCACTCGTGGTGGTGGCGCTCTATCCAAGCTTCAAGAACCAGACGTCCCTCGACAGCCTCAGCGGGTCGACGGCCGCAGCCCTCTTCGGTGTGACCGGCAAGCTCACTTCATCGGGCGGATGGCTCAACGCGAACATCTACAGCAACTTCTTCCCCCTCATCATGCTCGCGCTGACCATCGGCTACGGAGCGACCTCACTCGCCGGGCAGGACGAGAGCGGCACCCTGGCCTTGGTGGTGGCGCTGCCGATGCGCCGCCGGGCGATCCTCTTCCAGAAACTGTTCGCGATGGCCATTCAGGCGTTGGTGCTGGCTGCGGCCACTACAGTCTGCGCTGTCATTGGCCAGGGCTTCCAACTGACGGTGCCGACAGGGGATCTGAGCGCGATCGCGCTCGCTCTCATGCTGATGGGGCTCGATTTTGGTCTCGTAAGCATGGCCATCGGGGCGGCCACCGGTCGTCGGGGGACTGCCTTGGGCATTGCGTCGGCCCTTGCCGCCGCTTCATACCTCATCAGCACGCTGGCCACGACGATTCCCCGAATCGGGCCGGGCCGGTATCTGTCCCTGTTCTACTGGTCGGTCGGCAACGACCAGATCGCAAAGGGAGTCAGCCTGGCCGACTTCATCGTGCTGGTGATCGTCGGCTTCTGCGCCCTACTTACTGCGCTCATTGCTTTCCGGCGAGCCGATCTGAATTAGTGTTTAGTGCCGCTGGGTGGGTTCCATGCCGGGTGCCGACCTTGCCAGCAGGACGTGCGGGCCCTACCGAGGCGCGCCCGCCAGCAGGCAACGGCTGCAGGCTTGGCGACCAGTATCTGTGGACGGCGCTTCGGCCATCCGTAGGTATAGCGTTTTACGCGATCCTGGATTGCTGGCGTGACCCGCTCTGCTCCGGAGTGCTGGCGGGGATGCTACGTTGTGTACGCGTACGCACATGTGGGGTCTCGCGCGCGATCTGCTGGCAGAATCTGGCTAGGGGGCCGGGTGTCCGATGGATGCCGGGAACGAATGGGTGCCGCTATCCAGTGGTGATGCCGCTATCCGGAGGCTGCTCACCGCAGTGCACAAGGCCCTGGATCTTCCGGTCCCTGCGGGCCGCCGCAGCGTGGCCCATCTGCGCCTGCTGGAGCGGCGGAGCGACATTGCCCTGGCCAGCCTCGGCAGGTTGACGGGCGACGTCTCCGCCGAGGCGGCCGATTTTGCTTCGGAGGCAGAGCACATCCTGCACCAGCTAGCTGACCTGACGCAGGTCCCGCTCCGGGCCCGCCGACAGCGCAGGTAGCAGTGTTTGTGGCGCGGTGCAGCCCCCGGATGGGAGATCAAGACGGAGAGGCAGTTGGCGCCACCGTCGGCTAGCGCAGGGCTACGGACGCGGCGCGGCCAATCGGTCCCTCGCGACTGATACGAGCACGCAAAACTGGAGACTGCGAAATATCGCAGCGAGAGTGCCGGGACCACTGCTAGCTTGTGTACGCGTACGCAAAGGGGGGACGGCGCGCAGCGCTGTGCCGCCGTGCGCGGCCTGCTTCCTGGCCGTCGGCGCCGTCCGAGAGGGCGGCTTACGGGAGAGACGGGATCATTGCCCTCGCAGCTTGACAGTTCTGAGAGGTTCGGCTCGAAGAGCGGCCATGGGTGGGACTGCCTCAGCAGACCGGCGTTACCCCGCCACGCCTCCATCGGAGGGCCGGCCGGTCCGCTGTGCTGCATAGTTAGCGTGCCGCCGACGCCATGAACCTCCCGTCGCACCCAGGGGCTCTGGACGGCCCGCCAGGACCGCTGCCCATTGCCGCGGCTGAGAGCCCGGTCAGCGTCCGCAGATGGGACCGGCTTGATCTGGCCGCCGTGGCCACCGCCGCCTGCTGCGCACGGATGTTTGCGAGGCTCACACTGACCAACTGGGGCGCCTCGGATGCACTGGAGGACGCCCAGCTGGTGGTTTCCGAACTGGTGACCAACGCTGTCAAAGCGAGCGGCGTCGTTGAACCGCGGCCAGCGTGGGGTCGGTTGCAGTCCCTTAACCTCCTGGCCGTGTCCTTGACCGGGATGGACGCCTCGGTCCGTATCGAGGTGTGGGACGCCAGTCCTGACGAGCCCGTCCGCAGACAGGCCACGCCCGATGACGAAGACGGCCGCGGACTTGAGATCGTTGCGCGGCTGGCAAGCCGTTGGGGATCTCAGGTGCACCGCGGCGGCAAGGTCGTCTGGGCCGAACTAGCCGTCGGCCGCTGGAACCTGCGCCAGCTGCCGGACGGCAGCAAGCCGGCGTCCTCGCTGGCCCTCAGCCGGGCGGTCGACTGGTCTGCTGCGGATCACCAGGTGCTCAGGCACGTCCTCGATGGGCTACAAGCGCTGTAGCGCGTCGGTGACGGAAGCCAGCGCTAAGCACACTGAAGTCGCCTCTTACCGGTAGTCGCCGCCGAAGTATGCATTGCACGGGACTGTCAGACAGGCGGGCAGCCGGCAGTATCCCCTAGCTGCGCCGGTGGGCTCTGTGGCCACGGGTCGCCAGTGCGGTCGCGGCGATGCCGTCCAGCAGGTAGCGCAGGCCGGCCATGAACTGGTCAGTGCTGGTATACGCAGCCAGCAGGCGGGTGACGGGCAGGTCGTTGCCCTCGGGCAGGACCCACTCGGCACGCTTTGCTTCAAGGGCAGCGAAGCCGATGGTGTAGATGTGCAGGACGCCATACGCGCTGCGGGCGGCGGGTTCGTCGGCCCCCGCTTGCCGCAGCACCTCGATCGCGGCGTCCATGCGGGCGAGCGCTGCGGGCGATGTAACGGGGTGGCTCAGATAGACGTGCAGGGCTGGGGGCTGGAATACCAGGAACTGGCGGAACTGCTCAGCGGCCTCCATCAGCCAGGCCTGCCAGTCGCTTGGGGAGGCGGTCGGTCGCCATGCCTCGGCTAGTAGCCCGTCAACGACCTCGTCGAGCAAGTCATCCTTGCTGCGGATGTGACGGTACAGCGACATCGGGGCCACACCCAGTTCGGCGGCCAGCCGGCGGATGGAGAGGTCTTGGGAGCGGCCCGAGACGATAGCAGCTGTGGCTGCCTGGATGATGACTTCGCGGGAGATCGTTCCCCAGGACGTGCGGCGGGGCACCTGCCCGCTGTGGGCTTTGGGCTGGGAGCGTCCGGCATCGTTGCCGTGCTGAGGCATAAGGGAAGCTTATTCCGCTGGCCTAAGCGCCGATGTGCTAGCTTGCGCACGCGTACGCATCGGGTCACGTCGTCACGCGGCCCGGCATTCCCCTGGGCCCGCATGGGCATGCCTGCCCGGCTACGCGCCACCGAGGACGTCGGCCTGCAGCACCCGTTCCCGTTGCGGTGTACGTCGATGCCCGCGCAGACAGACATTGCCGGGTCTCCCCGAGTTCGGAACTACTTGCCGGAGCGTCCCGCTACCGGGCTGAGCTGGACAGAGACCCGGTCCTCATAGGGTCTGTTGTTAACGGCAAGAAGGGACAACAGATGGAGGATGCGCCAATGTCACCGGAGACGCTGGCCGCGCAAGGGCTAGGCGAGGCGGACCCGGTCACCGGTGCCCTGGCGCCCGTGATCACCCTGGCCACTAACTACGAGCAGCAGCCCGATGGATCCTACCTACAGGGCCGGGCCTATACCCGGGCAGATAATCCCACGTCGGAGCACGCGGAGCGGTTGCTGGCCGCGCTAGAGGGGGGCGGGTGCCGGTGCGCGCTGTTCGGCTCGGGGATGGCGGCCGCGACGGCTGTGTTCCAGGCGCTGCTGCCCGGCGATCACGTGCTGGTCTCCCGTGTCCTGTACTTCGGCGTGCGCAAGTGGCTGGCAGAGTTCGCGCTCTCCTGGGGCCTGGACGTGGAGTTCACCGACACCACGGACCTGGCCACGCTGGCGGCCGCGATCCGGCCTGGCCAGACCCGGCTGCTGTGGGTTGAGACGCCCGCTAACCCGACATGGGAGATCACCGACCTGGCAGCGGCCTGCGAGCTGGCGCACGCCGCAGGCGTCCGCGTGGCGGCGGACAACACTGTGGCCACGCCGGTTCACACCAGGCCGTTCGAGCACGGCGCCGATCTGGTGGTGCACTCAGCCAGCAAGTACCTCAACGGGCACGGCGACGTGCTGGCCGGCGCGGTGCTGACTGCCCGCGGGGACCCGTACTGGGAGCGGATCCGGTCCTGGCGCCGCAACGCGGGGGCGATGCCTGGCCCGTTCGAGGCGTGGCTGTTGCAACGCGGCATGCGTACCCTGTTCCTGCGGGTGCACCGGGCCTCGCAGACCGCGCTGACCATCGCCACCCACTTCCACCGGCACCCCGCCCTGACCAGCGTGCTCTACCCAGGGCTGCCCGATCATCCGGGGCATGCCATCGCGGCACGGCAGATGGATGGCGGGTTCGGCGGGATGCTGTCCATCCGGCTGGCCGGCGGCGCCGACCACGCCAGGGCCGTGTTGCGCGAGGTGCGGCTATTCAAGCGCGCCACCTCCCTGGGCGGGGTGGAGAGCCTGATCGAGCACCGGCGCAGTAGCGAGGGACCGTCCTCGCCTGTGCCTGATGACCTGCTCCGCATCTCGGTCGGCATCGAATCCGCAGCGGACCTGATCGCCGACCTTGAAGCCGCGCTGGACAGGGGCGAACCAAGTTGAGCGATCTCGCCGCGCAGGTGACAGCGGCACTCAGCCGCAGTATCCGGCCCTCGGTCATCGCTCGCGGCGCCGCCGCCATCCGCGTTGCCGCCGCCGACGAGGAGGGCGTCGTTACCCTGGAAGTGCCTGGTTCCCCCGGCGCGGTGCTCCCGGTCCTCGGCCTGATCGAGGCGCAGATCCGCGCCGCCGTGCCCGGCGTGACCGCCGTCAGGCTTGCTGCGGCCCCACCGGCCCAGTCGTGCCCGCCCGCCGGCGATCTCGGCAGCGCGGCACAGCGGGTCTTGGATGCCGAGGTGAACCCCGCGATCGCGGCGCACCGCGGGCATGTCGTCGTGGACGGCTCCGACGGCGGCTGGATCCGCCTGCGCCTCGAAGGCGGCTGCCAGGGCTGCGCCCTAGCCGAGGTCACGGTCCGGCAGGGCATCGAGCCGCTGCTGCGGACACGGCTGCCCGGGACGACCGGGGTGGCCGACGTCACCGATCATGAAGCAGGCACCGACCCGTTCTTCACCCCGGCGAAGCGGTGACCACGGGACGCCGCGTCCTGCTGCTGGCGCCAGCTCGCAGCTACCGCGCAGCTGACTTCGTGCGCGCGGCCACTCGGATGGGCGTGGACCTGACGGTGGCCAGTGATGGCGCGCTGTTCCTGGGCGGCCGGCCAGTGATACCTGTCCGCCCCGGCGACCCGGCACGCTGCGCCGAGCTGGTCGCCTCGCGCAGCGGACCCATGGATGCCGTCGTCGCCGCGGACGCGCCGATGCTCCCGCTCGCCGCCGCGGTCGCCACAGCGCTCGGGCTGCCGCACAACCCGGCCGACGCGGTCCTCGCCGCGGCCGACAAGGCCCGACAGCGCCAGCGCTGGGCAGGCGCCCGCGTGGCTCAGCCCAGGTTCGAGATCGTGCCAGCGCCCGCGCCGGACCCTGCCATCCGCCAGGCGGCCGCAGCCATCGGATTCCCGTGCGTGATCAAGGCCGTCTCACTCAGCGCTAGCCAGGGAGTGCTGCTCGCCAGCGACGCCGATCAGGCCGTGCGGGCGGCGGCGCGCATCCGGCGGATCCTGGCGGACGCGGGCCAGCCGGCCAGCGAGCCGGTGCTTGTCGAGGGCTACTTGCAGGGTCCGGAACTGAGCATCGACGGCCTGCTCACCGGCGGGCACCTGACACCGCTGGCCATCTTCGATAAGCCCGCCATGACCAACGGCCCCACCTTCGAGGAAACCCTCCTCGTCACCCCGTCCCGGCTGCCCGGACCGGTCCTGGCCGAAGCCGTTCGCACCGCCGAACGCGCCGCCCGCGCACTCGGCCTGAGAACCGGCCCGGTGCACGCCGAGCTGCGCGTCACCAGCACCGGACCAGCCATGCTGGAGCTGGCCGCCCGGTCCATTGGCGGCCTGTGCTCGCGCGCACTCCGGTTCCCCGGCGGCAAAAGCCTCGAAGAGCTCATACTCGCCAGCGCACTGGGCCAGCCGCTCCCGGTCCGCGCCGGGCGGGCCCCGCAGCCCTCCGGAGTGTTCATGCTCCCGGTGCCCACGGCCGGCGTGGTGCGGGCAATCGAGGGGCGGGATGACGCTGCGGCCGTGCCTGGCATTACCAGCGTGACCATCACCATGCCGCCGGGCCGCCGGGTGCGCCCGCTCCCCGACGGCGACCAGTACCTGGGCTTCATCTTCGCCGAAGCCGCCACTCCAGGCGACGTTGAGAAAGCGCTCACCAGCGCCAGTCGGCGGCTCCACGCGGTCATCGATTGAGCCCCCGGCCAGATGCGGTTCATCTTCTCGTTGAACGGCTGATGAACCCATCGTCATCAGGCTCTGACGGGGCAGCCCGGCGGCAGCAGCCGGGCCTCAAGGTAGCGGCACGGGAGTTTGGGGCGCCGGGATATCGACGGTCACCTCGGAGAGTGTCTTGCGCCGCAGGTCGGGTACTTCCGCGTCGACTGCGGGGTAGCCGACCGGGAACAGGATGTAGGGCCGCTCGGTAGGTGGCCGCTGACAGATCTCGTTGAGGAATCCCATCGGGTTCGGGGTGTGAGTAAGCGTGCTCAGCCCCATCCGGTGCAGCGCGGCGATGAAAAAGCCGCACGCGATGCCCGCACTCTCACTGACGTAATAGTTCTTCCGCCTGCTGCCGTCCGGCATCACCGTGGACTTCTCAGCGAAGCAGACAACGATCCACGGCACCACGTCCAGGTAGCTCTTGTCCGATGTCGTCTCCAGCCTTTCCAGGGCGGCGCGCCACGCCGGGGGCAGCCGTCCGCCCTCGTAGTTCTGCCGCTCCTCTTCCTCTGCGGCCACCCGGATCTGGTGCCTGATCGGCGGGTCACCGATCACTGCGAACTTCCACGGCTGAAAGTGAGCGCCTGAGGGCGCAGTGTTGGCGCACTCGATCGCCAGGTCGATGCACTCGCGCGGGACCGGCTGACCGCTGAAGAACCTGACACTGCGGCGGCTGTCCAGGAAGTCGCGGAACGCCCGGCCGCGGCGGACCATCTCGGCTTCGGGATAGCGGGTCGGCCTGTAAGGCACGAAAGGGTACCGATGCGGGCGTCCGGCGCTAACGGGCATGACTGGCTCCCGGCTGACTGGATCGAACCACTGACATCACGCATCATCGCCGATAGCTGCGATGCAACTTTTGGTACAGGAGCGGGGGACTAGGTCTGACTCGGTCAGGCAGTAGCGCCTGCACCGCACCACGAGCGCCCCCTGTAAAAGCCTGGCAGCGACCGCGGCTGGCTACTTCACTGCCACAAGTTCGGTCATGCGAATGTTCGGCTCGCCGGCGAGAAGGTCGGGCGCCACTTGGCCCAGGGCCTGAGGAATCTGCCCGGCCAGGTGCGCGTCGCGGGCGTCCTCGGTCTCGAAGGTGTCGAAGATGCCGTAGCTGGTGTCGCTGATCTTGAACGCGTACCAGGTCACGGTGCCTTCCTCGGCGAGCGCGAGCGCCCTGCCCGCTTCGAGGAACGCGCCCAGCTCATCACCCTTGCCGGGCTTGGCCTCGAGCAGCGCGAGGATTCCCAGTTGTACCGTCATCTGCAGTGGTCCTGTCCTCTCGGTCTAGCGCTGTTCTCGGTCTAGGCGTACAGTTCCGAGAACCCTTCGGGTGCGCCCGTGCGCCACCCGCCACAGGGTCAGCGTCAGGGAAGCGCCGGATCTTACCTGGGGAGGCTCGGCGCGCTCCTGGCCCGGCTCATGCTCGCCGTGAGTGCCGGTCCAGTCGCTACCGCGCCGCGGCTGTCAGCAGCTCCATCGTCGGGCGGCCGAGTCGCTTGGTCACTCCGCCGGGGTGCCCACTGCCGCGAGCAGCCCGTCGAAGTCGTCGCCGCATGGGCCACAGGCTCGCAGGTGGGCCGCGACGCCGGGGTAGCGCTGTGCCGCCAGCGCCGGGTCAGCTCCCGCTACGAGGTTCATATAGACGTGCAGCAATTCCAATGCCTGAGCGCATCCCACGTCACGCGGGTCAGTGGACAGGAAACGCTCCAGGGCTGGCCATTGATTCATGGGCGCCTCGCAGTGTCATCGTCCAGGTACCCGTTAGCGGCAAGAGCCGCGTGCAGCTTACGCCCGGCATCGAACATCGTCTTGTAGATCGCGTTGCGAGTGGAGCCGAGCTCAGCCTGCGAGGGCATCGAGCGGCACGCCGTGTAGCCGATCGCCCATAGGCTCGACGCGGCCATGATGCTTGCTCAAGCTCGGACCGTAACCCACGCACAATTCAGCGTGGCTGACGCGGGTCCTGCGCAAGCTTTCCGCAGCCGCCGCACCTGTACCGTCGACGTGTCACCGAACGACCAGTCCCGGACAGGTGCCAACAGCTGCTCCCAGGTGAACGTCTGCCGGGGATGGGACATCAGGAACACCAGCAGGTCAGTTCCGTCAGGTCGGGGCAACAAGTGAGACTGTCAGCCGAGCCTCGTGCGCCCAGACATCAACACGAAGACTGCCGTCAGCGGTCACTCCGGCCCGGCAGGTCCGAATTGGTCAACACCGCGGCCGACGGCCGCGGGCCAGGTTAGCTGTGCTCGCGCGTGTGTCACGACTCACGGGCAGTTATTACAGATGTGTGACACCGCAGGCTGAGGAGGTAAGCAGGCGGCCGTCGCCTGGCGCCGATACGGGTGGTCCGCAAAAAACTGCGGACGCAGCCTGATCCAAGGAGAAGGACATGCGCAAACGCATCAGCCTGGCCGCCTGCGGCGGCCTGGCGGCGGCAACGATCGGCGTGTTCGGCGCGGCAGCCCCGGCCGGCGCCAGCACTACCTCACCGGTCGTCGGCTACACCTACATCAACGACAACACCGCCGGGGCCAACACCATCGCCGGGTTCGACCGGCACGCCGACGGGTCGCTCACCCCGATCCCAGGCTCGCCGTTCGCGGCCGGCGGCGCGGGCCTGGGCGCCGGGCTGGCCTCCCAGGGCGCGATTCAGGTGACCAGCGACGGCCGGTACCTGCTGGCCGTCGACGCCGGCAGCAACCAGATCTCGGTGCTGCGGATCACCGCCGGGGGCGTGCCGGTCCTGGCCGGCCAGCCGGTGTCCTCGGGCGGGATCAAGCCGGTCAGCGTCGCGGTCTCGGCGACCGGCCTGGTCTACGTCGCCAACCAGGGCAACGGCGGCAGCGGCTACTCCGGGTTCCGCCTGCACTTCGACGGCAACCTCACCCCCATCCCCGGCTCGACGGTCACCGTGCCGGACGGCTCCGGCGTGGGTGATGTGTTCTTCAACGCCACCGGCACCCACCTCATCGGCACCCGCACCGGCACCTCCCAGATCGACAGCTTCGACGTGCTGCCCGGCGGCCGCCTGCTCGCCGCCCCCGGCTCGCCGTTCACCGGGCAGGGCCTCGGCCAGCTCGGCGCCGAGTTCTCCCCCGCCAACCCATCGCAGCTGTTCGTCAGCAACGCCCACAACGGCACCG
>Ga0335075_10002974_pt1 | contig 27090 bp, 21 predicted proteins | sample Lox_Sample_24_FD_206723 | JGI IMG/M metagenome (GOLD analysis project Ga0335075, IMG submission 206723) | Soil microbial communities from Loxahatchee National Wildlife Refuge, Florida, United States - Lox_Sample_2.4 | ecosystem: Environmental > Terrestrial > Soil > Wetlands | place: USA...
GAGTTTCCGAAAGAAGATCACGGTATTCGTGCCAAGCTGCTGCCGTTTCGCCAATCGGTGGTGGGCGACGTGCAGCCGATACTTCTGGCTCTGCTTGCGGCGGTGGGTTTCGTTCTGCTGATTGCCTGCGTCAACGTTGCCAACCTGCTGCTGGCGAGATCGAATGCGCGCGCGCAGGAGTTCGCAGTGCGCATCGCACTCGGTGCGGGGCGCGTGCGTGTGATCCGCCAATTGCTGACGGAGAGCACAATGCTTGCCCTGGCCGGCGGAGGGCTTGGACTGGCGCTGGCGAGCTGGGGCACGCGGGTCGCGCTAAAACTGGCGCCCAGCAGACTGCCGCGTGCATCGGAGATCCATTTGAGCTTGACGGTGCTCGCGTTTACTCTGCTGCTTTCGCTGGCTGCCGGCATTCTATTCGGCTTGCTGCCGGCGCTAAGGATTTCCCGCGAGAATCTGCAGGACACGCTCAAGGAAGGTGGACGCGGGCCAACGGGAGCGCGCCAGGGAACACAACGTGCACTGGTTGTTTTCGAAATGGCGACTGCGCTGGTGCTGTTGAGCGGCGCCGGGTTGATGATTCGCAGCATGGTGGCGTTGTCAAGGGTTGATCCAGGATTTCAGCCGCGTGGCGTTCTCACCTTCAGTCTTGCTGCTCCGCCGTCGCTCGGTGCGGCAAACGTGGATGCGGTACGGGCGTATGTGCAGGACGTGAGCCGCAGAATCACCGAAACGCCGGGCGTGCAGGCAATGTCGATGATGTGGGGTGCTTTTCCTATGTCCTACGACGACGAGGGGCTCTTCTGGCTGGAAGGTGAGGCAAAGCCGGCCAGCGAGAACGACATGCACTGGGCGATTTTGTATATCGCGCAGCCGGGCTATCTGCGGACGATGAGCATTCCATTGCTCAGCGGGCGGTTCTTCACTGAGACGGACAACGAGCATGCGCCGCGAGTTGTTGTGGTCGACGATGTTTTTGCGCGGAAGTTTTTCGGTGACGCCGACCCGTTGGGCAAACAGATTCATCTCAATAATTTTGACGATCCGGCGACGGTGGTTGGTGTCGTCGGCCACGTGAACCAGTGGGGACTAGACAGTGACACAACCAATCCGCTGCGTGCCGAGATCTACGAGTCTTTCGCGCAATTGTCGCCGGTGCAGATTACGCTCATTCCCAAAGGCGTCGATGTGCTCGCGCGCTTCAGCGGCGCGGCCGCGACTCCGCTCAAAAGCGTTCAGCAAGCGATGACGCAGATGAATCATGACGAGGTGGTCTACGATTCACGGCCGATGGACGACATCATCGCGGATACTCTTGCCAGCAGACGCTTCTCGATGACTCTGCTGGCGGTGTTTGCCGGTCTTGCATTGTTACTGGCCAGCATCGGCATGTACGGAGTCATTTCCTATCTCGTTGGGCAGCGCACGCAGGAGATCGGGATCCGGATGGCGCTGGGTGCCGACCGGAGGAATATTCTGCGCTGGGTGATCGGCGAGGGCGGCAGGCTGGCGATTCTTGGGGCGGGCGTCGGCCTGGTTGCGGCACTGGCATTGGCGCAGATGCTGGAGCATTGGTCGCTGATCTACGGAGTGCACGCTTACGATCCCTGGACGATGGCGGCGGTGACGATTCTGCTGATGGCAGTGGCGCTGGTGGCGTCGTATATCCCGGCGCTGCGAGCAACCCGCATCGATCCCATGCGCGCGTTGCGCAACGAGTAAAAGACGGGTGCCCCGTCCTCGCCAACATCGAGGCACCCGGTCAAGTAAACGGAGGAACCGTCGAGCGTGGCAGGCAGCAAACCTGGCGCCGCATCGACGGAACGATCGTACGCGAGAGGTACGGTCGTGGTTGTCAATCGGATGTCATCCTTTTGTCGCCTTGATGAGCTATGGCGTCTTTGAGCTCCGCATATAATGGGCTCCTTCAGGCAGGAGACCCATGACGATGAGCGCCTCAACCGGTAATCTTTGGCCGCCTCTCCCCTGGGGGGAATGGGAAGCAACCGCGACAACGCTGCATATGTGGACGCAGATTGTGGGCAAGACGCGGCTGGCGCTGAGTCCGCTGCAGGCGCATTGGTGGAATGTGCCTCTCTATGTGACGGCGCGAGGACTGAGCACGGCGGCGATGCCGGTTTCCGACGGCGTGCTCGAGATCGAGTTCGACTTCACCGAGGATCAGTTGTTGTTTCGCAAGAGTGCGGGAGTGGGGCTGGCGATGCGGCTGAGGCCACAGTCGGTGGCTGATTTCTACCAGGAGTATCTCGGCTGTCTCAGTCAACTTGGCGTATCGATTCGGATTTACCCGGTTCCGGTTGAAGTCAAAGATCCGATCCCGTTCCCGCAGGACACAATCCACGCGGCTTATGACACCGGATATGTGCGGCGGTTCTGGCAGATCCTGATGCGGGCGGCGGCGATCTTCCAGCAGTTTTCCTCCGGATTCATCGGCAAGGTCAGTCCGGTGCATTTCTTTTGGGGAAGCTTCGATCTTGCCGTTACCCGCTTCTCGGGACGCCGCGCGCCGGAGCGGCCGGGAGTGGACAGGATCACCCGGGAAGCCTACTCGCACGAAGTCATCAGCGCCGGCTTCTGGCCGGGCAATGGCGGATTCGGCGAGGCGGCGTTCTATTGCTACGGGGCCCCGGCTCCCGAAGGGTTGGCGGAGAAGAAGATTCGACCGGGCGCTGCTTACTGGGATACCGGCCTCGGAGAATTCATCCTGAAATACGAGGATCTTCGTCGTGAGTCTTCGCCCGGCGATGCGCTGAGGGAGTTCCTGGAGAGCACCTACGATGCAGCGGCGGATGCGGGGAGGTGGGATCGGGCGGCGCTGGAGCGCTGAGGTGGGTTCCGTTTTGCGACGATCTTGATTCGCTGTATCGAAATCTGGTCAAGGACTGCTGCGCGGCTGAGGCGAGGTGGGATATCCTTCAAGTATTCTCGTCCGATGGAGGACCCGATGAGCGATTTTTCACTGCGCGACCCCGCAACAATAGGGGCCATCGCAGCGATCGCTCTTTGCGCTGGGAGCATCGTCGCGTATCGAGCCCTGCGTAAGCGTCCCAGCGAAGAGGAGCTGGAGCTGCTTCGCCGTCAGGAGCTTGTCCAGTCGGGGCGCATCGTCGATGGGACCATACTGGATATCTCCGACGTCGGACCGCATGAGAGCGGACGCCCGAACGGGATGCAGCTGATCATCTACAAGTACGACGTTGCGGGGGTGTGCTACGAGAGCTCGCAGGATGTTACCAACCTGCACGAGTACGTGAACATCTACGATTGCCATCTGGGATTTCCCTGCTCGGTTCGCTACGATCCGCACCGGCCGATCAACAGCATTGTGGTTGCCGAGAACTGGAGTGGGCTGCGCAATACGGCCAACTCGATCCCGGTGCGTGTTCCTCCCCGCAAATCGCGCGCAACGGTTCCGTATCTCGGCAATTGAAACGCTCGGGAATTGAACCCCCGGCGTGGGGCCGATAGACTTAAACCATGCACGTGCACGCCACTTCGACGGATAAAATGCAGCGCGTCTTGCGCCTGTCCCTGGCGGCTACGCTGGCGTACGTGCTGCTCACTCTGGTCGCCGGCCTGCGTGCCCATTCGCTGGCGCTGGTTTCCGAGGCAGGGCACAATGCCTCCGACGCACTGGCGCTGCTGCTCTCCTTTGTGGCCGTGCATTTTCAGTCGCGTCCGGCGACCGATCGGAAGACCTTCGGCTATCAGCGAGCGGGGGTGCTGGCGGCGTTTCTCAATGCGCTGACACTGATCGTGATCAGCGTCTGGATCGGCGTGGAGGCTATGCACCGGCTGTCCGAGCCCGTGCATGTTCAGCCTCGCGTGATGATGCTGGTGGCGGCGGCGGGCGTGGTGATGAACGGCGTGATCGCGGCGATGTTGTGGCGCTGCAGCCAGGATGTGAACCTGCGTAGCGTCTTCATCCACATGCTGGGCGATACGCTTTCGACGGCGGCGGTGATTGTCGGCGGCGCAGCGATTCTGTTCACCGGCCTGACCTGGATCGATCCTGTGCTCTCGCTGGGTATCGCGGCGCTGATTTTGTGGTCGTCAGTGGCTATTGTGCGGGAGACGCTGAATATTCTGCTCGAAGGCACGCCGCGCGGGCTGACGCTTACCCAGATCCGCACCGTACTCGAAGCGATTGAAGGCGTGGAAGATGTTCACGACCTGCATGTCTGGAGCCTGGGATCGCAGACCCACGCGCTGGCCAGCCACGTGACCATCGCCGATATTCCTCCGTCAGAAAGCGCGCGCATTCTGGAGCAGATCAACGGCCGGCTCCGCGAGAAGTTCCATATTCTTCACACGACGATTCAATTTGAGCACGAAGAGTGCGAGGTGGCTCACGGCTGCGTGATGGTGGTCGAAGAGGTCACGGCGCACGCCCACCACCACGGACACGATCACAGCCACTGATCACTCGACGGGCTTGTCGGGCTGTGCGTTGTAGATCTCTTCGACGCGCGCCAGTGTGTCGATCTCGTCGACCGGCTTATCGTCGCGAATCCTTAAGATCCGGGGAAAGCGCAGAGCGAAGCCGCTTGAATGGCGGCCGGAACGCATGACGTTGTTGAAGGCGACTTCGAGGACCTTCAGCGGTTCGACGGTGCGAAAGCCGCCAAAGTCTTCGATGGTGTGCTCCCGGAAAAAGCGCGTAAGCTCGTCAATTTCAGCGTCGGTGAGGCCGGAGTAGGCCTTGCCGACGTTTTTCAATTCGTCGCCGTCGCGAACGGCGAAGGTGTAGTCGCTGAGCACGCCGGCGCGTTTGCCGTGGCCGAATTCGGCACCGGTGACGACGACGTCAAGCGTGGCCAGCTCGCGTTTGAGCTTCAGCCATGCGAGCCCGCGCTTGCCCGGCTGATAGATGCTGTCGAGAACCTTGAGCATGACACCCTCATTGCCGCGGGCGCGCGCATCGCTATATGCGCGATCCAGTTGGGCGGCGGTGCGCAGGAAGGTGGTTCCGGCGAGCATCAGCCGTGGGAAGGCTGACTGGGCGTCAGGAGCCGCGAAGAGCAGGGACTGGCCGGTCGGCTCGAAATCCTGTGTGCCTGGGGAGTGTTGAGCGACGAAGGATTCGAGATGGCACCGGCGCTCGGCGAGAGGAAGTTCGATCAGCAGATCCCGGTTGAGAGAGAGCAGGTCGAAAGCCATGAAGACGACCGGGACGGCTTGCTGCATTTCACGGGTCACCCCCTTTCGTCCGAGACGCTGCTGCAAGGCGGTAAATGGAAGGGCGCGGCTGTCTCGCGGATTCCATGCGAGGACTTCTCCATCGAGGATTGCCGGCGCGCGGATGCCCGCGAAGGCGCCGATCAACTCGGGGAAGGTCTCGCCCAGGTCTTCACGGCTGCGCGAGAAGAGCTCCACGCGGCCGGGCTGGGAAGGATCGCCGCAATGAAGCTGGGCGCGGATGCCGTCGTACTTGTCCTCGATCGAAACGCGGCCGGTGATGAGGGTTCCGGCTGTCTCCTGGTCGGTCGCCTGCCCGGCTGCGAACTCTTCGGAGAAGCGCTTCATGGCCTCGTCCACGGTAGAGACAGGACTGGCGAGCATGACACCCAGTGGATGAAAGAGCTTCATGCGGGCGTCGGTGAGCGTATTTGTAGCGGCCATGGCGACGACTTCGGGCAGGCTGCCGGTAAGCATGGCTGCGTGGCGCACGGCGGCGGATGCGGTGTCGTATGCGGCGGCGATGGCTTCTTCGACGAGGCTCTGCTTGACTCCCATGCGCATGTCGCCGGAGATGAGCTTGAGGACGTACTTGGCTTCGATCGGCGTGGCGCGGCGCAGAAGATCCAGCACCATAGGCAGCTTCGCAACCGGGCCGCGCACGGCTGCTATGGCGGCGATCGCGTCTTCGAGGTGGAGCAGGGTGAGGGTCGGGTTCGGAGTGTTCGTGGCTTCAAGAAGGTCCTGGGCGGCAGCTCCGAGGTCACCGCGGCGGCGATAGGCGGCGTGCATCATGTCACGGTTGGCTTCGGCAACTTCCGCCAGAGCGCGGCTCAGAAGCGATCCTCCGACGTTGAGGGTGCGGCGGTCGGTCTCGGGAAAAGGCGTTCCGGCGAGGTACAGGGCGGCTCGCGCGGCATCGTCGAGGCTGAGGCCGCGCAGGTAGTTGGAGATGATGGCCCGCTTCTCGAGCTTTCTGGTGGTCGCGGCGAGCGCGTCGCAGACCTCGGCGAATTGGAGAAGGGAGGCGTTCATTCTGAAGTCCAAAGTGACACTATAGACTCGCGGTTGAGCCTTTTCGGGAGCTGCGGCATCGAAAAGGCGATACACTAAAAATGATGCGGCTCAGCCTTATTCCCGGCGCACTCCTTTAGCGGCTCCCGCCGCCTACTGCCGCTTTCTGCCTACAATCTCTTAAAAAAATTAACTTCGCTTTTGAGACTTAAAGAAAATGTTTGAACGTCTGGAACAAATCGAAGCCCGCTACGAATCGCTGGGTGAGCAACTCGCCGATCCGGAGATCATCTCCGACCAGTCAAAGTATCAAAAGATCGCCAAGCAGCATCGCGATCTGGAAGCGGTTGTCGAGAAATATCGCGAATATAAGCAGGTGACGCATGGCATCGCCGATGCCAAGAGCATGATGCTGGAGAGCGATCCCGATCTTCGCGCCATGGCTGAGGAAGAGCTGCTTCAACTGGAGGAGCGCGAGCCGGCAATCGAAGAGGCGCTGAAGCTGCTTCTGCTGCCCAAGGATCCGAATGATGAGAAGAACATCATCATCGAGATTCGCGCGGGCACGGGCGGAGATGAGGCGTCGCTGTTTGTCGCCGAAGTCTTCCGCATGTACTCGCGCTTTGCGGAACAGCATCGTTGGAAGGTGGAAGTGCTGTCGAGTTCGGAGTCGTCGGTGGGCGGGTTGAAGGAAGTCATCGCCATTATCGAGGGTGACAAGGTGTACTCGCAGATGAAGTACGAGAGCGGCGTGCATCGCGTGCAGCGCGTGCCGGCAACGGAGACGCAGGGGAGGGTGCACACTTCCGCGATCACGGTGGCGGTGCTGCCCGAGGCCGAAGACGTCGATGTGAAGATCGAGGCCAAGGACCTGCGCGTCGATACCTTCTGTTCGTCGGGGCCGGGAGGGCAGTCGGTCAACACGACTTACTCGGCGATTCGCATCACCCACTTGCCGACGAATACCGTGGTGAGCTGCCAGGACGAGAAATCGCAGATCAAGAACCGCGAGAAGGCGATGCGTGTGCTGCGCGCGCGCCTGTACGAAGTGGAGATGGAAAAGCAGCACGAAGCGCAGGCCAAGGAGCGCAAGCAGCAGGTGGGTTCGGGCGATCGCAGCGAGAAGATCCGGACTTACAACTTTCCCCAGAACCGCCTGACGGATCACCGTATCGGGCTGACCATTCATCAGCTCGCGGATGTGATGGAAGGCAGGCTGCAGCCGGTGATCGACGCGCTTACCGCTCACTATAACGCCGAACGCTTGAAAGCCGAAGCCGAGACAGCGGCAGCGTAAGCGGCCCCAATGGCCAGGCCGGATACGATCGGAGCCGCGCTCGGCGATGGTGCGGCCCAGCTTGCATCCTCACCAATGGCTCGGCGGGACGCCGAGTTATTGCTGATGCACGCGCTCGGGTGTGATCGCGCATATCTGCTGACGCATCCGGAAATGCGGATGACGGCAGAGCAGGCCGCACTTTATCAAGCCTGGCTGGCACGGCGCGCGCGGCATGAGCCGGTGCAATACATCGTCGGCGAGTGGGAATTCTTCGGGCTGAAATTTCGCGTGACGCCGGATGTGCTGATTCCGCGTCCCGAGACCGAACATCTGGTCGAGGCGGCGCTGGCCCGCGTGGATCACGACCAACCGGTGCGGATTGCGGATATCGGAACAGGCTCGGGAGCAATTGCCGTTGCCCTGGCGCATGCATTGCCGCTGGCCCGGGTGACGGCGCTCGATATCTCGAAGGCCGCGCTTGAAGTGGCGCAAGGGAATGCGCAGAGGCACGGCCTGGAGGATCGCATCCGGTTCGTCGCGTCGGACCTGCTTGGAGCGGTTTCAGGCGAGCAGTTTGACATGATCGTGTCGAATCCGCCGTATGTTGCGGAAAATGAGGAGCTGGAAGCGCAGGTGCGCGACTACGAGCCTACCTCGGCGCTCTTCGCAGGTCCGGACGGGCTCGATGTTTATCGGCGTCTGATTCCGCAGGCGCAGATGGCGCTCAAGGCTGGGGGCTGGCTGCTACTTGAAATGGGACAGGGGCAGCGGGACGCGTTGGCGCAGCTGCTCCGCGAATGGGACGACGTCGGCTTCGTGGCCGATCTGCAGAGGATACCGCGGGTGGCCTGCGCGCGGAGAGCGGAGTAACGGGAGTCTTCAGCGCCGGCTTCTCTCGCGCTGCAATTCGCGATAGGCTTCGCTTTTCGAGATGCCGCGTTCGCGGGCGATGCGCTTGAGGGCGTCCATTTCGTCGAGGCCTTCTGTCTCTTTCAATTCAGCAATGCGGGCCTGGACGGTGATGGCTGCTGCCCCAGTCGCCACGGCGGGCTGTGCATCCACGAGAAGAACGATCTCGCCGCGAATGCGGTCACGGGCGGCAAGCTGCCGGCGGACTTCGGCCACAGCTCCGCGAAGGAGTTCTTCATGGAGCTTGGTGAGCTCGCGGGCGACGACGACGCGGCAGGCCGGGCCCCAGCAGCGTTCGACGTCATCCAGAGTTTCCAGGATGCGGTGCGGCGCTTCGTAGAAGACGAGGGTCGTTGGCTGGTTCAGTCCCGCCGCCAGTTTTTCGAGGTCGCTTCTGCGAGCACTGGTTTTGGGCGGCAGAAAGCCGGCAAATAGAAAACGCTCGGTGTCGAGTCCCGAGGCCACGAGCGCGCTCAGTGCGGCATTCGCTCCGGGTATGGGATAGACGGGGATCTCCGCATTGATGGCGGCGCGGGTGAGGAACATCCCGGGATCGGAGATGCCCGGCGTGCCGGCGTCGGAGACGACGGCGATCCGCTCGCCGCCGAGGAGGTCGGCGATCAGCTCGGAGGTGCGTCCCGCCTCGTTGTGCTCGTGCAGGCTGACGGTAGGCGTGGCGATGCCGTAGTAATTCAGCAGCTTCTGCGTCTGGCGCGTGTCTTCGCAGGCAATGCGGTCGACGGATTTGAGCACGCGCAAGGCGCGCAGGGTGATGTCTTCGAGATTGCCGATGGGGGTTGCGACCAGATAGAGACCAGGGGCGAGCGGTTGCGGCGATGCTGCGGAGTCTGGATCGTTGGTCATTTGCGGCTAGCTATCGCGCCCCAAACGCCGGTGTTCGGCGAGCAGCCCCATGCTGTTGCTCAGGTTCTGCCAGGTAACGATGCCCACGATGCGTCCCTCGACGGCGACAGGCACCAGCGCCATGCGGCCGCCGGCGATACGGCGAATCATGAGGCCTAGCGAGTCTTCGGGTTTGGCTACCTGGAAGCTCCGCGCCATGACGGACTGCACGTAGCCATTGCCGTCGGTGCGCAGGGCGGCGAGGATGCTCTGCTTGGAGACCACCCCGACGAGGTTGGCGCCGCGCACCACTGGAAACTCGTCCTGCAGGCTGTGGATGGCTTTGTACAGGGCGTCGGAGAGCGTGTCGGAAGGCGAGAGCGTGGAGAACTCGGTGAGCATCACGTCGCGCATCAGCACGGTTTCGACGACCGACTGGAACATTACGCCCTGGTCCTCGAGCTGTGCGCCGACGAAGATGAAAAAGCCGCCCATCACCAGCCACGGGCTGATGGCGGCGGCGAATCCCGAGTTGGGAAGCGCCAGCAGGCCGAGGCCGACGACCATGGCGAGGAGTCCGAAACCCTGGCTCAGGCTAGAGACCGCCCGCGTGGCCTGTGCAGTGCCGCGGGTCCGCGACATGGCCCCGCGCAGGACACGGCCTGCGTCCAGCGGATAGACGGGCAGAAGATTGAGTAGCCCCAGCGCCGCACTCAGCCAGACGGTCGAGCGCATGAGATGCTTGGGCGTGATCCAGGGCCGTGCCATGACAGGCACGCCAGTCGTGGCACCGAGAATGAGCCCGGCGACGACGGCCGCGAAGAGCAGGTTGGTGACCGGCCCGCTGAGAGCCAGGATGGTCGGCACACGGCCTTCAACAGCGCGTTCGGCGGATTCCGGTGTGGCGTAAGAGAAGAGGCCGCCGATGGGGAGGAGCAGGATGCTGCGTATTTGGAGATCGTGATAGGCGGCGGTGATCAGGCGGGCAACCTCGCGGACAAAGACCGCGAGCAAGAGCAGCAGCCACAGCATGATGCCGCGCCAGGCAGCGATGCCGGATACTCCTGTGGAGAGCAGGCAAAAACCCAGCACGAGGAGAAAGAACATGTGGATGCGAAGGTCCACGCCAAACCAGCGTCCAAGTGGAATTGACCATCCTCGCATCGTGGGTTTTCTGGCTCCTCTTCCTAGATGTTTCTATTGTAGAGGGTGAGCCATTTCCGGCTTGCCAGGATGAGGTGCGATGCGGGTGATTGCCGGCCAATTTCGTTCGCGCGCCCTGGTTGCGCCCAGGGGGCGGGATACGCGTCCCACGAGCGACCGGCTTCGCGAAACGCTCTTCAATGTGCTGACGCCGAGGGTGGAAGGCGCGGTGTTTGTCGATCTTTTTGCCGGTTCAGGCGCGGTGGGAATCGAGGCTCTGAGCCGGGGCGCTCGCGAGGCGGTCTTCGTCGAACAGGCTGAGCCGGCGCTGAAGGCGATCCGGACGAACGTGGCGGCACTGGGCATCCGTGGCGGCTATGTACTGGAGGCGCGGGGTGTGGCGGCGGTACTGAAGCGGCTGGCTTCATCCGGACGCGCTGCGGATATCATCTTTCTCGACCCGCCGTATGAGGATGCGGGCGCGTACGAGAGTACGCTCGGCCTGCTCGGTGGCGAGTCTTCGGAGCTACTCGCGAGGGACTCGATTGTGATCGCCGAACACGCGAAGAAGGACGATCTGGCAGAGCGCTACGGGAAGCTGCTCCGGTATCGCGTGCTGAAACAGGGCGACGCCGCGCTGAGTTTTTACCGGCCCGGGGAAGACTGAACGGGCGCAGCGATGTTGAGACCGGTGCGCAGATCGATGACAAAGGGCACATCGCGGTCGGTGAGCATGTCCCATCCGATCCCTTCAAGGCGCTCGCCCTCGACCTGGGTGATCTCGACCCCTTCCCAGGAGAGCCGCGGCGTCTCCCAGGCCTTCCCATGCGCTCCCCAGGCGATCAGAGAATGATGTCCGGCGAAGAGCAGGAACTGCTGCGCGGGGAGAGCCAGCACCTTGAGCACAGGCCGATACTCAATCTGTTCAAACTGCCGGGGATCGGAGGTGTTGACCAGATACGCATAACCACCGGCGACGGAGCAGAGCCAGTCGGGATGGGGGCAGCTCCAAAGACCCGATGGGGCGGCAAGATCGGCAAATCCAAGAGCAAAGGTGGCGAGAAATGGGTCTGAGGATGGGCCGGCAGGGCGGACCATGAGCTCCAGAGCGCCGCGCTCGATCTCCTCGGCTTGCCGGGGATAGACGAACTGCCGGGCAGGGAGGATCATGGGCCGGCGGGGCAGGATCTCTGCCGTCCAGGTGTGGGGAAAGGCGAGATCGACGGCAGCCATCAATCCGCCAGGAACTGCTCGATCCGCTCGCGCACGCTCAGGATGTGCAGCGGCAGCTCGAGTTGGCTGCCCTCTTCGATGACGGGGATGAGCTTGTCAAACTCGGGCCCGGAGTGCGCGCCGGTGAGTGCGATACGCACGGGGTGGAAGAGTTCCTTGCCCTTGGCGCCGGTTTCGGCCTTGATTTCATTCATCCATATTTTGAATTGCTCCGCCGTCGCTGGTCCCGAAATGCTGCGGAGGCGAACTGCGAATGCCGCCAGCACCTTTTGCGCAGATTCGGTGGCAAGAAAGGCTGCATTCTCCTCGTTGGCATGCGCCGCGTCAGGATCGAACTGGAAGATGAAGGCGGATTTTGCGGGCAATTGATCGAGTTGATCGAGAGCAGGCAGGAAAAGCGCAATCAGCTTCTCAAACCACGCAAGGGTTGCGGTATCTGCCCTTTCGGGCAGGAGGCCGGCGGTTTCGAAGTAGGGCGCGGCGAGGGAGACGAGGCGAAGGGGCTCGCACTGCTTCAGGTAATGCCGGTTGAGCCAGTGCAGCTTGGCCCAGTCAAACGTTGCCGGGGCCGCGGTCACGCGCTCGATCTTGAATTCGTGGGTCAGCTCCTCGGTGGTGAAGGTCTCGCGCGTTCCCCCTTCCGCGCCCCAGCCGAGCAGAGCCAGGTAATTCACCAGCGCTTCGGGAAGGATGCCCATCTCGCGGAAACTGGCGACGGAGGTCGCGCCGTGGCGCTTGGAGAGGCGTTCGCGGTCGCTGCCGAGGATGGTGGAAAGGTGCGCGAACTCGGGCACCGCCCATCCGAAGGCCTCGTAAATGGCGACCTGCTTGGGCGTGTTTGAGATATGGTCGTCGCCGCGGATCACGTGGGTGATCTCCATGAGCGCGTCGTCGACGGTGACGACGTAGTTGTAGACGGGCACACCCGAAGAACGCACCAGGATGGGATCGCTGATCGTCTCGGCGGGAAACTCGACATCGCCACGGACGATGTCGTGAAAGCGCAACGGCCGCGCGGGGATGTGCAGGCGGATGGCAAAGGGCTTGTTTGCGGCACGCGCCTCGGAGTCAGCTGGCGAAATACTTCGGCACTTGCCCGAGTAGACCTGAGGGCGGTGGTCGGCGACGGCCTTGACCCGCTCGGCTTCCAGTTCTTCGGATGTACAGAAGCAGCGGTAGGCCTTACCCTCGCGGAGCAACTGCGCGGTGTGCTGCTCGTAAATTGCCAGGCGCTCGGACTGCCGGTAGGGAGCGTGCGGGCCCTCGACTCCTTCACCCGGAAGACGGGGCCCCTCATCCCAGTTCAAGCCAAGCCACTTCAGGTCTTCGATGAGCTGTATTTCGTGGCGCGCTTCGCTGCGGTCGAGGTCGGTATCTTCAATGCGGAGCAGGAATTCGCCTCCGGTATGCCGGGCGAAGAGCCAGTTGTAGAGTGCCGTGCGGGCGTTCCCGACGTGCAGCAACCCTGTCGGCGAGGGAGCGAATCGAACCCGCGTTTTCCTTGTGTGCATCACTCCTTCGAGATTATCAAGACTGGCGGTCGCTGCTTGGGAAGGCTCTATTTGAAGTGCTCCCATCCGCCTGGCTCGAGCGTGGTCGCCTGTCCGTCCCGTTCCCGCAGGACTACGCGCGGCTGGCGCGGACGCTGTGGCAACATCTGGCCGATGGGGTGAATCTTCACTCCGGCGATCTGGCGCGGAATGCGCGACCATTTGGGAGCCGTGAAGAGCAGCTCGTAGTCCTCGCCGCCGTGCAGGGCCAGGGCCAGAGCTGAAGGTACCCATCCGTCTGCCTGAGCCTGCATGGCAAGCGGATGAATCGGAATTGCAGCAGCGTCGATCTCCGCGGCCAGGCCGGATTCCTCGCAGATGTGCAGAAGATCGGTGGAAAGCCCGTCGCTGATGTCAATGGCGGCGTGAGCCTTTCCGGCGGAGACGAGCTTCAGACCGATCTCGACGCGCGGTTCGGGATAGAGGTGAGGGTGATCTTTCCCGGCGCGCGTGAGCTTGAGGAAGCGCTCTGGATTGCGTCCTGCGGCGAGGAGTTCGGCTGCTGCCCCGCCCAGCTCGCCGGTGGTATAGATGACGTCTCCGGCGCGGGCGCGGGAGCGCAGAAGGGCATGTCCGCGCTTCACCGCACCGAGCAGGACAATATCCATTGCCACCAGGCCGGCGTGTTTTCGGCCGCGCTGGTCAAATTCCGGCGACTGCGCCGTATCGCCCCCGGCCAGCGGTACCTTGTATCGATCGGCGAGAGCGAGGAATCCGTCGAAGAAGCGCATGATCCAGCTTTTGGCCGGACCAGGGGTATCGAGCTCGGCAGGAACGGCGAGAGATAGAAATGCAGCCACAGGCCTGGCGCCCATGGCGGCCACGTCGCTTAATCCGCGGGCCAGAGATCGGTGGCCAATCACCTCGGGGATGTGCCAGTCGCGCCGGAAATGGACTTGCTCGAGGGAAAAGTCGGTGGTGACGACAAGCTCTTCCCCGGCGGGCACATGCAGGACGCCGGCGTCATCGCCGATGCCGACACGCACCATGCCCTTCGGTCGCGCGGCGCGATCGCGAATGGCGGCTATAAGAGCACGCTCCCCAGTTGGGATTTCGCGAACCGAATTGGGCTTTCGAGGCTTCGCTCGGCGGGCTTTCATTGCGAGGCCCAAGGATAACGCAAAAGAGTCGTCGTCAGACAGCCCAGCCCGGGGCGCCGGATGCAAAACGCACTGGAATCAGTGCAGTAGAGGCGGCAAGCCTACATTTCTTACACTTTTTTGTGACAAAGAAACTCCAACTTGCGGTTGATTCCTTATGTCTAAGCTGTTAGTTTCTTCGAAAGATCAAGAAATTTCAGAGACTTCTGGGCGTAATCCGGGTTTCTGCATGCTTGATTGAAAACCGAAAAAAGAATTCCTTCTCATTCGAAACAATCCAGGTGAAGCGGAATTTTTTCTGAGACTTGCGAGATGCGTAAACGTTATTACATCATTTTTGTCGCTCGCGAAGAGGACGGTCGACTCCGAAAGATTCCGGTCCCTCTGCATTACGCGTATGTTTTTGTGGCTGCCGCCGCAGTCGGGGCTTTCACAATTGCGGGTATGGCAGGGTCTTACAGCCGCATGTTGCTGAAGACGGCGAGCTTCAACCAGGTCCGCTCGCAACGTGAGGCTCTGCAGAAGGATTACAAGCAGCTGGAGCAGGTGGCTCAGCAGAAGGAAGTGCAGGCCGCTTCTCTGGGATCGCTGGCCAGCGAGGTGACGGCCCTCTATGGGCTCAGACAGACCAAGCTTAAGGTTGCAGCGACAGCCAACGCGGTACCGGTTCCGGTGGACACGAATGGCGATTTCACAGATGCCGCCTACACCCAATCCTTCGATCAGCTTTCCGTGTTGCGCAACACGGCTCTGTCGGGCCGACTGACTCGCGCCTTTGAAACCGGCCTCAGCCCATTGAACGGTGACCAATGGATCAACATGGCTGACGCGCCTTCCCTCTGGCCGGTCGTCGGTCCGATCACCAGCTCCTTCGGCGAACGCCAGGACCCGTTCAACGGTGAGGGAGCCTTCCATTCAGGTATCGATATCTCGACCAGTTTCGGACAGGCAGTCCGCGCCACCGCGGACGGAGTCGTGCTGACGGCAGGTCTTGCCAGCGGCTATGGGCGGGAGGTCATGATCGATCACGGCCACGGCATCCAGACCCTCTATGGGCATCTCTCGGGTTTTGCCGTCAGTTCGGGCGAACAGGTAAAGCGCGGTCAGATCATCGGCTACGTGGGAACCAGCGGGCGGAGCACCGGGCCGCATCTCCATTACGAAGTCCGGATTCGTAACACTCCGGTCAATCCCCACAAGTACTTGCGGGAGACGATGGATCAGCTGGCGAGTGCGGAGTCCCAGTCGTCCAAGGTTGGCAACTAGACCCCTGCTGCGAATCATCGAAGATTAACTTCTCTGTCGGGCAACGCGGAGAACGCCGGACTACTCTCAAGGGCAGCGGTTCTATCCCCCTTGCTGGAGTCCAGTATGAAAATCCCTCGTTTCATCGTGCGCGGTAGTCCGAGAGCTATCGCTATCGTTCTGGTTCTGTTTGCCTGGTTTGGCACTGCGGCGTTCGCATCCACAGACTGGAGTGCGATTCAGGCAGCGCTGGGCACAGACGGAACTGAATTTCCCGGGAATGTGCTGCGGTTCGAGTTGTCCCGGGTCGACCTGACGATCACAGTGAACGGAGTGGCGTTCAGTGACGCCCGGCAGAACCCGGCAATCGCCAACGGATTTATCGGCTTTAAACCGATGGGAGGGTCCCGGTTCTTTGTGGACGGCTCTCTGCCCGCGCAGGATTCAGAACTCGAGGCGTTGCAAGCGGCACTGCGCGTTGACAAGCGCATACACATCACTGCGATCGTGAACCATGCGGCGATAGCGGTGACCCCGAAAATCATCTGGGTGCACTTTGAAGCCAAAGGGGATGGGGCGCAGCTGGCGACCTCGCTCAATACGGCGCTCAAGACAATCCATAACCCGCAAGTTGGAACAACCGTCATTCCCGGTACGAACAGCGTCTTTGATCCCAGTCTTCTGCCACCTCAATTTCTGAAGCTCTTTGATCAGGGCTTTGTAGAGCAGTTCGGACTGGTCTTTGCCTTTTACCTGCCGCGGCCAGATGAACGCCGCATTGCGATCGGTCCGGTAGGGGCAGAGACGGGACTCGGCATAGGGCAAAGCTTCTACATACAGATTCCGTTTTCGGGCGGAACGAATAACGCCATTTTGAACATAGACTTCGCTCTGCGTGCTGACGAGATTCAGCCTGTAGAGGACACGCTCAGAGCCGGCGGATTTGCCATCTCGGCTCAGAACAACTGGTGGGTTAACGATTCTCCGAAGTTGTATTATGTGCACGCCTCTGCCGCTGGTGATGGTTTCGCGCTCGGCAATACACTGCTGGATGTAGTCCACATCATCCAGTTAGAGTCCCTGCTGAACCGTGACCATGATCACGATTACTGAGAGTTGAAAGCATTATCCAGAAGCAATGAGGCCGGCACAAAGCCGGCCTCAGCTTTTTCAGGATTACCTCAGTGTCCGGTGTAGGTGACGTGCCAGATCGATCCCGATCCGTCATCGGTTACGAAGAGCGATCCGTCGTTCGCTACCGTGACTCCGACTGGCCGCCCCCACACATGGCCGTCGGCAGTCGTGAAGCCAGTGAGGAAGTCTTCATATTCACCGGTCGCGTGGCCGTCATGCATAGGCACGCGGATGACTTCGTATCCGGCACGAGCGGACTTGTTCCAGGAGCCGTGCTCGGCCGCAAAGGCATCGCCCTTGTACTCGGCCGGGAACTGCGATCCTTCGTAAAAGGTCATTTCCAACGAGGCGAAGTGAGGCTGCAGCAGAACGTCCGGCGTAATCACCTTGGACTTCAGCTCGGGATGACTGCCGGGATGCCGCGGATCCTGCGTGCCGCCCATGTAATACCAGGGCCAGCCATAGAAGCCGCCTTCCTGGATATGGGTGATGTAGTCCGGCACCAGGTTGTCGCCGAGCATGTCGCGCTCGTTGGTGGAGCACCAAAGCTGGCCGGTGGTGGGATTGATCGCCTCGCCCACGCAATTGCGGATACCGTAAGCGTATACCTTGACGAACTTGCCTTCCGGCGTGAACTCAAGCACATCGGCGCGATGGTATTCCTCGGGGTGGGTGTCGGGATCATCGACATTCGAATGCGAACCCACGGAAACGAACATCCGCTTGCCGTCCTTCGAGAAAACGATGTCGCGTGTCCAGTGGCCGCCGCCGCGCAGCCTTCCCCCGCCGGGCAGGTCAGCCAGCTTTTCCGCCGGGCCTGTCGCTTTCAGGTCGCCGTTTTTGTAGGGGAAGCGCACTACGGAATCGGTGTTGCCGATATAGACCCACTTGGGATTGGGACCTTCCGGATAGAAGGCAATTCCAAAGGGCTGGCTCAGGTTGTCGGCGAACGTTGAGACTTCTTTGGGCTTGCCATTCGCATCGATCCCGCGGAAGACCATGATCTTGTTCTGGTAGCTGAGTGCGACGAAGAGGTCGCCGTTGGGGGCGGTGCGGATCAGGCGCGGCTGGTCCAGCCCGGTGTAGTAGAGGTCGACCTTGAAGCCGGCGGGAGCCTTCGGCCATGCGTTATCGGGACGTTTGACCATCTGCGCGCCATTGTCCACCCCTTTGGTGGCGTAAGGAGCAGGCAGGTCGGCGACGGTGAGCTTGCGGCGAACGCCCGGGCTTTCCTTGGTGTAATCGGTAAACGCTGCCTGTCCGGTGAGGACGGTACCGGAATTTTGCGCGGGCAGCGAGAGGGTGGAACCAAGAAGAGTTGCAAATGCCAGCAGGATGACAGGCCGGCGACGGGAGAAGAACTTCAGCATGGGTTTCCTCCACCTGTGTTGGAATGCATAGATAAATAAGGGATTGTAAGCGATTTCTTGAATGGGCCAGGAAAACAACTCAATCTTTGGACGCTCCACCGCCGCATATAGACTCTTCTAATTCGTGGCCTGGCCGGAATTTGCAGGAGCGGAACTGCCTCCGGAAGCATGCTCCAGGCTGACGGGAGCGTTCATCAGCTTGCGGAGCAATCCCGTCGGAACGGTTGCCGTGAGCACGACTCGATTCTTGTGATGCTCGATCTCGGCCGAATCGAGGAGCGCCCTGGTGTCGGCGTCGGACATGCCTGGCGCGGCACTGTCTTCGGCGGTTCTGGCAAAGTTCAGGATGTTTCCGATCGAGTCGGCGGAGGTCTGAGCGGCGGCATTTGTCGGGGCGATTTCCTCGACGCGGAGGCGCGTCTTACCGGTCCAGCTGATCGAAGCGATGAAGGTTGCGTCAAAGGTCAGGGGCAGCGACATCCCCATGATTTGAACGGTGCCTCCCGCACCGCTCAGGGGAAGGCCGATCTGGCCCACCCCCCAGGCCACGGAGAGGAGGGGAACGTCGCTGTAGTGGGCCGCGAGCAGGGATGATCCGGTAAATGGAAGGGCCGCTGTCCGATAGCGGTCCAGGATCGAGTGGATCTGTTCTTCAGTCGGTGTATTGCTGGCAGCGACCATGTCATAGCCCAGCAGGGTCACGCGAACGGTACGACCCTCACTGGGGATGCTGTAGATGTCGTGCCCGGCGTAGGTCTCGGTCGAGGTGGACAGGCCGGCGAGGTAGCTGGAAAGCCGTCTGCCATCGAAGTGCCCGACAAAGACCTCGGAGAACGCTACGGGGCCATTCGGGCCGTTGGGGTCGGGCATGCGGTGCAGCGCGAAGGCCACTTCGTCGAGATCACGTTCAAACTGAATGCCTGTCTGGTCAATGAAGCGCTGGTAGGCGGGATCGTGCTTTACCGGGTGCTGATCAAAGTGAGTGGCCACGCGGAGGGGCCGCAGATTGAAATAAACAATGCCGTCAGATTCAGGAAGCAGGCGTGCAGCTTCAGGGGGCGCCTTCTTACGCAGGTAGATGGCTCCAGCCAGCAGCAGCAGAACCACGGCGACGATCGCGATAGTGACCCTGGTGCGTCGGTGCATTTCGTGAGGGGCGGGATGCGTCCGCTATCTATCATCTCATTTCCCACGGAAATCCGTGTTGCGGAGCGAAATGTAACGGGAGCGGTTGCTCTCTCACCATGTTCAGTATGGGAGATTGCGGCATTGCTGAGCGGCGGTTATTCAAGCACAATGGTTCAGAACCAATGGCATTCGAAGCAGGACAACGGGTGGGCGACTATGAGGTCGTCCGCATGCTTGGAACTGGTGGGCTGGGCGAGGTTTACGAGGTAAGACACGCCATCTCGCAGCGGTCGGAGGCGATGAAAGTCCTGCTTCCGGACCAGCGCACGACCTCGGAAACGGGTGAGCGTTTCCGCCGCGAAATCCAGATGCTCGGCGCGCTCAGCCACCCGAATATCGCATCGCTGCACAACGCCTTCTACGACGACGACCAGTTGATCATGATCATGGAACTGGTTACGGGTGAGACGCTGCGTGCGAAGAGCGTTCGCACGGTTCTCTCGGTTCCGCAGGTCCTGCGCTACGCGCGGCAGATTCTCTCGGCGCTCGAGTATGCGCACCACCGCAACGTAGTGCACCGCGACATCAAGCCGTCGAACATCATGATCACGACCGATGATGACGAGGTGAAACTCCTGGACTTCGGGATTGCGATCACTGATCGGTCGGCGGAACTTACCGCTCCCGGCTTTCTCGTGGGCTCGATCAGCTACATGTCTCCGGAGCAGATCTCGGGTGACAAGGCGACCGTCCGGTCGGATATCTACGCGGTTGGCGTGACGCTCTATGAGGTGCTCACCGGACGGCTTCCGGTGAGCGGCACGAGCAATTTCTCGATCATGCGTTCACACCTGACCGAGCAGCCTGTTGCGCCCGTCGAGCTGAATTCCCGCCTGCCGACTGCGCTTTCGAATGCGGTACTGAAGGCCCTGGAGAAGAAGCCGGAGGACAGGTTTGCCGACGCCCAGGAGTTTCTGGCCGCTCTGAACGCCGTTTCCGGATCGGGCATAGAGGACATTTATTCGCTGCCGACATCGATTCTTCCGGCTCCGGTCACCCCGCGCCCACAGAGCGGCAGCGCCAGCCAGTCCGCGAAATCGGGGTCGGCGTCGGCCCCTCAGAATTTCCCCCTCGGCGACATCACCAAAAAGCTTGCTGTTTACATTGGCCCGATCGCCAGTGTTCTGGTTCGCAAGCTGGCGGCAAACTGCACGGACATCGATCAGCTCTACCGGGAAGCCGCGGCGCACATTGCCTCGGAGGCCGATCGCCAGCGTTTTCTGCAGTCGCGGCGCAGCTAGCGACTATCCGTTCAACAACTCCATCGCCTTCTTCAGGCTGGTGTGCATGCGGTTGAAGGAGGTCGTCACCTGGGCGATCTCGTCTTTTCCGTGAACTGACAGCGGCGGCAGATCGATCTCTCCGGTCGAAATGCGGTCGGCGGACTGGCTTACCCTGCGCAGCGGACGGATCACGATGAGGTACATGCCAATGTCGATCAGCGCGATGGTCGCGAAGAAGATCGTTCCCAGCGTGATGAGCAGATTGCGCAGGCCGTTATTTGCGAGCTTGACCGGCACCGACATGGGAATGGAGATGATTTGCGCGGCGACAATCTCGTTCTGTTTCCAGCCAAAGCCGTTGTCGGTTCCGTAGCGCTTCAACATGGCCTTGGGTGCGACGCTCGGTGAGCTGTGGCAGGTAAGGCAGCCCGATTCGGCAGCGATGGGCCGCGCGAAATACAGGGTCGGGCCGACTGCGCTTTGCCGTTCCCCCACCAGTTCCTTATCGCCGGGATCGTTGCGGAAGTGATTGATGATGTCGGCTTCCCAATCGGTCGCGCGATCTCTCAGGTTGGTAGGGTTCAGGGTTGCTTCCTTGTAGGTGTAATCGGCGAAATCCGAACCGGACTTGCGTAAACGGTTGAAGGTGACGGTTGCGGCGTAGAAGGGGATGGTCTGAGGCAGGAATTCGTTCTTGTGCTCCGGGGTACTTTCGAGGATGGGGCTGATTTCCTCGTCGGTGTAGTCGCGTGTCGCCTTGGAACTGGCGGCCATCAGCTTGGCCTGATCGAGGACTGTGGTCTTCGCGTCTTCGAGCAGAAAACTTCGCGCGTTGATGGCGATGAGGCCCAGTCCAAGACCAAAAACGACGATGAGCAGGAGATTGAACTTCACAAGCAACTTCATATCTTGAGATTCCTCGTGCACATTCAAGCGCACATTGCAGTCCAGGGGAGTTTGGGAATAAGCGGTATCGTTGGCGATTATCCGTGAGAGGCTTCTTGACCGATGGCGATGACAAAGTAATTCGCTGGAGCGGTGCCGACGTTCTTGAGTCCATGCAAGGTGTTCGAAGCGGCATAGCAAACACCGCCGGGACCGACCTGCTCGGACTTGTCCGCGGTGATGAACTCAACTGTGCCTTCGCGGATGAGCATGAGCTCCGTATGCACATGTTTGTGGGGTGGATGAGGCATCTTTCCGGGCATCAGAGTGGTTTCATGCAGCTCGATCCTCTCGCCGGTAGGGGTTTCCCCCTGCAATACGGGACGGAATTCGCCGCTGGCCGAGCGGCTCACAGGCAGCTTGTCGAAGAGATAAGCCGTGGATTGGGTGGGCAAGGATGCATTTGCGGGTGCTGTTTGAGCATTTGCCAGTGTGGTTTCCTGAAGGGCCGAGCCCAGAAGCGCCAGGGCGGGCAGAGCGGAACAGAGATCGCGACGGCTGAGACTTTTCATCGAACCATGATACGCAGAAGGGGATACGCAGAAGGGACACGCAGAAGGCGAAGCATCGGGGTGATGTGCCCGTTTTTCGGCGGCTCATTGCATCCTGATGAAAACACTCCGGATGACGAAGATCGTTATTGACAGAGCCACGCTCACCCATCACTATGCTTCATGCCTCGGAAGGCGTTTGTCCCCCTCATGACGCTTCTGTCGGCGCTTGTATTTCTGCCCGACGCTCTCGCCGCTGATCCCTGTACTACGCTTCCACCTGCCACGTCTGCAGGTTTTCCAGCGAAGTTGCAGGTGTATCTGGACAACCACTGTTACCGGACCTGGCAGCACGATCCTGTGATCCGCACCACGGACGGGGTTCATCCGAACGTTCAGGTTTACTATTCGCCAACTCTGTGGAATTGGCTGACCGTCGGCGACCGTAAGGCGGATGTCCCCGACGGTGCAATTCTGGTCAAGGCGCAATTCGGCGATCCGAATAAACCAAAGGAACTGACTGACTGGGCGGTCATGGTCAAGGACCGGGACGGAGCGTGGGATGGCTGGTACTGGACCGACCTGATTCCTTCCAGCGGCGTTGCGGCGCTGTCGTCTTCACTGCGAGCGGAAGCTGCAACCGCCGGAGCTGCGTCCGCCAGATCTGCACCTTCGGGACCCAAGTGCCAGGAGGCTCAATATCCGGCCGGAGGGTTCGGTCAGTACTGTCTGAACTGTCACTCGTCTGCCGTCGACAGCCAGGAGACTTTTGCGACAACCCGCTTCGTCAAGGCTGGCCTGCCGAAAGTACTTCCGCTGGCGAAGATCGTTCCACTCTCCAGCTTTCCTCTGGAAGACAATATCCATTTTCGTCTGGCGGAGATGGCGGAGATCCGCCTTCTATCGGGTGCTCCTGGAAACGTCGCGGCGTGCATGGTGCCGGAGGACAAAGACCATGTGGTTGTTCCCGGCAAGCCAGTCGGTCCCCACAAATTCGTGACCTCCGATCAGTGTTCCGGATGCCACGATGCCTCGGCTACGCTGACACCCGCCCGTTCCGATCTGCCCAGCATGCTCTACTACCTTCAGCCCATGCCTCAGCCTGAGACAGCGAACCTTTCGATGAGTGGCGAGTGGCGATTCTCGATGATGGGCCTGGCGGGACGCGACCCCATTTTCTTCTCGCAACTCAATTCCGAAGTCACTCTCCACGGCAATCTGAAAAACCATCCCGGCCAGGGGAAGGAATTTGTGCAGGACCTCTGCCTTCACTGCCACGGTGTCATGGGGCAACGGCAATATCACGATGACACAGGCAAATACTTCACGCGGGAGACTCTGCAGGATCCCAATTCCATGTATGGAGCCCTGGCGCGCGATGGCATTTCATGCGCGGTGTGCCACCGCATTTCTCCTGAAGGCCTGGGGACGCCGGAGACCTTCACGGGCGACTTCAATCTGGGGCCGCCGGACAAGCTGAATGGTCCGTACAAAGACGCAGAGATCGTTACACTGCCCATGAAGGACGCGCTCGGCATAACGCCGCAGGAGGGCGATCAGATCAAGAGCTCCAAGCTCTGTGGAAGCTGCCACACCATTGTTCTTCCCGTCTATCGAGCGAATGGTGACCCGGTGATGGTGGACGGCAAGCAGAAGACCTTTACCGAGCAGGCCACGTTTCTTGAATGGCTGAACAGCGAATTCGCCGATAACGGATCGCATCCGCAAAGCTGCCAGGACTGCCACATGCCGCAGACCTATGTTCACAATGGCGTGGCCACGCGGCTGAACTACAAGATCGCGAATATCGAAGACAATACCTTCCCGGCGGTCGATTTCCGCGCACCCGACAAGGAGATCACCCTAAGAAGCCGAGACGATTATCACCGGCACACGCTGCTGGGCATCAATGTGTTCGCGCTGGAGATGTTCCGGCAATTTCGGCCTGAGCTCGGTTTATATGAGAGCGATCCAATGCTGCGGACATCGCTGAACACCACCAAGGGCATCGACACCGCCATTGACATGAGCGCGAACTCGATTGCGAAGACGGAGACGGCCACTGTCAAGATTGTCGGCATTACCCGGCTGAGCGACCGGTTGCAGATCGACGTACGCGTGAGCAACAACGTGGGGCACAGCTTTCCCTCTGGAGTGGGATTCCGCCGCGCATTTCTCGATCTGCAGGTGATGGATGGCAATCAGGAGGCGTGGGCGTCGGGCGACGTCTCGGACAAGGGACTTATCGTTGACGGTCACGGCGTTCCCCTACCCACTGAGACCTTCACCCGGGATCAGCAGCAATTTCAGCAGCACTTCTGGGCGAAGAACCCGATCACACGAGAAGACCAGGTACAGATCTACGAAGAGCTTGAGGTGAATCCCGAAGGTTTTCTCACGACAAGCTTCATCGCTCTCGATCACAAGGTGAAGGACAACCGTCTGCAGCCGCGCGGCTGGAGTGCGCACGGCCCGTTCGCGGAAGAAACCGGGCCGGTCGACACATGCCTTCAGGGTTCGCAGGTCTGCGATCCCGATTATCAAAACGGCAGCGGTTCAAATCTGGTCAGATATGAAATTCCCTTGTCCGCGTGCAGGAGCGGAGCCTGCGTCAGTGCAGCCACCAACATTCGCGCGACGCTCTACTATCAGACAATTCCTCACTATTATCTGGAGCAGCGGGCGACAGACGCGACCGGGATCGATACCGAGCGGCTCATCCGTTTCACAAGGGATCTGAAGGTAGAGCAGACCCCGGTCGATCGCTGGGTCTTGTCGATTGCCGGGGACGAGTCGGCTGTGAAATAGGGGGCTCGGGGCCGCATTGCAGAGCCCTCGCCGCCGTGCTAAAATCCTGTTCTGTACCCCACTCGCAGCAGACGCGTTCGTGTGTCCAGAGCGAGGGGTGGTATGGGCTGTTTTGGGCTGGCGTAGCTCAGCTGGTAGAGCATCTGATTTGTAATCAGACGGTCGGGGGTTCAAGTCCCTTCGCCAGCTCCAGATTCTCCAGGGCAAGACAGGTGAGAGCAGAGTGGCCGGTCAACCCTCCGCAGCGAAATCCCTCAGCCAGCGCATGATGTTTTGCCGGAGTTAGGCTCCGGAATGGCGGGCGCCTCGCAGACGGGTTTTGGGCTGGGTTTGCTCGCATAGAGGTAGTGCACAGGTGGCCGAGCGGTTAATGGCAGCAGACTGTAAATCTGCCGCTCCTTGGAGCTACGGAGGTTCGAATCCTCCCCTGTGCACCAGAAGTTTGGAAGGTGGAGTTAAGGTGGAAGGCGCCAGCATGCGGTTCCAAGGCGGGAAGCGCAAGATCGTAGCGCTCGCCGGACTGGCGATTCTGGCCTTGTTGGCCTGGCAGACGATGGATGCGGGAAGAGTTCGCCTCCTGGTTTTTGTTCTGCTGGGTGGATTTGCTCTTCGCATCGCGCTGACGAGCGGCCGTTCGCGGTACGATGAGACAGAGCATCCTGAGTAGGTTTTGGTTGTGAGTGGCAGGGTGAATCGCGGAGCGAGCGCTGGATAAGCGCGAGCAAAGCGAGAGGGCGAGAGCAGCTTCACCGCGTAGCCCTCGAAGGCAGGAGGCTGATGTAGCTCAGTCGGTAGAGCACTCCCTTGGTAAGGGAGAGGTCACCGGTTCAATCCCGGTCATCAGCTCCAGAATTTAAGTGGTTTCAGGCCGACGGCTTTGGCTGTCGGCCCTGTAGCGTCCGGCGGGAGTAACTCAGTGGTAGAGTCACAGCCTTCCAAGCTGTTGGTCGCGGGTTCGATTCCCGTCTCCCGCTCCAAAAAGTTTGAAGGAAGGGTCGCGAGGCTGCTGGCTAAGCGCGGAAAGTAGCAGGGAAGATGTACGAGCAGGCAGTGCTCCCGGTACAGGACGAGAAGACCTTCGCTGAAGTGCGCGGCGCTCTCGAGAAGGCATTTGCGCCAGCGCGGGTCGCCGACTTTCTTCGCAGCGTACAGCGCGCGAAGTTGCGGGCGCGGCAGTTCGAAGCGGTGCTGGCGGCAGGTTTGCTCGGCCCGGAGGCTTCAGCTAAGTACGCGGCTCTCAGCGATTCGGATCGCGGCCAGATCCGCGAGAGGTACCTGAGCACGATCGAGTGCGTCGATCCTGCGATCCGGGCGAAATTTTTGAAGGTTTACGCGTACTACTGAGCGCCGGAAGTATTCCGTTGCCGATCAGTTGCGATAGTTTTTGGGTTTCTTTAGGAGAAGGAAATGGCGAAGGAGAAATTTGACCGTTCGAAGCCGCACGTGAATGTGGGGACGATCGGGCACATTGATCACGGCAAGACGACGTTGACGGCGGCGATCACCAAGGTGTTGTCCAAGCACAACCCGAACAACAAGTTCCGCTCGTTCGACACGATTGACAACGCGCCCGAGGAGCGGGAGCGCGGTATCACGATTGCCACGGCGCACGTCGAGTACGAGACGGCCAAGCGCCACTACGCGCACGTCGACTGCCCGGGTCACGCCGACTACATCAAGAACATGATCACGGGTGCGGCGCAGATGGACGGGGCGATTCTGGTGGTTGCTGCGACCGACGGACCGATGCCGCAGACCAAAGAACATGTTCTGCTGGCCCGCCAGGTTGGTGTGCCTTACATCGTTGTGTTCCTGAACAAGTGCGATGCGGTTGAGGATCCGGAGCTGATCGACCTGGTGGAGATGGAAGTTCGTGAGCTTCTGTCGAAGTACAACTTCCCGGGTGACGATGTGCCGGTGATCCGCGGCTCTGCTCTTGGCGGTCTGAACGGCGAAGCGCAGTGGGAAGCGAAGATCGACGAGCTGATGGACGCGGTGGACGCGAATGTTCCTCTGCCGGCGCGTGCGATTGATCAGCCTTTCCTGATGCCGATCGAAGACATCTTCTCGATCTCGGGCCGCGGCACTGTGGTGACGGGCCGTATCGAGCGCGGCAAGGTGAAGGTGGGCGAGGAAGTCGAGATCGTAGGCTTCCGCGAGACCCGCAAGACGGTTGTCACAGGCGTTGAGATGTTCAAGAAGCAGCTGGACGAGGGTCTGGCTGGTGACAATGCCGGACTTCTGCTGCGCGGCATTCCGAAGGAAGACGTCGAGCGCGGTATGGTTCTGGCGAAGACCGCATCGATCACGCCGCACACCAAGTTCAAGGGCGAGATCTATGTGCTGTCGAAGGAAGAGGGCGGCCGTCATACGCCGTTCTTCAACGGCTACCGTCCGCAGTTCTACTTCCGCACGACGG
>Ga0335075_10002975_pt1 | contig 27090 bp, 25 predicted proteins | sample Lox_Sample_24_FD_206723 | JGI IMG/M metagenome (GOLD analysis project Ga0335075, IMG submission 206723) | Soil microbial communities from Loxahatchee National Wildlife Refuge, Florida, United States - Lox_Sample_2.4 | ecosystem: Environmental > Terrestrial > Soil > Wetlands | place: USA...
ACCGGCTGACTCGGCGGCGGCCGGCACCGGTGCGGTCGGCGGGAAACCGGGACTGGTCACCACCAAGGCGTAGTCGGTGATGTGCTGTGCGGCGGTCGACGAATCCACCGTCGTCGTCCCGGCGTCGGTGAAGTGCTGCCGGGTCGCCGGGTCATCGTCGCAGAGCATTACCGTCACACCCAGTGGGGTCAGCGCCGCCAACACCGAGCGCCCCGTCACACCACCGCCCGCAACCAGCACCGGCGTGCCGGGCTTGAGCTCTGCATCGTCGCCGGCGCGGCTCATCGGCGCCGCTCCTCAGCATCGCTGAGCTCTGCATCGTCGCCGGCGCGGCTCATCGGCGCCGCTCCTCAGCATCGCTGAGCTCTGCATCGTCGCCGGCGCGGCTCATCTCAGCGGCCGCCGGTGGCGGCCAGCCACTCGCTGTAGAACAGCGCCACCCCCAAGCCGCAGCTGATCGCGGTGAGCAGCCAGAACCGGATGATCACCGTGGTTTCGGCCCAGCCGACGAGCTCGAAATGATGGTGGAAGGGCGCCATCCGGAACACCCGCCGACCCGTGGTGCGGAAGGCCAGGATCTGCACGACGACCGAGGCGATCTCGGCGACGAACAGCGAGCCGAGCACCACCGCGAGGACCTCGGTGCGGCTGGTCACCGAGATCCCGGCGATGATGCCACCCAGGGCCAGCGATCCGGTGTCCCCCATGAAGATTTTGGCCGGCGCGGCATTCCACCACAGAAATCCGATGCAGGCGCCCGCCGTCGCGGCAGCGATGATCGCCAGGTCCAGCGGATCGCGCACGTTGTAGCAACCCGGACCCGGCGTGACTGCGCAAGCGTTGCGGTATTGCCAGAAGGTGATCAGCACGTAGGCGGCGGTGACCATGGCCATGCTGCCGGCGGCCAGACCGTCCAGGCCGTCGGTGACGTTGACGGCATTGGACCAAGCGCTGACGACCACCACGCAGAACAACACGAAAAGCGCGGGCGCCAGTGTGACGGTCGCGATTTCGCGGACATAGGACAGCTCGGAGGTGCCGGGTGTCAGCCCGGCGTCGTTGCGGAATTGCAGGACCAGGATGCCGACCAGCACCGCGGTGGTGATCTGCCCGACGGTCTTGGCCGTCTTGTTCAGCCCCAGGTTGCGTGAGCGCCGGATCTTGATCAGGTCGTCGACAAATCCGACCGCTCCCAGCGTGGTGGCCAAGAACAGCACCAACAGGCCCGACGCGGACGGCCCCTCGCCGTTGAAGGCCAGGCCGGCCAGGTGGGTGCCCAGGTAGCCCGCCCAGATGCCGGCCAGGATCGCGACCCCGCCCATCGACGGCGTTCCGCGCTTCGTCTTGTGGCTCGGCGGGCCGTCTTCACGGATTTCGTGGCCGAAACCCTGCCGGGTGAACAGCCGGATCAGCATCGGGGTCAACACGATGGACACCGTCAGCGCAATCGCGACGGCGATCAGGATGTCGATCATCGGCGATCGCCCTGATCGGCTGCGCCGGTGTCGGCGAGCAGCGAGTCGGCCAGTGCGCCCAGGCCCGCGGCGTTGGAAGCCTTGACCAGCACCACATCCCCGGGCTGCAGTTCGGCCCGCAGCAGGGCCAGCGCTGCGTCGGCGTCGGCGACGATGGCGGCCCCATTTTCAGCTTCTGAGCCCCATGCCCCTTCCATGACCGCGCCGTGGTGCATGGCGCTCATAGACCTCCCCATTCCCACGACAACGAGTCGAGACACATCTAAGCGCACCGCTAGTCGGCCGATGCGGTCATGTTCAGATATCGCGTCCTCCCCGAGTTCGGCCATCTCGCCCAACACCGCCCAGCTGCGCCGGGGGGCTGCGCCCCCGCCGCGGGCAATCCAGGCAAGAGCCTGCAACCCGGCCTGCATGGAATCCGGGTTGGCGTTGTAGGCGTCGTCGATGACCGTGACCCCGTCGGCGCGGGTGCTGACCCGCATCCGGTGCTGCGACACCGGGCCGGCACCGGCCAGCGCCTGCGCCACCTGCTCGGTGGTGGCGCCGCATTCCAGCGCTACCGCCGCCGCACATAGCGCGTTGCTCACCTGATGGTCGCCGTGCACGGCCAGCCGGATTTCAACAACGGAGCCGGCGCCCGCGTGCAAGGTGAACTGCGGCCTGGCCAGCTCGTCGAGGGTGACCGGCCCGGCCCACACGTCGGCGGGTCCGGTGTCGGTTCGGTGGTGCCTGCTCACCCGCACCACGCGCGCCGCGGTCACCTCGGCCATCGCCGCCACCGCCGGATCGTCGACGTTGAGCACAACCACCCCGGATCGCGGAATAGCCTGCGGCAGTTCGGATTTAGTGTTTGCGATGGCTTCGCGTGAACCGAACTCTCCGAGGTGCGCGGTACCCACGTTGAGCACCACCCCGATGGCCGGCGGCGCGATCGCTGCCAGCTCCGCGATGTTGCCTGGATGGCGCGCCGAGAGCTCCAGAATCAAGTAGTCGGTGCCGGCGGTGGCGCGCAGGACGGTCCACGGGTGGCCCAACTCGTTGTTGAACGACCCGGGCGGCGCCACCACCTCGCCGAGCGGCTCGAGCACCGCGGCCAGCAGATCTTTCGTCGACGTCTTGCCCGACGAGCCGGTGATCCCGACGATCCTCAGCCCGGCCGCCGCCAGCTCGGCGGCCACTGCCGCGGCCAGTTTGGCCAGCGCGGCCAGCACCGCCGCCCCCGATCCGTCGTTGTCGTGCTCGAGAACACCGGCCAGACCGCTGCCGCGCTGTGCTGCGGGCGGGACGGGGCCGACGGGGCTTACCACGATCGCCGGCACCCCGACCGGCCGGGCGGCCAAGACCGCGACCGCCCCGGCGGCCACCGCCGACCGCGCGTGGTCGTGCCCGTCGGAGCGCGCTCCCGGCAGGGCCAAGAACAAACCACCGGGTGTGACTTTGCGGGAGTCGAACTCAACGGTCCCGGTGACATGCAGATCCGCGGCGTCTTTCGCCGAGATGCCGGCCAGTTGGCCGCCGACGATGTCGGCGATCTGCGCAACGGTGAGGTCGATCATCTGCGCCGCTCCTCCAGCGCGGCGGCGAGCTCGACCCGGTCGTCGAACGGAAAGGTCTGCCCGCCGCGGGTCTGGCCGGTTTCGTGGCCTTTGCCGGTGATCAGCACCACGTCGCCGGGGGCGGCCCAAGCCACGGCGTGGTCGATCGCCTCGCGGCGGTCGCCGATTTCGACGACCCGCGCAGCTCCCCCGGCTTCGGCTGCGCCGGCCAGGATCTCGCGGCGGATCGACGCCGGGTCCTCACTGCGGGGGTTGTCGTCGGTCACGATCACCAGGTCAGCCAGCTCGGCGGCGATCCGGCCCATCGGCGCCCGTTTACCAGGGTCGCGGTCACCACCGGCGCCGAAAACCACGGCCAGCCGGCTGTCGCGGCGGCGCAGCGATCGCAGCACCGCGCCCAGTGCGCCCGGCTTATGCGCGTAGTCGACCAGCGCGAGAAAGTCCTGGCCGCGGTCGATCCGCTCGAGCCGCCCGGGGACGCGGGTATGCCGCAACCCGGCTGACGCCTGCTCCGGGGAAACTCCGAGCGCGTCGATGATCGCCAGCGCTACCAGGCAATTGGCGATGTTGTATTCGCCCGGCAGCGGGACCCCGACCCGGTGGTGCACGCCGGCGGGGTCGACCGCGGTGAACTCCTGCTCACCCCCGTCGGCCGTCACGTCTTCGGCGCGCCAATCCGCGGCGCGGCCCTGCGCGCTGACGGTGACCGCGCCGTCGGCGCGGTTGGCCATCATACGGCCGGCGTCGTCGTCGACGCACACCACTGCGCGACCGGCGCGCAACGGCGAAGAGGGGTCGAACAAGCGCGCTTTGGCCTCGAAGTAGTCCGCCATGGTCGGGTGGAAGTCGAGATGGTCGCGGGACAGGTTGGTGAAACCGCCCACCGCGAAGTGCACGCCGTCGACGCGGCCCAGTGTCAGCGCGTGACTGGACACTTCCATCACCACGGTGTCGACACCGCGCTCGGCCATTGCCGCCAGCTGGGCCTGCAATGCCGGCGCTTCGGGCGTGGTCAACGCACTGGGCACATCGGCGCCGTCGATCCGTAGGCCGATCGTGCCAATCAGCCCCACTTTCCGCCCGGCCGCCCGCAGACCGGCCTCGATCAAATACGTGGTGGTCGTCTTGCCCGACGTCCCGGTGACGCCGACGACGGCGAGGCGCTCTGAGGGATGGTCGTACACGGTGGCCGCGAGTTCGCCGAGCACGCTGCGGGGTTCGGGATGAACCAGCACCGGAACCGCCTGGATCTGCGCCGCGATTTCAGCGACGCCGGCGGGGTCGGTGAGCACCGCGAAGGCCCCGCGCTCGATTGCGTCACCAACAAAGCGGGCGCCGTGGGTCGACGCCCCGGACAACGCGGCGAACAGATCACCGGCCCGCACATCCTGGGCACGCAGCGTCACACCGGTGATGGGCAGATCGGGGATCACCCCGGGCCGGACTGAGCCTCCGGCGGCTACCGCGCCTACCTGAGCGGCCAGCGTCGGCAGCGGCACGCCCGCGCCGGCGGCTGGGCGCAGCGCAGTGGGCACCGCTATTACCTCCGTCCGGCGTGATCGGCCATGACACTACCCAGCGAGGGGTCCCAGGTCCGCGCCGGAACCAAAAAGATGTGCCCGGCAAGCGAGGGGTGGACCGAAGGTGCAACCGGCCCGAACAGCAATGTGCCGGGTTCCGCGTAAGCCGGCCGCGACCGGGGTAGTCGGCCTGACGTGACCTCAACGGGACTGATCGTTGTCGGCAGCGGCCCGGCGGGCGTAAGCGCGGCCGAGGCCTTCCGTCGACATAATCCAGATGACACAGTTCGCATTCTCACCGATGATCCGGCTCTGCCGTACGCCAGACCGCCGCTCAGCAAAGAGTTCCTTCGAGGCGACGCCGCGGTAGCCGACATCGAGCTGCATCCTGCCCACTGGTTCGACGAAAGGGCGATCGAGCTGGTCCACACCAACGGCGTTGATGCCATTGACGTTGCCGAACACCACCTGACGGCGGGAGACAACAGCTACTCCTACCGGTGGTTGGTCCTGGCAAACGGGGCGAAACCGTCGCCGTTTCCGGTGCGCGGTGGTGAGATCGCGCTGCAACTGCGGTCCCTGGCCGACGCGTGGTTACTGCGCAACGCCGCGACACATGCTGATTCCGCCGTGGTGATCGGCGCGGGATTCATCGGCTGTGAGGCGGCGGCATCTCTGGCGATGCGTGGGGTGGCGACCACGCTCGTCGCCCCCGATCCGGTGCCCCAAGCCAAGCGGTTAGGCGAAGACGCCGGCGAGCGCATCTCGCGTCTGTTAAGCGAAACGGGCGTGCGCAATGCCGGATCGGTGTCAGTCAGCGGCCTCGACGATGGAACGGTCCACCTCGACAACGGTGTCACTATCAACTGTGATCTGATTCTTGCGGCCACGGGTATCCAGCCGCAGTCAGCGCTGGCCGAGGCAGCTGGCCTCAAAACCAGCGACGGGCGAATCGTCGTTGATGCACAGATGCGGACGTCGGCTGAAAACGTCTATGCCGCAGGCGACGTCGCACTGGCGTACAACCGTACCGCCCGCCGGTCGCTCGCGGTCGAACACTGGCAAGACGCAGTAGACCAAGGCGAGATCGCAGGTGCCAACGCGGCGGGCCAAACCGGCGAATGGGACAGTGTGCCCGGCTTTTGGACCACCATCGGCGAGGCGACTTTGAAGTACCACGCGTGGGGCGACGGGTTCGACCGCGCCCGACTCGTCGAACACCATGACGGGTTCACCGTCTGGTATGAGGCCGACGGCGCGGCAGTCGGTGTTCTCACCCACAACGCCGACGACGACTACGACGGCGGCGAAGGTCTGATCCGGGACCGTCGCCCGATTCCCGGTTAGATCGGAACGCCGGTGCGGGCGGCCACGGACGCACCGTCGGCGGTGTCAAATACGTCGATTGCGACGTCGGCGTCGCGGTAGCGGCAAATCGAGTGCAACCCGGTGGTGGCCGCCACTACGTCGTTGACCTGGTCACCCGGCATCAGATAGTCGTCGACTGGGTGTCGCCAGTGTGCGGCGATCACGGTCGCGCCGTCTGCCAGCCGCGGGCACTCGCGGTCCAGGATGCCGCGCAGCGCGCCGGGTGTCAGGTAGTAGCCGACTTCGGAAAGGACCAGCAGATCGAAGGGGCCCTGCGGCCACGGCTCGTCGACCGACTGCCGCAGCAGGGTCACCTGGTCGCGCCGACCTGCATCACCGAGTCGCCGTTGGGCGCTTTCGAGCGCCGCCGCGGCAACGTCAGTGGCAGTCACCCGGTTGCAGCGCTCGGCCAACAGCGCGGTCAACACCCCGACGGAGCAGCCCGGTTCGAATGCGTGCCGGTAGTACTGCAGCGGCAGCAAGGCCAGCGTGATCGCGTACTTACGCTGCTCGTACCAGCGAGTGCCCAGCTCCCACGGATCGGCCGACTGCGAGTACATCTGGCCGAAGTAGTCATCGGGCAGCCTGCTCATACGAACACCACCTCCCCCACTGCCAGCAGCCGACTCACCACAGCAGGCGGCAGCACCGTGTAACCGTCCGGCGTAGGCTGAGTCTGACTCGTAAAGTACTGAACAGCAAGTCTTTTCAGGTTTAACGCCTCGTCGGTAAGGTCGGCTCGGCGGGCACGGCGCCACGGCACCGCCGGATCGTCGGGCCGGGCCCAATGCCACATCCACACCGGGTATTCGACGAGCACCGCACCGGTTTCGGCCGCGGCAGCCGCCGCGGCTCGCCCCACCGCCTCGTGGTCGGGGTGACCGTCGCCGCGCCAGGTGGCCGCGCACCACCTGCCGGCCGGAAAGTCGGCCAGCAGCGCGGCGATCTGCTCGGTGAGCCGACGCTCGTGCCGGGCAAGCTCACCGTCGGGCATCCCCAGTCTGACCGGCTCGCCGGCACCAAGCCGCCGCACCGCTCGCCGAACCTCGGCCCGGCGCACGCTTTCCAGCTCCGCGCGACCCGCGGCGCCCACACCCGGATGAGCGGCTCCACCGTCGGACACCGACACCACTTGCACGTCGACACCCGCGGCGCACAGCATGGCCACGGTCGCGCCCAGGCCCAGCGTTTCGTCATCGGGATGCGGCGCTATGACCGTCAAGCCGTTGCAGTCGCCGAGGTTCAACGGCGCGAAACTGTGCTGCCATCCGGTCCAGATGTCAACAGGGGTGCCGCCGTCAGCGATCGGGCTGGCCGCAAGCCGCGCGCCGGTCCTGGCGCCGGCCTCAGCCATCGGCGTGGTCCGCGGCTGCGAGCAGACCGAGGGCGGCGAGGTCGCGCTCGGCGTGGCTTTGCCGGATATACACGGTCAGATCGGCGACGGCCCGCGCATGCTGTTCGTCGAGGCACAGCGGGCCCGGACCGAGCGCCCGATCCGTTCGCCCGAGCACCTTGTCGACGGTGTTTTCCACGACCGCGCGCACGCGTCTGGCTGTCAGCTCCGCCAACCCTGAGCGGTTGAGCGGGTCCCGATCGACGTGGTCGGCGGCCACCGCGAGGGTGGCGTGCGCTGCGGTGATCGCCGCGTCGACCGCGCCCAGGTGGGCCAGCAGGTGGTCGGAGGCTGAGCCGCCGGCGGCGCGCCGGTACAGCGGCGCGGCGACCGCTCGGGCACCGCCCAACCAGCACGCCGCAACGCCGATGGCGCCGAACCAGAAGCCCGGGCGACTCAGGTAATCGCCGGGCTGCCCGACGGGAAAGGCTGGCGCACCGCTAAATTGGACCGATCGCGTGTCACTGTCGGCCATGCCCGCATTACGCCAGGTGGTTTCCAGTGGTCGCACCGCCGCACCGCGCAGGTCCACCGCGAACAGGCCCCGCCGTCCGTCGGTGAGCTGAGCGGTCACCAGTGCGTGAGTGCACAGCCCGGCTCCGGAACACCAAGCTTTGGTGCCGTCGAGTGCCGGCGCGTCACCTGCACCGCGGGCCGTCACGATGGTGTCGGAGACTTCAGCGGCCCAGACGCCCCACAGCTCGTCCGCGCACGGCGCTGGACCGCCGAGTTCGGCCAAGATGGCTACCGCGTCGGTGTGCGCCTCGGCCAACCGCCCGGCCACGACGTCAACTTCGGTCAGCTCGGAAAGCCGACGCCAGCGCTGCGCGGTTCGACCCGAGCCCGGTAGCGGTAGCTCCAGGCGACCGCCTCGAAGCCACTCGAGTACTAAAGCCGCCGTCATGACGCCTCGTTCGCCCTGTCCTGTTCGTCCGCAACTTCCTGCGACACCTCCTCGAGGTGATCGGCGAAGCCACCCGGCGCCCGGCCGTTCTGTCGGTCAGATGTGGTGACCCAGAGCGTGTCATCCCAGTGGATTTGGCATCCGGCGGCTTGAAACCGCTCGACCAGGTCCGCATCTTCGCCGCTGGCCAGCGCGGCGAAGCCACCGACGCGCCAGTAGGGGTCGGCGCCGAATCCCATGTTGGCGCCGTGCACGTGTCGATGACGCGACGCCTCAGCGCGGTAGCGGGCCTCGTAACGCTCGGCGACTTCGTCGGAATGGTGCCGCCACTGACCCACCCGGACGACACCCAAGACCATGTCGGCCGCACTGCCAAGCTGGCGGACCAACCAGTCGCTGCTGACCTCGGTGTCAGCGTCGGTGGTCGCATACCAGGTCCGCGGGCCCGTACAGCCGAGCACCGATTGGGCGTAGCGGAAACCGGCCGCGCGGGCGGCGCCGACGTTGCGCTCGTCGACCGGCAGGAAGTGGACGTCCGGCCCGAATTGCCCGGCGAGACTCTCACTGCCGTCGTCGCATGCGTCGAGCACCACTACCACCGACGTGGGGACAACCAACGCGGTCGCGGCGGTGCCGATCGCGCTGAGACAGCGGGATAACGTCGAGAACTCGTTATGCGCAGGAACAACGACGACGGCGCGGGTCTTGGGTGTCACTGATGGAAAGTAACCATTACCGTTGGGTTTGACACCCGAGGTCTCGGGGATCTTCATCGCCGCCGACCGCCCAGCCCACCTCGCGCCTACATGGCTTGCAGTGTCAGCGGCGGCCCGGGATCGGGTGACAGCGGGATATTTTCGCGTTGCAGCAGCCAGCCGGCGATGTTGTGGAACAGCGGGGCCGCCGAGTGGCCCGGCGTGCCGTCCGCGTTGCGCTCCGGGTTGTCCATCATGATGCCGACGACGTAGCGCGGATCGTCGGTGGTGGCCATACCGGCGAACGTGATCCAGTAAACGTTGTCGAAGTAGCAGCCGCACGCCGGGTTGATCTGTTGCGCCGTCCCGGTCTTGCCGGATATCTGGTAACCCTCGACCGCGGCGGCAGGCCCGGTGCCCTGCTGGTAGCCCCTCGGATCACGCTGCACGACCGCGCGCAGCATGTTGCGCACTGTACGCGCGGTCTCCGGCGATACCACCCGAATCCCATCCGGGCGCGGCTCTTCGGTGCGGGTGCCGTCTGGTGCGATGGTGGCCTTGATGATCCGCGGCGGCATCCGCAGTCCGTCGTTGGCGATCGCCTGATACATGCCGGTCATCTGCAGCAAGGTCATCGAAAGGCCTTGACCGATAGGAAGGTTGGAGAATGTGCTGCCCGACCACTGGTCGAGCGGCGGAACCAGCCCGGCGCTCTCACCGGGCAGCCCGACGTTGGTGCGCTGCCCCAGCCCGAACTTGCGCAGCATGTCGTAGTAGCGGTCCGGGCCGACACGCTGGGCCAGCATCAGCGTGCCCACGTTGGACGACTTCCCGAACACGCCGGTGGTGGTGTAGGGCGCCACGCCGTGATTCCACGCGTCGTGCACCGTAACCCCGCCCATGTTGATCGAGCCGGGCACCTGCAGCACCTCGTCGGGATTGGTGAGCCCGTACTCGATTACCGAGGAGGCGGTGACGACCTTGTTCACCGATCCCGGCTCGAACGGGGAGGTGACGGGAAGGTTGCCCATCTGCTTGTTGCCCTGACGCCCGATGTCCTGAGCGGGGTCGAAGGTGTTGTCATTGGCCATGGCCAGCACTTCGCCGGTCTTGGCATCCAGCACCACCGCCGAGACATTGCGTGCCCCGGATAGGTTCTTGGCCTGCTGAACCTGCTGCTGGACATAGAACTGAATGTCGTCGTCGACGGTGAGCTGGACGGTCGATCCGTTGACCGCCTTGTGTTGGTTGCGGTAGCTGCCGGGAATGACAACGCCGTCGGAGCCGCGGTCGTAGGTGATGGAGCCGTCGGTGCCGGCCAGCTCGGCGTCCATCGAATCCTCCAACCCGAGCAGACCGTGGCCGTCCCAGTCGATCCCGCCGACGATGTTGGCCGCCAGCGATCCGCCGGGATACTGGCGCAGGTCTTGGCGCTCGGTGCCGACTTCGGGGTATTTGGCGGTGATGGCGGTGGCGATCGCCGGGTCGACGGCGCGGGCAAGATAGACGAACGTCTCGTCACTGCGCAGCTTCTTCAGCAGAGTGGCTTTGTCGGGTTTGTTGTTCAGCCGCAGCGCCACCTCCTTGGCGATATCCGCCAGTCGTCGTTGCGGGTCGGGCGCTTTCGCGTTTTTCTGTTTGGCCTCCGCCAGCTGCTTGTGGATCTTGCGCGGCTGGAAGGTCAGCGCGCGGGCCTCCATGGTGAATGCGAGTTGGTCATTGTTGCGGTCGATGATGCTGCCGCGCATCGCTTTTTGGACATCGGTGACCTTGAGTTGGCCCGCGGCCTCAGCGCGCAACCCGGCGGCGCGCGGCACTTGCAGATAGAACAGCTGGACGGCGGCCACCAGCAGGGCCAGGAAGATCACCACGTTGCCTGCCCTGTGCCGGAAGACGAACGACGCGCCGCGGGTTCCGAGGTCCACGGCCTGGCGGGTACGACGGTCGCGCGCGGAGCGAACCGGTGGACTCGCCACCGCCCGCGCATCCTTTTTGGGCGCCGCGGATTTCTTGGACTTCTTGGCTGAGCTGACGCCCCGACGCTGCACCGGCCGCGATGATCGGCTACCTGGCCGGTCTCCGCGGCTCACCGGGGTGCGCCGGGCGTTGTGACGGTCAAGGGGCCGAACTGCTCGCCGATGAGCGGCGCAGCGGGTGGCACGGCCAGGTGGGGTACGCCCGCCGGTGGTACGTCGACCGGGGGCGGGCCGGCCGCGGGAGGTATCACTGGCGCGACCGCCGGCGCGGGTCCAGCGGGTATGGGCACGACGGGAACGGGAACGGCGGGCGCCGGCACTGCGACAGCCGGGGGCGGCGCGGGCGGCAACCCCGGCACGGGCGGCGTGCCCGGAGGCGACGGGAAGTGCTCGGTGCCCAGCGTGCTGGCGCCGTCAGGGGTGCGGACCATCACTTGGGGCCCGGGCACCAGCGGGACGGTCGAAGCGCCATTACCGGGTAAAACCCGTGACGGCACCTCGACCGGATTGCCCGGCGCGGTCGCCTGCGGTGCCGGCTTCTCGTCGGGCAGCTTGGTGTTGAGCGGTGGCGGCGGAACGCCCTGCGCGGGCTTAGGGGAACCGACCACCACCCAATTCCCTGCCGGATCCTGAACCAAGTGCGCGGTATCCCTGGTCGGGATCATCCCCAGGCCGCGGGCAGCCTCGGCTAACGCCGGTGCGGACTCTGCCTCCAACACGTCGCGCTCGAGCGCTTCCTTCTGCTCCTGCAATAGCCGGTTCTGTTGGCGGGCACTGGAAAGCTGGTAGGAGCGCTCCGCAGAGTCGGTGGACAGCCACAGCGTGAGGCCGAGTCCGGCGCCCAGGGAACCGATCACCAGCACCACGAAAGGTACTTTGGCCGCCAACGTGCGCGGACGTAAGTCGATCGAAGCCAGTCGGTTGAGCAGACGTTCCCGCAGTGGAGGACGAACAACTTTGGGCGCCTTGGCTTTCCGCGCTTTAGCTCGCGCCTTGGCCTGGCTGGCGCTTTTCGGTCGGGCCGGCCGTTCGACCGGCCTTGAGATCGGGGTGGTCTGCGGCGCGGATCGCGGCATTCGGGGCTCACGAGCCGGGGCTGATGCTTTCCCGGCGCGCGGACGGGTGCGACGAGCGGGCGCCGGATCGGCCGGCCGTCGCCCACTGTTCCGGGAAGCGCCGCTCTGCCCGCGGCGGCGATCGCCGTCGCGAGGCGGTGGCGTTTCACGCTTGGCTTTCATCGGCCTCCCCTGCTCGCTGCCGCACTACCTGGTTGCACGCGTTGCACAGCACGGAGTCGCACCGCTGCACTCCGCGGGTTCTGTTGGATCTCGGCATCGCCGGCGCGTTCGGCACCACGCGTCAACGAGGTGAATTGCGCTCCATGGCCGGGGAGTTCGATCGGCAGACCCGGCGGTGTGCTGGAGGCGACCGCCTGGCTGAACACCCGTTTGACGATGCGGTCTTCCAGCGACTGATACGCCAACACCACGATGCGTCCGTCGACAGCCAGGGCATCCAGCGCGGCGGGCACGGCGTCGCGCAACACGTCCAGCTCGTCGTTGACCGCGATCCGCAGCGCCTGGAATGTCCGCTTGGCCGGGTGTCCGCCAGTACGCCGGGCCGGTGCCGGAACAGCTTGGTAGACAAGCTCTACCAGCTCGCCGGTCGAGGTGAACGGCGTGCGAGCACGGCGCCGGATGATGTGTGCGGCAATGCGGCGGGCGAAGCGCTCCTCGCCGTATCGGCGCAGGATATCGGTCAGCGCGGCCTCGTCGTAGCCGTTGAGGATTTCGGCCGCGGTCAGTCCCGATGTGGGGTCCATCCGCATGTCCAACGGCGCGTCCTGAGCGTAGGAGAAACCGCGCTCGCTGCGGTCGAGCTGCATGGACGAAACGCCGAGGTCGAAGAGTAACCCGTCTACGAATCCCGTTGCAGAAAAGCCTGATTCAGCGATAGCAGCGCCGATCCCGTCATATCGGGTCTGCACCAGCGTGAGCCGGTCCGCGAAACGCGCCAGCCGGGTGCGGGCAATCTTCAGCGCAGTCGGGTCGCGGTCGATGCCGATCAGCCGTAGTCCGGGTAGCTCGGTCAGGAAGCGTTCGGCGTGGCCGCCGGCACCGACAGTCGCGTCGACGAGCACCGCCCCGGATCCGTCTGGATGATGGCGCGTCAGCGCGGGGGTGAGCAGTGCGACGCAGCGGTCGAGCAGCACGGGCACATGACCGAAACCCCCAGTGGCGTCCGGCACGACAACACCCTCCCGACGTGTGGCCCGGCGGGCGTCCCGGGCGCAGGTGCGAAGTGCCCCTGCACCGAGGTCTCTGTCCGACTGTACGAACCTGGCGTTGGGGAAGTACGTCAGGGTCGGTTCGGGCAGAGGCCACGGTGCACGGGCACGCGCCTCAGATAATGTCGCCGAGTGCTTCATCGCTAGCTGCGGAGAAGTTCTCTTCGTGGGTCTGTTGATATTCCTGCCAGGCCTGGGCATCCCAAATCTCAAGGTAGTCAACCGATCCGATGACCACGCAGTCCTTGGAAAGGTTCGCGTATCGACGGTGGTCCGCCGACAACGTGATCCGGCCTTGCGCGTCGGGATGCTGTTCGTCAGTGGCGGCGGCCAGGTTGCGCAGGAACGCTCTCGCCTCCGGGTTGCTTCGAGATGCCTTGCTGGCCCGGCGGGCAAGTTGCTCGAATTCCGACCGCGGATAGACAGCCAGGCTGTGGTCTTGGCTCTTGGTGACCATCAACCCTCCTGCCAGCGCGTCACGGAACTTGGCGGGCAACGTCAGCCGCCCTTTGTCGTCGAGTTTGGGTGTGTAGGTGCCGAGAAACATCTGGCCACCTCCACGCCTTTCGACTTCCGCCACCATACCCCACAACTCCCCACTGCGCTCCATTTAACGGCCCGAAGATCACTAAAAGGTGTCGTTTTTGCAGGTTCTCGGCCACTGAAGCGGCGCGGTCATATCGGCATGGCGAACCAAGTCCACTACTCAAACTGCCGTTGAGCTGCGGGTTATTGCCAAAGTGGGGCGCAGTGGGTCAACGTGACGGGTGGTGTCGCGCTACAGCGGTGCACACCTTGCGTGTCGCGTGCGAACGGGGCTCACGCACAACAAATAAAAGGGCAGCCCAGCGGGGCTGCCCTTGCGTCTTCGCGGCGGTTATTCCTCGAAGCGGCGGCGGAACCGGTCTTCCATGCGGCTGGTGAACGAACCGCCGGCACCCTTGTTACGGCGCTGGCGCGCGCCCGCCGGGGGCCCGGGGCGCTCTCCCCGACCGGACAATCGTGGGCCGGTGATGGCCAACACGACGCCACCGAACATCACGATGAAGCCGACGACGGACAGGACCGGAAACGGTCCGGCCCAAACGGCCTTAAATGGGATGCCGGAGACCAACATCGCCAGACCGGCCACGAACAGCGCCACGCCCTGCAGCCGTCGCCGTGCGGTCGGCGCCCGCAATCCCCCGCCACGGACGCTGGAAGCGAATTTAGGGTCTTCGGCATAGAGAGCGCTCTCGATCTGGTCGAGCATCCGCTGCTCATGATCGGAGAGTGGCATTCGTCCCTCCTTGCCGAAAAGCTGTCGTAATACCGATAGCACGTGGATGCCCGCTGTGTAGGCAACTAATGAGAATGATACGAGGTCAATCAGCGTCATACCACTGCTTCGCTTGGTGATTGTAACCGCCCCCGCACGGTGAACAGCGCACCGCCGCCGCATCCGATAATGGGATGGGAGCACGGCACTGGACGAACGGCGAGGAGACCCACGAGTTGCCGACATTCCTCATCAACCTGCCGCCGCAAGACATGCAACGGCGTCTCGGGGACGCCTTGGGTGTTTACGTCGACGCAATGCGCTATCCCCGGGGCACCGAGAATCAGCGCGCCGCCATGTGGCTCGAGCACACCCGGCGACGCGGCTGGCAGGCCGTGGCGGCCGTGGAAGTCGGCACCCTGGCCGGAGCCGCGCCATCGTCTGCCGAGCTGAGCGAGGCACCGCTGCTCGGCGTGGCTTACGGCTACTGCGGCGCACCCGATCAGTGGTGGCAACAGCAAGTCGTGCTCGGGCTGCAACGCGGCGGCCTTTCCGGCCCCGACATCGCGAGACTGATGGCCAGCTACTTCGAGCTGACCGAGCTGCATATTCACCCTCGGGCGCAGGGCCGGGGGCTCGGAGAAGCGTTGGCGCGGCGGCTGCTTGCCGATCGCAGCGAAGCCAACGTGCTGCTGTCGACCCCGGAGATCAACGGCGAAGCGAATCGCGCCTGGCGGCTGTACCGTCGGCTCGGATTTATCGACATCATCCGCGGCTACCACTTCACCGGCGACCCACGAGCGTTCGCGATCCTGGGCCGCAAGCTCCCGCTGTAGCCACACACCACGCCGACCGGGTCTGGCACGATGACCGGGTGCGCACCAGCAGCATCGAGTCTTTCTCCCGGGCGTTCACCGCGCGTCGTTGTCGCCGCCTGGCGGCGTGGGCGATGCTGTTCCTGGTAATACCGGTGCTCGCCGGATGCGTGCGGATCAGGGCGTCCATCACCATCTCCCCCGACGACCTGGTGTCCGGAGAGATCGTCGCGGCGGCCAAACCACGCAACGCTCAGGACGCTGGACCGCAACTGGATCCCAATTTGCCGTTCAGCCAGAAAGTGGCGATCTCCAAGTACGACCGCGATGGCTATGTGGGGTCGCAGGCAGTGTTCTCCGACTTAACCTTTGCCGAGCTGCCGGACCTTGCCAATATGAACTCCGACGCTCAGGGCGTGAACTTGTCGCTGCGCCGGGCCGGCGACCTGGTGATCCTGGAGGGGCGGGCGGACTTGACGTCGCTCACCGATGCCGATGCGGACGTCGAGCTGACCGTCGCGTTCCCCGGCGCGGTGACCTCAACCAACGGTGATCGCGTGGACCCCGAGACGGTGCAGTGGAAACTCAAGCCGGGCGTCGTGAGCATCATGAATGCCCAGGCCCGCTACACCGATCCGAGCACCCGCTCATTCCGCGGCGCGGCTCTTTGGCTGGGCCTTTCCTCGCTCGTGGTCGCGGGCGTGGTGGCCCTGCTGGCCTGGTACGGCCGCGACCGCTCGCCCAGGTTCGCCGAGCCGAGCGACCGGCACTCCGATTGACCCAAGGGTCGAAAGGCGGCTTTCAGCTTGACGGCGACCAGTAGTCGAGCAGTTCGGCGAAGGTCTCGAACGCCGGGGCCGAATTGCCGTAGGTGGCCTCGAGGTGGATGCTCAGCGGATAGCCCAGGTCGACGACGCCGTCGACGACCCGCCGGTACAAATCGACCATTAGCTTGCGCTTCTGGGCAGGTTCGGTAGTGGCCAACGTCTTGACGAACGCCTGCTCCTCGGCCACCGCGGCGTTGCCCGGATCCTGGATGAGCCAGCTGATGAAGGCAATCCGGTTCTCGATCTTCGGTACGAAGCCGAACGACAACAGGATCTCCGGCCGATGGTCCGTCCGTTTGGCGAATTCGGTCAGGAAACCCACTATCGCGTCGGAGTACAACAGCTGGGTCTGGGCGAACGTCGCACCCTGCTCGCACTTGAAGTTGAACCGGCCGTGTTCACCCTCCCGGGTGGGAATCAGGATCACTCCGCGGTTGTCCACCAGCTCGCGATAGATCGACAGGGCGTCGGTCGGCGCGACACCCGAGCCTTCACCGTCGGCCATGGTGCGGGGTACGCCGACGAACACGATGCCGTCTATCCCGGCGCCGACCAGATCACCGAGGCGCTGACGCAAGGTCTGCTCATCCATGAACGCGGTTACCTGGCTGCACAATCCACGCACGCCGGGCAACTCCGGTTTGATGATCGACCAGAAATCCAGCACGTCCAGCTTCGGCTTCATCTCGACGGGCCGGTCGTCCTCCTCCTCGATCAACCCCGGCATCATCAAATGCCCAATCCGCCCGCCCAGGCCGAAATCCGCGGACAACTGCACGATTTTGCGGGCGTCATCGATTGCCTGCTCCGTGCCACGTTCCACGTTCGTCGGTACCAGCTCGACCGCGATGGTGTTCAAGGTCAACGGGTTGCTCCTCACGAGTGGGCGCGGACCACACGACAGCATAGGTGCGAAATAGTGAGGCTGTCGAAGCAACTCCCGGGCCGCATGAAGACCTGAGCTCGCCGGGGTCGGGCAAAACCCGCTGGACAGCCCGGCGCCGAATAGACTTGGCGGGCCACGATCGCCGACGACCAGGAAGGGGTGTCGCGCTGAGCGTAGAAGCAGCGGCAACCGTCGAGTTCGCCGACGCCGTCACCGACCAGTTACGACGATACTTGCAGGACCGCCGCGGTGATGCCGCCTACATCGGAGGCGACTATGACCGCCTGATGGCCGGCCTGGAAGAGTTCGTGCTCAGCGGCGGAAAGCGGCTGCGCCCGGCCTTCGCCTATTGGGGCTGGCGGTCCGTGTCCAGCAACGACGACGAAGACATCGGAGCCCAAGCGCTGCTGTTGTTCTCCGCACTGGAACTGCTGCATGCCTCGGCGCTGGTACACGACGACGTAATCGACGGTTCGGCGACTCGCCGGGGCCGACCGACAGTGCACGTGCAGTTCGCCGCGTTGCACCGCGACCGGCAGTGGCAGGGGGCGGCCGACCAATTCGGCATGTCGGCGGCCATTCTGCTCGGCGATCTGGCGCTGGCGTGGGCCGACGATATCGTCGCATGCATCGATCTGCCGCCCGACGCATGCCGCCGGGTGCGGCGAGTCTGGGTCGACATCCGCACGGAGCTGCTCGGCGGCCAATACCTCGACATCGTGGCGGAGGCGAGCGCCGCGGAGTCGATCGCCTCGGCGATGAACGTGAACACCTACAAGACCGCCTCCTACACGGTGTCGCGGCCGCTGCAGTTGGGCGTGGCCGCCGCCGCCGATAGACCCGACGTGCACGCCCTTTTCCACCGGGTCGGCAACGACCTTGGCATCGCATTCCAGCTGCGTGACGACGTCTTGGGAGTGTTCGGGAATCCGGCGGTCACCGGCAAGCCCTCCGGTGACGACCTCCGGTCCGGCAAGCGCACCGTGCTGCTGGCGACCGCGGTGGAATTGGCCGACAAGTCAGATGCGGCCGCCGCCAAGCTGTTACGCACCTGCATCGGCACCGAATTGAGCGACACCCAGGTGGGCGAACTCTGCGGGGTCATCGAACGGGTCGGCGCGCTGGCTGTAGTCGAGCACCAGATCAACACGCTGACCCAGCGGGCGTTGGCCACACTCAGCGATGCGCCTATCCACGCAGCCGCCAAGACCGGGCTGTCCGAGATGGCCCGGCTGGCCGCCAACCGGTCCGCCTGACGCGCATGTCCATTCCGACATCCACACCCACCGCCGGCCCGGCTACCACCCGGACACAACACTTTTCACGACTGCGGGAATTCACCGCCGCGGCCGAGGGCCGACCGGCACTACTGGGCTGTCTGGGTGCGGCGCTGATCACCCTGGGGGGACTCGGCGCGGGCAGTACGAAACAGCATGACCCACTGCTGGAGTCGCTGCACCTGTCCTGGTTGCGCTACGGCCACGGGCTGGTGCTCTCCTCGGTCGTGCTGTGGGTGGGCGTCGCGTTGATGCTGATCGCGTGGCTGCGGCTGGGCCGACGCGTTCTTTGCGGCGATGCCAGCGAATACACCCTGGTGGCCACGACCGGCTTCTGGCTCGCGCCGCTGCTGTTGTCGGTGCCGGTCTTCAGCCGCGACACCTACTCGTATCTGGCCCAGGGTGCGCTGCTGCGCGACGGCCTGGACCCGTACGCTGTTGGACCGATTGAGAACCCCAATCCGTTGCTGGACAACGTGAGTCCTATCTGGACCATCACAACGGCGCCGTACGGCCCGGCCTTCATCATGATTGCCCGGCTCGTCACGATGCTGGTCGGCAACCATGTGATCGCCGGGACCATGTTGCTGCGCCTGTGCATGCTGCCCGGGCTGGCGTTGCTGATCTGGGCGACACCACGGCTGGCTCGCCAGCTCGGCGCCAATGCACCCATCGCGCTGTGGATTTGCGTCCTCAACCCGCTGGTGATCATTCATCTGATGGGCGGGGTGCACAACGAGATGCTGATGGTGGGCCTGATGACCGCCGGCATCACACTGACCTACGAGCGCCGTCATCTTGCGGGCATCACGCTGATCGCGCTCGGGGTCGCGGTCAAGGCGACGGCCGGGATCGCGCTGCCGTTCATGGTGTGGGTGTGGATGCGCCATCTGCGCGACCGACGCGGATACCGGCCGCTGCCGGCCTTTGCGGCGGCCGGCGCAGCGTCCGTGCTGATCCTCATCGCGGTCTTCGCGGTGTTATCCGGTCTCGCCGGGGTGGGGTTGGGCTGGCTGACCGCACTGGCCGGTTCGGTGAAGATCATCAACTGGCTGACGGTCCCGACAGCGACGGCTAACTTGATCCACGCCATCGGCGGATTGTTCTTTCCGGTGAGCTTTTATGCCGTGCTGCAGGTCACCCGACTCATCGGAATCGGCATCATCGCGGTGTCGCTACCGGCGCTTTGGTGGCGATACCGGCACGACGACCGCACGGTGTTGACCGGAGTCGCTTGGGCCATGATCGTCGTCGTGCTGTTCGTGCCCGGCGCGCTGCCGTGGTACTACAGCTGGCCGCTGGCCGTCATCGCCCCGCTTGCCCAGTCGCGCGCGGCGGTCGCGGCGATCGCTGGATTCTCCACCTGGATCATGGTGATCTTCAAACCCGATGGCGCCCATGGCATGTACTCGTGGATCCACGTCTCGCTGGCGACGGCCTGCGCCGCGATCGCCTGGTACACGGTGTCCCGAACCCCGCTGCCGGAACCGGAACGTCAGTAGGCCATGGCCTGCGCCCGGCGCAGCACCTCGCGAGCCTGATGGGCATGAAGCGCGTCGACTGGGCGGGCGTTGCTGAGGGCGTCCCGCGAGCCGTCCCGCGTGACGGTCAGCGACGGGTCGGGGGTGAACAGCCAGCGCACGATTTCGGTGTCACGGTAGCCGCCGTCGTGCAAAACCATCAGCAACCCGGGCAGGCTCTTGACCACCTCGCCGGAATCGGTGAAGAAGATCCGCGGCACCAACACGTCGCCAGCACGCCGTACGGCTACCAGATGGCCTTCCCGCAGATGCTGGTGCACCTTGGTGACGGGGATGCCCAGCAACTCGGCGACGCCAGGCAGATCGTAGGTGGGTTCGTCGGGGTCCAGAACGTCGTCACCAACCGGAATCCTGCTCACCGACACAGTGTAGGACGGGGATGCCGCTTAATCCGGCACGCAAAGCACAGGTTTCCGGCGTCGGTGGCGCAGCTGGCGAATATCGTGGCGCCACCTACGATGAACCCCGTGGCCGCAGCGACGGACGATTCTCTCGAAGGCGCGCTGCTGGACGGGCGGTATCGCGTCGCGACCAAGATCGCCACCGGCGGCACCTCGACGGTGTACCGCGGCCTCGACACCCGGTTGGACCGACCGGTCGCGTTGAAGGTGATGGATTCCCGCTATGCCGGCGATCAGCAATTTCTCACCCGCTTCCAGCTCGAGGCCCGCACGGTCGCCCGGCTGAAAGATCCCGGCCTGGTCGCGGTCTACGACCAGGGCCTGGACGCTCGGCATCCGTTTCTGGTGATGGAACTGATCGAGGGCGGGACGTTGCGCGAGTTGTTGACCGAGCGCGGCCCGATGCCACCGCATGCCGTCGCCGCGGTGTTGCGCCCGGTGCTGGGTGGGCTGGCCGCAGCGCATCGGGCCGGTCTGGTGCACCGCGACGTGAAACCGGAAAACGTGTTGATCTCCGATGAGGGCGACGTCAAAATCGTCGACTTCGGGTTAGTGCGCGCCGTCGCGGCGGCCGGAATCACTTCCACCAGCGTCATTCTCGGCACTGCCGCCTACCTGTCGCCCGAACAGGTCCGGGACGGAAACGCCAGCCCGCGCAGCGATGTCTATGCCGCGGGGATAGTGGCCTACGAACTGCTCACCGGGCAGACACCGTTTTCCGGCGACTCGGCACTGACCGTCGCATACCAGCGTCTGGATGCCGATGTGCCGACACCGAGCACGGTGATCGACGGCGTACCGGAGCAATTCGACGAACTCGTCGGGCGCGCGACGTCCCGCGATCCCGCCGACCGCTACGCCGACGCACAAGAAATGGGCGCCGAGTTGGACGCGGTCGCGGACGAACTGGCGCTACCGGAATTCCGGGTGCCCGCGCCGCGCAACTCCGCTCAGCACCGCTCAGCCGTGTTGCACCGCAGCCAGATCGACCAGAACCAGACCACGGAGCAGCACGCCCAGCGTCCGCCGGTTCACCACCCTACTCGTCAGCTCAGCAGAGGACCTGAGGATTGGTCGCCGAACCCCACGGACGGGCCGGCGCGGGCTGGTCGCGAATACCAAGAGGTGGCGGGCCAATTCGCCGGGATCGACATGATCGAGTTCGCGCTCGAACGTCAGCATGCCCGACGCATGGTGCTGATCTGGGTAGCTGTGGTGCTGTCGATCACCGGGATGGTTGCCGCCGCGGCATGGACCATCGGCAGCAACCTGAGCGGATTGCTTTAGCGGCCGTCGCGTCGAATCGGCTTCAGTCGCGCAACATCTCGGCGACCAGGAACGCCAGCTCCAATGACTGCTGAGTGTTCAGCCTCGGGTCGCATGCCGTTTCGTAGCGACCGCTCAGATCGGTGTCCGAAATGTCTTGCGCACCACCAAGACATTCGGTGACGTTCTCTCCGGTGATCTCGACGTGGATACCACCGGGGTAGGTGCCGAGCGCCCGGTGCACCTCGAAGAAACCCTGTACCTCGTCGACAATGCGGTCGAAATGACGTGTCTTGTACCCGGTGGACGACTCGTGGGTGTTGCCGTGCATGGGATCACACTGCCAGATCACCTGATGGCCGGTGGCCTGCACCTTTTCGATGATCGGCGGCAACAAGTCACGCACCTTGTTGTTGCCCAGCCGGCTCACCAAGGTCAACCGGCCCGGCTTGTTGTGCGGGTCGAGGCGCTCGACGTATTCGACGGCTTGCTCGGGTGTGGTCGTCGGCCCGATCTTGACGCCGATCGGGTTCGCGATCACCTCGGCCAACGCGATGTGGGCGCCGTCGAGTTGCCGGGTCCGGTCGCCGATCCAGAGGTAGTGCGCCGAGAGGTCATACAGTTGCGGCTCGCCGTCCTCCTCATCGGACAGCCGCAGCATGGCACGCTCGTAGTCGAGCACCAAAGCCTCATGGCTGGCGTAGATTTCGGCGGTCTGCAGATTACGGTCGGCCACTCCGCAGGCGCTCATGAATTTCAGGCCCCGGTCGATCTCGGAGGCCAGCGCCTCGTAACGCGCGCCGGCCGGTGAGGTCCGGACGAATTCCCGATTCCAGTCGTGCACCAGGTGCAGCGACGCCAGCCCTGACGATGTCAACGCGCGCACCAGATTCATCGCCGCGCCGGCATTGGCATAGGCGCGCACCAGCCGCGACGGGTCGTGCTCACGCGCCGCGGCGTCCGGGGCGAATCCGTTGATCATGTCGCCGCGGTAGGAGCGCAGCCCCAGCGCGTCGACGTCAACCGACCGCGGCTTGGCGTACTGCCCGGCGATGCGGGCCAACTTGACCACCGGCACGCTTGCGCCGTAGGTCAGTACCACCGCCATCTGCAGCAAGGTGCGGATATTGCCCCTGATGTGCGGTTCGGTGTTGTCGACGAATGTCTCGGCACAGTCGCCGCCCTGCAGCAGGAACGCCTCACCCCTGGCAACCTGGGCCAGCATGTCCTGCAGCCGGACAATCTCCGACGGCACCGTCACCGGTGGCACACTCTCCAGGACCGTTCGCACCGGCTCGACCTGCTCGGGCGTCCAACTGGGCTGCTGTGCAGCCGGCTTGGCCAGCGCGGCGTCCAGCCGCACCCGCAGATCCGCCGGCAGCGGAGGCAGCGACGGCAGCTGCTCGATCGGTACGTCAACGGTCCAGTTCACCCGTCCATGGTAACTGGGCACTAGAGCCCGTTAATCAGGGCGAAAGCGAACACGGCGGGCTACGGCGGGCCACTCCTCAGCGGGCCGCCTCACGGCCCGCATCGTCGTCGGCCGTGTCTACCGGCCACTCCTCAGCGGGCCGCCTCACGGCCCGCATCGTCGTCGGCCGTGTCTACCGGCCACTCCTCAGCGGGCCGCCTCACGGCCCGCATCGTCGTCGGCCGTGTCTACCGGCCACTCCTCAGCGGGCCGCCTCACGGCCCGCATCGTCGTCGGCCGTGATCAAGCGGTATCGCCGCAGCTGGTCTCGAGCGTCGACCAGCGCATCGTGCACATCGGCAGATCGGCGCGGCAACCGCGGACGTCCTCGGTCCTCCCACAGCTGGCGCAGCTCCCTGGTGAATCGCGGCATCGCCGGCGGCAGATGGGTCATCGGGCCCCATAGCTGGCACAGCACGACATGGTCGTAGGCGCCGACCCAGGCCCACAGCTCGATCGGCTGGGCGCCGTCGATGTCGAAAAATGTCTCCAGGTCCGAACGAATCTGGGCACGCGGGCGCCATAGCTGCGACGAAGGTGGCGGTAGTTTCGGCAGCACGTGCGTGCGCACCCACTTGCCGGCCCGCTCCGGACCGAATTCGGTCGAAACCGCGTAGTATTCGCGCCCGTCCTCAGCGACCACGCCGATCGAGATCAACTCGATGGTGTGGCCATCGTCGATGAACTCCGTGTCGTAGAAGTACCGCACCGGCGGAGCCTAGCCGCCGGTCATCTGATGCCGACGCCGCCGGCCAGGCTACGCTGCGGCGGCTGTGGCGGCGGTGGCGCCGGATGGACTTCGCGGTCCAGCATTGCGTCGACCATCCGGTGGTCCGGGCGGCGCGGCGTACCGGCGATCGTGTACTGCACCCACAGTTTGGCCCGCACGACGGGGCGGCGCAGCGTGCGTTCGCGTTGCAGCGCACGGGCCATCTTGTCCAGTCGCCTCATGTAAAGCCAGCGTGCCCAGGGCGCTTGCGGGCGCGACAGCCGGATCGCCCCGACGAACAGCAGCGGAACGAAGAACATGCCGATCAGGCCGGTCCACACTTTGCCCTTGAGCACAACCAGCACCCCCAGTGGCAACGTCAACACCATCCCGAAGACCACCGCGGCGCGTAGCAGCACCGAGTGGGTGGTGTCGTGCCACAGGCTGATGAAGAACACGAACGGGTGCAGGCCCAGGACCAGCAACCCACCCACCGCAACCGCAGCGAAAACCGCGTCGACCGACGTCCGCCCGTCTTCCTCCCAATAGACGTCGGACAGGTGCAGGATCAACGCGTACTCGTCGAGCACCAGCGCGGCTCCGATGCCGAAGAGGATGGCGCTCGCGGTCTTTTCGGCTTCGTTTCCGTTGACCGACAAGGCCACCAACGTCACGCCGGAGACCATGATCAGCAGCACTCCGACCACCACATGGTGGATGTGCATATTTCCGATGTGAATGTTGCGGGGCTCCCACCACTTTGGCGGCACGGCCCGTTCAGCGCGGCGGCGGATGTAGCGCACGAAGGTGCGCGTCACGAAAAAGGTGAGGATGAAGGCGACCAGACAGCACAGCAACGGCAGTCGACCGCGGCCGATAATGTCGTCTTCGAACCAACGGAGCACTCTAAGGAACCTACGCCCACTTGGCACCTACAGTGCTCCGCGACACCGGCTGAGACGCCAGCACCGATAGGCTGTTCACCGACATGAGTACATGGCAGTCGCCCGACGTGGGCAGTTGGCGCGGGCGGGTCGCCACGGCGCAGCCAGGTTTCTGGCGAAATGCCTGGTGGGCGTTGCTCCAGCTGCTGGGTCTCGCCGCACTGGGCTATGCCGGATGGCGGCTCGCCGGCCATATCCCGTACCGCATCGACATCGACGTCTATCGGATGGGCGGCCAGGCGTGGCTGGATGGCCGTCCGCTGTACGACGACGGTGTGCTATTTCACACGCCGATCGGCTTGAACCTCCCCTTCACCTATCCCCCGCTCGCCGCCATCGTGTTTTGCCCCTTCGCCTGGTTGGGCCTGCAGGCCGCCAGTGTGACGATCACGCTGATCACGTTGGCGCTGTTGATCGTCTCCACGATGATCGTGCTGACCCGACTCGACGTGTGGGGCACCGCGCGGGTGGTGCCGGGGCCGGCCTGGTTGCGCCGATGGTGGTTGACGGTGCTGATCGTCGCGGCCGCAGCGATCTGGTTGGAGCCGATCAAGTCGAATTTCGCCTTCGGTCAGATCAATGTCGTGCTGATGACGCTGGTGATCGCCGACTGCGTGCCCCGCCGCCCGCCGTGGCCACGTGGTCTGCTGCTGGGACTGGGCATTGCACTGAAGCTGACTCCGGCGGTGTTCCTGCTGTATTTCCTGCTCAACCGCGACAAACGCGCCATGTTGACCTCGCTGGCGTCATTCCTGGCAGCGACGCTGGCCGCGTTTGCGCTGGCCTGGCACGACTCATGGCAGTACTGGAGCGACACGGTCCGCAACACCGATCGAATCGGCGCGGCGAGTTTGAACACCAACCAGAACGTCGCTGGGGCGCTGGCGCGGCTGGGCCTCAGCGAGCATCAACGGTTCCTGCCATGGGTGGCTGCGTGCCTGCTGGTGCTGGCCCTGACGGTGTGGGCGGCGCGACGGGTGCTGCGTGCCGGCGAGTCGACCCTGGCGGTGACCTGTATCGCGCTGTTCGGCCTGGTGGTTTCGCCGGTGTCGTGGTCGCACCACTGGGTGTGGATGCTGCCGACGGTGTTGGTGACCACAGTGCAGGCCTGGCGGCGGCGCAACGCTGCGTTGGCCGCGGTGAGCGCGGCCGGGGTGGCACTGATGGTGTGGACACCGATCGACCTGCTTCCCAAGCACCACGAACTGGGCGCAGTGTGGTGGCGTCAATTCGCCGGCGTTTCCTACCTCTGGTGGGCGCTCGCGACCATCGTCATCGCCGGTGCCACTGTCGCTGTCGACGCCGCGACCGCTAGCGCTCCCCGGGCGTCGGCCGCGCCGGAGCCGGTTTCAGCCATCGGCTGACCTCGGGCCGGGATCAGTCCGGATCCGCTAGCCCGCCGCCGTCTCAGGTATCCGCGACGGTCTGTCCGGTCCGGAACCATCGCCGTTGCTGCCGTCCTTGACGGAGGCGGCGTAGATGTCGACGTATTCCTGACCGGAAAGCCCCATCAGCTCGTAGATCACCTCGTCGATGACGGCTCGTTCGATGAAGCGGTTACCGGCCAGCCCGTTGAAACGGGAGAAGTCCATCGGCTCGCCGAAACGGACGGTGACCCGGCCAAAGCGCCACATCTTGCTGCCGGGCGGATTCACGACATTGGTGCCGATCATCGCTACCGGTATCACCGGAACTCCGGTATGCAGCGCTAGACGGGCCAATCCGGTCTTGCCCTTGTACAGCCTGCCGTCAGGTGAGCGGGTACCCTCCGGATACATGCCGAGCAGTTTGCCCTGGCTCAGCAACCGCTCCGCGGTGTTCAACGCGGCCTGCGCCGCGTCAGCGTCGCTGCGGTCGATGGGCACCTGTCCGGTGGTGCCGTAAAACCAGCGCTGGAACCAACCCTTCAGCCCGGTCCCGGTGAAGTATTCGGCTTTCGCCAGGAACGTGATCCGGCGCCGCACAACCAGCGGCAAGTAAAAACTGTCGGCGACCGCGAGATGGTTACTGGCCAGGATCGCCGGGCCGGAGTGCGGGACATGTTCCAGTCCTTCGACTTTCGGCCGTCCCAGCAAGGCGAGCAACGGGCCCATGAAGACGTACTTGAAAAGCCAGTACCACATGAGCCCTCCTATGCCGCGACCGATAGTGTGTTGCGCCAACTGTACCGATCCAGTGCGGAAGGGACCACATCACCGCGCGTGACCTGCCTAGTCTTCGGCGATGAGCCGGCTGGCGTTAACCCGAACGCGGGCTACTCCTCGACCATAACGGTGATGGGCTGGTAGCGGCTCGGGGCGCCGGCATCGGCTGCGCTGTCGGCCTCGGTACCACCGCCCGGCGGACGGTCCGGCGGCGGCGTCGATCCGTCGACCTGATCGACCAAGGTCCGGATCACGGCTAGCAGCGCGACGCTGTGCTCGGCGATCAGGGTCAGCAACGGGTGTTCCTCCCCGGTCACCACCGCCGCCAACGCGCACACCGGACACCACACCTGCTGGCACTTGCCGGTGCCGGCGCC
>Ga0335075_10002976_pt1 | contig 27078 bp, 25 predicted proteins | sample Lox_Sample_24_FD_206723 | JGI IMG/M metagenome (GOLD analysis project Ga0335075, IMG submission 206723) | Soil microbial communities from Loxahatchee National Wildlife Refuge, Florida, United States - Lox_Sample_2.4 | ecosystem: Environmental > Terrestrial > Soil > Wetlands | place: USA...
CCCGGGCCGTACCGCCGTCTCGCAACACCTCTAGCCGTTTCCGGTGCCGCCAGATGGAGGTCTCGGCTTCACGGAGGTGCTCGATCCACCAGCCGAGGTTGTCATGACCCACGAGTCCGGCGAGCAGACAGTGCAGGCCGGTATTCGGCGGTGATGCCCTGGCCGAGCACGACCTCGTCCATGCGCCCGGCTGGATCGTACTTCAGCGGACGGCGGCGAGCTATCAAGCCAATCCCCAGGCCGACTGCGGTCGCAACTCACCAACATCACTCGCGGCTCCGGCACCTACGCGCGGTCAGAACTCACCAACAACCGCGGTCAGTTCACGCGAACAGAATCAACCCGGACTCTGCCTGGGCGCTGTGGGCCGTAGTGTTGACGGGTGTCCCGGTATGTCGTGCCGCCGGCGCTCGTGCGCCTGGGTGCGCGGCTGGTCAGCCGCCGCATACACAACCCGCGCCTGCCCTGGGAGGTTCAGCGGCGTCGGCTGGACATGCTCATGGGACCATGGCCGCTGCCGCGGGGCACGTCGGTTACGAAGACAGCGTGGAACGGGATCCCGGTCGAAATCGTCACGGCCGGCCGGGTCCGCCCGCGCGCACGCTCCGACAGGGCTGGCCAGGCAACCAGGCCCGCGCGCGGCGCCGGCGCGGTCACCGTGGTGCATTTCCACGGCGGCGGCTACTGCGTGGGCTCGCCCGCGGAGGCCCGGGACTGGGCGGCGCACCTGAGCGCACGGACGGGATGCCGCGTGGTGCTGCCCGAGTACCGGCTCGCGCCCGAGCACCCTTACCCCGCCGCCGTGGACGACGCTCGCGCGGTGGTGAGCGCCGCGCTGAGCCAGGCCGCCCCGGGCACCGTAGTGGTGTCGGGCGACTCGGCCGGCGGCGGCCTCGCCCTGGGCACCGCCCTGGCCTTGCCCAGCACCACCGACGGCGCCGAGCGCCTAGCCGGCTGCATCCTGCTGTCGCCGTGGCTCGATCTCACCGCGGACCGGGCGGCGGTACCGGAACTGGTGCGCCGGGACGTGGTGCTCAGCCCGGCCTGGCTTGAGGCATGCGCGCAGGCGTACGCGCCGGTGTCAGACCGGGCGCAGCCCATGATCTCGCCGCTGCACGCCAACCTCGGCGGCCTGCCTGCGCTGCTCATCCAGTGCGGCACCGACGACCTGCTGGCCCCCGACGCCGAGAACCTGGAAGCCCGCGCCGCGGCCGCCGGCGTCGACGTCACCTGCAGCCGGTGGCCGGGCTTCTGGCACGACTTCGCCCTGCAGCCCGATATCACCGCCGCCGCCGGCCGCGCCCTGGCCCAGGCTGCCTGGTTCCTCGCGCGCGTCTGCGCTCCGGACGAACCGGGACAGTTGGCGGACACCGGGGATGGACCCGGCGCGAGCGGCGGCTAGGTCGCTGGCGCGCGCCACATTGCCGTCAGGACCGGCGCTCCTTCGGGCATGTCAAGGTTACCGATGCGGCGGAAGCCGAAATGTTCATACAAGGAGACGCCGTCCGGCTTGCTCGCCTCCAGATAGGCAGGCTGCCCGTCCTGGTCGCAGCGGTTCAGCCGCGATCGCAGCAGCAGGCTTGCGACTCCGCGGCCCTGCCAGGCGGGATCGACGCCGATCACCTTGAGGTACCAGTGCGGTTCCTCCGGGTGGGCGTCCTCGAGAGCATGCCCGTACCGGGCGGCGCGGCCCCACGCCGCGGCCAGCGCCCGGGCATGATTCGGCACCGCCCGGATCTGCTCGCGGAAGCCCGGCTGCCAGTGACCCGGCGGCAGCCAGATCGCACCGCCGAGGATCTTCTCGCCGCCAAGGGCTACGTCTACGCCGCCGTACCGAAGCGACTCGATTCCGACGACGGTCGCGAACATGCGGGTGATACGACCAAGCCGCGTCGCCGGATCAGGCAGCAGCCAGATCAGCGGCGGGTCGTCATAAAACGCCCGCGCCAAGACCGTTGCCAGCTTCTTCACGTCGGCGGACGTCGCTGGCCGGACCAGAGCCGGGCTGCCCGCCATAGCCCCACAGTACGGCGGAAAACGCGGCCGGGCACCACAACGCCCGAGTCGCCGGCCAGCTCCTTGCCAGAGACTCTGGCCCCGCCTGGCGCGTTCTGGTCGCGGAGTGGGTAGCCCGATCAAAGTCGGGCCAATCAATGGGCCACGACACTAGCAGTCAGTTCCCAATTTCTGCGGTGCGGCATAGCAAGGGATGAAGTAAGAGGGCAAGTTCCACCCTCTGTAGTGCGACAAGAACTCAGGAAAGTCCTTGGTCAGTGCCGTCGGCTTCGTAGAGGCATACAGGTTCTCGACCGTCCAGAATTTATAAGTCTCATTGCGTACGTTATCTGGCGTGGCTGCGACACTGTTGATGCTGAGCGCAGAAACCTCTGGAAAGCTAGGGCGGCGCCGCCCGACCGCGACCTTACCGCGCTCACACCGGTGAGTTTGGTGGTGTCGCCGATAATCCGGGCAATGCCAAAGTCCGTCACTATAGCGCGCCGCCCGGACAGCAAGACGTTGTCCGGTTTCAGGTCACGGTGTACGATCTCGGCCGCGTGCGCATGGGCGAGCGCGTCCGCGATCTGCTCTCCGATTTCGATCACCCGCCGCCACGGCATGCGCTTGCTCGCGGCGATCTCGGCAGCCAAAGACGGGCCTGAGACAAACTCCATCACGATCCACGGAGCGTGATCGTGCTTCACGACTCTTAATTCACCGCGTGATTACGTGTGGCGCCGTTTTTGAAGTTTGGCGTCCAGGCCGTGATTTGCGGAGTGGCTTTTCGGCCGCTCTCGGCGTGCAAACAAGTCACAGGTCACCGGCGCAATACGGCGGCGCGGCGTGACCTGCGCAGGCCGAGGGCGCCGACGGCGATCAGCAGCAGCCCGCCGACCAAGGCGGCCAGCCACGGCGCGGAGTCTGGGACGCGCGGCGCCATACCGCCGAACCCGGTGGCGGCACCGCCCGCCGGCGGATCTGAACTTCCCGCCGCGTCCGTCAGGTTGTCGACGTTAAGCCCGGAGGACCCGTCCAGCACGACGATGGTGTGAACCGACCCCGCCGCCAGCGTGACCGACATGACGGTTTGCTGGCCTGACGCGCTGAACTCGACGGTCTGCGTACCGGGCTTTACGGTCATGTACGAGGTTACGGTGCCGAAGGCGAGCTTGCGGGCCAGGACGTCTCGCCCGTAGCTGACCGTGACGTGGGCTTGCTTCAGCGAGGCCTGGATGACCCGGACCAGAGCCGTCCCCTTAGGCGCGGCCATCTGATCTTGCAGGACCTCGAGCCGCCTGGCGGTGGCGGGTCCGATGCTGGCCACGGTGTAGTCCGTCCCAGCGCTCACCATGAAGTTGGCGGAGACGACGGGCGGACTCGACGCCGAAGCATCCACCGGGCGCATGGCGACCGTGTACTGGCCGGAGCCGACCGGCATGTAGCTGGACACGTCGCCGTAAGTCACGTGACGCAGCACCGTCGGGTGCGCGGCGTTGCCGAAGGCGATCAGGTAGATATCCACGGCCGACTTGCCGGGTGAGAGGTTGGCGCACCGCACCCATCCGGTACTTGACCCGGAGGCAACGGCGGCGAAGGCGGCGGGCGCCGTCACTGAGAAGGCGTATCCAAGCAACGCGGCGATCGCCGTGAACAATGCCACGTTCCAGCGCACCCTCATGGCCAGCTCCCGGGAACTTGGCGCGGCAGACCGAAATCCCCACGGCGGCCGTCGTCGCTCATACCGTCCTCGTCGCCGCGGTTGTCTGGAACAGCAGAGCACACCGGGCACGGCCGCATCAACCGGAACGCCCGGTTGCGTCCCATCTTGTTATGGTCCGCGGCGGTCCGCCATCTCACTTGGTCAGCCGGGCATACACGACGACGTTGCTAAGGTAACTGCGGGTGGAGTAGTCAAACGTGCCGCCGCAGGTGATCAGGCGCAATTCCGCGTCAGGCACGGGCCCGTAGACCGTGGCCGTCGGGAACTTGTCCTTGTGGTATATCCGGACCGCCGTAACCGTGAAGACGGCCAGCGTGCCGTCGGCGCGGCGCACGTAGATGCGGTCACCGCGGCGCATGGTCCGCAGCCAGAAGAAGACGCCAGGCCCGGAACGGGAGTCGACGTGACCGGCAATGATCGCGGACCCGGTCGCGCCCGGGCGCGGGCTGCCGGTATACCAGCCGACCACAGTGGTGGTGCGCGGGACCTGGAGCGTGCCGTTCGGGTTGAGACCGAGGTTGATGATCGAGGCCCGCACTCCGATGGCCGGAATGGTAAGGAAGACGGGCCGCGGTGTCGGCCGGACCGTCGACAGCCAGACCGGCGCTACCGCGCGGCCGGACGGGACCGCCACCGGCGACGGCCTCGCGGCCAGGGCCACGGCGGATGCGGGCGAGCCGCCTGCCACGACCAGCCCGGCTGTCCCGGCGCCGGCGGCCAATAGCCCGGCGCCGAGCATCGAGGCGGACAGCAGCCGCGCGTGCGCCGTCCACACGGCCGATGCCCGGGCGGCCAGGCGCGGCATGCGCCGCGAGACCCACAGGCCGATGGTGGTGACCGCGATCCGCCGCCAGGACGGGTCCGCCGCGGTCGCGGCCGCGGGCGGCGTCTGCGGGCCGGAAGCGGGCTCCGGGGGTTCGGCGACCGCAACTGCTGCCGCGGCGCGCCGACTACTGCGGCCACCGGTTGGTGCGGCCGGGCCTGCCGACGTCACCACATCCCAGGTGGGTCCCCACCAGTCGGAATCCACGTCCCAGGCCGGGGCGTCCGGCTGGGACGAGATCTCGGGCATGGGACAGCAGAGCACACCGATCCGGCCGGCATCAACCGGAATGCTCGGTTGTATCCCCGCCGCTACCGTGGGCAACCCAAAAGGCGAGAAAGGAACGGCCTTGAAACGTTACGGACTGGTAACGGTTCGGCAAGACATATACGGGAAGAACGAGCCAGGGTGGGACAGGCCGGGAACTCCTCACGGAACCGATCCGGGCCCGAGACCGTCCCATACCAGAGTGGCGCGCAAGAACGGAAGGTGCTGACCTCACCCGGCGGGAGGGCTGTGGACCATAGGACTTGTGACGCATATGTAGCCTGGCAAACGGATATGCCTAAACGTAGCCATCCGGTCCGCCCGCGCCTCCGAATCACGAACAGCACACGGTAACCCTGACGAGCAGCACAGACAGGCGATCCTCATGCGTTTCGCGCACGTAAGAGCAGCGGCAGTCACCTTGCTGAGCGGCAGTTTCCTCTCTCTGGGCATCCTTGGCAGCGCGCAGGCGGCGCCCCAAGCGACCACGGCCAACACGGCGACCACAGCGAACACGGCGTGCCAGGCCGTGCCCGCTTCGCCGTCCTCATCGCCTTCGTCGTCCTCCTCGCCCTCGCGGTCGCCGAGCCCGACGGCGTCCAGCACCGCCTCGCCCAGCCCTTCGGACAGCAAATCCCCCTCGGCCAGTACCTCTTCGAGCCCGCGGCCCTCGGTCACCGCCAGCAGCAGCCCAGACCCTAAGCCTTCGGTGAGAGCCAGCAGCAGCCCGGGCACCCGGGTCTCGCCATCGGCCTCGCCGTCGCAGACAGGCTCGGCAACCGCATCGGCTTCGGCCTCACCATCCCGCTCAGCCACCGCGTCGGCCTCGGCGTCGCCAACCAGGTCGGCAACCACGTCGGCCTCGGCGTCGCCAACCACATCAGCGTCGGCGTCGCCAGCCCGCTCGGCAACCACATCGGCTGCGGCGTCGCGAGCCCGCTCGGCAAAGGCGTCCACCGCAACCTCTGCGGGAGCTTCTTCCTCCCCGTCGCCGACTTCCTCCCGGTCGCCGTCCCGGACATCCTCGGCCACCGCACGGCCGGCAACAGCGACTGCCACCGCGACGCTTGATGCCGCCGCCAACAGCGCGTCCCCCAGTCCCTCATCTTCCTCGTCCGGGTCGGCCACGCCGTCACCGACCGAACTATGCGTGACCGTGCGGCGCGACCAGTCGAGCGTCAAGCTCGGCCAGGCTGCCACCTACGTGGTGGAGGTCTCGGCCGAGAACGGATCGGTGTCCGACGTGTCCGTGACGCTCACCGCGCAACCGTCGGGACAGAAGCCCGAGTTCACCAGCGGCTGCGCCAAGGGTGACGGCACCGCCACGTGCAGCGTCAACTCCGTGACGACCGAGCAGTCCACGAGCCTGGACGCGCAGATCGCGGTCGGGTCTAAGGCGACCTCGGTCAAGTCGGTCACGCTGACCGCCGCGGCAAGCATCGTCACCACCGCGAAGTGGACGCCGCCCGCCGCGGCCGAAACCACCGCCGTGACCTCGGCGTCGGCCTCGGCTTCTGCCTCGGGTAAGTCCACGAAGACCACGTCCTCGGCGGGCGTCACAAACCAGGCCGTGCTGGCGCTCGGTCCGGTCCCGGCGCTGAACGACGAGGCGAGCGCGCTTATGAACGGCGGCACCTCCTCGAGCATTCTCATCGGGGCCGGCAGCGCCGCCGGCCTGTTCCCGGCCATCAGTCCCTCGCCGCAATCCACTGCCGGTCCGTTGAGGGATCGTGCGCTGCCAACGAAGAGGCCGGACACCACGCAGGTGGCCGAGGCATCGCCGGTCTCGCTGGGCGGTACGGACGGCGTGAGCGCGCCGGCCGCGGGCCTGATCGTCCTGGGAGTGGCCATCATGCTCGTCGTGACCCGGCTGTCCGTGCGTAGAAAGCGGTCAAGTTCGGGCAAGGACCCCAGCTAACCGGCCCGCGCGGCGCGCCCGGGCAGGCACGGCCCAGACCGACCGGACCGGGCGGGCTCAAGCCCCGGGCAGGCTCAGGCGCGCCGGGCGGCCAGGAGCACGGCGCCGGGGCTACTTCTTGACGACCAGCTCGACAGACGGGCGCATGGCGCGCATCACGCCGGCCAGCGAGTTGGCGCTCATCGTGGGGGAGGCGAACTCGCCAAAGCTGTCGTCATCGAACCACACACACATGGCCGCGGTGTTCGACGTTCCGCTCACGCAGGCCGCCTGCCCGCCCAGGGAGCCCGCGCTGACGACCTTGGCACCGGCGAAAGCCTGGGTGAAGCTGGCGATGGAGGCGGCGGGATCGGCGTTCGCCAGGTTGCCGCCGATGAACATGACGATCTGCTCGGTACCCCCGGCCGCGGAGTCGCCTGATTCGTATACGGCATCCACGACGTTACGGGCCTGGCCGTGACTCATCGCGATGACTTGCTGGCGCAGTTTGTTGATGTCGGTCTTTTTTTCCAGGTCCACGGTCCGGGTGTAGCTGTCGATCTTGGCCGGGGTCACCAATTGATGTACCGGACCGCTGTGCGACGGGAACTCGAGCTTGAGGATCCCGAAGATCGCACCACCCGCCACCACCACCACGCCGACCAGGGCCAGCCAGAGCCGGTGGTCGCTGCTGCGCCCCCGGCGGCGGCCGGTGCGGCGCGCGCCGGCCTCGGCCCGCTGGCGCCGCGGCCGACCCGGACGGCGGTCGTCGGGGAACAGGCCCGGGTACTCGTCGTCGTCTTCTTCGCTCCAGAATTCCTCGAAGGCCTCGACCTCGACCTCTTCGATCGAGGGCTGAGCGGGCCAGGAGGACGTGATCTCCGGGCCGTCCAGGCCGTGACCAGGCCGCACCGGCGAGGCGATGGTGTTGCTTGCGGCCGAGATGGCAGGCATCGGCCCGCTATCCACCGGGCTCTCGAGCCGCCTGGTGGCGGGCGGGGGGAGCACGCCGACCTGGGTCGAGGAGGCGAAGTAGGCTTCGCCCTGCAGCGCGACATCCCGGGGAAACGCGGAGGTCCGCGAGGCGGGGCCGATCTCGGGCGCGGCGCTCAGCCGCGGGCCGCCTGAGGTCATGGGTCCGGCGCCGCCACGGTCGTCCCGGCCCCTCGGCGCACCCGGGCCCCCTGGGTCCTGCCCGTAGCCGCCGGTCTGCCCGTAGCCGCCGGTCTGCGAGTATCCGCCGGTCTGCAAGTATCCGGCCTGCGGGCCAGATCCGGGCTGCTGGCCGCGCCCGGGGCCGCGCACGTCACCGCCGCGCAGGTCCCCGCCACGCGGGTCACTGCCGCGCAGATCACTGCCGCGCGGGTCACCGCGACGCTGTTCGCCGCCTGGATCCTGAGGATATGCCGGCGCGCTGCGGCGCAGTTCCGCCACCCACGCATCGTCGTCCAGCGGCTCCTCGTACCGGGGCTCGTCGTAACGGGGCCCGTCGGCCGGAGAATCGTCGTAGCGCAGCTCGTCGTAGCGAATGCCCTCGAGGCGGGGGTCGAAGGCGCGGGGGTCGAAGGCGCGCGGGTCGAGCGCGCGCGGGTCGGCCGCGCGAGGATCGGCGGCACGCGGGTCGGCCGCACGGGGGTCATAAGCGCGCGGGTCGGAGTCGCGCGGGGCACCGCCGCGCGGGTCGACCATGCGGGGATGGTCGTACCACTGCTCGGGATAGCCGCCCTGCTGGTAGCCGGAGTCACGGCGAGACCCCCAGTCCGCCACCGGCTGCGGACCGGTCGCGGGCAGCGCCTCCTGAGCCCCGGTTACGGGATACATGCCCGTCCCGAACCCAGGTTGGTAACCCTGCTCCGGCCGGGAGGACTCGCGGTAGCCGGGGCCGCCGTAGCCTGGACCGCCGTAGCCAGAGCCGCGAGCGGGGCCGTCATAAGAAGGATCGGAGTATCCGGGATCCCCGTAGCCGTAATCCTCGACTGGCGCCGGGCCCTGCTCACGGTACGCGGAGCCGCCGCCGGCCGAGCCGGTCCCGTAGCCACCAGCGCCGTAGCCACCAGCGCCGTAACCGCCGGTCTCGTAGCCACCGGTGCCGTAGCTGCCTGCAGCGTAACTGCCGGTGCCGTAACCGGGGTCGAGCTGGTCGTACTGACTGCGGCCATAGCCGGACTCAAGCAGGAACCTGGCCTCGGGATCGATTTGCCTGAAGCCGTTGGGCCAGGAGATCTCGGGGCCGAACGGCACGTTCCTCCGCTCGCCCTGACCCTCGTGCGGCTCGCCTCGTCTCCCCGGCCCGTACGGGCCCGCGCCGTTCAAGGTGTCATCCCGGTTGGGATGCTGCGCGGATGTTCATCCATCTCCATCTGGGCCGGTGAGCCGCTTCTCATCTACCGCGTCACTCCCCTGTCTGTCGTACAGCAGGTTTAATGATCACTAGCATCATCGCGACAAACCAGACACTCTGCTACCTACTTGGCATATTCCAGCGCAGAGGTCTTCAACCTTGGGATCTCACGCTACTGCGCAGCAGCGATTTTTATCGTGTATTCCGTTCTTATGCCGAGTCGCGCCCCCGTTCGTTTACTAAGCGAGAATACACGACAACCCTCCGTAATGAACGACGCGTGCGGGCGACAGGCCGGCCAACCTTTAAATTGTGCCCTTGTGACGCCGCAGGCCGCAGGCTTACGATGACGGTATCCTGCCGACGGTATACAATCCGGGAGGCGAGCGCGCCGTGCATCACGAGCTGACCGTCTGGTCCCGAGGGATCATCATGGACAAGGAGGCGCGCGACGTCTCCACCTGCATTGCCACCGCCGCCCGCAAGCTGGGCTACCACGCGGAGAATGTCAGCGACTACGTCGACGACCCGGACCGGACGAACTGCCTGGTCCGCCGCTACGCGCGGTTCGCTGACGAGCCGATCCTCGATCGCTTCGTTTACGAGAACCCGCACCCGGACTGGGTGGTGCTGGTCGAGGAAACGATCATCAAGGCGGTCAACTTCTTGCGTGGCACGCCGGACGGCCAGGGTGTGCTCGTCATCAACTCCGCCCGCGATCCCGAGTACCTGCTGAAGTTCCTGCCCCCGCACATGCTGGCCAAGCTGGACAAGCTCGTGGTCGTCGACGCGACCGGGCTGGCCGAGCAGCGCGGCAGCAGCCCGTGGATGTTCGTCCGCGACCTGTCTGAGCTGGCCTTCGACCGGATGTCCACCGAGGGCGCGGTGGAGCGGCTGGCCATCGGGATGGGCATCGCGGCGCCGCTGATCGGAGCGCTGGTGGCGGCGACCGGCGACCTGCCCGTGGACGCGGTGGCCGAGGTGGTGGCCGACCGCGACGCCATGATCCGCGGCGCCAAGCAGCACACCGTCCTCACCCCGGCCAGGGAGGCCTGATGTCCGTACGCGGCACCCATGTCCCCGAGCACCTGAGGCTGCCGATCGCGGGCGTCACGCCGCCGCCCACGGAAAAAGACGGCCAGCGGCTGTTCCCCACCGGCAACTTCCGGTTCTTCCGCCCGGTCTACAAGGACAAAACGCCGCCGTGTAACCACGCCTGTCCCACCGGGGAGCAGATCCAGAAGTACCTGGACTACGTCAAGCATGACCGTTACCTGGACGGCTACCTCACCATCCTCGAGGACAACCCGATGCCGTCGGTCACCGGCCGGGTCTGCTACCACCCATGCGAGACGGCCTGCAACCGGGCCGCGCACGACGAGCCGATCGGCATCCGCGGCGTGGAGCGGTTCCTCGGCGACTTCGGCCTGAACCTGACCGAGAACCCGATCAAGAAAGAGCTCCCGGCGCTGAACGGCAAGACGGTCGCGATCGTCGGCTCCGGCCCCGGCGGGCTGGCCTGCGCGTACCATCTGCGCCGCCGCGGCTACGCCAGCGTCATCTTCGAGGCCCTGGACAAGCCGGGCGGCATGCTGCGGGCGGGCATCCCGGCCTGGCACCTGCCCGAGGAGATCCTCGACAAGGAAATCGCCAAGCTGCTCGACCTCGGCGGCATCGAGATCCGCTGCGGCACCAGGATCGGCGCGCCCGGCTGGCCGGGCCTGGACGAGCTCGAGCGTGATTACGACGCGACCTTCCTCGCCCTGGGCCAGGATGTCGGCCGCCGCCTGGACGCCGAGGGCGCGCAGGCCCGCGGCGTCATCGGCGCGATGGAGTTCCTGCGCGAGACCGGACTGGGCCGGCCGGCCAGGATCGGCCGCAGCGTGCTGGTGGTCGGCGGCGGCAACACCGCCTCGGACGCCGCCCGCTCGGCGATCAGGCTGGGCGGCGGCGACGCGACGATCGTGTCCCTCGAGGCCGAGGGCGAACTGCTCATCCAGCCCGAGGACCTGGCCCAGGCCAGGGACGAGGGCGTCGGCTTCCGGCCGAACAGCTCGGTGGTCCGGGTGCTCACCGACGGCGAAGGCAACGTCAGCGGTGCCGTCATCGCGCAGGCGCGCCTGGCCAAGGACGACAGCGGCGCCGTCAGGCCGCAGATCACCGAAGGGACGGAGACCGAGGTGGCCTGCGACGCCATCCTGGTCGCGATCGGCCAGGTCCAGGTACTTGACTGGCTGCCGGAGACGGCCACGGAGCGCGGGCTGGTCCGGGCCGACGAGTACGGCCGGATCCCGCACGGCGAGGGCACGATCTTCGTCGGCGGCGACGTGATGCGCGGCCCGTCGATGGTGGTGGACGCGCTTGGCGACGGCAAGCGCGCCGCCCGCGACATCGACCGCGTGCTCTGCTCGCGGCAGCTCGAGCCGGACCCGCCCGCCGAGGTCATGCCGTACGAGAAGCTCAACACCGCCTACTTCAGGCACGCACCGCGCACCGAGGCCCCGCTGACCCCGGCGCCGGCCCGCCGCACTAGCCAGGTCACCGAGGTCACGCTGTCCTACGGCCGGGAGCAGGCGCGGGCCGAGGCCGACCGGTGCATGTCCTGCGGCGTGTGCAACGGATGCGACAACTGCTACATCGTGTGCCCCGATGTCAGCGTGATGCGCGATGCCCGGGAGAACGGCCACTACTCGATCCGCACCCACTACTGCAAGGGGTGCCTGGTCTGCGTGCAGGAATGCCCGACCGGCTGCCTGGAGAAGGTCCCCGAGATGGACTTCGACGAGCCGGACGCGGTGGTGCGGATGGAGACCGCGTTCGCGCCTTACGACGGCGCGCACGCCGAGCAGGCGCCGTTCACCCGGGCGCTCATCGAGGAAGCGATCGCCGAATACGACGCGTCAAGGTCAAATTCAAATTCAATTCATCCGAACGGACGTGGTACCTCATGACGGAAGTGGTGCGCGCAGACCGGTCCGTCGCGGCGGACGTGGTGCGATGAGCACCGTCCACGTGGACCCAGCCGCCGTAGGCCCGCGCCTGCAGGCAGGCACGCGGACGACGGAGGGAATCAGCTTCCTGCGCGGCATCCAGGGCAAGCGGGTGCGCCAGAACGGGTGCGGGGCGGCCGCGTACGCGGCCCTGTACGCGAACGTGGACGTGATCACGGCCTACCCCATCCGGCCGTACACCGCGATCATGATGAACCTGGCGCAGTTCATCGCCGACGGGATCCTCGACGCCGAGTACATCCACGCCGACGGCGAGCACTCGCAGTTCTCGGCCGCGTTCGGCGCCGGGTCGTGCGGAGCCAGGGCCTACACCGGGTCGTCCGGCGTCGGCGTCACCTACGGGTACGAGATGTACTCGATCATCTCGGGGGCACGCATCCCCATCCAGATGGCGATCGCCGACCGGACCCTCGACCCGCCTGGCGACTTCGGCTCGGAGCACACCGACGCCCTCTGCACCAGGGACATGGGCTGGCTGCTCGGCTGGGCGGCCACGCCGCAGGAGGTTTTCGACAAGTCGCTGCTTGCCTACGCTATCGGCGAGGACCCGCGGGTGCTGCTGCCGCAGATGGTGGCGCAGGACGGGTACTTCGTCTCGCACATCGCGGGCGAGGTGGAGATGCCGTCGATCGAGCAGGTCGAGCAGTTCCTGCCGCCTTACCAGCTGCCGTTCCCGCTTGACCCGCGGCGGCCGGTGTCCCACGGCCCGCAGATCCACCCCGAGCAGGGCCCGCCGCTGCAGCTGGAGCGGGCGCGGGCGATGGAGGACGCGATCCCGGTCATCAGGGAGAAGACCGACGAGTTCGGCCGGGTCTTCGGCCGGGCCTACCCGCACTTCGTCGAGTCCTACATGCTGGACGACGCGGAGATCGCGATCGTCATCTCCGGCGGCCACGCCGTCACCTGCCGGGCCGCGATCAACCGGCTCCGTTCGGCCGGAGTGAAGATAGGCATGGCCCGGCTGCTTTGGATCAGGCCGTTCCCCAGTGAGGACCTGAGGGCCGCCCTGGCGGGTGTGAAGGCAGTCGGCGTGGTGGAGACCAACCTCGGCCTGGGCGGGGCCAGCTACGGCGGCATCTTGTCGCCGGACGTGACCACCGCGCTGTACCACATGCAAGGCCAGCGCCCTCTGGTGACATCGTTCATGGCCGGCCTTGGCGGCGAGACCGTGCCGATGGCCGAGTTCGACTGGATGGCGGGCAAGCTGGGCCAGGCGGTCGAACGCGGCCGCGTCGAGAAGGCCGCCCACTGGGTCGGTTTCGAGGACTGAGAGGCAGCAATGGCACATGAAGTGATCCGCCAGCAGCTTCCGCTGTTCGACGAGGACGGCCGCGCGGGCGCCACCGACGACGAGCACGGGCGCGACCTGTACTACCTGCCTGACGTTCCAGAAGAGGACCCGTACGCGGCCGGGCACCGGACCTGCGCGGGCTGCGGGCCTGCCATCCAGTACCGGTGGGTGCTCAAGGCGGCGGGCAACGACACCGTGGTGGCCGGGCCCACCGGATGCATGTACGTGGCCAACTCCACCTACCTGTGCACGCCCTACACGGTGCCGTGGGCGCACACCCCGATCGCCAGCGGCGGGTCGTTCACCTCCGGCATGGCCGCCGGGTACGAGGCGATGATCCGCAAGGGCCGCTATCCCGGCCCCTACCCGAACATCCTGGTGATGGCCGGCGACGGCTCGGCCTCCGACATCGGCATCGGGTCGATCTCCGGCGGGCTGTACCGCAACCACGACGCGCTGTTCATCTGTTACGACAACGAGTGCTACGCGAACACCGGCATCCAGACCTCGCCGACCACGCCGTACGCGGGGATGACGACGTTCACCCCGTTCGGCAAGGCGATCCCAGAGGGCAAGAAGCTGCCGCCGAAGCACCTGGCCAAGATGATGGCCGAGGGGCACCCGCACTGTTACGTGGCCACCACCACCGTGGGCTACCCGGTGGACCTGATGAACAAGACCCGCAAGGGCCTCAACCACGTGGGCGCCGCGTTCCTGCACTGCTACACGCCGTGCCAGAAGGGCTGGGTGTACCAGACCTCGATGACCGTGGAACTCGGCCGCCGGGTGGTCGAGTCCGGGTTGTGGCCGGTCTGGGAGTACGACCCGGAGCAGCGCCAGTACCACTACTTCCACCCGCCGGTCCAGCGGCCGGTGACCGACTACCTGGCCATGCAGGGCCGGTTCGGCCACATGCTGCCCGAGCACGTGGCGACCATGCAGGCCGGCGCCAACCGCAACTGGCAGGACATCGGCATGGACGTGCCGCGTCACCTGCGCGACCTGGAGGATCCCGAGCGCCACAAGCGCCTGCACGACGAGGAGTACTCGATGCCACTGAACCGCGGCGTCGGCGCCTAGGCTGCCATGCCCGGGCAGGAGTGGCAGGTCCGCTTCGACGACGGTCACCAGCAGCGTTACCTGCCGGACCGGCCGGCGGTGCTGCGCTACGTGCTCGCGGTCGGGCCGCGCGCGGCCAGCCCCCGGTTCGAGGTCTTCGCGGAAGAGGACTCGGTACGGCTCGCCGACGGCTCAGACGGCGGCAGGCGGTTCACGCTGGTCGAGGTCATCGACCTCAGCCGCCCGGGAGAGGCCGAGCGCCTGCGCGTGGAGCTGAGCGGGCCATGACCCCTGAGCCGCCCCTGGGCCGCATCATCCCCCTGATGCCGGGAGTGTCCCGCGGAAACGGGGACCGGCGGGCGATGCTGCGCGCGGCGGTGATTCAGGTGGTGGGGCACCTGGTCGAGCGGGCGGTCACGCCCGCACAGCGGGTGCCGCTGTTCGATCAGGCCATGGATCTGCTCGACGAGGCCGGCTGGGGCCTCGATGAACTAGCCGGAGCCGCCAGACCCGGCCCGGCGCAAGACGAGCTGCTGCGAACCCTGGGGCTACTGAGCACTTAGCTGGAGACGGCCATGACGGATCGACGACGATACCCCCGTCAACAGATACGTCACGGCCCGCAATGCGCCACCAGGGGCCCACCGTCGGGCACCCCAGGGGGGACTCGTACTCGATACCTGCTCCTGTGAGCACACGTCCGCGTGCGCGGACACGAGTCAGCAACGCCTCGTCCGAGAGGTATCGGTGGCAACCGATGGCAACAACCTCAGTCCCTTATCAGGAAGTAACGAACTCCACAGGCCGAACATTCCGTATCGGGGAAACCCCGAAGCAAATCCAGGGCTACGGCCGGTGGGTCCCGATCGCGTGCGCCTGGCTCGCGATGTGCCTGGCCGGCCTCCTTGAGTACACCTGGGGCGCGCTGAACGCCTCGCTCCAGGCGGCGCACCACTGGGGTCCCGGCCCCGTCTTCTGGGCGCTGTCGTTCTTCGTCATCTTCGAATCCTTCGTCCAGATAGGCACCGGTTACCTGCGCAACCGCGGGATACTCAACGTCCGTGCGGCGACGATGATCGGCGGCCTGGTCTGCGGCGTCATCGGGTACGGCATCCTGGCCGAGTCCACCTCGATCTGGACCGCCTACCTCGGATACGCCGTCCTGGGCGGCATCGGGTCCGGAATGGTGTACTCGAGCTGTATCAACATCGTGGCCAAGTGGTTCCCGGAGAAGAAGGGCTTCCTCACCGGATTCGTCAACGGCGGCTGGGCCTACGGCGCCGTGCCGTTCATCCTGGTCATCGGCGGATTCAGCAGCGGCGGCGGCATCAGTGTGATGAGCGCCAGCACGGTCAAGACCTATATCTGGATCCAGGCAATCATCATGACGGTCGGCATCTGCGCGGCCGGCTTCTTCCTCAAGGACCCGCCCAAGAACTGGTGGCCGACCACCGTCGACCCACTGAACTGGCAGAAGCACAGCACCCGCGACCTGCTGCACAACCCGCCGGCGCTGCGGCACTACACGCTGGGGCAGATGTGGCGTACCCGGTCGGCCAAGTGGATCGGCCTGCAATACGCCTTCTACGTCGGCTGTTCGCTGTTCGGCGTCGCGTACTACTACAGTTTTGCCGAGGCGATGGGCCTTGGCTCGATAGCAGCCGCGGTCGGCTTCGCGGGCTTCTCCCTGGCGGACGGCATCTGCAGACCGATTTACGGCTACATATCGGAGTTCATCGGGCGCCGGCGAACGATGATATACGCGTATTCGGGGAACGTCGTCTTCCAGTTGCTCGCGCTGTGGGCCGGGGAGCTGCACAACGCGCCGTTCTTCGTCATATGCGCGGTCATCTCCGGCGGGCTGTCCGGCGCGAACTTCCCGATGACCGCCGCCATCGTCGCCGACTACTACGGCGAAAACAACAACGCGATCAACTACGGCTCAATCTACGCGTTCAAGGCCCTCGGCGGCAGTTTCGCCAGCGGCCTGGCCGCGGTCATCATGACCGGCACCCTGTACGGGAACACCCACTTCCACTGGCTCTACGGCTTCATCTTCGGCGCCGCGCTAGGCGCGCTCGCCGCGCTGATGCTGCAATTCCTGGTCAAGCGGCCGACCGAGCAGGAAATGGAGGCAGCGGTAACCGCGGCGCCCGAGAAGGTGGCGACACCGAAGGCGGCCGTCGCGTAGGCAGGACCCGGAAACCCCATGACCGTGGTGGATGACCCCGGTGGCACGGATATGCATCCACCACGATCATGGAACATGGTATTTGACCACCGGAGGCTGCCGACGTGAGCCCCTATCCGTTCGAGCTGCGGCTGCCGCTTGCCCCTTACCGGTTCGTGTGGCGGGACGAGCCCGCGGTCGACGCGGAGAAGGAGGCCACCGAGTCATACACGCAGGAACGCTACAGGCACGCCGACGGGACCTCGACGGTCATCCGCGAGTACCGCGCCGACGGGTCGTTCCACATCATGTCCGACCGGGGCGAGATCGAGCTGATCGACAACGCGAACGACCCCTGGGCCCCGGATCCGGTGAGCGTGGTCAGGCTTCCGTAGGCGCGTGGTGGTAGGCGTCCCTGGTGCGTTCCGTGTGCTTGCGGGCCAGTAGCTGCGCCTGCTCCGGGTCGCCCGCCTCGATCGCGTCGATCAGCTCGGCGTGCTCGGCCCAGGAACCGTGGCCGCGCTCGGGCGCGACCATCCGGTAGTACCACTGCACCCGGCGGCCGACGATGTCGGCCAGCTCGGCCAGCACCGAGTTGCCCGCGACCGCGGCGATCTCGGCGTGGAAGGCGTCGTTCGCCGCCACCGCGCGGTCGAAGTCGCCCTGCCCGGCCGCCGCCTCACCCTCGCCCCAGATCCGCCTGAGCCTGGCCACCTGGGCCGGGCCGGCGGCCCGCGCGGCGAGCCTGGCCGTCTCGGCCTCGAGCAGCTCGCGCACGTCGAGCAGCTCGTCCACCTCGGAATCGGTCGGCACGTGCACGAAGGCACCCTGGCTTGGTCGCAGGTCGACCCAGCCTTCGGCCTCCATCCGGTGCAGCGCCTCGCGGATCGGCTGCCTGCTGACCCCGAGCTGGCGGGCCAGGTCGGTCTCCACCATGTGCTGGCCGGGCGGCAGCTCGCCGCCGACGATCAGGTCGATCAGCGCGTCATACACCGACTGGCGCAGCGGCACCGGTCGCTGTAGCGGGCGGATCGTCATACTTTGAGCCATCTCGCCATCTCCCCCCCATCATCCAACGGGAAAAGTTTATCGGCGACTGTATGCAAAGTGCGATCCCCGATTTCAGGGGGTCGCCGCGGCCGTCTGGCGCAGGCCGAACCCCCAGTTCAGTATCTGGTCGGCGTCATGCACGGCGGCGTCGAACCCGGTGGCCGGGCTGTCAAGCACGACGCCGATCAGCTCACGGCCGTTCCTGACCGCCTCGAACAGCAGGCAGTGCCCGGCGTCATCGGTGAACCCGTCCTTGATCCCGACGGCGCCCTGATAGGAGCCGACGAACGAGCTGGTGTTGTCCCACCAGTACTTGTGGTGTCCCGGCCCCTTCTTCAGCTGGAAGAACTGCTGGTCCACGATCGACCGGAAGGCCGGGTACCGCATCGCGGCCTGGCCCAGGATGAGCAGGTCAGCGGGCGTGGAGTAGGTGGAGGTCTCGGTCGGGTAGGGCAGCCCGTCCGGCGAGGCGAAGTGGGTGTGCGTCATCCCCATCCGGGCCGCGGCGGCGTTCATCTTGGCGATGAAGGCCGGCATCCCCGGGCCGTACGCGGTCGCCAGCGTATAGGCCGCATCCGCGCCGGAGGCAAGCAACAGCGCGTTCAGCAGGTCCTGAGCGGTCAGCACGTCCCCGGGGTGCAGTCCCGCGCTCTCTCCCCCGTACTTCCAGGCGTAGGTTTGCGCCGCCTTGGTTACCCGGATCTCCCGGCCGAGATCGCCGGCCTGGAGCACCAGCAGGGCGGTCATCACCTTGGTGATGCTCGCCATCGGCCGCTCGGTGTCCACGCCGCGGCCCCAAAGCACCTGGCCGGTGGCGGCGTCGGCCAGCACCGCGCCCTTGGCCTTTACCCCGTTCGGCGTGCCTGCTACCTGGATCACCGGGCCGGTCGGCCGGGGTTTGCGGGGGCTGGCCGCACGCGTGCCGCGCGGGTTCGCCGCTATGTGCGCGGACGCCGACCCGCCACCAGGTCCGCCCGTGGCCGACCACGCCGCGACCCCGCCGCCGGCCACGGCGACGGCCAGCGCCAGCGCGGCAATCCGTGTCTTCGGCCGCATGTGCCTTTCCCCTGGGTCCCTGATGGCAGCCGATATTACCGGCGAGACGCCGGCGCCGTAGACATCCGTCTCGCGTTGGAGACGGCAAGCACCGCACACAATCCGGCCATCGGGAGTTCCGGGAAGATCGCCATGGCGATAGCCACCATGACGGCAGATCCGGGAGCGGACGTGGTGATATCGAACCATGCGTCGACGACGAGCAATGTCGAGGTGACGACGGCGGGCAGGCATAGCCATCTGTAGCGACGCATCAGTGCCACGCCGGTCGTGATCAGTCCGACCGCCTCCATGCCGTCGAGCCCGGCCCATGCCGCGGGCCAGTGCTCCGCCCTTATGGTCGACGGAAGCGTACTGGCCAGGATGAGAGCCCACGGGATCATGCCCAGGCCGACCAGGAATATCCCGCGCCCGAGCCAGCTCGTCGCCGGACGCGGCATCCCTTCCCGCACTCCTGCCAGGCGCCGGTGCGCCAGGTAGCTGTCGCTCACTGGCGTCTCCTTTCTGTCCACCGCCAACGGTGCGCGCCGCGGGCAGGGTCTGTCGTCGGGCGCGTGACCGACACCCGGAGTCCGTCTTGCGACCGATACGGCTGGCCCGCCTGGCCGGTTAGGATCACGGCGTGGCTTCCGGCGTGCCGCTGAGTACCCGCCTCGGTCCCAGGCAGTGGATGGCGATCGATGCGGCGGTTTCTGTCGCGATGCTCGCCGTGCTCGCGGGGGTTGCGGCTTCCGCGCATCCTCGCCATTCAGGCGGGGTGCATACGCTCGCGCTGTTGCTGCTGGCGCCGCCCGCCTCGCTGCCGGTGGCCGTGCGCCGCCGCTGGCCGGTCTCGGTGTTCTTCGTCGTGCTGGCCGCGTCGGTGGCCTACGGGGCCCTTGGCCCGAAGGTCTCTTACGCGACCGGTGCCACCTACGCGCTTTACACGGTGGCCGTTCAAGCGGACCGCGCCTGGTCGCTGATCGCGCTGGCCGCGGTTGAGGCCGGGGTGCTGGCTAACGCCGTACTCGCCGCCACGGGGAAGGCGGGCGTCATGTTCGCCGCGTTCACCGCGCTGGTGCAGCTGACCGTGTGGATCGCCGCCGACGGCATACGTCGCCGCCGGGCCTACTCCGCCAGCCTGCGCGAGCGGCTGCTCCGCGAGGCGCTGTCCGAGCAGCGTTTGCAGATCGCGCGGGAACTGCACGACATCGTGTCGCACGCGATGAGCGTGGTCGCGGTGCAGGCCGGGGTGGGCAGCCACCTGATCGCCACCCGGCCGGATGAGGCAGCGAAATCCCTGCATGCCATTGAGGCCACCGCCCGGGCCGCGCTGTCGGAAACGCGGTCCCTGCTCAGCGTGATGCGCGATGACGACTACGATCTGGCCAGCCGGTCTCCGATGCCGGGGCTGGATAGCTTGCATGCGCTGGTGCAGCGGGTAACCGATGCCGGGCAGCCGGTGACGCTGCGGGTGGAAGGCCAGCCGTGCGCGCTGCCGCAGACCCTGGGGCTATCGGTATACCGGGTGGTCCAGGAAGCGCTGACCAATGTGGTCAAGCACGCGGCACAGGCCACGGCCACGGTCGTTATCCGTTATGACGACAACGGGGGCGTGGTCGTCGAAGTTACCGACGACGGGCACCGCACAGGGAACAAACGTGGTGACGGCCGCGGCCATGGCCTGGCGGGAATGCGGGAACGAGTCTGCCTGCTCGGCGGTGAGCTGTCCGCGGGCCCGCGTACCGGAGGAGGCTACCAGGTGGTGGCGCGGCTGCCGGCCGAGGCCGCGGCACCGTGAGCATCCGGGTCGCGATCGCCGACGATCACGCGCTGGTGCGCGCGGGCTTCCGTGCGCTGATCGAGGCGGAGCCCGGCCTTGACGTGGTCGGAGAGGCCGCCGACGGAGCAGAGGCCATCGAACTGGCCCGGGTGGCGCAGCCCGACGTGGTCCTGATGGACATCCGGATGCCAGGGACCGACGGGGTGGCCGCGACCAGCCAGATCACCAGCCAGGAGTCGGCCGGACGGCCGGCCAGGGTCCTCATTTTGACCACATTCGACCTCGACGAGTACGTCTACGCGGCGCTGCGCGCCGGCGCCAGCGGCTTCCTGCTCAAGGACACGCCGCCGGCCGAACTGCTCGCCGCCATCCGGATCGTCGCGGCGGGCGACGCCCTGCTGGCCCCGAGCGTCACCCGCAAGCTGATCCGCGAGTTCGCGCGCCAGTCACCCGCATCTCCCCGGCCGCCTCTCGACATGCTCACCGACCGGGAGCAGGACGTGCTGGCCCTGGTGGCGCGGGGATCGTCCAACGCCGAGATCGCGACCGAGCTGTTCATAACGCTGGCGACGGTCAAGACTCACGTGAGCCGGCTGCTAACCAAGCTGGCCGCACGGGACCGCGCGCAGCTCATCGTCATCGCCTACGAGTCCGGGTTCGTTACCCCGGCCTGAAAGGCTAAGCCGATGTCGCGGCGGCGCAGGCCGGACAGGCCGGCCGCGGCGAGGGCCAGTGCGGCCAGGCACAGCCAAAGCAGCGGGGCGGCCGCCACGCTGCCGCCCGGCAGCTTCGGCGCGTGCGTGAACGGCGAGATGTCAAGGACCCAGTGGGAGACCTGGAGCGCCTGGCCGAACAGGTTGATCAGCACGACCAGGCCCATGGCGGTCCACGCGGCGGCCACCGATGCCCGGGGCGCCAGCCCGAGCAGCGCGACCGCCACCGCGGCCAGCGCCAGCGCCGACGGCAGCTGGGCCATGGCCGCGCCGGTCAGCCTGGCCACCTCGGTTCCGGCCGAGCCGGCCCGCAGCCCGTAACCCAGGCCGGTCGCCACGCCCGCGACGGCCAGCAGCAGCGCGGCGCCGACGACGGCGACGCCGATATGGCTGAGCGCCCAGCGAACCCGTCCGGTGGCCGTGGCCAGCACCGGCTCGGCCGTCTCGCCGGTCTCCTCGGTCCGCATCCGGCCGATGACCGAGATCGCGTAGGCGGCGGCGACCAGGCCGGCCAGCAACATGAGGGCGGCCAGGTACGCGTTGGTGATCGCGGCCTGCCCGCCCAGCCTGGTGAACTCGTGCTCAAGCGCGCTGCTGGTGCCGAACAGCTGGCCGATGCCCTTGGCGGCGGCCCCGCAGGCGGCGAAGGTGAACGCATAGCCGGTGGCCCAGCCAAGCAGCGCGCCCCGCTGCAGCCGCCAGGCCAGGCCGGACGGACCACGCAGGAGGACGGACGCGGCGGGCCGGCCCGGCCGGTCCGGCAGCAGCCCCGCGTCCAGGTCCCGGCGGGCGGCCAGCGCGAAGGCCAGGGCGGCGCCTGCCGCGGCGACGGCAAGCGGGAGGACAAGCACCCACCAGTGCCGGGCGGCGAACGGCTGGGTGAACTGGATCCAGCCGAGCGGGGAGGTCCACGACAGCCACGACGGGCCGCTGGCGCCGGCCGCGTCGCCCACGCCGCGCAGCACGAACGCCACGGCCAGCGCGGCCAGCGCGATCCCGCGCGCGGTGCGTGCGCTCGAGGTCAGCTGGGCGGCCACGGCGGCTATCCCGGCGAACGCCAGCCCACAGCAGCCGACGGCCAGCGCGAGCAGGGCCGAGCCGGCCGCGGGCAGGCCGGTGAACGGCAGCACCAGGCACAGCAGGACGGTCAGCGCACCGGCGGCCGCGGCCGTCGTGACCAGGGCGGCGGCCAGCGCCGCCTGCCGTCCCACGGCGGCCGCGCCGACCAGCTCGGCCCGGCCGCCCTCCTCGTCGGTCCTGGTGTGCCTGATCACGAGGATGATCGTCATCAGCGCGGCGAAGATGCCGGCCCACATCCCGTATCGCCAGGTGACGATCGACCCGATCGACGTCCCGAACATCCTGCTGTACAGGAAGTTCAGGGCCGGGTTGGTGCCGCCGGTGGCCGCCAGCGCGGCACGGCTTGACGCCGTCGGGTACAGCTTCTTGAGCGTGTAGGCCTGGCCCGCCACCGCCACGGTGATCACGTAGACGGCGGCGGGGAGCCCGATCTTGTCCCGGCGGAAGGCGAGCCTGGCCAGTTCCCCGGTCCCGGTAAGCCCGGTGCCGGTCCGCCCCGGGAGGGCGAGGGCCGTCATCCGGGGGCTCCTGCCACGGCCCGTTCGGAAGAATAATGACGAAGGAACAGCTCCTCGAGGGTCGGCGGCCGGCAGGTGAGGGACCGGACGCCTACGGTGGTCAGCCGCGCGAGGACCTCGTTCAGCGCGGCGTGGTCCACCTCGCAGCGCACCCGCACGCCGTCGGTCACCAGGTCGTGGACGCCCGCCAGGCCGTCCAGGCTGAGCAGACCGGCACTGGCCGGCCCGGCCAGCTCGGCGTCGACCAGGTCCCTGGTCAGGTGGCGCATCTCGGCCAGCGTGCCGGTCTCCACCGCCCGGCCTGCGCGGATGATCGTCACCCGGTCCGACAGCGCCTCGGCCTCGGACAGGATGTGGCTGGACAGCAGGATCGTGCGGCCGGACTGCCGCTCGTCGGTGACGCAGCCGCGGAAGGCGGCCTCCATCAGCGGGTCAAGCCCGGAGGTCGGCTCGTCGAGCAGCAGCAGTTCCGCGTCGCTGGCCAGCGCGGCGATCAGCGCGACCTTCTGCCTGTTGCCCTTGGAGTAGGCGCGCGCTTTCTTGGCCGGGTCGAGGTCGAACCGCTCGATCAGCGCCTGCCTGCGCTTGGCGTCCCCGTGCTTGGGGTTGGGGCCGCCGCGGAGCCTGCCGAGCAGGTCGATGATCTCCCCGCCGGTCAGCCCTGGCCACAGCGTCACGTCGCCGGGCACGTAGGCCAGCCGCCGGTGCAGCGCCGTGGCGTCGCGCCACGGGTCCCCGCCGAGCAGCGTCGCGGATCCCCCGTCGGCCCTCAGCAGGCCGAGCAGGATCCGGAGCGTGGTGGTCTTGCCCGCGCCGTTCGGCCCGAGGAAGGCGTGCACCTCGCCGGCGCGGACTTCCAGGTCGAGGCCGTCGAGGGCCACGGTCCGGCCGAACGACTTGTGCAGGGCCCGGACCTCGATCGCGTTGCTCATGACTTCAGCCTACAGAGGTTTCACGAAATTATGAAAGTTACGAATACGGTATCCTCACGTTCAAGGAGGTGACATCCACCATGCCGGACGGTTCGCGGGCCAGGCCAGGGCCGAAAGACCCGCAGAAAGACCCGCTGTTCGGCTACCGCGAGCGGTTCGCTTCTGTCCTGGTCGCGGCCGGCTTCCCGGCCATGCCGGCCCGGGTATTCGTCGCCCTGCTTGTCACCGACTCCGGCCGGCTGACCGCCGCCGAACTGGCCGGGGTGCTGCAGGTCAGCCCGGCCGCGGTGTCCGGCGCGGTGCGGTACCTGGTCCAGCTCGCCCTGGTGCACAAGGAGCGGGTGCCTGGCTCCCGCCGGGACTACTACCGGATGCCCGACGACGTGTGGAGCGACATGTTCCGGCTGCGGGACGGGGTCATGCAGCGCTGGGCGGGCATGGTCCGCGAGGGCATCGACCTGCTCGGACCGGACACGCCGGCCGGGGAGCGGCTGGCCGGGCACGCCACGTTCTTCGACTTCGTCTCCCGTGAGATGCCCGAGGTCCTCAAGCGGTGGGACGAGTACCGGGCGCGCGAGTCGCGGCCCGGCTAGCCTGTCCCGTATGCGCTACCTTGTCCGGGAACGGCTGTTCTCGATCATCGAAGATTTCTGGGTCACCGACGAGCAAGGCAACCGGGTCTTCTTCGTCGACGCGAAGATACTGTCGCTGCGGCACGCGCTCGAGCTCAAGGACGCGTCAGGGCGCAAGCTGGCCACGATCAAGCACAAGCTGCTGACCTTCACCGACGCGATGGAGATCGAGGACGACGGCCGCGTGGTGGCCACCGTGCACAAGGCGGTGTTCTCGCCGCTGCACCACCGGGCGAACATCGACGTCGCCGGGGGCGGGCGGCTGGAGGCGGTCGGCAACATCATCGACAAGGACTTCGAGATCCGCGACGGCGGGCAGGTCATCGCGCGCGTCTCCCGGGCCTGGTTCCGGATCCGCGACACCTACGGCGTGGACGTGGCGCCCGGCCAGAACGACGCGTTCATCATCTGCGTCGCGGTCTGCCTGGATCGCATCCACGCCGAGGAGGAAGCGCAGCGCCGGTAGCTGCCAGCGTCATCCACGTAGCGGTGCCGCGGCCGGCCGGTGGCGTCACGCGCGTAGAAGTGCCGCGGCCGTGCGGAGGGCGCCGTCGCGGGTGAGCCGGGTCAGGTGCTCGGTGAGCAGCTCGCGGAAGGCCGCAGACTCCGCTAGGTCGCCGAACACCTCCCTGATCCCGAGCAGGGCGGCGGCCACCCGGCCGGCCTGCTCGGTCCCCTGCCCCGCCCCCGCCTCACCCATTACGCCAGCCTCACCCGTAACGCCCGCCTCAGCCAGCCGGGCGCGGAGCAGCCCGGCCAGCGGGTCGTTGACGGGGAACGGCCGGCCCTCGTCCGTGCGCTCGGCCCACACGTGCCGCATCCAGGCCGCGACCGCGAGCGCGGCCCACACCGGCGCCTCGCCGGCGGCAAGCCTGTCGGTGACCGTGCCGAGCAGCCGCTGCGGCAGCTTCTGGCTGCCGTCCATGGCGACCTGCGCGCACCGATGCCGCAGCGCGCGGTTGCCGAATCGCAGCAGCACCTGTTCCGCGTAATCGCCCAGATCCATCCCGGCCGGCGGCTGCAGGGTGGGGACGGCGTCCTCGGTCATCAGCCGGTGCGCGCAGGCGGCGAGCACGTCGTCGGCGAGGGTGTCAGCGATGAACTCGTATCCAGCGAGCCCGCCCAGATAGGCCAGCGCGGAGTGTGCGCCGTTGAGCATCCGCAGCTTCACCTTCTCGTACGGCGCGACGTCGGGCGCGAGCTGCGCGCCCGCCTTCTCCCACGCGGGCCGGGCACCGGCGAAGCTGTCCTCGATGACCCACTGGCTGAACGGCTCGGCCACCACGGCGCCCAGGTCGCGCAGGCCGAGCGACTCCGCTACGTCCGCGCGGTCCGCGTCGGAGGCGGCGGGCACGATCCTGTCCACCATCGTGGCCGGAAACGCGACATGCTCGCCGATCCACCCGGGCAGCCGCGCCGCACCGGCATGCCTGGCGGCGTACGCCTCGGCGTACGTCAGCACCAGGCCGCGCACCGTCGGCCCGTTGGCAGGCAGGTTGTCACAGCACAGCACGGTGATGGGCCCGGCGCCGCCGGCGGCGCGGGCGGACATCGCGGCGGCGAGCTGACCGACCACGGTACGCGGCGGCCGCCCCGCCAGGTCGGCGGCAATCTCCTGACCCTCCAGGCGCAGCCGGCCCGTCGCGGGATCGTGCCGGTAGCCCTTCTCCGTCACGGTCAGGCTGACGATGCTCACCTCCGGGTCGGCGATGCGGGCCGCGACCGCTGCCGGGTCGGCGCCGGCGTAGATCACCTCGCGGACCGCGCCGATCACCTGCGGCCTGGCCCGGCTGCCCTCGCGTACCAGCAGCGTGTACAGGCAGTCCTGCGGCGCAAGCTGCTCGACCACCTGCGGGCTGCGCTGTGTCACCCCGCAGCTTCCCCAGTCGCCGCAGTCCTCGGTGTACACCGCCTGGTGGGCACGGTGGAACGCGCCGATGCCCAGGTGCACGATCCGGACCCGGCGCTGGCGCGGGTCGATGGCCGGGCGGAACGCGGCGGGCACCCGGTGCAGTTCGGCCAGGCTGAGCCGCCGGTCCGCGGCTTGCGTCACAGCACGGCCCCGAGCTGCCACGGGGCAAACTCCTCCTCGCCGTAGCCAAGCAGCTCGCTGGCGGTGCGCCGCCCGGAGGCGGTGGCCAGGACCAGGTCGAAGATGCGCCGACCAAGCGCGGCCACGGTGGCGGTCCCGTCGGCGATCTCACCGCAGTTGACGTCCATGTCCTCGGTCATCCGGCGGTAGGTCTCTGAATTCGAGCACAGCTTCAGGCTGGGTGCGGGCTTGCAGCCGAACGCCGAGCCGCGCCCGGTGGTGAAGCACACCACCTGGGCGCCGCCGGCCACCATGCCGGTCACCGACACCGGGTCGTATCCGGGAGTGTCCATGAACACCAGGCCGGTTTGCGTGACCGGCTCGGCGTAGCGGTAAACCGCCCGCAGATCGGTGCTGCCGCCCTTGGCCACCGCACCGAGCGACTTCTCGGTGATCGTGGTGATGCCGCCGGCCTTGTTGCCGGGTGACGGGTTGCCGTCGAGCGTGCCCGCGTCCTGCGCGGCGTATGCCTCCCACCAGGAGATCCGCTCCCTGATCGCGTCCGCGACGGCAGGGGAGGCGGCGCGCGCGATGAGCAGATGCTCGGCACCGTAGATCTCCGGTGTCTCACCGAGCACGGCGGTGCCGCCGTGGCCGACAAGCAGGTCGGCGGCGGCGCCAAGCGCCGGGTTGGCGGTGATGCCGGAGTAACCGTCCGAGCCGCCG
>Ga0335075_10002977_pt1 | contig 27069 bp, 24 predicted proteins | sample Lox_Sample_24_FD_206723 | JGI IMG/M metagenome (GOLD analysis project Ga0335075, IMG submission 206723) | Soil microbial communities from Loxahatchee National Wildlife Refuge, Florida, United States - Lox_Sample_2.4 | ecosystem: Environmental > Terrestrial > Soil > Wetlands | place: USA...
TCTGCACCGAGTGGTCACCATGAAAACGCGCGACGATCCGCGCGAATGTACTCCAAGGTAGGCATTCCATCAGCTGCGAGAACAGCGTCTTTCCGGTGTTCATGGGCGGGCCCTCCCCGGTAAAGGGTCGGGGAAACCGCCATCAACTTCAAACCGACACCACCCAAAATCGGCGAAAAACCGTTATAGATCAGACATTTCTAAGCTGTTCGTTCGGAAAACTCCGGACAGTAGTGAGCCCGCCTAATGATTGACTCGCCGGCCGCGCCCGATCGTCATGGCGGGCGCAGGCCCGCCATCCACGTCTTTGCAGCACGCAGCAAGAATCGAGTAGGGGCACCCCTCGCGGGGCGCCCCTCTCACACCACCGGACGTACGGATCGCGTATCGCGGCGGTTTCCGGCAAGGTTGAGTGCGACATGATGGTCGGCCATACAGGTCAGCCCGTGCGCGTCGAACCACGCGACGGGCATGGCCTGTTTGGCCTGTTGGCTGTCGGTCAGGCGCCACCAGCCCTTCCCCGACGAAGCCAGCTTGATCGCGTTTGCCCGCGTCACGCCGTGGCCGATCAGGAAGTCGATGATCGTGCGGATGCGTTTGCAGCGCTTGAGTTGTACGCAGCGCAACTTTCGGCGGAGCCACCCGTCGAGGTCGCGCAACGTGCTCTTGCACTGGGCGTAGCGGCAGTATGTCACCCAGCCGATGGTGAAGCGGTTCACCTGCTCGACCATCCGCCCCAGGGAACAGTCCCCACGGTTGCGACGGGTCCTCTCGCGCAGGCGATCCTTGGCGCGGGCCAGGCTCTTGCGCCCGATGCCAAGCGTCCCTCCCCTTCCCAGGCGGTGGCCGAGGAACTGGCGCTCCCCGACCGGGGCAACCGCGCTCTTCTGCCGGTTGACCCTGAGCTTGAGCTTGTCCTCCAGGAACGACGTCACCGACGCCATCACCCGCTCACCCGCCACCAGCGACCGCACGTAGATGTTGCAGTCGTCGGCGTAGCGGCAGAAGCGGTGCCCCCTTCCTTCCAGTTCCTTGTCGAGGTCGTCCAGCAGAAGGTTGGCCAGCAGCGGCGACATCGGGCCGCCTTGCGGCGTGCCTTCGTGCCGTTCGCTGCACACCCCATCTGCCATCATGCCGGCCTGCAGGAAGCGCCGGATGATGCGCAGCAGGCGTTTGTCGCCAACGCGCCGGGCCAGGCGGGACATCAGGATGTCGTGGTTCACCCTATCGTAGCCGGTCCCGAAGGGAGCCGACGCAACGCGTCCGCAGGCGGAGATGGAAGGCGAGACTTGCGAGCCGCCCTCGCAAAACTTCTCGAGGTCCAGGTCCACGACGATCTCGTACCCGTCGGCCACGTATCCTGTTCGTCAGCTCCGAGTTTTGCCGCCGGCTTCCTCTCCACCCCACCTCGCGGTGACGCAGTTGCCCTTGGCTAACGGTTCCGGCCTTCGGCCCGTAGAGGACTTGCACCTCCGAGATCAGCGCCATGCCTGGCGCACAATCGTGGATGGCGGGCCTGCGCCGGCATGACGCGGAGGGCGGCGGTCGTGCGTCAATCATTATGTTGCCTGGTATAACGCCTCACGCTGCCCCGCTGCTGGCAATGGCTATGCCCGGCGCCGGCGTCCCGCCTCGGGTTTCCGGCCGCGTCTCCGGCATCACCAGCAGCACCGCCAGCCAGGCCAGTGCGCCGACCACAGCCAGGCCGACGAACGCCGTGGGTGCGCCGGCCGTATCCGCGACAATGCCGGCGAGCGTCGTACTGGCGGTCGCGCCCAGCCCGACCCCAAGGTTGAGCGAACCGATCGCAAGATTCATGTAGCCGGTCTTGCGTGTGGCATCGGCGGCAATCAGCGGCAGGGACAGGCCGAACACGGCGCCGCTGATGCCGTCCAGCACCTGGATGACAATCAGCGGCATCGCGGCAGGCCCCGCCCATGTCAGCGCCGCGAACAACAGGCCGCGGATCGGCAATGCCGCGAACCCCGCCAGCAGCACCGGCCGGCGGCCGAACGCCTGTGCCATGGCACCGGCCCAAGGCGAGATCGCAGCGACAATGATCTGCGGCACGATCACCGCGGCCGGCACCACCAGGCCGGCAGTCGACGAGCGCCTGGCGAGTTCGTTCAACGCCAGCGGCAGCATCGCGGCGTTGGACAGGTGGAACAATACCGCGCAGAGGCCGAAGATGAGCAATGCGGGCTCGCGGTAGATATGCCACTCGCGGGCGCGGCGGCGGCGTTCGCGCGGGTGCAGCAAGGCGCAGTGTTGCTCGCCGGGCGCCTCGTCGTTGCGGCGAATGGTGTAGAGCGCGATCAGCGCCGGCAGCACCAATCCCGCGGCGGCGATGAACACCGATCGCTGGGACACGTACCATGCGCACAGGCCGAAGAAGCCCGCTGCCGATGCGGCGCCCAGCGAGCTGTAGCGCGCGTTCACACCCAGCCTCTCGCTGTACGCGTCATGGCCGCACAGCCGCAGGGTGATGGCCGCGATCGATGGCGTGACGATGCAGCTTGCCAGCGAGTTCAGCGCTTCGGCCAGCGACACCGTGGCAAACATCGGCAGGAACGCGACCAGCAGCGCCGCGGCTGCGATGGCAAGCAAGGCCACGGTCAGGATGGAGCGCTTGCGGTGCACGCGGTCCACGGCAAAGCCGCCCGGCAACTGTCCAAGCAGCGCAGCCCCGGCACCGATGCTCAGCACCAGGCCGACATCGGTCTGGCTCCAGCCTTGCTCGGTGAGGAAGACCGCGACGAAGGGGCCAAAGCCCGCCTCGACCGCTGCGATGAAGAAGTTAAGGGCCTTGAGGCCGTAGCGGCTGGGGGACGTTTCCATGGCAAGCACACCTCTCCCGCGCAGTGGGAGAGGTCAAGCCAGCAAGTACACCTCTCCCGCGGAGCGGGAGAGGTCAAGACGCGAAGCGGCGCGGGTGAGGGTGATCGGGAGGGCAGACAAAAATGCGCGTGCCATGGCAATTGCCATGGGAGCTTCCACGCCCTTGCCATCGACCGATACGTGCTACGCAACGCGTTATAATCCCGTTGTTCGCGGACAAACGCCGGACAGCGATCTGGACCGACCGGCCGCCCACGGGCTTCTCGAGCGATTTGGCCAGGATTTCGTGGCGCAAGCTGCCAATTTTGGCCGCGGCGACGCGGGTGGACGACCTCCGCCAGCCGCCGCGCAATCACCTCGAGCCACTGATAGGCGACCGGTCGGGACAACACGGTATTCGACTCAGTGACCAGTGGCGGTTATGCTTCGTCCGGCGGGATGGCGAGGCGTACGATGTCGCAATTGTCGACGATCATAGAGGGTAACGATGGCCATCCGCAGTGAGGATCTGGCTGGGTTGGATTTCTCGGACGTTGCCGGCACAAGACGCATCGGCGCGGTAACCCCCGGCGACGTGCTGCGCGGGGAATTTATGGTGCCGCTTGGTCTCTCCGTCCGTGCCTTGGCTCGGGAACTGGGCGTGTCATCGAACCGCATTTCAACGATCCTGGCCGGCCAGCGTTCGGTAACTGCGGCAAAGGCGATCCTGCTGGCCGAGCGATTCGGTACGTCCGCGGAGTTCTGGCTTGATCTCCAGATGATGCACGACTTGGAGGAGGCCCGGCGTCACATGCGTAGGGCAGCGTGACGGGCACCTGCGCCAGCCAGGAAATAGACGAACTCCCGTGGGTGGCAAAAGCTGCAGCGATCATCCGTGCAGCGGGCATTCGTCCTGAGCAGGGGCCGATACTCAATCGGCTCACGACCGATCCCCGAATGACGTCTGTTTGGCGAGAGTTGAAACGGCACCAGCCATCCCGTGCCAAGGGACAGCCGCCGCAGAGCCAGAAGGATATCCATGCCGATGCAATGGCTCGCACATTGCATCTAGCGTTCCGGGCCGCAGCAGACGGGCGGACGGCAACGACCGTCGAAGGCCCACAGAAAAAGGCACGTGAACTCCACCACGAAGCCGCAATCCTGCGTCGAGTCGCCGAAGATGTTGTCGCGAGCGTGGGGCATGCGCCCGAGTACATCGCTGAACATCAGAACCTTTCTCAGTGGCTGGCCGATGCCCAAGCCCTATGCAGGGTGGCAGACTGGCGGGAGTCGGTGGCCGCAGAGATACGTGGCAATGACGACCCTTTGACAATTAGCAACGCGCGGGGTGATCCTCTCGTACGCGGCGTACAAATTACAATTGCGTCCTTCTTGAAAGAGGAATTCGGCCACTTCCTTTATGGCACGGCAGCCACCCTCGCTGCTGTCGCGCTCGGCCTAAGCAGGGCGCCGAGCGCACGAGTTTCGCGATCTGCCTTCTCAAGGCCAAAATCGCGCCAAAGAAGCAGAGCGTAGATAGCCTGCATTTCCTATATGTGGACAGCCGATCCAGAACCGAGGACCGGCGTCATGAAACGTGTTACTCGCCCTGATCCGAGCACCCGCCTGCTCATCGCCGCAATATTGCAAGTGATTGCGGCGCTGGTGTCGTATCAGAACCACTACGGGTGGCCCTGGTGACCGGCAATCTCCAGGTCCCGGCGTAATGGCCGGTTTTCCTTCCCCGCCACGTCACCAAGAGCATCTGCAATTAACGCGCCGGGGCGCTCCCGCACGGGAGAGGCACGTGCCCCTCGAAAGGCACGTGCCCCCTCGGCTCAATCCCCCACCGCGCGCAGCAGCGGCATCGCGGGCTCGCACAGCTCCTCGTACAGATCGACGTAATCCTCCGCCATCCGCCGCGCCGTGAAGCGGCGGTCGAACGTGGCACGGACCGTGGCCCGGTCCAGCTCGTCCAGCCGTTCCACCGCGGCCACCGCCGTCGCCTCGTCATGCACGATGAAGCCGCTCACCCCGTTGTCGATCACCTCCGGCACCGAGCCGCGGTTGAACGCGATCACCGGCGTGCCGCAGGCCATCGCCTCGATCATCACCAGGCCGAACGGCTCCGGCCAGTCGATCGGGAACAGCAGCGCGTGCGCACCGGAAAGGAATTCGGGCTTCTGCGCGTCGTTGATCTCGCCGATGTACTCCACCCACGGGCTGGCATCGATCAGCGGCTTGATCTCCTCGTTCCAGTACTTCTTGTCGGCGTTGTCCACCTTCGCCGCGATCTTCAGCTTCAGCCCCGCCTTGCCGGCGATGCGAATCGCCTTGTCGACGCCCTTCTCCGGCGAAATCCGCCCCAGGAACGCCGCATAGTCCTGCTTCACCGGCTGCGGCGTCAGCAGCTCCCCCGGCATGCCATGCAGCACGGTGCGCACCCAGTTCAGCCGCGGGATCGGCCGCCGCTGCGCGTTGGAGATCGACACGAACGGCGCATCGGGGAACGTCTCGTAGATCTCCTTGAACTCGGGGATGTCGAGCCGCCCGTGCAGCGTGGTCAGGAACGGCGTGTCCTGCCGCGAGAACAGCGACAGCGGGAAGTAGTCGGTATGGAAATGCAGCACGTCGAACTCGTCCGCGCGGCGGCGGATCAGCTCCATCATACGCATATAGATCGCGATCCAGTCCACCACGGTGGGATCCAGCCGCAGCGCCTTGGCGCGCATCGGCGCCAGCGTGGCGGAGGTAATGGAGTCGCCGCTGGCAAACAGGGTCACGTCGTGCCCCATCGCCACCAGTTCTTCGGTCAAGGCGTAAACGACGCGCTCAGTGCCGCCGTACAGTTTAGGCGGCACCGCTTCGAAAAGCGGAGAAATCTGAGCAATACGCATGGCTGGGAGGCCCCGGTGTTTCTTTCGGTTTACTTGATATCGAACGTCACTATATTAGCGCTTGACTTCACAACACAGTGGCGTCTATCAATCCTAGGTTATAGTCGGTAAATGTGGCGAAAGTCCGGCCGGTTTCTTGGCAGGAACAAGTCAAACGGGCCGGGATGTTCTCATCCCCGGCGAAAGAGAAGGCCGTAAATGGCGGTGTTGCATAGATTGCCGGAACACAATGCGGCGGGAATGCGGCGGAATCTGGACGCGCTGCTTGCCCTGCGCACCCGGCCGCTCGGGTTCCTCGCGCACTACATCCGCCGGCGCCCGCTAGGACACGCGATCATCCTGGCGTCCGTGCTGCTCGCCGTCGGCTGCGGCGTCGGCACGCAGTACGGGATGAAGCACCTGATCGACGTGATCTCCGGCGGCCCGGCCGCCGCCGGCATGCGTGTATGGTGGGCGTTTGCGTTGCTGGCGGGCCTCGTCGCGTCGGACAACCTGCTGTGGCGCGTCGCAGGCTTCACCGTTGCGCGAGTCTATGTCGCGGTGACCGGCGATATCCGCGCCGACCTGTTCGCCTTCCTGTCGGGGCACGCGCCCGCCTACTTCGCCGAGCGGTTGCCGGGCGCACTGTCCAGCCGCATCAGCGCCACCGCCGCCGCGGCCTACGCCGCCGAAAGCAGTGGCACGTTCAACGTGCTGCCGCCGTCGGTCGCGGTGATCATGGCCATCGGACTGATCGCCACGGTCAACCCGACCATCGCCCTGGTGCTGGTCGGCTTCGCCGCGGCGCTGGGCACGCTGATCTATCAGCTCGCACGCCGCGGCACGCCGCTGCACCGCGCCTATGCCGAAAGCGCCGCCAAGGTGGATGGCGAGCTGGTGGACGTGATCGGCAATTTCAGCGTGGTGCGTGCGTTCGGCGCGATGCGGCGCGAGCAATATCGGCTTGCTCGCACCATCGGCCAGGAAATGGGTGCCCGCCGCCGCAGCCTGTTCTATTTGGAAAAACTGCGGCTGATCCATGCGGTGGTGACGGCCTGTGCCTCGGCCGGGATGATCTATTGGTCGATCCGCCTGTGGCAGGCCGGCGAGGCGACCGTCGGCGATATCGTGCTGCTGACCAGCCTCGCCATCAGCATCCTCGCCTGCACGCGCGATCTTGCCGTGGCTCTGGTCGACCTGACGCAGCAGATGGCGCGGCTGCAGGAAGCGATCGCGACGCTGCTGGTACCGCACGAACTGCAGGACCGTCCGGGTGCGGCGGCGCTGAAGCCCGGGCCAGGCGCGGTCACGTTCGATCATGTCCGCTTCGCATACCCGTCCCGCGCGCCGGTGCTGCGCGAATTCGATCTGTCGATTGCGCCGGGCCAGCGCGTGGGCCTGGTCGGCTTCTCCGGCGCCGGCAAGTCAACCGCGCTGTCGCTGCTGCAACGCTTCTATGATGTCGAGGCCGGCCGCATCCTGATCGACGGGCAGGATATCCGCGACGTGACGCAGGAAAGCCTGCGCCGGACCATGGCGATCGTGCCGCAGGACATCGCGTTGTTCCACCGCTCGGTGCTGGAGAACATCCGCTACGCCCGCCCCGATGCGACGGAGGCCGAGGTGCTGGCCGCCGCCGAGATGGCGCACTGCCGCGACTTCATCGAGGCGCTGCCGGAAGGCTTCGACACCATCGTCGGCGACCGTGGCACGAAACTGTCGGGCGGGCAGCGGCAGCGTCTCGCGATCGCGCGGGCGCTGCTGAAGGACGCCCCGATCCTGCTCCTGGACGAAGCAACCAGCGCGCTGGATTCCGAATCCGAGCGCGCCATCCAGGCAGCGCTGGAGCGCCTGATGCACGGCCGCACGGTGATCGCGATCGCGCACCGGCTGTCCACGTTGCAGCGCTTCGACCGGATCATCGTGATGGATCAGGGCCACATCATCGACGATGGCTCCCCGGCGGAACTGGCGTCACGGCCGGGCGCGTACCGCGAATTGCTGCGCAAGCAGACAATGGAGCCGCTGCCGGCGGCGGCCTGAGCCGACCGTCGCCGCGCCACCTTGGGCATTGTTACGATGGGCGGTCGGGTCGCGCCGGCCGCCCTTGCCACGCCTGCCGTTTCGCAACCCACGTTTCAGGGCAAGCCGCCTGCTTCAATACTCGTCGTGCAGCCGCACCCAACCCATGGTGCCGGCGCTCTCGTTACGGCCCCTGGGAACCAGATCAAGCCAGTTGAGCGCGCCCATCAGCAGTTCGGCGCCACGACGAAAAGTCGAGTAGGTGTGGCAGATGGCGCCGCTATCGTCCCTGGCGAAGATGTGCGTGCCGAACATGTCCTGGCTCTCCTGCAGCACCTCGCCGTAATTATAGATCGCGCGCCCGGCGGCGATGTCATCCGGCGTGAACGACACGCCGAAATCGAAGTTGAAGTCGCTGCCGTGCGACGACACCCAGGGGAACGTCCAGCCCATCCGGGCCTTCACCGCCTCGATCCGCGGCAGCGTCACGCGCGAGACCGCGGCGAACGACAGGTCCGCTTGCTCGAAATGCCGCCGCGCCGCGTCGATATGATCGGCGATGAAAGAGCACCCGCGGCACACATGGTCGGAGCCCGGCGTCAGCATGAAATTATAAATCGCGAGCTGGCTGCAGCCGCGGAACAAGTCGCCAAGCGTGCAGGTGCCCTCGGCCCCTTCGAAAACATAGGGCTTCTCGATCCGCACCCAGGGCAGCGCCCGGCGCTCGGCGCGGAGCATGTCGAGTGCGTGCGTCATGCTGCGCTCCTTGGCAAGCAGCGCCTTGCGGGCATCGAGCCACTGTTCGCGAGAAACGATGGCGTGGTTCATGGTCGGTCTCCTCTGGTTGTCGGTCAGGTGCGCGCCCACCGGCGGCCGGAAGCGAGCTTCAGCCAGGGCGAGAGGTGGAAAAGGCTCATCAGCAGGTACATTGCGGTCATGCCGTCGATCGGCAGGATGCCGGGAGCCGCAGAGCAAAGCGCCATCGGGGTCGCATTGTTGGCCGCGATCCAGGCCATGAGCGCGAAGGTCGGCGACGCCGCGAGGGCGAGCCAACCGGTCGTGTTGCACGCGTCCGTGATCCGGGCGCCTGGCTGGTTTGCCGTTGAGGATTTGGTCATCGTCCGGCTCTCCCGATGGATTGTCGCCGTTCCCGGCGGGATCGCGACGGATGTAAGGCGGGACGGCGCGCGGGCGGGAGTGACAAGTCTGGCGTGATTTTCGCTGGACCCGCGGATCGCGGCTGCGGACGCGACGCTTGCGGCAGCACGATCCGCTGGCGGCTTTGACACGGGTGCACGCTACGCGGCGTCCCCGTTCACCAAGCCAGCGAGCCCGCCGTCCCTACCATGAAAATAGTCCTAGCCGTCGGTCGGCAAACCCTATTGGGGTGTTTTCAGCCAATGGGGGTGCGGCCGAGGCCGCTGGCTAACTTTGTAGTGATTCTTTCCTTAACGGCCCGCACCGAGCAGCGACGTGATGAACTGCACGTCCGCCAGCACGACTCACCCCTTCACCCCCGAAACCTCTCCACCGCCCCCCAATCCACCTCCACCCCAAACCCCGGCGCCTCCGACAGACACACCATCCCGTCCCGCACCTCCGCCCCGCCGCGATAGATCGCGTGGTGGATCGGATGCCGCCCCGCATCGCCATGCGATTCCGCCCCGAACGCCGCGTCGCCGAACGCCGAGACCAGATGGGCATGCAGATACCCCACCGAATGCGGCGCGATCGAAACCCCCTTCATCGCGGCATAATGCGCAATCCGCAGCGACTCGGTGAACCCCGCATGCCGCGTCGAATCGAACTGCACGTAGCGGATCGCGCCGCTATCGATGAAATCGCGCACGGTAAACCGGTGCCACTCGCGTTCGCCATGCGCCAGCGGAATCGGCACCACCGCGGCCAGCCGCGCGAAATCCGCCGGCTGCAAGTACCAGTGCAGCGGTTCCTCCAGCCAGAAAATGTCATACGGCGCCACCGCCTGCGCGAACTTGACACATCCCGCCACGTCGTACGGCGCATTCATGTCCAGCAAGAACAATACATCCGGTCCGATCGCCGCGCGCACCGCGCGGATCCGCGCCACCTCGTCACGCAGCGACAGCGCGCCGCATTTCAGCTTCACCGCCCGATATCCAGCCGCCACGAACCCCGCCAGTTCCTCCGCCGCGGCCTCCAAAGGCTCGCCGTCCAGGTAGTATCCGCCGGTCGCATACGTGAACACCGAGGTCCGCGTGCCGCCGAGCAAGCGGAACACCGGCAACCCCAACGCCTTCCCCTTGATGTCCCAAAGCGCGATGTCGATCCCGCCGATCGCCGCCATGATCTGCGGCCGCTGGTTGCGCGGCAGCGGCGCCGGCATGCCATCCCAGCCGCCCAATCCACCCGGCCGCGGCGAGGTCAAGGAAAACAGCCGCTCCCAGATCTCCGTATGGCCGAGCGGGTCCATGCCCAGCACCACCCCGGCAAACTTCTTCACCAGCTCGCAGATCACGCTCTGCGGTCCGCCGGAGATTTCGCCGAACCCCACCAGCCCCGCATCGGTCCGCACCTCCACCAGCACAAGCTGGGCGCGGTCCATGAGTTCGTGCGCGGTCCACCGCGGCTGCGCCAGGGCCACGGACAGCGGATAAGCAACGATGTCGGTGATTTTCATGGCGCTTCGTCCCCGTTTCGGCCGCGATGGATGTTACGCCGGATTGCACAAACCCGCGCTACGCCGCCCGCTGCCCGATCTGAACCCATCAATCCCGGCTTCTCGATCCGCGATCGGAACCACTGTCCCGCCTCGCACCACGCGCGGCACGCACGCAGCACACTGCTCTCGCGCCACGCAGTGTGGTTACGACGCCGGCTCTACCGGAACAATATGTGCACGTCCCGTCGCACCTTTCCGATGACATACACGGCAGGCCACGGCATCACGATCTGGTAAGACGGGCGGGGCGGGGGGGCAGGCTCATGCCACACGGGCGGCGGTGGCGTCGGGAATGACGCAGGGTCTGCAACGGTGCCGGTCGATGCCGGGGCCACCCAGGACACCCGGCTGGTGTCGGTCGGCGGCTTGCCATCCGGGCGATCGTCCTGCACCGCCACATGGGCTGGCAAAACCCCGACCGTCACCGTGCTCAGCGGCGGCAGTTTCGCGTGGCTTGGTTGTGTCGCCGGTGCCGGCGTCGGCAACTGTGCTGCTGGCCTGATGCCATTTTGACGCGCCACGTCCTGCGCTTGCAGCGCGGCCAGTTGGTCGCTGATGCGATGCTGCAACGTGCTGAGCGCCTGCATCCGGTCGGCGAGATCGGCCGTGTCGCCTTGGGTATGGAACAATCGGCCGCCCATGGAACCGGCGACCGCAACCACGACCCCCAGCATCGCCAGCGCGACACCCACCATCACGCCGCGGCGGGCACGCCGGCTCGTGTCGTAAGCCGCCTGCGACAGCGTTTCGGCATCCTGAGCCGAGGTCAGCGCGGCAGAGACGAGTTCCTCGAGTGCCTCCATGCTGCCGGAATCCGCCATTCCCAGGCGCGGAGGCAGTTGCAGCGTGGGTTCCCAACTGCGTTGCATGGCCGGCAGCGATTGGATCCGGCTGTGCATGTCGTCGTCATTGGCCGCCATCCGCTGCGCCAGTCTCGCATCTTGCCGCGCATGCTCAAGCAGAAGCTGGGCGAGATGCTCCACTGGAAGTTGCGATTCGTCATCCGGTGTCACAGGACAGACTCCAGTCCGGACAGCGCGCACGCCGTCCCGGCGCAGCGGCCATGTACAAGCCGATGGACAGCGGTTGCAACCAGGTACACGCGCCTGTGGTTGCGTCTCCGCTGCAATCGGACGTTCACGATCTCGTGGTCCTATTTAATGCGGCCCATCGCGCGAAGCTTCTCCGCGACATTGCCCATCAACCCAGTATAAGGCCGCGCATTCGACATATCGCGGATGCGCTCGATCTGCTCCGCGATCATCTCGATCGTCACCGGTTCCGCCGGATCGTACTGCACGCCCTCCGAGATGGAATACTGCACGCGCGCATAGCCGCCCGCGGTCGCCGCGATGATCTCGCCGTTCTGGTCGCATTCCTCGCTGCACAGCCAGGCCACCGCGGGGGAGACCAGCTCCGGCTTCATCCACGGCGCGACATCCGGCGGCAGCAGCGCTTCGGTCATGCGCGTCAGGGCGGAGGGAGAGATGGCATTGATCCGAATGTTGTATTTGGCACCTTCGAAACGCAGCACGTTGATCAGGCCGTTCACTGCCATCTTCGCTGCGCCGTAGTTGGCCTGGCCGAAATTGCCCACGGTGCCCGAACCGGAGGTGGTCACGACGATGCGCCCGTATTGCTGCTTGCGCATGATCGGCCACACCGCTTTCGTGCAATAGACCGTGCCGAAATGGTGAACCTGGTTGACAAATTCATAATCGGCCATCTCCATGTTGTTGAACGCCTTGTCGCGCAGGATGCCGGCATTGTTCACCAGGATATCGACGCGGCCCCAGCCGTTCATGGCCGTCTCGATGATGCGCTCGGCGGAAGCAAAATCGGCCACCGAATCATAGCTTGCGATGGCTTCGCCGCCGGCAGCCTTGATCTCCGCCACGACCTTGTCGGCGACGGCATGCTCGCCGCCCTGGCCATCCACCGCGCCGCCCGGATCGTTCACCACCACCTTGGCGCCACGCGAGGCAAGCAACAGGGCATGCGACCGGCCAAGCCCGGCGCCTGAGCCGGTGACGATGGCGACACGACTGTCGAACCGAATGGTCATGATTCTGGTGCCTTCGTTGATATCAAGGCGGCAACCATGCCAGGGCAGCCGTGGTCCGGCCAGACCGCGCGTGAACGGTCAGCCATGCCGTCAGCGTCGCTGCTTGCCCTTCTCAACGACGGCCACCCCCGTGAAACCCACCGCCGTGAAACCCGCCCCCCTGAAACCCGCCCGCGTGAAACCCGCCGGCAACGCGAAGGCCACCGGCAAAGTGTTGGAAGCCGCCAGAATGCGAAAAGCCCCCGACGGGGTGAAACCCCCCGAACTGGTGGACTCCCCCAACGTGCTGGAAGCCTCCGAAGTGATGGAAGCCCCCCGCCGCACGGAACCCACCGCCGAAATCGCGGTTCCCCGCGGCGAAGTGATGGAAGCCTTCCGGGAACTGCCGGTTGATGGCCGCACGATGATTGATCACAGTCCCGCTGCGGGATGTGAAAATGTTGTGGTTGAACATGACCCCCCGACGCGCCCAGTCAAAACCCCAATGGTGCCATCCCCAACCAAAGCCGGCGAAGGCGCCTAGACCGATGCCGAGCCCAAAGATGATCCCCGGCGTCCCAAGATACAGTCCGGGATAGGGATACCAGTCAGACCACGCCACCAACGGCGACCCATAAACCAGCCACGGATCATATTCAGGGACGTACACCACTTGCGGGTCCGCCGGCTGAATGACGATATCCTGCCCCTCGGTGGTTACGGTCTGCTGTGAATCGCTCGACAGGTACCCGGCTATCTCGGCGCGATGCCGCAGTTCCTGAATGGCATTCATCACCTGCTGAGGTTCCTGGACGTAAGCCTCCCCCAGCGACGCCGTCCACGACAAATTCTTGTCCATATTGGCAAGGATCGAGGGAAAGGCCGTCAGCGCTTTGACGCTCGGGTCCCAGGACTGCCGGTTAACCTCGTCGGCCCGTTGCACGTTGCTTAAACCCCTGTGTTGTGCGATCCAGCGGTCCGCTTCCACGACGTCAGCGGGATAGGTTGAAGCTGCCAGAACCTGCGCTATCAACGAGTCCGGATACAACGCGATGGGAGCAACGAGCTGCTGCAATTCCGCAGGACTGCGCGTGGTCGCCGGCGTGACGGAAATCTGGTGCTGATCCGACATGGGTGGCGACCATACGACCGGCTGGCTGTATGCGGGCGCACATACCGACAACGCGATTGAGCCGCATAACATGACGGCAACGCTTCGCTTAATGACCATGTCCGGTCTCCACATGCCTCGGTTGGCGCAAGGGTCGAAACCGCTTGGCCTCGGGCAGACATGACGTGGTGCGTTCTTGCGCCCTGCCCCATGTTGTATGCGCATCCGGATATGTCGGCTGGATATGGACGGGAAAGAGATGACAAGGGTCGCCGGGCGACATGGCGGCATGCTGCATCCATCTCCCGACAGCACGTCTCATTGACGGGAAACGGCTGATCAGCAGGTCAAAGATCGGATTGCCGGATGCAAGACCGGCTGGCCGTCGGCGCCGAGCAACGGACTGCGGATATCCCGCCATAACGCGATCGCTTTCCCGCGATCGGCCGGCATCCGTCCAGGTCTGCGGAAGCTACGCCAGCAGGCCGAAAAATCCGCGCGCCCGTTCGCACGGCACGGGATCAGCCTTCGCCGGTATGGCCACGCACAAACGCGCCACCCTCCGCGATCGCACGCCGGCCGGCCGCGAGCATCGGAAAGAACAGATGCCAGACGTGGATCATCTCCGGCCATATCTGAAGATCCACACGCACGTCCGCCAGCGCGGCTACGCGCGCCAGCATCAGCGCGTCATCCAGCAGGGTCTCGACCGAACCGGCCTGGATCAGCAGCGGGGGAAGACCGCGCAGGTCCCCATGGATCGGCGAAGCGAGCGGCGCGCGGGGATCGCCGCCGGCAAGATAGATGCCGGCAAAGTCCAGCACGCCGGCCTTCTGCACCGTGGGATCGCGCGCGGCGTTGTCCTGCATCGAGGCGCCAGTGCAGGCAAGGTCGACCCAGGGCGAGATGCACCAGCCGCAGCCGGGTTGCGGCAGGTTCTCGCCGCGGATCGCAAGCATCGCCGCAACGACCATGCCGCCGCCCGCGCTGTCGCCCGCGATGCAGATGCGGCCTGGCTTGATGCCGCTCTCCAGCAGGAATTTGTAAGCCGCCAGCGCGTCCTGCACTGCCGCGGGAAACGGGTGCTCTGGCGCCATGCGATAGTCGATCGCCAGAGTACGTGCCGCGCTGGCACGGCCGATCTCGGCCACGACATGGCGATGGCTGTCGAGCGAGCCAATCACATAGCCGCCGCCATGGAAGTACAGCACCGCGCGGTCGCGGTCGGCCGCTTGCGTCCAGGTCCATTCCGCCGGCACGCCATTGGCGCTGACCTTCTCCACCGTCACGTCACGCGGCACCCCGAACTGCCGCCCGCGCTCGTCGATGTCGCGGCGGCGCTGCGCGATATCAGTGGCACGCGGCCGCGAGGCGATGAGTTCGCGCAGGGCGGCAATTTCCGGATCGCTCATGCAGAGGCCTCCAACGAATCGGCGACATCGATGATCTCGCGCGTGCGGGTGACGCGTGTGCCCCAGCGCCGGTCGAATTCAGCGACCAGTGCCTTGATCGTATCGCCGCTGGTCGCCGCTTCCGCCGCGGCGACGCTGGCGAAACGATAGTACGCGCAGTGCACCGAAGGATCGCTGCGGCTCCAGCCGCGCCACGCGGCTTCGGCGTGGAAGTCGCGCAGCGCGTCAGGCAGATGTTCGGTGCGGTACCAGTGGTCGAAATCCGCGCGGTCGGCGGGATCGGCCACCACCGCGCGGACCACAAGCCACGCCGGCATCAGGAGGCCGGCGCGTACTTGCCGGAAACCTGCAGCGTCGGTCCTTCCTTGCCGGCCTGCTGGCGATCCAGCCGCGTCTCCCGCAGCCAGGTGCGCTTCAGGTCGTCGCGGATGTTGAACGCCAGGCGGCCGAGCCCGCTGCATTCCAACTCCACCTTGTCGCCATCCATGAAGCTCGACAGCCCGCGGTGGTTGGTGCCGGTGGCGAGGATGTCGCCCGGCTCCAGCGTGTGGATGCTGGTCACCCACTCGATGCAGCGCGGGATCTTGTGCGCCATGTCGTTGGTGTTGAAATCCTGCTTCAGCGTGCCGTTGACCCACAGCTTGATGGGGACTTCGTGCACGTCGGCGATCTCGTCCTTCGTCACCAGGTACGGACCGATCGGCGCGAAGGTGTCGCGCGACTTCATCTGGAAGAACACGTTGCCCGGCGGCGGCAGTCCCCGCGCCGAGCCGTCGATGAAGTTGATGTAGCCGAACACGTAGTCCATCGCATCGGCCTGGCTGACCTTGGTGGCGCGCTTGCCGATCACCACCGCGAGCTCCGCCTCGCCTTCGAAGATCGTGGCGGGCACGTCCGGCAGCACCATGGTCTCGCCCGGTCCGATGATCGAGGTTGGCGCCTTGTGGAATGCGTTGATCGGCGCGGGCTTCGCCAGCGTGCCGTTCTCCATGTAGTTCACCGCCATGCAGACGATGTTGCCCGGATGCGGCAGCGGCGGACGGATCTGCACGCTCGCCACCGGCACGCCATGCGCATTCGCCGCGTCCTGAAGGCGGGCGCGGTAATCGGCGAACCGTTCGATCAGGCCGCTGATCAGATTGCCCGGATTGGTGTGCGGGATGTCGCGCACGACGGCAGACACATCGACGATGTTGTCTCCCTTCACCACGCCCAGCTTATAGTCGTCGAAAAACGCCAGCTTCATGGCAGCCTCCCCAAGGATCGGTTCTGGGCGGAGGGTAGCAGGGGGCGCGGCGGCTGTCATTCCGGGCCAATGCCGAGGCCGACACGCCTGCGGTCCATCGATGTTCAGCACCCGGAAACACCGGCCGTCGGCGCCTCGGTTCGTCGTCCGCGCCGAAGCTGCCGCCGGATGGCCGCCGGACCCAACATGATTGGGACAATAATCTCGACGAAAGACTACGTTGGCGCCGACGAAAGTTACCTTGGCACTTTCGAGTCGGTGGTCACCGGCGAGGCCCCGTGATGTCCCAGATGCTGTCCGAAGAACGCCAATACGGCCGCATCGAATTGTCGATGGAATGCCGCGCGGTCAAAGCCAGGATGATCCTTGCAAATGTGTGGAAATCTCGCCGCGGGCTGCGGCGAGCAAGGCGCCAGGAACGCATAATGAGCGGCATGCGCGACGAGGTGGAAGTCGGGCTTGTTCGGCAGGTTGTTGCCGATCGCCTCCACGTATTCCGGGGTCACGCCGGCTTCCTTGTCTTCGCCGCTCCACTGTGACGCCCAGAGTTGGACAGGGACGGTCGCCGCAAGCAGGCTCGCCCGGGTGAACATCGGTCCGAAGGCCGGATCGGCAATCACAGCGGCCTTGATCCGCGGATCATGCGGGAAGGCCGCGGGCAGGTCCCTGTTTGCACGGATCTGGTCGCAAATCGGCGGATTGTTGGTCGGCGGGCAGAGGACCAGGCAGGCATGGAGATCGGGATTGGCCCCGATCAGGACCAGCCCGGTATAGCCACCCCGCGAGAAGCCGAAAAAGCCGATCCTGCCAGGGTCGAGCTTCGCCCGGTCCGGCCAGCGGTGGAGCATGTAGTCGATCAGCCGCTTGATATCGCGCGGACGCTCAACCAGAATCGAAACAGTATCCGCGCGGCTTAGGTTGGGGCCGCTATCGATCGGGTGGTTGATGGCGGCAACCACGAAGCCGGCATTCGCCAGCGTCTCCGCTGTGTCGTGATGACTTGTCCATTTTCCCGCGTACCCATGCGATATGACAATCAGTGGATGCGCCGAACCGGCGAGCCGGCAATTCTTGGAGGCTTCCAGACGGACCGGCCCTACCTTCACCTGCGGCACGGGAGCACGACACGGGTACCATACGGCGCCGGTCAGAGCCGGCTCGCCTGCGTCGGCCGGCACATAGAGAAATTGCAGTCCGGCGGCCCGGGCCGTTGCCACCGACATGCCGATGAGCGTGGTTGCGATCAGATACCTGAGCAATCGACCTATACGGTCAGTGCACACAGAATGCATGGTCGTTACCTTGTCAGGATGTCGCACGCGCCTGCTCGTGTGATGGCCGCGGCGCGGCCCCGCCCCTGCGGATGTCATGTCACGGAACGGCGTGGCGCACCGTCTGCGTCAGATCGTGCAGCAACGGCATCGCCTCGGCCGCGAATTGCTCTATCTGCGCATTCCGCTGCTCGTATGGCCCGAGCAGATCCAGGATGACGTGCCGCAGGCCCGCGGCGTGGAAGTCACGAATTCGTTCCGCCACCTGCGCCGGCGTGCCAAGCGCACAGTACCGCATTGCCGGTTTGCGGAAATCCATCGCATAGCGAATGCTGAGCGTCTCCGCCGCCCGGTCCAGCGCCTTCTCGTACGTCTTGTCCAGACGCGCGAACAACAGATGGCCGGTGCCAAATAACGCGGGGGCGCGGCCCGCCTGAGCAGCCGCCTCCGCGATCTTCGTCAACGCGGCCTGATACATCTCCGGCGTCACGACATAGCTCATATAACCGTCGCCAATCCGCCCGATGCGGCGCAGGGCGGCATCGCTGCGGCCGCCAAACCAGATCGGCGGCCCGCCCGGCCGGCGCGGCGGCGGACGCATCGCCACATCGGTAAATGGTCCATAGAAGCGGCCGTGATGGCTGACCGTCTCGCCGGTCCATAGCTTGCGCAGAACCGCCACGCCTTCCGCCAGTCGCGGCCCGCGTTCATTCAACGGCACGCCGCAGACTTCAAATTCTTTTGGAAATTCGCCGCCGACGCCGACACCGAAGATCAGCCGCCCCTCGGTGAGATGATCCAGTGTGGCGATCTGTTTCGCCACCGGCGCCGGATGCCGCAACGGCAACAAATAGACTCCAGTCCCCAGCATCAGCCGCTTGCTCACCACCGCCGCCTGCGCGAGCTGCAACAGCGGATCGAGGATCGGCACGGCAAACGACACGTGGTCGCCAACCCACAGCGAATCATAGCCGCACCGATCGACCAGCTCCACCGATTCCACCAGTTCGCCGATGCGTGGGTGCCAGGCATCGGTCGCAGGCTCGGTACGGCGATGGATGGTCTGGATTCCAATGCGCAGTCTGGCATCGAGTTTCAGGTCCATGTCTGGGATCCGCGTTCTTGCAGGTAGTCGGTCACCATAACATGCGGTGCGGCAATGACGATAACCGCCCTGCATCGACATGATACGATAACGGCATTTCCGCGATCTCACTCGAATCCGATACCTCCGCCGCGCCAGACAACCCCGCATAGGAGGACGACATGAAGAAACTTTGCACCCTAGCCGCGGCCGGCGCTCTCGCGTTCGCCGTCGCCGCGCCGGCGCCCGGCTTTGCCCAAGGCCGCGATCCCGCCGGCATCGCGATGGGGCCCGACCACACCATGTCCGCGAAAAGCCTGATCGGCATTCCGGTCTACAACGACCGGCACGAGAAGATCGGCAGCATCGAGGCAGTGATGGTAAAGCCGGACGCGACGGAGCCGGTCGTGGTGCTGTCGGTCGGCGACTTCATCGGTACCGGTCCCAAGATGGTCGGCGTACCGCTGAACCATCTCCAGCTTCAGGGCACCACGGCGATGATGATGCCCGGCGCGACCAAGGAAATGCTGGAGAACCTGCCGGGCTATTCCGTCACCGGCGGCTGAAATGCGGCCATGCGTGCCCGGCCGTACGCGTACGGCCCGGCACGCAATGCCATGACGAACTTGTCACGTTACGCCGGGCGCTCTGCCGAGTCAGACCGCCGGACGTTGACAGGGGAACGTCGTGGAACTGCACGAGATCCGTTACTTCCTCGCACTCTGCCGCACGCTGAACTTCACGCGTGCGGCGGACGAATCCCACGTCAGCCAGCCCGCTTTGACCCGTGCCATCCGAAAGATGGAGGATGAGCTTGGCGGTGCGTTGTTCTGCCGCGAGCGGAACAACACACACCTGACGCAACTCGGCCGCATGATCCAGCCGCACCTTGCGGCGACGCTGGCGCGCGCCGAGGCAGCGAAACAGGCCGCCGCACAGTTCCTGCGGCTCGATGTGGCATCGTTGCGTCTCGGCACAGCCCGCTGCATCGGACCGGCGCGCTTCATAGACCTCCTGAGCCGATTCCGCGCGACCCATCCCGGCGTCGAGATCGCATTGCTGGAAGACGAGCCGCGCCGCCTCTGCGCGCTGCTGGAAAAGGGCGACGTCGATGCGGCCTTGCTCCCGCGCCCCGATCCCATATCGGCGTCGCTGCGATCGCACCTGCTGTATCAAGAGCAATACGTGGTGGGTTGTGCGGATTCGCATCCGCTCGCCCGGCGCAAAATGGTGCGCGCCGCCGAGCTGGACGGTCACGCCTATCTCTCCCACGCCACCTGCGATGACCGCGACGTGCCCGCGGAAATCTGCGCAGCATCCGGCGTGCGTTTGGCGTGCGTGTTTCGCAGCGAACGCATGGATTGGATTCTGGCGATGGTCGCTGCCGGCGTTGGATTCTGTTTCCTGTCACCGGACGCCGGCACGATACCGGGGATGATTGTTCGGCCATTGATCGACCCCCCGATCATGCGCGACGTGTGCCTGGCCACGATCGCGGGCCGGCAATGGTCCGCGCCACTCGCCGCCTTTGTCCGCGCCATGCGGCACTATCGCTGGCCGGAACTCGGTCAGCGTGCCGCATGATTTGCGCGGCGGCTGATTTGCGCGGCGGCTTGTCCGTTGCCGCGGGTCTCGGCATGTTCCACCCGCCGCATGACGGGAGGAAACCATGGCCGCCGACGCGCAGGACCCCTCATTCCGCTATTTCCCGCAGGATTACCGCTGGTCGCACGGCTTGCTCGGCGCATTGAACAGTGCGCCTTGGGGCGGGGCGGAGATTGGCGAAGTGAATCGCGTGGGGTTGGCATTGCGCGACGCACGCGGCGACGACCTGGCGTGGTTCCGGGCGTGGGCAGCGCAGGCCGACGCGTTGGAAGCGGCCGGACGTGCCCGCATTGCCGAAGGCCACAAGCGCAGCGGCGCACAATACCTGCTGCGTGCCTGCAACTATGCGCAGATCGGCGAACGCTTCCTGACCCCGAAGACCGCGGAAAGCGATGCCGCCTATCGCCGCGCCGTTGCCAATTTCCGAGACGCCGCCAGCAATCTTTCGCGCCCGCGCATCGAGCCGGTGGAGATCCCCTACGAAGGCACCTCGCTGCCCGCGCTGCTGGTGCATCCCGACGCGGTGCCCGGGCGCAGCGGGCCGGCACCCGCGATGGTGTTCTTCGACGGGCTGGACGTGACGAAGGAAATCCAGTTCTTCAAGGGCGTTCCCGAACTTGTAGCGCGTGGCATCGCCGTGCTGCTGGTGGATGGGCCGGGCAACGGCGAGGCAATCCGTTTCCGCGGACTGCCACTGCATCACGAGACCGAACGCTACGCCACGCCCGTTTACGAATTCCTCGCGGCACGCAGCGACATCGATCCTCGGCGCATCGGCGTGATGGCGATCAGCCTGGGCGGCTATTATGCGCCGCGCGCAGCGGCATTCGAGCCACGTTTTGCCTGCTGTTTCGCGTGGGGTGCGCAATGGGATTACCACGCGGTCTGGCAGCGGCGGTTCGAAGCCTTGGCGGCGCGCGGCAATCCGTCGCTCTCGGTGCCGGCGCATCACATTTTCTGGGTGCTCGGCGTCGCGGACCAGGCGGCGGCGCTGGCCAAATTGCAGCATTTCAAGCTGGATGGCGTCGTGCAGCGGATCGAATGCCCGTTCCTTCTGCTGCACGGCGCGGGGGACGAGCAAATCCCGCTGGCGGAGGCGCAGTTGTGTTTCGACAAGGTCGGATCGCGGCAGAAAACGTTCCGCGTCTTCACCCGTGAGGAAGGCGGGTTCCATCACTGCCAGATCGACAACCTCAGCATCGGCGTCGCCGCATTTGCTGATTGGCTGGAGGACGTGCTGCAGCCGGGACGATGATATACGAGTCAGTGATACACATGTCATTGCGAGGAGCGCAGCGACGAAGCAACCTCGGTCACAGCCGGCTTACTCATGAACGGGGTTGCTTCCTCGCTTCGCTTTTCGCACCGACATATCGGCGCCTCGCAACGACATATCCGCGCCGCGCGATGACAGCGCCGCCGCATTCCCCGCAGCCATCGCCACGCATTTCCGCATCACCGACGGCAGCGCCGCCGCGTGCAGTTCCTCCACCGGGTGCAGGAACCCTTCCGCGGCAACTCTCTCCACGCGCGCCGCGAACAACTCGATCGTCAGCGCGAAATGCGTGAACCCGTGCCGCACCTGCCCTGCCCGCCGCCACGCCGCCGGCATCGGCGCCAGCACCAACGCCTCGTCCGCGTCCCACGGAACCGCCCGCCAGTCCGTCCCCGGCAACTCTGTCATCCCGCCGAGCAATCCGGACTCCGGCCGCCGCCGCAGCAACACGTTGCCCGCCGCGTCCAGCAACCAGAAATGCACGCCATGCCGCAGCGGGCGTTCCGGCTTCGCGTCCCGCCGCGGCAATTCCGCCGCGATCCCGCCGCGCCGCGCCGCACAGCCCGCCATCCAGGGACATAACGCGCATCTCGGCGCCGCCGGCGTGCACACAGTCGCGCCCAGATCGAACAGCGCCTGCGCGAAGTCGCCCGGGCGCGCCACAGCGTCCGGATCGGCGCCCAGCCGGTCCGCCAGCCCCCGCAGCTTCGGCTTCGCGACCGGCAACCGGTCCGTCACGCCAAACAACCGCGCCACCACCCGCTCGACGTTGCCGTCCACCGGCACCGCCGCCACGCCGAACGCAATCGCCCCCACCGCCCGCGCCGTGTAATCCCCGATCCCCGGCAGCGCCCGCAACCCCGCCAGGTCGCGCGGGAACCCGCCCGCCGCTGCCACCGCCTGCGCGCAGGCATGCAGGTTCCGCGCCCGCGCGTAGTATCCCAGCCCCGCCCACGCCGACAGCACGTCGTCCAGCGGCGCCGCCGCCAGCGCCGCCACTGTCGGGAACCGCCTTACGAAGCGTTCATAGTACGGAATCACCGCCGCGACGGTCGTCTGTTGCAGCATGATCTCGCTGAGCCAGACGTGGTAAGGCTCCGGCACCTTGCCCTCCGGCGCCCGCCAGGGCAGACGGCGCCGATGGCGGTCGTACCAGCGCAGCAGCGACTCGGCGGAGGCGATGGCGGACAAGCGGGACACGAAACCGGGTATGGCAACCGAGCCACCGCGCGTCTACGGCCCGCGCACGCTCGGCGCGCTGCTGCCGCGCGTGGTGCGGCCAGCGTTCCGCTCCGGCAGCCCGGCGGCATCGCAGGTCATGGCGGACTGGGCGGCGATCGTCGGCCCAATGCTCGCTTCGGTCAGCGCCCCGCGCCGCCTTGCCGCCGGCACGCTGACCATCGCCTGCGCCGGCCCCGTAGCCATGGAACTCCAGCACTACGCGACGGAGTTGATCAGCCGTATCAATACCCATCTGGGGACCGCGGCGGTGCGGACGCTGCGCTTCATCCAGACCACGGCCGTGGCTTCACCGCCCGCACAGCCGTCGCGGCCCATTCCACCGGAGGTCACCGCGGCCGCCGAAAGCGCCGTCGCCGCTCTCCCCGAGGGGGAACTGCGGGAAGCCCTTGCGGCCCTGGGCCGCGCGGTATTGACCCATGGCGGCGGGCAGCGCTCGACAAACCGCTCCGTCTGACGCTAACCTACTAGATATAGAGGTCCTGATGCGAATCCAACGCCGCACCCTACTATCCGTTGTTGCTGCCGGCATCGCCGTCCCGGTGCTGGGCCGGCCCCTGCCGGCACGCGCGGCCGATCAGGGGACAGAAAGCGTACGCAGCCTCGGCTCGCCCGACGCCAAGACGACGGTGGATGAGTGGTTCTCGCTCACCTGCACCCATTGCGCGCACTTCGCACAGGAAACCTTCCCGCAGGTCAAGACGCAACTGATCGACACCGGCAAGATCCGCTGGATTTTCCGCGACTTCCCGCTGGACCAGGTCGCCTTGCTCGCCGCCATGGTCGCCCGCTACCTGCCGCCCGATCGCTACGAGCCCTTCGTCATGGCCCTGTTCGCCAACCAGGACCGCTGGGCCTTCGCCGCCGGCGTGAACCCGCAGGACGAGCTGTGGAAGACCGCCGCCCTGGCCGGCATGAGTCGCGCGACTTTCGACAAGGCCGTCGCCGACGACAGCCTGAAGACCTGGATCCTGCAGCAGCAGTCCGACGCCCAGAAGAAATGGGGCATCGACTCGACTCCGAGCTTCGTGATCAACGGCCAGAAATATGCTGGGGAGATGAGCTTCGACGCGTTCCGCAAGCTGGTCCCCAATGCTTGAACGTGAAGGCAGGAGTCCGCTTTGCCGGTCAGTTTTCGTCGTCTGCGGATTGCCGGGTTCAAAAGCTTCGCCGAGCCGGTAAGCGTCGAGATCATGCCGGGCCTGACCGGCGTGGTCGGCCCGAACGGCTGCGGCAAGTCGAACGTGGTGGACGCATTGCGTTGGGCGATGGGCGAGAACAGTGCCCGCAGCCTGCGCGGCGGCGAGATGGATGACGTCATTTTCGCCGGGACTGCCGGCCGCGCCTCACGCAACGTCGCCGAGGTGACATTGTTCCTGGACGAGACGGTGGGCATGGTGCCGCCGCCGTTCCACGAACAATCGGAATTGCAGATCAGCCGGCAGATCGAGCGCGGCTCCGGCAGCACCTACCGCGTCAACGGCCAGGAAGTGCGTGCACGGGATGTCCAGACGTTGTTCGCCGACATGGCGTCCGGCGCGCGCGCATCCGGCATCGTGAGCCAGGGGCGCGTGGGAGCGCTGGTCGGCGCCAGACCCGAGGAGCGGCGGGCGGTGCTGGAGGAAGCGGCCGGCATCACCGGCCTGCACGCGCGCCGGCATGAAGCGGAACTGAAGCTGCGCGCCGCCGAGGCCAATCTGGCGCGGGCGGACGATCTGCGCGGCCAATTGGAGACTCAGGTTGCCGGATTGAAGCGCCAGGCGCGTCAGGCGAGCCGCTACCGCAATCTGTCCGGGGCGATCCGCGGCGCGGAGGCCGAGCTGCTGTCGATCCAGCGCGCTCGGGTGGACGCTGCGCGGGCAGCGGCGCGGCAGGCGCTCGCGGAAGCGCAGACGGCAGTCGCGGCGGCAACCGAGGCGGCGGCTGCCGCGGGTGCGCAGTCCGCCGAAGCCGCTGGAGCCCTGCCGCCCCTGCGCGAGACCGAGGCCAACGCGCGAACCGCGTTGGAACGCCATCGCGTGGTGCAAGAGCAATTGGCGGCAGAGGAGCAGCGCGCGCGTGTGGCGCTGGCGGACGCGGCGCGGCGGCTCGACCAATTGCGGCGCGACCTGGGACATGCGGAGCAATTGCGCCGTGACGCTGCGGCCGCGGAGGAACGGCTCACCACCGAAGCCGCGTCGCTGGCGGAAGCCGACTCGGGTCACGAATCTCGTGCCGAACGCGCAGCCGGAGAGGCGACAGAGGCAGCCGAAGCGGTGCGGATGGCCGAGGCCGAGACGAACCGCGCGACGGAAACGGCGGCGGAGGCCAATGCGCGCGCGCAGTCCGCCTCGCAGCTTCTGATGCAGGCCGAACAACGTGCGCGCCGGCTGGGCGAGCAATGGGCGCGGCTGCAAGAGGAACGCAACCGGATCGCCGCGCAGCAGGTCGATCCTGCGCGTTTGGCCGAGGCGCAACAGCAGCAAGCGGCAGCCGAGGCGGCACTGGCGGAATTCCACGGCGCGGTAGAGCAAATAGAGCAAGTGCGGACGGCGGCGGCGGCGGCTCTGGCGGCGGCGCGCGAAGCGCAGTCGGGTGCCGAGTCAGCGCAGGCCAGGTTGGCTGCGGAAGCTCAGGCGCTGGCGGAAGTGCTGGCGGTGAAGGACGGCGAGCGCTGGCCGCCGATGGTCGATGCCCTGACTGTTCCGGACGGGCTGGAGACGGCGCTGGGTGCGGCGCTGGGCGAGGAACTGACCTCGGCGCTCGACCCGGACGCAGCGCGGCATTGGCGGGAGTTGCCGCCGTTCGATCCTCCGCCGGCTTTGCCTGCGGGCGCGACGGCGCTGGCAGCATTGGTGCAGGGCCCGCCGGCCTTGGCGCGGGTGCTGTCGCAGATTGGCCTGGTCGATGACGACGCGCTTGGTGAAACGCATCAGTCCGTTCTGGCGCCCGGGCAGGTCCTGGTCTCACGCAGCGGCGCAATCTGGCGTTGGGACGGGTATACCATTCATGGGGGCACCCCCACCCAAGCGGCCGTGCGGCTGCAGCAGCGCAACCGGTTGGCGGCAGTCCGGGCGCGGCTGGCGACGGCCGAGCAAGCCGTGGCCGCGGCCCGGGCACAGCGCGACGAAGCCGAGAAAGCAGCGCAAGAGGCCGCCGCGGCGGAGCAACGCTGCCGCGCCGCACGGCGCGATGCGGAGCAAAGCCAGCAGCGTGCGGCCGCCGCCGCCGCGCAGTTGCGCAACCAGGCGGAGGCCGCGCGGGCACGACTGGCGGCGGCCGAACAACAGATCGCGCATGTGTCCACCGACCGTGACGAGGCGGAGGCCGGCCTGGCACGGGCACGCGAGGCGCATGCGGCGCTGCCAGACCTGGGCACGCTGCGCCAGGCGGTGGACGCGGCGCGGGCCGCGTTGAGCGCGGCGCGCGCACGTGAGCAAGCGGCGCGCACCGCCCTGGAGACCCTCGCGCGTGAGCATGCGGCGCGGACCCAGCGCCAGCAGCGCATCGCCGCCGAGCGCGCCGACTGGCAGCAGCGCGCTCACGACGCAGCCAGCCGGGTGACCGACCTGGAAGCCCGCTGCACCGAGGCGACCGCAGAACATGCCGCCCTCGAAGCGGCGCCCGCCCAGATCGCCGCCCGCCGGTCGGAGGCGTTGGAAACGCTGCGAGCCGCCGAGGCGACCCATCGCCGTGCCGCCGAAACGTTGAACGCCGCTGCGAAGCATGCCGCGGAAACCGAAAGCGCGGCCCGTGCCGCCGAGGCCGCCCTGGCCGCGGCGCGTGAGGACGCCGTGCGCGCCGAAGGCGCTGCGTCCCAGGCGGACCACGCCTGGGGCACCGTCGCCGAGCGCATCCTGGAACGCATGGGGATGGATGCGGCGTTGCCGGAGCCTCCGGCCGACCTGTCCCCGGAGGTGGAGGACAAGGCCCGCCGCAAGCTCGAACGCCTGGTGAAAGAGCGCGAGGAAATGGGGCCGGTGAACCTGCGCGCCGATGTCGAGGCGGAAGAAGTGGAAAAGCGCCTCGCGACCCTGGCCACCGAGCGCGAGGAACTGACCGCGGCCATCGCCAAGCTGCGTGGCTCGATCGGGCACCTGAACCGCGAGGGACGCGAACGGCTGACCGCCGTGTTCCAGCAGGTGGACCAGCATTTCCAGGGATTGTTCTCCCGCATGTTCAGCGGCGGGCGGGCGCATCTGGCGCTGGTGGGGTCGGACGATCCGCTGGAAGCGGGGCTGGAAATCTACGCCCAGCCGCCGGGCAAGAAGCTGGCGACGCTGTCTCTGCTGTCGGGCGGCGAGCAAGCGCTGACCGCGCTGTCGCTGATCTTCGCGGTGTTCCGCTGCAATCCCGCGCCGGTCTGCGTGCTGGACGAAGTGGATG
>Ga0335075_10002978_pt1 | contig 27068 bp, 18 predicted proteins | sample Lox_Sample_24_FD_206723 | JGI IMG/M metagenome (GOLD analysis project Ga0335075, IMG submission 206723) | Soil microbial communities from Loxahatchee National Wildlife Refuge, Florida, United States - Lox_Sample_2.4 | ecosystem: Environmental > Terrestrial > Soil > Wetlands | place: USA...
CCGGGCCAGCCGCGCCGCCCGGCCTGCCAGCTCCCCGTAACTCAGCACCCCGTCCCCGCACACCACCGCCACCGCATCCGGCGCCCGCTGAGCCTGTGCCCAGATCAGCTCCGGCACCGTGACGGCCAGGACCGGCACGGCCGTGTCATTCCACTCCTCCACCAGCTGCGCCCGCTCGGCAGGATCCAGCACCGCGATGGCGTGCAGCGGGGCGGCCGGATCGGCGGCCACCGCGGCCAGCACCCGGCCCAGCCGGGCGGCGATCAGCTCCGTGGTGGCCGGGTCGAACAGGTCAGCCGCTGCCGTCAGCCAGCCGGTCAGCCCCTCCGGATCACGCGTCTCGCCCACGTTGACGTTTAGGTCGAACCGCGCCGACGTGAGCCCGGCCGGCAGCCGACTGGCCCGCACTCCAGGCAGCTCGACGATCGCGGGAGGAGCATTCCGCACGATGACCATGACCCGGAACAGCGGGTCCCTGGCCAGCGACCGGTCCGGGGCCAGGTCCTCCACCAGCCGCTCGAACGGCACGTCCTGGTGATCCAGCGCCCCCAGCCACGACTCCCGCACCCGGCCCAGCAGTTCGGCGAACGACGGATCCCCCGACACGTCGGTGCGCAGCACCAGCGTGTTCACGAAGAACCCGACCAGGTCATCAAGAGCGGCATCGGTCCGCCCCGCCACCGCCGTACCAACCGGGATATCCTCCCCGGCGCCCAGCTTCGACAGCAGCACCGCCACCGCGGACTGCACCAGCATGTACAGCGTCGCGCCCTGGTCACGCCCCAGCGCGGCCAGCCGACGGTAGATCTCACCGGGGAAATGCAGCGGCACGGAGTGACCGCGGTGGCTGGGAGCTGCCGAGCGCGGCCGGTCAGCCGGAAGGTCCAGCTCCGGCGGCGCGTCGGCCAGTACCTGCCGCCACCAGCCCACCTGGCGTGCCAGCAGGCTGCCGGGATCGTCAGAATCGCCGAGCAGGTCCCGCTGCCAGATCGCGTAATCGGCGTACTGCACCGGCAGCGCCACCCACCCCGGCTCCCGGCCCTCCCGCCGGGCACCATAAGCCGTCGACAGGTCCCCGGCCAGTACCCCGTGCGACCAGTAGTCAGTAGCTATGTGATGGAACACCAGCACCAGCACATGCACCCGCCGCCCGGCGACTAGCAGCCGAACCCGCACCGGGATCTGCACCGCGAGATCGAAGGGCTCGGCACCGATCCGCGCCGTGACCTCAGCCAGATCATCCTCCGCCACTTCGGTCGCACACAGCTCCCAGCCAAGATCCTCCACGGGCAGGACCCGCTGATATGGCTGACCGTTATCGGCCGGGAAGACGGTGCGCAGCACCTCGTGCCGGGCAATGACATCACCCAGCGCGGCGGTCAGCGCGGCCACGTCCAGGTCACCGTCCAGCCGCAGCGCGAGCGTGGCGTTGTAGGTCGCCGACGGGCCTTCCAGCTGGGCGAGGAACCACAACCGCTGCTGGGCGAACGACAGCGGCACCCGCTCTGGCCGTACCTGAGGGACCAGCCTTTCCCGAGTCGGCAGGGCCTGCTCCAGACTCACCGCCAGCTGCTCTGGCGTGGGCATCTCGAACACCGTGCGCACCGCCAGTTCGGCGCCGAGTACCTCCCGGACCCGTGACACCAGCCAGACCGCCAGCAGCGAATGCCCGCCGAGGGCGAAGAAGTCATCCTCCGGCCCCACCCGGTCGATGCCGAGCACATCGGCGAAGATCTGGCAGAGTAGTTCCTCTGCCACCGTCCCCGGCTCCCGCCCCGCCACGGCTATGCCGCCGTAGTCCGGAGCGGGCAGCGCCGCCCGGTCCAGCTTCCCGCTCGGGGTCAGCGGCAGCGACTCCAGCACTACGAACGCCGACGGCAGCATGTAGTCCGGCAGCCGACCCTCGGCATGCCCGCGCACCACCGCCGCCAGCTGGCCGGAATCGACGATATCGGCGGGGACCAGGTAGCCGACCAGCCGCCGGTCCCCCGGGACGTCTTCGCGGACGGTCACCGCCGCCTGCGCAACGCCCGGGCAGCGGGCCAGGACGGCCTCGATCTCGCCCGGCTCGATCCGGAACCCGCGGACCTTTGCCTGATCATCAGCCCGCCCGGCGAACATCAGCTGCCCGTCCCGCGTCCACCGGGCCAGGTCCCCGGTCCGGTACATCCGCTCCCCGCCCGCCCTGAACGGGCAGGCGGTGAACCGCTCGCCGGTCAGCCCTGGCTGGTGCAGGTAGCCGCGGGCCAGACCCGCCCCCGCCACGTACAGTTCGCCGGTCACCCCGGCCGGCACCGGGCACAGGTACCGGTCCAGCACGAACACGCGGGCCCCGGCGATCGGAGTGCCGATCGGCGGGGCCGCCGCGCCGCCGGGCAGCGGCCCGCTCATCGCGGCGCATACCGTGGTCTCGGTCGGCCCGTAGGCGTTGACCAGCCGCCGCCCGGGCGCCCACCGGGCCGCCAGCTCCCCGGCCAGCGCCTCCCCGGCAGCTACCAGGGTCCGCACCGGTCCCAGCGTGCCGGGCTCCAGCCCGGCCAGCACTGCCGGCGGCACCGTGAGGTGCGTGACCGCCTGCCGACCGGCCAGCGCGGTCAGCCCGGTCCCGGCCAGTAGCTGCCCGGGCTCCGGCGCGACCAGCACCGCCCCAGCCGACAGCGTGACCGTCAGCTCCGACACCGACGCGTCAAACGCCGGCGAGGCGAACGCCAGCACCCGGTCCCCCGCCGCCACCGCGAACCCGGCAGCCTGCGCCGCCGCCAGGATCCCCAGCCCGCCATGACCGGCCGCCACCCCCTTGGGCGTCCCGGTCGACCCCGACGTGAAGATCACGTACGCCAGCTGCCTGCCCGCCAGCCGCGGCGGCGCGGGCACTGGCGCCAGCTCAGCGATCTGCGCGGCCACGGCGGGATCATCGATCTCGACCACCCGTACCCGCCCGGATGGCGCGTCACCCAGCGCGTCACCGGTGCCTACCAGCAGGGCGGCCCGGCTGTCGGCCAGCATCTGTTGTAGCCGGGCCGGCGGATAGCCGGGATCCAGCGGCAGGTACGCCGCCCCCGCCAGCCACACCCCCAGTACCGCCGTGACCATCTCCACGCCGCGCTCCAGGCACAGCGCCACCACCTGCTCCGGGCCCACCCCCTGTGCGCCCAGGAACCGGGCCAGCTTCCCAGCCCGCACCGTGAGCTCCCCGTAACTGACGACCCGATCCCCACAGGCCACCGCCACCGCATCCGGGATTCGGGCCGCCTGCTCCCAGATCAGCTCCGGCGCGGTAGCACCCGCCGACGTGCCGGTGTCATTCCAGCCATCTATCAACTGGGCCCGTTCAGCCGGATCCAGCACCGGCACATCACGCAGCCGTGCACTCGGATCGGCGGCCACCGCTGTCAGCACCCGGACCAGCCGCCCGGCCAGCGCCCATACCGACTCGGCATCGAATAGGTCAGCCGCTGCCACCAGCTGACCGCGCAACCCGGCCGGCGCACCCCGCTCATCGCGAACCTGCGCCAGGACCAGATCCAGGTCGATCCGGGCAGGTGGCTGCCCGGACGGCATATCCGACACATGCACGCCCGGCAGATCCAGCGCCACCGGGGCGTAGTCCGGCATGGTCACCAGCACCTGGAATAGCGGGTTCCTGGCCATCAACCGATCTGGCGCGAGCACTTCGACCAGCCGCTCGAATGGCAAATCCTGATGCTCCAGCGCCTCTAGCCAGAATTCCCGCACCCGGTCCAGCAGTTCAGTGAACGCGGGATCTCCCGACACATCAGTGCGCAGCACCAGCGTGTTGATGAAGAACCCGACGAGCTCATCGAGAGCTTCATCGGTCCGGCCGGCGATCCCGGTCCCCAGCGGGATGTCCTCACCCGCGCCTAGCCGGGACAGCAGCACCGCCACGGCAGCCTGCACCACCATGAACAACGTCACGCCCTGCGAACGGGCCACCGCCATCAGGCCAGCATGCACCGGAGCCGGAAGCTCCAGCGGCACCGCGTGGGCCTGGTAGCTGGCCACCGCCGGGCGCGGCCGGTCGGTCGGCAGGTCCAGCTCGGCCGGCGCACCCGCCAGCACCTCCCGCCACCACGCCACCTGCCCAGATAGCAAACTCTCCGGATCCCGTGGGTCGCCGAGCAGCTCCCGCTGCCACAACACGTAGTCGGCGTACTGCGCCGGCAGCGGCGCCCAGCGAGGCTCCTCGCCGCGGTGCCTGGCGGCGTAAGCCGCCGAGATATCGCGCAGCAGTGGCGTCACTGACCAGCGATCGGCAGCGATGTGGTGGATCGTCAGTACCAGGACGTACGCCTGCTGGCCGGCAGTCAGCAGGCAAGCTCGTAGCGGGCCCTCGTCGGCCAAGTCGAACACGTACCCCGCTACCCGCTGCACCGCGTCGGCAAGGTCGGTCTCTGCCACCTCGGTTACCTGAAGTTCCCAGTCCAGTTGCTCAGGGTCCAGAATCCGCTGGAACGGTTCTCCGCCGGACGCCGGGAAGACAGTTCGCAGCGGCTCATGCCGTCCGATAACGTCTCGCAGCGCGTCGGTTAGCGCGGCAATATCCAGCTCGCCGTTCAACCGCATCGTTAGGGAGCTGTTGTAGGTCGCGGACGGTCCCTCGAGCTGCCATATGAACCACAGCCGCTGCTGCCCGGACGACAACGGCACCCGCTCTGGCCGCGGGCGCGACTCCAGCGGCGACCGTGCCGGTACGGCCGCTCGCAACCGCGCGGCCAGCTCAGCCGGCGTCGGTGCCTCGAATACCAGCCGGACGGGAGCTTCAGCGCCCAAGACTGAACGAATCCGGCTAATCAACCGGGTCGCGAGCAGGGAATGCCCGCCCAGCGCGAAGAAGTCATCCTCCGGCCCCACTAGATCCACGCCGAGCACGTCAGCGAAAAGCCCGCACAAGATCTCTTCGGGCAGGGTGGCCGGCACTGGGCCGCCGGCCTGGACCACGTAACTGGAAGCTGACAGAGCCCCGGGAGCCGGCAGAGCCTTGCGGTTCACCTTCCCGTTCGGGGTGAGCGGCAACGACTCCAGCGCCACCACCGCTGCGGGCACCATATAACCGGGCAGCCGCCGCGCGGTGAATTCCCGTACAGCGCTGGCCAGGCCGCCACCGCCAGCAGCCGGTACCACATAGCCGACCAGCCGCCTGGCTCCCGGGCTATCCTCTCGGACGGTCACTACGGCCGTCGCCACCTGCGGATGGGCCTCGAGAACGGCCTCAACCTCACCGATCTCGACCCGGTATCCGCGGATCTTCACCTGACCATCGGCACGACCAGAAAACACCAGTTTCCCGGTTGCCCGCCACCGTGCCAGGTCCCCAGTCCGGTACATCCGTTCCGCGGCCGATCCGAATGGGCACGCCACGAACCGCTCCGCGGTCATACCCGGACGCCCCAGATATCCGCGCGCCAGACCCACCCCGGCCACGTACAGCTCACCAATAACTTCCGGCGGTACCGGCTCCAGGAACCCGTCCAGTACATATAGCCGAACATTCGCCACCGGCGACCCGACTGGCACAGCTCCCCCATTCAGATCGTCGGGGGTCAGGTGGGACGTCGCGACGCCGATGGTGGTTTCGGTGGGGCCATAATGATTAACCAGGGCCTGTCCGTCGGCGGCGGCCAGCAGTTCGCCTGCCAGCCCTAGTGCCGCCGCCTCGCCGCCGACCACCAGCGTCTGAGCCGGGAGCAACCGGGCTAGCCCTCCGCCGCTAGCCAACGCGGCCAGGTGAGAGGGCACGATCTTCACGTAATCGATCCCGCGGGTGGCTAGGTACCCGGCGACCTCGTCTGGATCGGTGACCATCCCCGGATCGGGGATATGCACCACCCCACCGGTCACCAGGCTGCCGAATAGCACCGTGTTCCCGAAATCGGTGACCGGCGACTGCACCAGCGCGTACCGCCCGCCCGGCTCTCCGAACCCGATCCGGGCAGGGACCGACGTCAGGTAATTCACCAGCCCGCCCTGGGTGACCTGCACACCCTTCGGCACACCGGTCGACCCCGAGGTGTACATCACGTACGCCAGTTGGTCCGCATGCGCGGTGACGCTAGGCTGGCTGGCCCTCGTGATCGCGATGCCGGGCTCGTCGGAGAACGTATCGGCGGTGATAACTAGGGCCGCCCGGCTATCGGCCAGCATGAACGCCAGCCGCTCGGCCGGGCCTGTGGGGTCCAGCGGAAGGTAAGCTCCCCCAGCTTTCCATATCGCCAGTACCGCTACCACCATGTCAACCCCGGCGGGCAGGCACAGGCCCACCACCGACTCCGGGCCGACCCCAACATCGTGCAGGTAGCACGCCAGGCGGTTAGCCCGCTCCTCCAGTTCCCGGTAGCTCAGCCATAGGTCCCCGCACGCCACAGCCACCGCATCCGGGCTGGCGCCCGCTTGGGCGGCAATCAGCTGATGCACCCCGCCAGCAGCCGGGACGGGTGCCGCCGTATCGTTCCAGCTGCCAAGAATCTGGCGCCGCTCGGATTCATCTAGCAACCCCGCCCGGCCCACGTAGTCCTCGGGCGAGGCCGCCGCCAGCCAATTCAATAGTTTTACATAACGACGAATGACATCTCTCTCGAACGTGACTCTATAAAGCTCTTGGTTCACGTCGCAGGAAATCTCTATATTGCCATCCGCCGACCGGTCATATACCGCGATGGTCAGGTCATCAACCGGGCCGTTGGCGACATTATGCGCGTAAGCCATGCAATTGCCGAACGGAAGTTTATAGTCGAACGACATGACATTGACGACCATGCCGAAGAAGGCATCATTGACCAACCGCAGATCCTGCCGCATCTGCGTGTAGTGGTATTGTTGGTGGCGCAGCGCATCAAGGACCTTAGCCATTATCTGCTGCGTCAGGTCCACGACGGATGTCGTGCCGCGTACCGTTAGCCGGATCGGCAGGATATTAGCCGCCATTCCCGGGGCCTGGTGACACCGGGGGCCATGCCTCCAGTTAATAGGCAGGCCGATGACAATGTCATCTGCTCCGGTGGCCCGATGAAGATAGACCGCCCCCGCCGCGACCATCAGTGCGCCGAAACTCGCTCCCAGCCGCCGAACGGCCGCTCGCATATCAGCCGTGCCATAAGTACCGACAGACTCCACAGACCGCCACGACTCCTGTGATCCCGTACGGCCGTGCCGCCCGCTCACGCTGATAGGTCCTTCAAAGCCCGCCAGCACATCGAGCCAGAATTCCCGGTCCCGCTCGAACTCCGCCGACCTACGGTACGAGTAATCGGCTTGGAGCAGAGCCGACACCGGTTCCAAGGATCCGCCACTGACCAGCTCTCCCGCCAAGAGGGCCGCGTAAACACGGCAGATGCGGGAAGCGATGAGCCATTCACTGAACCCGTCGCAGGCTATGTGATGAACGATTTGATACCAGAAGAAAACGTCTGAGGAGAGCTTAAGAACGGCCTCGGTGAAAATAGGGCCGTTCCGGAGATCGAATGGACGGCGCCTATCCGCCCCCATCCATGCCTCCGCGGCGGCACGCGGATCCGGTTCCGCGGTGAAGTCAATAACATGCAACGGCCAGTCATCAGACTTCTCGATGCACTGCCGCACGACCTCACCGTCGGCGCGGAAGCGAAGGTGGAACGCATCGACTTCGTCTACGACATGCCGCAGAGCCGACTCGAATATCTCAAGATCCAGGTCACCATGGATCTCCAGGTATTCGCCTATGTTGTAGATCGGGCTTTCCGGGTTAAGACGCTGGTGATGCCAGACACCCAGTTGTCCCGCCGTCAGCTCCCACTGATAACTTGCAGACTCCGACATCCCGTAGTTACCGACCTCGGTTTCAGACACCTGGAAATCCACTCCGATTTAGTAGGCTCACCTGCGCAAAAACATAACACTCTGTCACATTTTTCGCAGACGGCACTCGGCCGAAAGCGCCACTTGAACATTCTTGCCCTCAGCTGTTCAACCGGTGGACGGCATCGCTTGAACGTGCCATAAGGCCGCCGCACAACACCGCTTCAACTGCGGTTGACCAGCCGAGCCGGAAAAGGAGCGGCCAGCAGTTCCTCGGCCGGTCGAGCACGCCATGCAAGAGGGCGCCGAGGAACAAGTCCGCGTGCTGCCCGGGCAGGACGTCGAGCCGGAAGTCCCGCTGTTCAAGGATGGCCTCATAGCATCACATGACGGCCTCGGCTGGTCACTGCCCAACTGATGCCCGGAAGCGGCTGACCTTTCCGATCACATCCTCGCTATGAAGCCGTAGCGCCTGGCTGACCGCGAATTCGGCCATATACCGGCGGAACTCCTCTGGCGACTCCTCGGCGAGGCCTATCATGCGGCGGTTGGCGGCCACAGCCGGACTCTGGAGGCGATCGAGGGATCCCTCGATCGCCTCCTCCATTTCGACCTGATCCACAACCTCGTCCGCTATCAGACTAGCCGCGGGTTCACTTGCCCAGATACGGCGTCCCTCCAGGATGATCTGTCTGGACAGCCGCGGACCTGCCCACCTGCTCAGCCTGAAGTTGGCGGCTCCGGGCACGATGCCCTCCTGAGCGGCCGGAAGGCTGAAATACGCGTCCGCCGCGGCGATCACGTGATCGAACGCGAGCAGCAACTGCATTCCGCCGCCGATGGCAAAGCCGTCCACGGCCGCCACCCATGGCTTCTGAAGCGCCTGTGAATGCCAGCTTGCCTCATCCCCGACGAGGACTCCCCGCATGAGCTTGCTGATGTAACCCAGTTCCCGGCGCAGCAGGAAGTCCACTAGCGAGATGCTGCCGGCATGCAGTGCCTTGAGGTTGATGCCCGCGCTGAACACTCGCTTGCCACGGTAGCGGGGATGGCTCATCTCCCCGCCCCGCAGCAGGCCGACTCGCACTTGCGGATCCAGCAATGCGAGGTCAACCGCGGTCTCCATGTCGTCGACCTGCTGGTTGTCCTCCGCGTTCAGGGAGTCATTCCGGCACATCGTCAGCCGGGCCGCGCCGTTGCGTCGCTCCACCTGCACCGAGCCGAAATCAGCCACTCCGGTTCGGCTGAATTCCGGTAGCAGCCTGAGCGCACGCGGCGTCGGCCGAAGCATGGCGTCGAGCAGATGCGGACCTGCCAGCGGTGAGCGCAGCACGCCACGCAGGAAGATGCCCTGGTCGATCTCGTGGCCTTCCTTGCTGGCCTGCGGGCGCGCTCGTTCGGATGCCATCTGATCCGCGGTGGGCACGAGCCCCGGAAACGCCGCAGATGCCGCGTCTACAAGCTCCGCCAGCCGCAAGTAACCGCTCCGGCGGCCGGTGAGCTCGTCGTAGACGGCGTCGGCATGAACGTCCATGAAGTGGACGCGAATCCCGCGTGCCGTATCGTGCGCCGCGGCGGCGACGGTACGCTGCTCAGCCGATCGCTTCCCCGGCTCGGGCAGTGACGCGATGAGGTCATCGGCGCGCGCCGCGGCCTCGGCCAGGACCCGCCGTGCGCGGGAGAACTCACCACGCACGGCCCGGATATCGCCGGTTGCTTGCTTCAAGAAGGCCGCCGCAGCGCACGATCGCAGGCGGCTAGGTGGACACCCAGAGCATCCTCGAAGGTAGAGGTCGGCGCCTCCATCATGAGCTGCCGCCGGATAGCCAGTTCAGTTCCTTCCGTCGCCGCGGCCATTTCCATCGCCTTCTCGATCGCCATCGCCGCGTTGTCGGCTACCTCGTCGATGACGCCTATCGCCTTTGCCAGGTCAGCCCCGATGGGCGTGCCGAACAGCACCGCTTTGCGGACGGGGGCCGCCCCCGAAGCCTGCCGGGCGAGCCGGTACAGCGCCATGCCGGGCCAGGCCGCCCCGCCCACGACGGGCACGACGAGCTTCGCCGATGCGAGCATGATGCGGTAGTCGGTAGCCAGCAACGCGTCCAGGGCGATCCCTCCGCAGTCACCGTCGGCGACCGCGATCGTGACGGCGGGCAGGCGCTCAAGCCGCCGCAGTCCGCGTTCCCACTTGCTCACCAACGCCACGGACAGATCGCTCGTCCACTGCGGCTCGGGCACACCCGATACCCGGACGATCACGAAACCGTCCGCGTCACCGTCCTCGGCCGCGTCGCACACTGCTCCGAGTTCGGCTACCGATTCCGCCGACAGGGCACGGCTACCGTCCACGCGGAGGGTCAGGTCGCTGCCGCCAACGACGTCGGTAACCATTGGACCAGCGCCGTCTCGATGGTCGAGCCAGGACCCATGGTCATCAAGACACCGTAGTCACCCGGTTTGGTCACGCCCTCGCGCAGCAGCCGCTCGTAGGAAAACAGGAACGATCCGCTCGACAGATTGCCGTAATCGCGAAGCACATCCGTGGTGTGGCGCACATCGTACCGGGTCAGGGCGAGGTTAACCCGGACCGCGTCGATCACCTTCTTGCCGCCGGAGTGGACGAGCCAGTGGCTGATATCGCCGCGGCGCAGCCCGGTTCCGGCCAGCAGGCGGTCAATGACCGACTCCGCGTGCGCACCTACCACATACGGGATGTCCGGGTCGAGGAAGAAGCTGAATTTGCCTTGCGCGGTATCCCAGTCGTAACGCATGGCACCGAACGCGTCGGTGATGATGTGGCTGGCGAACGAAAGCACCCGCGGACCCTCGGCGGTGGGAAGCAGGTCGCCGCCAGTCAGCGCGATGGCCGCCGCGCCATCGCCGAAGAGGCTGTTCACGACCGCGGTCCGCATGGTTGAGTCGAACACGTAGGCCGCCGAGCATGCCTCGGCGCACAGCAGGACCGCGAGTTGCCGTGGGTGTGCCGTCGACCAGGCAGCCGTCACTCCGAGCGCGTTCAGCCCGGCGTTGCAGCCCATGCCTACGACGTCGACCCTGCTGCACGATGGCGCGATTCCCATCTCGCGGATGAGCAGGGCGGTTAGACCGGGAGTGAGAAAACCGGTAGAGGTCACGCAGCACAGGTGGCCGATGTCGTCGATCGCGGCTCCGGCGTTCTTCAGGCACGCGTCTATGGCTCGTGCCCCCATGTCGACCGCGAGCGCCTTATGCTTGCCGAGCAGATCCCCCTGGGCCTCAACGGCCCGCGTGCCGTCGTCCAGCTGAGGGGGGAGCGAGAGGTAGCGCCGTTGGATGGCGCTGTTGAGAAAGACCGAACGAACCTTGGGATCCGTGATGCGGAAAGTGTCGAGCAGTTCCTGCTGCGAGTAAGACTCCCTGGATACGGCTGTCCCTACCCCGACGATTCGCGGAGTACTCAGGGCCGTGGCAACAGTCATCGGTACGTCCACCCCCACCTGCGGGGCTTGCTGCGGACAGACGGCGTCGCTGTAATCATTTCAGCCACCTTCTCTAGAGACGTCGGCCGGCTTCGGCTTCGATGAAGCGGCCCAGCCGGGTAATTCCCTCGGTAATTTCTTCTTCCGACAGGTAACTAACGGACAACCGGATGCTGTGCTCTCCGCCGCCATGAGGATAGAAGTACGACATGGGCGTCCAGATGACCCCGAAATCCTCCGCCGAACGCGCCAATGCCTCGTTCCCCGCCGCGAATGGCACGCGCATCGCGAGAAAGAATCCCCCGTCGGGCTCATTCCAGCGGACGCCCAAGGCGGCACGGCGCTGCGCAGGGAAGCGCGAATCGAGCTGGCGGAGGGTGGCTTGCATGGCGTTCGCGTAGTAGGCGGCCGCCTCCGTGTTGAGCTCCGAGAGCCGTCCCTGGCAGGCAAGCAGCATGCCCGCTATGACGGCCTGGCTCACCGCAGGGGTATTCACCGTCACCATGCTCTTGATCTTGGCCAGTTCGTCCGCTAGCAGGCCGGTGCGTCCAGCGGCGTCGGTAACGGGCTGGTCAGCAACCGCGAATCCCACTCGGGCACCTGGAAACGCGGTCTTGGCGAAGGAACCCAGGTGTATGACCCGGCGATGGCGGTCAAGCGACTTCAGTGTCGGCAGGTGCGGGGCTAGGCTGACCATCCGATAGGGGCTGTCTTCCACGATCAGGATGTCATGCCGTGAGGCCAGCTCAAGTAGCTGATGGCGGGTTTCCATCGGCATCGTGGTTCCCGCCGGGTTGGAATGGTCGGGCACCACGTAGAAGGCCCGGGGCCGACGGCCGCGGTCGAGCTCGGTCCGGATCGCCGCGTCCAGATCGGCGCAGCGGAACCCATCCTCCCGCTCTTCGACCTCGGTCACGTCGATGTCCAGCAGCGTCGCCGCACCGGTAATCCCGACATAACACGGGCTGGAGACCAGGAACACGTCCTCGGGTCCGGCGATCAGCGCACGCAACACCAGCAGCATGGCCTCCTGGCAGCCCACGGTGACCACGATTGATTCGGCTGGGACGTCGATGTCCTCGTCATCACGAAGCGAGCGTGCGATAAGTTCCCGTATCCGGCCGGCGGTCGGGCCATACTGGAACATCGCGCTGCGGATCTGAGCGGGCGAGTTCCCTTCCGCCGCCAGGTGATCGAGGTAGGTCCGAATGTGCGTGAAGATCTGCTCAACGTCGAAGAAACCGTCGTACGGGCGACCGGGAGCAAACGAGATCGCGTCTGGATAGCGGAAGGTGACCTCGTTGAGAAAGTTCATCGTCTCGAGAACGGGGTCGGACACGCTGGCGTGCAGATCTTCCTGCCGAAGGTTAGCCGCCAGGGCGGACTCGGCAAGAGTGTTCATCCCGCGGCCAACCCGTCACGCTCCACGGCCTCGTAGAGGGCCTTGATGTTCGCGCTGCCGAACCCGCGGGCGCCCCGCCGCTGTACGAGCTCATAGAACAAGGTGTTCCGCTGATACGGCGACCGCGTGAAAAGTTGCAGCAGATAACCCCACTCGTCGCGGTCGGCAAGCACATTCGTCGAGCGCAGATCGGCAATCTCCCCTCGGATGGCAGGTAGCCGCTCGGCGAGCATGTCGTAATAGCTGCCCGGCGTTGGCAGGAAATCTATCCGCCGGTCGCTGTACTCGTAAATAGCGGATACGATGTCGTCGACAAGAAATGCAAGATGCTGTACGCCGGGGCCGTCATTCCTGGATAGAAACCCTTGTATCTGTCCAGGCTTCTTCGCTGGATCCTGCTCGAGGATGGTAAAAGTAATACCACCGGATGGACTCCGGACGACAATTGAGTCTAGCCCCTGCTCGCCAACCTCGACGTACTCGCTGGAATACCGGGGAAGGCCGAATCCGCTCGTGTAGAAATCAGCGCAATTCGCCAGCGTCCCGCTCTCCACGCAGACCGCGACATGATCGACCAGCCGGATATGCCCTACGGACGGCCGCCTCGAGCTCTCCGGAACCGGCACCCAGGTACGGCCGCCCGGGACATGATTTCCTGCCGACCGAGGAACGAGCGTGTGGTGAGTACCGAAGGAACCCGATACCACGTGCTTGTCAGGCTCCGCCGTGATCGGTGACGCGCCGGCCGCCACGGCCATGTCAAACGTCTGTACGACGTCGTCACATCCGAACGCGATGTCGGCGACACCGTCACCGTGCGCATCGAGGAACTCTTCGGTACGCCTGCCTGCCGTGACGACTATCTGGGCGCTCCCCTGCCGCAGCAGCCATGAATGACCGTCGTCAGAAGATTCCGCTATCGCCGTGAAGCCGAAGGACGAAACGAAGTACCCCACAGCCGACGACTCGTCGCTTGTATACAACTCGACGTACTCGATATCCTGCGCAGCCACAGACGGCTCCTCCACTAACAAGCGTGGCAGCGGATTGGTCACTTCTTGCTGGCTGTCGCCCTCTTCTTCTTTGCCGCGGAACCGTTGCTGGAGTTGCCGTTCTCGTTCTGCCCGGCCGCAGCCGCGTCTGCCTCCATCTGCCTGATCAGACTGTTGGGCCGCATGTCGGTCCAGTTCTTCTCGATGAAATCAAGGCATGCCTGACGCTTGTCTTCCCCGAAGATTACCTTCCAGCCGTCGGGCACGTCGGCGAAAACAGGCCAGAGCGAGTGCTGGCCTTCGTCGTTTATCAGAACGAAGTAGTTGGCATCCTCGTCTTCGAATGGATTCGTCGTCACTGTGCATTCCTTCCGCAGTGTCTACCAATTACGGGCAGGACTGCTGCATGGATCATACCTGATCCCGGCGCGCCAGCCATAACATTGCCAGCATTACCGCTGCGGGGGCTCTCGTCAAATTTGATTGACACGGCAAGCCGTTCATGTTCAACTGCGGCGACACCGGCGGTTGAACATGCGCGGGGCACATCGGAGGGCTCCTCGCGTCGCCAGTTGAATGGAACCTTTCTGCCTATGTTCAACTTATCAGCATCGCTAGTTGGGAAACCCGAAAAGATCATCTGCGAAAGCCTTGTCTTTTTTCCGTACCAGCAGGCGAGCGGTGATGATGATCATTGTAATTCGGGGATACGCACGCGACCACATCGGGATGTTCAACTGCGGACACGATAGCAGTCAAACGGTCATTGCGGGCCATAGAAACCAGACCTACCCTTACTCGCAGCTCAGCAATAGGCCAGAAAAGAGGTCGGTTAGAGGTGGCTACGGGCAGGGTACTGCAATTCGATCAGGAACGCGGTTACGGTTTCCTCGCGGCGGACGACGGCGGCGAGGATATTTTTCTGCACTCATCGGCATTCGACGGCGACTCATACGAGCTGGCTCCGGGCATGCGGATGGAATTCCAGGTCATGGCGGGCGATCGGGGACGGAAGGCGTTCGCTGCGCGCCTCATCCCAGACGAGCCCCGTCCAGAGGGCAAGCCGGTGCCCGCTGTGGCGCAACAGCCGACGGCGGCGCCTCTGCCCGCGCCGACACCCGCTGCACGCGCATCCGCACCCACGCCGGCAATGAGCGCGCTGTCCCACCAGGGAAACTCCGCGTCGGAACCCGAAGAGGATCAAATGTGCGACGTGCTCTCGGGGGCAGAATTCGGGCGGGAAATAACTGAGCTGCTACTGAGTGATGCCCCGACACTAACCGGCAATCAGATCATCGAGATACGGCAGGGTGTTCTCGAAGTCGCCAAAAAGCACGGGTGGGTCGACATCTGAGCTGGAAGCGCGCGGAATAGAATAGTGACACCACATAACGTTCCTGGAATCGTAGAAGGCTCGGTCGTGATAGCCTTCGAACCAGACGGCAGAATTTCGTTCCGAGTGCTCGTGGGGCAAACCACCGGCGACCGTGGTCTTATCGAGCTCATTATCAGTCATGAGCACGTCAGGCATGCCTTGGCCAGCACGAAGATCAGGGCGCTCGCCGGGCCGAAGCCCGTCGCCGAGCCGCTGTCATTCCCCTGTCATGTGGGGTTCAGCCCTATGCCGTGCTCGCCGCGCGATAATGCGCGGCCAGCACGGTCGGAATCGTCTTAGCCGCGGCGCCTGCGTGCCGCACCCGCGAGCGTGGCGAGCACCTCCGCCGTGCTGTCGATATCCATGCAGGCGTCGGTCACGCTGCGCCCGTACACCAGTCCTGCCGGGTCGCCTGGTTCCTGCCGTCCCGCACGCAGGAAGCTTTCCAGCACTACCCCGGTCAGGCCGCATTCCCCGTCGGCCACCTGCCCCGCGATAGCGTCAGCCACCACGACCTGGCGCCGGTGATCCTTGCCGCTGTTGCCGTGGCTGGCGTCCACCATCACCCGCCTCGGCAGTCCCGCCCCGCTGATGAGGTCCAGGGCCTTGGACACGTACTCGGCCCGGTAATTGGGACCAGACCGTCCGCCGCGCAAGATCACGTGAGTATCCGGATTGCCCGCCGTCGTCACCACGGCGGCGGCGCCGACGTGGGTGACCCCGAAGAACGTGTGGCCGGCGGCGGAGGCCCGGCACGCGTCCACCGCCACCTGCACATCTCCGTCGGTGCCGTTCTTGAACCCGACCGGCATCGACATGCCGGACGCCATCTGCCGGTGCACCTGGCTCTCCGTGGTGCGCGCGCCGATCGCTCCCCAGGTCACCGCGTCGGCGAGGTACTGCGGGGTGACCGGATCCAGCCATTCGCAGCCCACCGGCAGGCCAAGACGCACCACGTCGAGCAACAGGCGGCGCGCCAGCCGAAGACCTCGGTGCACATCATGGCTGCCGTCCATGCCTGGATCGTTGATCAGGCCTTTCCAGCCGGTCACCGTGCGCGGTTTCTCGAAGTACACCCGCATGACGACAAGCAGTTCGCTGCCGAACTCCTCCCGCAGCCTGGCCAGCCGTCCCGCGTAGTCCAGGGCCGCCACGGGGTCATGCACCGAGCACGGCCCGGCCACCACGAGCAGCCGGTCGTCGGCTCCGTCGAGCACCGCACGCACCTCGGCCCTTGACCGTTCCACCGTCGCCGCCGTGCCATCGCCGAGCGGCAGTTCGTCGAGCAGCGCCGCGGGTGAAAGCAACGGCTCATAAGCCACGACCCGGGTATCGCTGACCCGTGGCATCGGCAGTCTCCATTCTGGGCTGATCGGCACCTGGCTAACCGGGTTTATGTGTCGCCAGCCGCACGGTCTCCGCAGGCGTCGACTCGCGAACCGGCCGGATCGCCGACAGCAGCGGACCGGTCATCAGCGTGGTCACGATCGCCATCAGCACGAGGACGGTAAACAGCCGCTGGTTGATGAGACCGGCCTGAAGCCCGACGTTGAGCGCGATCAACTCGGTCAGCCCTCGCGTGTTCACCAGCGCGGCCACGGTGGCGGAGTCGCGCTGCTGGAGCCCGGCCAGCCGGGACGCCGCGTACGCCGGCCCCAGCTTGCCCACGCTAGCGATGAGGAAGATCACGACTAGCAGGATCAGCGCGTCGCCGTGCACGCTTCCGATGTTCAGCGACAGGCCGGTGACGATGAAGAACAGCGGCAGCAAAAGACTCCCCGCCTGGTCCATGGACCGAACCACGTCCGCGTCGGGTACGGCGTTCTTGGGGCGCATGGTCAGCCCGGCAAGGAACCCGCCGAAAACCGGCTGCAGGCCGAGTGACGCGGTCACCCATGCGCTGCCCATGGCGAGCACGAACGCGAGCAGCACCGGGTTCGTAAGCAGCGACTGGCTGCAGCCGGTCCACCAGGTCACCGCCGGGCGTACCACGATCAGCATGGCGGCCACGAAGCAGACGATCAGCAGCAGCGTTACCGGCCAGGAAAAATGCCCGGCCTGGTGGGTGCCGATGAGTGCCGCCGCCAGCACCAGCCAGGCCAGCACGTCCATAATTCCCGCCACGGCAGTCGCGATCGCGCCTGCGGTGGTTCCGGCCAGCCCGCGCTCACGGACGATCGACGCGAGCACCGGCAGCGCCGTGATCGACACGGCCACGGCCATGAACAGCACGAAGGAGTGCCCGTCATGCGGCTCCCCGACGTCGGCGAAGCCCGAGCGGTAAAGCAGCACGCACGCGATTCCGAGCCCCATCGGCACAGCGAGCGAGACTGCCGCCACCACAGGCACCACCCGCCCGCGCCCGCGTATCGAGCCGAAATCGAGCTCATACCCCACGGCAAACATGAAGATGACGACGGCCACCTGCGCCAAAGACGTCAGCGAGGGCAGCACGGAGTGCGGGAACAGATGAGCGGTCAGGTGGCCGGGCAGCCGTCCGAGCAGGCTCGGCCCGAGCAGCACCCCAGTGATTATCTGCCCTATCACGATCGGCTGACCGCAGCGGCGAGCCAGCGCGCTGAGCAGCGAGGAGACTAGGATAACAAGCGCGATGTCGCCGATAACGGTGGTAGCCATTATCCACCTGCCGATTCCAGGAATGAAATCCTTAACCGGGCACGCTTGAATCCGCGCCGGATGCGCTCAGGCAACAGCATCAATATGCGCGCAGGCAAGCGTGTTCAAGCACGGTGATAGTGGCGGTTAAACGTGAAGCTGGCGTCTTATCAGGCCCTGGGAAGCCGCACGCTGACCACGGCGGAACGCCCGGCGTGCACGACTTCGAGCGCTTCCTTCAGCACCCGCGGCAGCTCCTCAGGATCCGACACCGCCGCCCCGAACCCGGCTCCCGCCGCCAGCGCCACAGCTGGCAGGTCCACCTCGGGTTCGAGCGACACGTGGAAGTCATCCGCCGCCGCGGCCGCGCCGGACGGGTGCACGTGGAGCGTGGAGAACTTGGGGCCTGCCCAGCCGCGGTTGTCGTAGACGACCGTCAGCGCCGGCGTGCCGTACCGGCGCTGGACCCAGAACGCCGACGCCGGCACGCTGAGCAGGAAAGATCCGTCACCGACCAGAGATACGACTGTTCGTTCGGGACAAGCGAGTTTGGCCCCGACGGCGGCGCCTCCGGCCCAGCCCAGGTAGCCGCCGCCGTGGTGCAGGACCGAACCGGGCCGGGACGGCCGCAGGTGCTCGGCGACAGCCCTGCTGCTTGTCACCACCTCGTGCAGCACGAGCGCGTCCTCGCCGTCAAGCAGCCGCCGCAGGCACGCCGTCAGGTACTCGGCGGTGATCACGCCGTCCGCCGGCTGTTCGGCCGCCTCCTGCGCGGCGAGTGCCCGCTGGTGCCGGGCCGCGGCCGCCGCGCGCCGCGAGGCCAGCGCCGCCTCATCAGCAAGCCCATTCACCCGAACGAACTGTGCGATCTGTTCGGTGGCCAGCTTCGAGTTGGCGGCGGCGAACCGGCGCGCGGGGACATCCCACAGCTGAATCTGCGACTTCAGCGGGTCGATGTCGACGTAGTAAATGGCGGCATCGGGCGCGGGCTTGTTCACCGCGGGGATCCACGGCACGTCGCTGTCGATGACCAGGATCACGTCAGCCTCGGCGAGCACTGGATTCTGCCCGACGCTGTGGTACTGGAAACCCGCGTGCAGCGGATGGCCGGCCGGGAAATTGACGTGATAGGCCATTGCCTCGACCACCGGGATCGCCAGCAATTCGGCCAGCTCGACGAGTTTCTGCACGGCCGATGGGTCCCGTCCCAGATAGGACGTCACGATCAGCGGATGCCGCGCGCCCGCCAGCGCGGTCGCGATTTCCGCGACCGCCTCCGGAGCGAGCGCGGCCGGGACGACTGTCCCGTAGCCCGCCGGGTCGCCCGGGTACGGCTCAACCGGTTCCTCCATCACCTCGCGCGTGCCGACGAGGTACACCGGGCCTGACGGCTCGCTGCGCGCTATCTGCAGCGCCCGGTGCACGAGCTGCTTGACGTTCTTCCCGGTGCGGATCTCGGTGTCGTACTTGACGTAGTTCCGCAGGATGCCTCGCTGGTCGCGTACATCCTGAATCCACTGGATGAACTCGGTGCGCCCGCCCGGCAGTTCCCCGTGTTGCGTGAACGGGACCAGGCCCGCGAAAATGAGGACAGGGACGCGTCCGCGCATCGCGTTGTTGACCGCGCCCCCGATGTTCTGCGTGCCGGAATCCACGTGGACGACGACGGCCTGCGGTTCGCCGGTGACCATGGCGTACGCGTGTGCCGCGCTGAGCGCCACCGTCTCGTGCGGGCACACGATGATCCGCGGGAGCTCGCCGGAGCGGCCTTCGGCCTTCGCCTGGGCGAGGGCCTCGATCAAGCCGGGGTGGTCGCTGCCGAGGTTGGCGAAGACGTACTTCACGCCCGCCTCGGCCAGAGCCTCAAGGAACGCGGTGCTCGTCGTGTAGTAGCGCTCAGTCACGTGCGGGGCCTCCGAGTCTGTCCGTCTTCCGGAACGTCACCGTTACCTATGCACGAGGCAGCCGCGCGCTCACCACCGCGCTGCGCCCGTCGCGGGTGACATCGAGCGCCTCTTTCAGCACCTGCGGCAGCTCGCCCGGATTCGACACGGTCGCCCCGAACCCCGCCCCCGCGGCCAGCGCCACCGTCGGCAGGTCCACCTCCGGCTCGAACGACACGTGGAAGTCATCCGCCGCCGCGGCGGCCCCTTCCGGATGCACCCGCAGCGTGGAGAACTTGGGCGCCGCCCAGCCGCGGTTGTCGTAGATGATCGTCAGCGCGGGAGTGTCGTAACGCCGCTGCGTCCACAGCGCGGACGACGGCACGCTGAACAGGAAAGCGCCGTCGCCGACCAGAGAAACCACCGTCCGTTCGGGAGAAGCTAGCTTGGCGCCCACCACGGCGCCGCCGGCCCACCCCAGCGAACCGCCGCCGTGGTGCAGCACCGATCCGGGCCGGGTCGGCCGCAGGTGCTCGGCCACGATCTTGCTGTTCGTGACCACCTCGGTCAGCACCAGCGCGTCCTCGCCCTCAAGCAGCCGCCGCACGCACGCGGTCAGGTATTCGGCGGTGATCACGCCGTCCTCCGGCTGCTCCGCCGCTTCCCGCTCGGCAAGGGCACGCTGGTGCCGCAGGCTGGCCGCCGCACGCCTGGCCGCGACCACCGTCTGATCGGCGAGGTCATTGCCGGGGGTTCCGGGGGTCGTCCCCCGGGCTAGCAGAGTCCGAACGAAGGCGGCGATCTGCCCGACGGCCACCTTCGAGTTCGCGGCGGCGAACCGGCGCGCGGGCACATGCCACAGCTGCATCTGCGATTTCAGCGGGTCGATGTCGACGTAGTAAATGGCGGCATCGGGCGCTGGCTTGTTCACCGCGGGGATCCACGGCACGTCGGAGTCGATCACCAGGATCACGTCGGCCTCGGCGAGCAACTCGTTCCGCGACCCCCTGTGATACAGGAAGCCGCCGTGCAGCGGGTTGTCGTGCGGGAAGTTGACGTGGTAGGCCATCGCCTCGAGGACGGGGATGCCGAGCAGCTCCGCCAGGTCCACGAGTGACGGCACCGCCGACGGGTCCCGTCCCAGGTAGGAGGTCACGATCAGCGGGTGCCGCGCGCCTGCAAGCGCGGTCGCGATCTCCGCCGCGACCTCCGCGGTGAGCGCGGCGGGCTCGATCGGACGGTAGCCGGGCGCGCCGCGCTTGTTGCTGTTATCAGCCGGGGCGGGCGTCAGGCGCTCCTCCATCACCTCACGCGGGCCGACCAGGTACACCGGGCCGGCCGGTTCGCTGCGGGCGAGCTGCAGCGCCCGCAGCACGAGCTGCTTGACATTCCTGCCGGTGCGGATCTCGTTGTCGTACTTCACGTAGTTGCGCAGGATGCCGCGCTGGTCACGCACGTCCTGGACCCAGTGGATGAACTCGTTGCGCCCTCCGGGCAGCTCGCCGTCTTGGGTGAACGGGGCGCTACCCGCGAAGATGAGTACAGGGACGCGTCCGCGCATGGCGTTGTTGACGGCGCCGCCGAGGTTCTGCGTGCCCGCGTCGACGTGCACGACCACCGCTTGCGGCTCGCCGGTCACCATGGCGTACGCGTGCGCGGCGCTCATCGCCACCGTCTCGTGCGGGCACACGATGAACCGCGGGAGCTCGTCGGAGCGCCCTTCGGCCTTCGCCCGGGCGAGCGCCTCGATCAGGCCGGGATGGTCACTGCCGAGGTTGGCGAAGACGTACTCGACGCCAGCCTCGGACAACGCTTCGAGGAACGCGGTACTCGTCGTGTAGTAGCGCTCGGTCACGTGCGGGGCCTCCGTGTCGGTGCGGTTACCCCCACATTGTTGACGATCCTGTCCGCAGTGGCTAGGCCCTCCGGGGGCAGGCTCTAATACCGGCCTGCCGCCTGCATCGACATCGCGTGCTCGACCAGCGTGACCAGGGTCGCCTTGGTGGACTCCCGGTTCCGGGCGTCGCAGGGGATCACCGGCACCGAGGACGGGATCGCCAGCGCCTCACGCACGTCGCTCGAGCGGTGCGGGAACTGACCGTGGAACCCGTTGATGCCGATGACGAACGGCAGCCCGCTCGCCTCGAAGTAGTCGACCGCGGGGAAGGAGTCGGCGAGCCGCCTGGTGTCGACGAGCACGACCGCGCCGATCGCGCCCTGGATGAGGTCGTCCCACATGAACCAGAACCGGTGCTGCCCTGGCGTGCCGAACATGTACAGCACCAGGTCCTTCTCCAGCGTGATCCGCCCGAAGTCCATGGCGACCGTGGTCGTGTTCTTGTCGGGGACATGCGAGAGATCGTCGACGTCGGTGCTGGCCACGGTCATGACCGCCTCGGTGGTCAGCGGCGTGATCTCCGACACCGAACCCACGAAGGTGGTCTTCCCGACGCCAAACCCCCCCGCGACGACTATTTTCACCGAAGTCATCGTCGGAGCGTCCCCGCCGCCTTGCGGGCGGGCAACGCTAGATCTTACGGAGTCCACTAAGCACCCTTTCGAGCAGATGAAGGTCGGGGCGGCCTTCCGAGTCATCGCGCTGGTGAATACGCACGAGCCCGTCCGCGCTCATGTCTGCGACCAGGATCCGTGCCACGCCGAGCGGGATCCGGAGGACCGCAGAGATCTCGGCTACCGACCGCCAGTCCAAGCAGAACTGGAGGATCGCCTGGCACTCCGGGGCGAGCACGGAAAGGTCGCGCGGCTCGTACACCGTCGCGGTGACGAGAGCTTCGACAGCGAGCTTATACCGTGGCTGGGTCCGGCCGCCGGTAACGGTATAAGGCCGCACCAGCCGAGTGGAATTTTGCTCCTCCTCGGCGGGAAACTGCTGAGGATACGGCTGACGCTGGGCTGGCGCCTCGTCCCACGGTCCAGCCCGGCCGGATCCCTGCCACGCAACGCCGGGCGCGCCGCGGTCGTCACCGCGACCGGGGCCCGCCACCATGTCCTCCAGGTACTCGGGCGCTCATCATCTTCTTCCATCTCCCGGCATAGCACCTTGCATGACACCGCCTCGCGCGGCCGGAGTCAGCACCCGGCCCGCGCGCTCGACAAGCAGGGTCATCTCGTAGGCAACAAGCCCGAGATCGCAAGTGGAAGCGGCGAGCACGGCCAGGCTTGCGCCATTGCTTATCGCCATGATGACGAGAACCCCGCGCTGCATCTCCACCACGGTCTGCACGACCGCGCCGCCCTCGAACACCCGGGACGCGCCCTGGGTAAGGCTGGTCAGTCCCGACGTGACCGCGGCGAGCTGGTCCGCGCGCTCCTGCGGGAAACCCGCTGAGAACGCGAGCGGCAGGCCGTCCGACGATACGACGACGGCGTGCGCCACGTCCGGTACCCGCTCCACGAAGTTCGTGATCAGCCAGCTGAGGTCCTGACCCGGGCGTCCTGGCGTGCTCACGCGCGCTCCTCTACTCGCCCGCTCATACAGGTTCCTCCTCGTGTCCTGAAAGCACGTGCGTGCTGTCCATCAGTGGGTCTCATCCGTCCTATGGCTCCTCGATCTGGGGTGCGGCCGCGCGCGCATCGCGCACGCCGCGTTGGAAGCTCGCCATCCGGTCGCGGACCGTATCCGCCGAACGGGCTGGCGGCGCGGCTTCGGCGTCGCCCTCACCTCCGCCGACCGATCCAGGCACGAGGTTAGCCCGCGGCACCCGCTTAGGCAGCCCTGCCGTCGTGGTCTCCCCCGCCGCGGGCGACGCGACTACCTTCGCCGCGCGCCATCCCTCATCTGCCGGCGAGTTCCAACCTTGTCCGCCCCCTGACGCGGTGGAACCGTTTCCGCTTGTGGAACTCAGTGGCTTGCCGCTTCGGCGGAACCAGTCCGACTCCAGCGAGTCGAAGATCGGCAGCCGCTGGTCTCGCGCCGGGCTGGCGGCGGGCGGGATCGTCACCTGGCTCTCGTCGGATCCGCCTATGCCGGGCGTGCCATTGGTTCCGCTCGCGCCGCTGGCTCCGGTACCGCCGACTCCGGGACCGCTAGCGCCGTCCGGCCTGCGCGCGGCGAAGTCGGTGCTGCCCCATTCTGTGCTGCCGAATTCGGTGCTGCCGAATTCGGTGCTTGGGAAGTCCGGCGGGGTGCTGCCCGGCCGGAACACCGAGCCCTTGCCGCCGCCCGGGCTGGACTGCAGGTTGCCGCCCGGCTGGCGTGTGGGCAGCGAGCTGTCCCGGCCCGTGCCGACCCCGCCTGGGCTCACGACCCCGCTCGGGCCAGGGCCGGAGAGCCTGGGGATCCGCGACGTGGCCGCCCCCTGCGCGGCGGCCGAACCGGGCGCGGCGGACAGGCCGAACCCAGCCCCGGCCGCACTGGGCTGGGGCGGCGCCGACAGCGACGGGGCCGGCCCGAAGTCGTCGGCCTCGAACTTGCGTAGACGGCCGAGCGGCTGCGCGCTCTCCGGTGCCGCCACCGACTCGGGCAGCCAGATCAGCGCGGTCAGGCCGCCGGACTGCGCGTGCCGCAGCCGGACCCGGATTCCGTGCCGGGCGGCGAGGCGGCCGACCACGAACAGGCCCATGCGCCGGGACACCGCGACGTCGACCACCGGCGGGTTGTCCAGCCGCCAGTTCGCGTGCGCCATCTCCTGCTCGGAGATGCCCACGCCGTTGTCGGTGATGTCAAGCAGCACGCCGCCGCTGGTGAGCAGCTGGCCGGTCACGTACACCTGGGTGTCCTCGGGCGAGAACGTCGTCGCGTTCTCGACGATCTCCGCGACGAGGTGCACGACGTCGTTCACCGCCTGGCCGACGACCTGGATGCCGGGCTGGACGTTCAGCACGACGCGCTCGTACTGCTCGATCTCGGAGATCGCCGCGCGGAGCACGTCGACAAGCGGGACCGGCTGGCTCCATCGCCGTGACGCCTCGTGGCCGGCGAGGACCAGCAGGTTCTCCGAGTTGCGGCGCATACGAGTGGCCATGTGGTCCAGCCGGAACAGGCTGCTCAGCCGGTCCGGGTCCTGCTCCGACTGCTCCAGGTTGTCGATCAGCGACAGCTGGCGCTCGATCAGCGACTGGCTGCGGCGGGACAGGTTGACGAACATGGCGTTCAGGTTGCCGCGCAGCATGGCTTCGTCGGCCGCTAGTCGCACCGCCTCGCGGTGAACCTGGTCGAAGGCCCGCGCGACTTCACCGATCTCGTCGGTCGACGTGACGCCGATCGGCTCGATCTCGATGGTCTCGTCGCCGCCTTCGCTCTCGCTGAGCCTGCGCACCATCTCCGGCAGCTTGCTGCCCGCGACCTCGAGGGCGTCGGCGCGCAGCTTGCGCAGCGGCCGGATCATGGAGCGCGCCACCAGCGTAGTGATCAGCAGGACGATGATCAGCAGCACCAGCGTCGCCACGGAGACGAGGATCGCGAAGCGCAGCGCGGACGACGTCAGCGAGTTCGCCTGCGCGGTGATCTGCCCGACCAGCCCGTTACTGACCTGGCGCATCTGAGTGATCTGGTAGCCCTGGGTGCTAAACCAGCAAGCGGACGGGGCACTATCCGCGCCGGTGCAGGTCTGCTGGGTGCCGATGCTGAGCGGCTGGCCCCTGTTGGTCAGCGCGATCGCGAGCGATTCCTCGCTTTCCGCCTCGTCAACTTTCTGCCCGGTGACCGTGTTGTTGAAGGTCTGCGACTCGGCGACCGAGGCGACCGCGTTGAACTGGCTCAGGTCCGCATTCTGCTGCGCCTGCGCCTGAGTGAGGTCGGTGAGCGCGACCGGCGTCAGGCCCTGATTGCCGAGCAGCGCCTGGTACAGGTCGGCGCGCTGCAGGGAGGCGTCGTCCTCCATCCGGAGGACGGCGTTGAGCACCTCGACGTCGCTCTGCAGCGTGTCGTTGGCGGTGCCCGCCGAGACGTCGTCGCTGAACGTGTCGAACGCGACGATCCGGCTGTCATAGCTCTCGATGATGTTCAGCGGCTGGTCGCGGGTGGTGAGCGCCGCGTCGCGAATCTCGGGCAGGTCGGCGATCGCGGATAGCACGCCGTTCTGCAGGTCGAGCACCGTCTGCGCCCGGTAACCACCGCCAGTGCTCACCGCGGCGGCCTGCGTCGTGATCTGCTGGAGCGTGCTGTTCGTCGCGTCCTCGTCCTGAGTCACGAGGCTCTGCATCGCCGCGGGCTTCCCGGCGGCGACGTATCCGGCGACCTGGTCCCGTTCGTCCGCCAGTTCCCCGGCCGCGGTGACCACGAGCGCGTTGAGGTTGGCCAGCGTCTGCACGCGCTTGAACGAGGTGTAGTTGTCGACCGAGTTGGCGATCTGGATCGCGCCGAGAATGAGGGCGGTCACGGTTGGCACCACGATGATCGCGAGGAGCCGCCACCGGACTCGCCAGTTCCGCAGCGCCATCCGGGACCCCCGGTCCGCGGCCGGCCGGGGGGCGGCCTCATCGGCGGGCGCGCCGACCCTGCCGCCGCGGTTGCCCGGCGTCACGGGAACCGGCAATCCGGGCTGTCCCGGACCGCCAGGACCTAGTGGCCCTCCTGGTGCGCCCGGGCCGCCGGGTCCGCCGGGTCCGCCGGGACCTTGGCCACCGGGACCTTGGCCGACGTATCCGCCGGGACCTTGGCCGCCGGGACCTTGGCCGACAGCCAGCGGTCCGCCGTTCGGCGCACTTCCGCCCCCGTTTAGCGGAAGGCCGGAAGCCGGCGTCTGCGGGGCGCCGTTTCCGTTGGTCATCGATCGTCTACGCACTGCGCTTACACCTCGCAGCCTCAAGGGCTACCTGGACCAGCACCGGGCGCCGAACGGGCATCCCGCTCCTCATCGGCGTCCCTCCTCCTTCACCAGCAACGATCGCCGCCGCGTGGGAACGACAGGGCGGCCGAGGCCATTCTTCCGGCTAGCTTCACAAAACGGGTAAGGACATATAATCACCAATCGGCGGTACCCCACTGGGCATTCGGCGGTAATCACCGTGAACTTTGGCAAAGATCCACACATCCTCCACAACTTCGCCATCAGCAGCAGCAGCCGGTAACAGGCCACTCTGACTCGCCAGGCCGAGAAGTTCACGGGGGAACCGCGCTGTCCATGGCCTCCGTCTGCCAGTCTCCGTATCGGTCGGGTCGCTTCTCAGTGCCTGCCAAGTGCTGGTTCCAGCACCCGGCGCAGCGGCCCTGCACCCGCGAAGCATGCTCCGCCGCAGACGTCGACTATTCTCGGGCAACAGCGAGACTAGCCGGCGGGAACCAGTGCAGCCCGCCCGGTCGGCCTTTCAGGCCCCGGCTACCGAGGGGCGCGACGGGCCTACTGATCGCCAGCAACTGTTGACTTTGACCCGTTCCGAGGTTGTTTAGCCAACATTGCCATCGGCAGTGTTGCGGCAACCAGATTGGCGTAGAGACGTAGTAGAGATGTAAGAGACGTAGAGACGAGTATGACTAGCTGACATCGCGTATTGACGGTATGTCAATAAAGTGTCATTTATCATGCCGGGAACCCCGTGCTCGAGATAACCAAGCGGATCCGCGCTTGCGGGCAAGATGGGGACGGAAGT
>Ga0335075_10002979_pt1 | contig 27054 bp, 23 predicted proteins | sample Lox_Sample_24_FD_206723 | JGI IMG/M metagenome (GOLD analysis project Ga0335075, IMG submission 206723) | Soil microbial communities from Loxahatchee National Wildlife Refuge, Florida, United States - Lox_Sample_2.4 | ecosystem: Environmental > Terrestrial > Soil > Wetlands | place: USA...
CGCCGCGCACGTGCATGTCCCGCACCAGCGAGGCCAGGTTGCCTGACGACAACCGTTCCCTGCTGATGTCATCGAGCCATATGGATACGCCCATCTCGGTGAGCTGGGCCAGCGTGTCTTGCTGTGCTGTCATGTCAATCGCACTCCTCGCCTCGCGCGCTCTGCGTACTCCCGCGGCGCCGCCTACCTACTCCTACCGCGGCGCTTAACTGTTTATTTCGCCCTTAGGCCGGCCAGAGTTTCTCTCGCCGCCTCGGCCACGCGGTCGGCCGTGATGCCGAACTCGGCGTACAGCCGCTGGTAGTCAGCCGAGGCGCCGAAGTGCTCCAGGCTGATACTGCGGCCGGCATCCCCGACGAACTGCCGCCAGCCCTGGGCTATCCCGGCCTCCACGCTGACCCTCGCCCGGATCCGCGGCGGCAGCACCTGGTCACGGTAGGAAGCGTCCTGCTCTTCGAACCACTCGACGCACGGCATGGACACCACTCGGGTCCTGATGCCGTCCGCGGCAAGCAGGTCCCGCGCTGCCAGCGCCAGCTGGATCTCGCTGCCGGTGGCGATCACGATCACCTCAGGCTCGCCCTCGCCCGGATCGGCAAGTATGTAGCCGCCCCTGGCGGTGCCCTCGGCGCTGGCCAGGCCGGTGGCGGAGGAGCGATCAAGCACCGGCAGGTTCTGCCTGCTCAGGCACAGGCCGGCCGGATGATCGGTCCGCTCCAGGATGGTTCGCCAGGCCACCACGGTCTCGTTGGCGTCGCCGGGCCTGACGACATCCAGGCCGGGGATAGCGCGGAGCGCCCAGAGATGCTCGACCGGCTGATGCGTCGGGCCGTCCTCGCCCAGCCCGATGGAGTCGTGCGTCCATACGTAGGTAACGGGCAGCCCCATCAGCGCCGCGAGCCTGACGGACGGCCGCATGTAATCGCTGAAAACCAGGAACGTGCCGCCGTACGGCCTGGTCATCCCGTGCAGCGCGATGCCGTTCAGTACGGCGCCCATCGCGTGCTCCCGGATACCGAAGTGCAGCGTCCGGCCGTAGGCGTTGCCGGGGAACATCTTGGTCTGATGGACCGGCGGGATGAACGACGGCTCGCCCTTCATGGTGGTGTCGTTGCTGCCCGCCAGGTCTGCCGAGCCGCCCCACAGCTCGGGCAGGACCGGCGCCAGCGCGTTCAACACGGCGCCGGAGGCCTTCCTGGTCGCCACGCCCTTCTGATCCGCCGGGAACTCCGGCAGCGCACTGGTCCAGCCGTCTGCCAGCTGCCGGGCTGTCAGCCGGTCGAGCAGAGCGCGCTGGTCAGGATTCGCGATCGACCACTCGGCGAATCGCGCGTCCCACTCGGCGTGCGCCTTCTTACCGCGGTCCGCGACCTTGCGCGCGTGCTCGACTAGCTCGTCCGCGGGCGGGAACGACACGGCCGGGTCGAAGCCGAGAACCTTCTTGGTCGCTGCCACCTCATCAGCGCCAAGTGCCGCGCCGTGCGCCGCGCCGGTGTTCTGCGCATCCGGCGCCGGCCAGGCGATGATCGTCCGAAGCGAGATGAACGACGGCGCTGTCGTGGTCTGCCTGGCGGTCTGGAGCGCATCGTAGAGAGCTTGGACGTCCTCGTGGTAGCCGTCGGCCTGACGCCAGCTCAGCCGCTGCACGTGCCAGCCGTATGCCTCGTACCGCGCGGCGATGTCCTCGGACTTGGCGATGTTTGTGTCGTCCTCGATCGAGATGTTGTTGTCGTCGTAGAGCACGATCAGGTTGCCGAGCTGCTGGTGGCCGGCGATTGCTGCCGCTTCGTGGCTGATGCCTTCCTCCATGTCACCGTCAGAGACGAAGGCATAGATGAAGTGGTCGAAGGGGCTGGCACCGGGGTCGGCACCGGGATCGAGGAGGCCGCGCTCACGGCGGGCGGCCATGGCCATGCCGACGGCGTTCCCGATTCCTTGCCCGAGCGGACCGGTCGTTGTCTCGACGCCGGGGGTCAGGCGATGCTCGGGGTGGCCAGGGGTTCTGCTGCCCCAGGTCCGGTAGTGCTCAAGGTCGGCGAGGGTGAGCCCGTAACCGGACAGATACAGCTGGATATACAAGGTCAGGCTGGAATGACCGCAGGACAGCACGAACCGGTCCCGGCCCAGCCACAGCGGATCGGCTGGATCATGCCTGAGAATCCTCTGATAGAGCAGGTACGCGGCAGGAGCCAGGCTCATCGCCGTACCGGGATGGCCGGAGCCAGCGCGCTCCACCGCATCCATCGCCAGGACGCGGATCAGGTCCACCGTCCGCGCGTCATTCTCCGACCAGTCAAGCGCCGCTTGTGCCTCGCTGCTCACGCTGCCTCAGGGCCCCTTTCACCTTGGACGCCGCCTCGAGTCCACGGACGCCGCCTCGGATTCGACCCTATCGCTGGCGGCACCAGCAACCCTGCCCGACGCGGGTTAACAATCGGCGTCAGACAGGGTCACCCGGTGAGCTAGCCGTCCTGGTGAGCGGGGGCAGGCTAGGTCAGGGAGCGAAGGAACTTCAGCATGGCGATGTTGGTCTGGTCGGGATGGCTGAGGTTGGCGGCGTGCGAGCCGCCGTCGACGCTGACCAGCGTGACCGGGCCCGCCAGCCCGGCTCGTACGGCCTCAGCGCGTTCCAGCGGGATCGCGGCGTCAGCGGTGCCATGGAGGATCAGCGCGGGGCAGCTGATCTCGCCGAGCCGGCCGGTAATGTCATCGCGGTCCATCAGGCAGCGGAACGCCAGCCGGAGCTCGTCGCGGTCGGCAGCGGCCCACTTGGCGAACCATGGCTGGTAGTCAACAGGCCCATCCGGCGGACCGAGGATGATGGAAGCCACGACGTCCTGCACTGGCCCCGGCCCCTGCTCCATCCACACCTGCTCCATCTGCTCGTAGGCCGGCGCGACCTCCGGGTTCTCCAGCCCGGCCTGGCTGTCGATGAGGATGAGCCCGCGCACCCTGGCCGGTGCCTGGAGCGCGGCGCGCAGGCTGAGGAAGCCGCCCTGAGACATGCCGCCGAGCACCGCCTGGCCGACGCCCAGATGGTCGAGCAAGCCGATGACATCACTGGCCGAGTCCCAGTAGCTGAACGGACCCGTGGCCCTCGTACCGCCGAAGCCGCGTTCGTCCCAGGTGATGACGCGGTATTCGGGAGCCAGGACCGCGACCTGCGGGTCGAACATGGCCGAGTCCATGAGGTAGCCGTGGCTGAGCACGACGACAGGCCCGTCGCCGCCGCTGTCGCTGTAAGAGACTGTGATGCCGTTCACTGTTGCAGTCGCCATGGCGGACAAGCTATCGCGGGCAGGCCGGCCCGGATAGCCCCTGATTTCCGCCGGTCAGCCTGCCTCGGCCGGTGCGGTGGTCGCCTGCGGCGCGGCGTGCGGCCGCAGTGCGTCCGGAGCGGTCACCGATCCCCGGTCGCGCAGCGCGTACGGCAGCAGCAGCGCAGTGATCCAGATAGCTAGCGAGCCGGCCACGTGGCACCAGACGAGCCCGGCGGGCAGGCCGGTGAAGTACTGCGTGTAGCCGATGACGCCTTGCAAGCCGATGAGCCCGAGCAGCAGCCAGCCGAGCCGGACAGCTTTCGCCGGCGCCGCAGTGAGCCGGAGACCGAGCAGCAGGGCGACCATCAGGCCAGCCAGCAGCCAGCCGATGTCCGCGTGAAGCTGGGTGACGCCCTCGAGCGGCAGGTGGTAGCGGGGCACGTCGGCCGCGCCAGCCAGCGGGCCGGTGCCGGTGACGACCGTGCCGGCCGCCATCATCAGGGCGATAGTGCCGACGATGCCAATCGCAGCGAGCCGGACTGTCCGCGGGACGAACGGCGCTGGCTGGCCGGTACTTTCCTGGCACCGTATGTACAGTCCGACGGTCGCGGCGACGAGTGCGACCGAGGCCAGGAAGTGGACCGAGACCAGTGCCGGGTTCAGCTTGGTGCGGACGACGAGGCCGCCCAGGCCTGCCTGAATCACGATCGCGACGGGCTGCGCGGCGGCCAGCCAGATAACGTCGCGGCGGCGCCCGCCGCCCGGCGGCCGGAAGCGGCAGCCTGCGATGAAAACCCCGATCGCGACCACGAAGATGGCTACGGTGACCAGCCGGTTGCCGAACTCGATCCAGCGGTGAATGAGCGTATCTCCGGTGGCACCGGAGGCGGCGACGCTATTCGCGGTGCAGGCGGGCCAGTCAGGGCAGCCGAGACCGGACTGGCTGAGCCTGACGGCAGCGCCGGTAAGGATGATCAGTGCCGAGACGACGACACCTGCCAGTGCCCAGCGGCGAACGACCGCTGCCGATGGCGCCAGTAGTACGCCAGCCCAGGCGGGCCACCGATCCGGCCGCAGCGGCCCCGCGGCACCGGCCGCCGGAGTGCCGCCGGACGGCAGGCCGGGGGAGGAGGCAACGGGTTCTGGCACGCACTCCATGGTAGGGGGCCGGGCCGGATCGCGTGGAACTGCCTACTACGACAGGTAGTGCCCGGGGATTGTCGAGGGGGAGAGCGATCTCTAGGGTGGTGCCTTCGCCGGGCGGGCTGTGCAGCAGGAGGCGGCCGCCGAGGGCTTCAGCTCGGTCCCGCAGCCCCATGCGGCCTGAGCCGTGGCCGACGTCGGCGTATATCCAGGTGGGCCGGGACGGCGGACCGGCGCGCGAGGGCCTGCTCGCCCAGGCAAGACAGCCACCTTCCGGAGTCTAGCCCCGCCCAGATTCTGCCTGGTCAGAGGCTAGTTTATGCCGTCAGTTCCAGGTGTTAGTCCTGGCTCGGTGACTTGGTGAGGGGGAGTGTGATGTCCAGGGTGGAGCCGGCTCCGGACGGGCTGTGCAGTTCGAAATGCCCGCCGAGCGCTTCGGCCCGATCCGCGAGGCCGACCAGGCCGGAGCCCTGGCTGAAGTCAGCACCGCCGCGCCCGTCATCGCGGACGCGCACGTGCAGGATTCCGTCACTTTCGGCCACCTCGACCTCGGCGGCAGTGGCGCAGGCGTGCTTGGCGACATTGGTGAGTGCCTCAGCGACCGCGTAGTACGCGGCTATCTCAACCGGCTCGGGCAGCCGTCCGCGGACCTGGATGTCGAGACGTACCGGGACGGCGCATCGGCGGGCGAGCGTCTTCAGCGCCGGGCCCAGACCGCTCTCAGCAAGGATGGCCGGGTGCAGCCCGCGAGCGATCTCGCGCAGATCCTGCAGTACGTCGTCCAGCCCGGCGGCCACGCCGTCCAGCTGCCGCGCTACTGCGCCGGCCCCGGCCTTCGCGCTGGCCTCAGCGGCCCGCAGGTCCAGGGCGAGGGTGACCAGGCGCTGCTGGGCGCCGTCGTGCAGGTTGCGTTCGATGCGGCGGCGGGTCGCGTCGGCGGTGGCGACGATTCGTGCCCTGGAGGCGGTGAGGGCGGCCTGGGCCTCGGCGTTGGCGATCGCGGTGGCGGCAAGCTCGGTGAACCCGGCCAGCTGGCGTTCGGTGCCCGCTGGCAGCGGCTCTCTGGTGGAGGCCACGAACATGACGCCCCACAGTCGGCCCTCGACGCTGACTGGCACGCCGAGGCCCGCGCGGAGGCCGATCCCGCGGGCGTCCTCGCCCGCTGGTCCTGAGGCGTCCGCGTAGTCGTCGATCCGCGCCGCGTGGCCGCTCTCGAACACCAGCGTGTTCACGTTACGCCCGCCGATGCTCCACCGGCTGCCTGGAGGGAGCCATGCCTCGGTGCCGCTCCAGGTAGCAACCACCGCTATCGCGCCGTCCGGGCCGAACCGGTTCATCGTCGCGTAATCGGCATGCAGCAGCCGCCCGGCTTCTTCGGTGACCGCGGTGAGCACGCGGGCCGCCGGCGCCGCCTGGGCGACTAGTGTGGCCACCCGGCGCAGCGCGGCCTGTTCCTCGGCGAAATCGCGCAACTCCACGCGCGCCTGAGCGTTGGCGACGGCAGTGGCGGCCAGTTCGGTGAACCCCGCCAGCCGTGCCTCGGTGCCCGCAGGCAATGGCTCCCCGGATGAGCCCACCATCATGACGCCCCACAGGCGCCCCTCGACGCCGATCGGCACGGCGACAGCCGCACGGATGCCCTCCTTGTGTAGGGCTTCAGCGAGCTGGCCTGAGGCGCCGGAGTAGTCGTCGATCCGCGCCGCCTGGCCGGTCTTGAACACCATTGTGTGCAGGTTCTGACCGCCGAGGCGCCATCGGCTGCCGACGGGGAAGGAGGAAGGGCCAGTGCTCTCCCACGCGGCGACCACCGTTCTCGTGCCGTCGGGGCTGAACCGGCCCATCGACGCGTGCTGGGCGTGCAACAGCCGTCCGGCTTCCTGGGTGACTGCGGCGAACACTTCCTCTGGCTCGGCCGCTTCCGCGACGAGCGTTGCCACCCGGCGCAGCGCTGCTTGTTCTTCAGCGAAGGCGCGTAGTTCCACCCGCGCCTGGGCGTTCGCTATCGCGGTCGCGGCCAGCTCGGTGAACCCGGCCAAGTGCGCCTCGGTACGGGCTGGCAGCGGTTCCCCCGTTGATGCCACACTCATGACGCCCCACAGCCTGCCCTCGACGCTGATCGGCACCCCGACCGCTGCGCGGACGCCGAACTCGCGGGCCTTGGCGGCCGGGCCCGCGGCATCGGCCAAGTCGTCGATGCGCGCCGCCCGGCCGGTCTCCGACACCGCCGTGGCCAGGTTTCGCCCGCCGACGCTCCACCGGCTGCCGACGGGGAAGGCAGTGCCGGCACTGCTCCACGCGGCGACGACCGTTGCCATATTGCCGGGGTCATACCGGGTCATTGCCGCGCGCTGAGCCCCCAGCACCCGGCCCGCTTCCTGGGTGACCGCGGCGAACACTTCCTCTGGCGGCGCCGCGCGGGCCACTAGCGTTGCCACGCGGCGCAGTGCCGCCTGTTCCCCTGTTATCCGGTCGTCGCCAGTTGGCCTCGGCAGGACAGCCATCTTCCTGAGTCTATCCGCGCCCAGATTATGCCTGGTCAGACGCCAGTTTCAGGGATCTGGCTGGCCCTGGACCCCGCACTGCGAAAGTCGGTCGGCGGAGTAGGTCGCTCTGCGGCTTCGGGTGGCAGGCCCGCGTCGGCCGGGTAGCCGACAGGCAGGGTGACGTCCAGAGTGGTGCCCGCTCCGGGCGGGCTGTGCAACTGGAGGTGGCCGCCGAGGGCCTCGGCGCGGTCCTTGAGGCCGACCAGGCCAGAGCCGTGGCTGACGTCAGCGCCGCCGCGCCCGTCGTCGCGGACGCGCAGGTGCAGGACGCCCTCGGTGGCGGTGACCTGGATGTCGGCGATCGTGGCGCCGGAGTGCTTGGCGACGTTGGTCAGTGCCTCGGCCACGGCATAGTAGGCCGCGGTCTCAACCGGCTCGGGCAGACGTCCGCGGATCTGGATGTCAAGGCGCACGGGGACCGCGGATCTGCGGGCCAGCGTTTTGATGGCCGGTGGCAGGCCGCCGTCGGTCAGGATGACCGGGTGCAACCCGCTGGCGATATTGCGCAGGTCCTGCAGTACTCCGTCCATCCCGGCGGCAATCTGGTCCAGCTGCTGCACGACTCCGCTGGCCCCTGCTGCGGCGGTTGCCTGGGCTGCGCGCAGGTCGAGGGCGAGGGAGACCAGGCGCTGCTGGGCGCCGTCGTGCAGGTTGCGTTCGATGCGGCGGCGGGTGGCGTCGGCGGTGGTGACGATCCGCGCGCGGGAGGCGGTGAGGGCGGCCTGGGCCTCGGCGTTGGCGATCGCGGTGGCGGCCAGTTCGGTGAACCCCGCCAGCCGCGCCTCAGTACCTGCTGGCAGCGGCTCCCGGGTGGAGGCCACGAACATGACGCCCCACAGGCGGCCCTCGACGCTGATTGGCGCGCCGACCCCCGCGTGCAAGCCGATCCCGCGGGAGTCCTCGGCTGTCGGTCCTGAGGCGCTGGCGTAGTCGTCGATCCGCGCCGCCCGGCCGGTCTGGCGCACCAGCGTGTTCACGTTGCGCCCGCCGATGCTCCACCGGCTGCCGACGGGGATGTCAGGCCCGATGGTGCTCCAGGCGGCAACGACAGTTATCGTGCCGCCCGGGCCGAACCGGTTCATCGTGGCGTAATCGGCATGCAGTAGCCGCCCGGCTTCCTCGGTGACTGAGGCGAACACCTCCTCGGGCGCCGCCGTGCGGGCAACAAGCGTCGCCACCCGCCGCAGCGCGGCCTGCTCCTCGGCGAATCCGCGCAGCTCCACGCGTGCCTGAGCGTTGGCAATCGCGGTGGCGGCCAGCTCGGTGAAACCGGCCAGGCGAGCCTCGATGCCAGTCGGCAACGGCTCGGCGCGGGAATCCACGATCATGACGCCCCACAGCCTGCCCTCGGCGCTGACCGGCACGCCGATCGCCGCGCGGACGCCAACCTCGCGGACAGCCGCGGCAATCGGGCCCGAGCCGCGGGCATAATCGTCGATCCGGGCCGGCTGGCCGGTGTGGAATACCAGCGTCGCCACGTTCCGCCCGCCGAGCTTTGCCCTGGTGACGGGGAAGGCAACCCCGGTACTGCACCAGGTGGCAACTATTGTTCTCATGCCGTCGGGGTCATACCGGGCCATCGCCGTGTAATCGGCGCCCAGCAGTCGCCCCGCTTCCTCGGTGACCGCGGTCAGTACCGCCTCCGGGGCAGCCGCCTCGGCGACCAGCGTTGCCACCCGGCGCAGGGCTGCCTGCTCTTCGGCGAAGCCGCGCAGTTCCACCCGGGCCTGGGCGTTGGCGATCGCGGTGGCGGCCAGTTCGGTAAACCCGGCCAGGCGGGTCTCGGTGCTGGCCGGCAGCGGCTCCGCCCATGAGCCCACGATCATCACGCCCCACAGCGCGCCTTCGACACTGACCGGCACGCCGACGCAGGCGCGGAGGCCGAGCTGGCGGGCGACACCGGCAAGCGGGCCGGAGGCGTCGGCATAGTCGTCGATCCGCACCGGCCCGCCGGTGTCGAATACCAGCGTGTTGACGTTCCGGCCGCCAAGCTTGACCCGGCTGCCGACAGGGTAGGGAGCCCCGCTGCTACTCCACGAGGCGACGATCGTCCTTGCGCCATCCGCCTCATACCGGGACATCGCCGCGTAGTCGGCGCGCAGCAGCTGCCCGGCCTCCTCGGTGACCGCGGCAAACACATCCTCCGGCGCCGCCGCGCTGGCGACCAGCGTCGCCACCCGGCGCAGCGCCGCCTGTTCCCCCGCGATCCGGTCGTGGCCGGCTCGCCCAGGCATGGCCGCCATCTCACGGAGTGTATCCGGGCCGGGATTTTGCCTGGTCAGGCGGCAATTTGGGGGCGCGCAAGGCGCGCACGTCAGCTTGCTGGCGGTGGCACGCCGGCGGTCATCTCGGCTGGCGGCTGACTGGGCCCCGCAGCTGACTTTGCCGCGCCCGCGGAGGCGATGACGACCAGCAAGATCGCGAGCCACTGGCGGGCAACGAGCGCCTCGCCGAGTAGCGCGAGTCCGACGAGCGCTGCGACTGTGGGTTCCAGGCTCATCCAGATGCCGAAGACGGCCGCCGGAACGCGGCGTAGCGCCTCGAGTTCGAGCCGGTACGGGACGACCGATGACAGCAGCCCGACGGCCAGGCCCTCGGCGACCGGGCCCGGTTGCGTCAATGCCGGGCCCGCCTGCGCGACCGCCGGTCCTGTTACCAGCAGCGCCGCCACGATCAAGGCGATGACCAGTCCCGAGGAACCGCCGAAGCGCTGCCCGGTCGCGCGGCTGAGCATGATGTAGGCCGCCCAGCAGGTCCCGGCGATGAGAGCGAAGGCAAGGCCAGCTCCGGTAGTGCTCAGGCCCAGCAGCGGCCCGGCCGGGTCGCTTCCGGCCCGGCCGGCGAAGCCGCTTGCCAGCCGGACGCCGCCCTGGGTAAGCAGCAGCACTCCGGCGGCCGCAAGCACCACCCACAGCAGGTCCAGGCGCCGGCGGGAGGACGCGATAGCAACCGCGAGCGGGCCGAGGAACTCGATCGTGACGGCGACGCCAAGCGGTATCCGCGCGAAGGACTGGTAGATCGAGTAGTTCATCACGCCGAGTACCAGGCCGAACGCGATGGCAATGACAAGATCGCGCCAGGTGCGTTCGGCAGCAATACCCCGGATGGTCCTGGCGACCGCACGGCAGCCGAAGGCAGCCATGATCAGCGCCGCCCACCACAGCCGCAGTCCGGTCATCCCGGCTGGGCCGGTCTGGCTGAACATTCGTGCGGCCAGCCCCGCGCCGAGCTGGAGCGAGACGACTCCCGCGAAAACGAGCATCGACGCGGGTGCCGCGCGAAGCGGCGACCGGGCGCGAACGGCTACTCCCAGCGGAACGTCCTGACGGCAAGCGCGATTGCGGCGATTGCCCACGCGCACAGCACCAGCAGGTCACGGACCGGCAGGCCGGCAGAATGCGCGAGCGTGGCGCGCAGCCCCTCCGACAACGCCCCGGCTGGCAGCATTTGGAGCACTGGCCGGATGGCAGCCGGGAACTTGGTCAGCGGGAACAGCACACCGCCCAGGCCAAGCATGACCAGGTACAACAGGTTGGCCCCGGCCAGCGTGGCCTCGGCGCGCAAGGTGCCCGCCAGCAGCAGTGCCAGCCCGCTGAACGCGGCGGTCCCGGCCAGCAACAGCAGCGGTACCCATGCAGCCGCGGCCGCGCTCGCGACCGGGTGCCACCCCAGCAGCATGCCGATGAGCAGCACGATTGCGAACTGACCGAGCTCCACTGTCAGCACCGTCAGGGTCTTGGCGGCGATCAGGCCACGGCGGGACAGCGGCGTGGCACCAAGCCGCTTCAGCACGCCGTACCGCCGCTCGAAACCGGTACCGATCGCCTGGCTGGTGAATGCGGTGGACAGCACCGCCAGGGCAAGGATGCCCGGCACTACGAAGTCGATCCGGCTGCCGGAGCCGATGCTGATCAAGTTCTCGTGGCCGAAGGCGATCAGCAGCAACACCGGGATGATCAGTGTCAGCAACATTTGCTCGCCGTTGCGCGCTAGCGTCCGCAGTTCCAGCGCCGCCTGCCCGCGCACCATGCGAGGCAGCAGCGCGGCACCTGGCGCAGGGGCAGGCCAGTCGCCGCTCAGCAGCTCGGGTGCCGCACGGCCGGTCCCGGCACGCCCGGCGACGGGAGGTTCTGTCACGACAGCATCTGTCAAAGCGGCCTCTGTCACAGCCGGCCCGGTCAGAGCAGGCTCGGTCAAGATCGCAGCCCCCGTCCGGTTAGCTCCAGGAAGAGGTCTTCCAGCGTGCGGCTCTCGATCTGCAGGTCCCTGGCCAGTACTCCGTGCTCGGCGCACCAGGCCGTTACCGAGGCGATCAGCTGCGGATCGACGCGCTCGGCCACTTCGACCAGATAATGGCCGGACGGCGACTCCTTGGCGATCGCGCCGGCCGGCAGCGCGGCGAGCAGGGCGGCGAGATCGAGGCCTGGCTCCGCACGGAAGCGTAGCTGCCCGTCTGATCCGGTGAGGTCAGCTGGCCCCCCGTTCGCGACGACCTGGCCGTTGTCGACAATCACAACCTGGTCGGCGAGCCGCTCCGCCTCCTCCATGTAATGGGTGGCGAGGATCACTGCGGCGCCACTTCGGCGAAGGTTTTCGATCAGCTCCCAGGTAGCGTGCCTGGCTTGCGGATCTAGGCCTGCTGTGGGCTCGTCAAGGAATACCAGCTCCGGCCTGCCGACAACCGCGGCGGCCAGCGCCAGCCGCTGCTGTTGGCCGCCGGAAAGCTGTTTGTACGGGGTGCGGGCCGAGCCGGTGAGGCCGACCGCGGCGAGCAATGCCGCGGGATCAAGCGGGTTGGCATAGAAACCAGCCATCACCCGCAGGTACTCAGCGGCACGCGCGCTGGTAGGCACGCCGCCGGCTTGCAGCATGACGCCGACCCTGCTGCGCAGCTCGCGCGCGTCCGCCACCGGATCCAGGCCGAGCACTCTGATGGTGCCGCCGTCTGCCTTCCGGTAGCCCTCGCAGATCTCGATCGTCGTGGTCTTACCCGCGCCGTTAGGCCCGAGGATGGCCGTAACCTGCGCGCGTTCGGCCCGGAGCGACAGCCCGGCGACCGCTGTCACGCTCCGGTAACGCTTGACCAGACCGTCGATCTCGACGGCCGGCACGTTGCTCACGCTGGCGAGTCTAGGGTCTGTGACCCACCCGGCCGCCCGGCGGGCTATGTCTGGTCGGTGACCAAGCGACCGGCCGGCCGGGCGGGCGTTCCCCTTGCGGTTATCGTTCTCGCCGGCGCGCTACTGTCCGCTCGGCGTCACAAAGTCCGCCAGCTGCTGCGACTGCGCCAGCCGGCTCGGCTGGTGCAGGTACATCATGTGGCCTGCCTCGTAGTAGCTGAAGTCGATGTTCGCGGCGAGCTCAGCCGGAATGGCCAGGTGGGCAAACGAGTGCTCGGCGGCGAAATACGGCGTCGCGAGGTCGTGATAACCGCAGTCCACGTGCACGCGCATGTGCGGGTTGGTCCGCATCGCCGCGGCCAGCGCTTCCAGCACGTGCACGTGCTGGTTCTCGAACTCGGCGTACGACCACGGGCGCACCCGGTCGGTCAGGACCTCGTACGGCAGATCGCTGGAGTAGCCGAGCTCAGCGCGCACGTAGTGATTGAGCGCTGCGGTGTACGGGCCGATGATCGCGTTGATGGACGGATCTGAACTCCAGGTCTCGCGGCCGTAGTCGGAATCCCAGCCGGTGAACCGGCCGTCGATCCGGCCGACGATGAGCCGGCGGTCCCGCAGTAGCTCGGTCAGGAAGCGGACGTGCTCCGGCCGCAAGTTGACCCGGTCGACATAGTCGGCGGACAGGCCCGACAACTCCGCGACCCTCGCCGCTGCCGCCGCCCGCTCGTCCGCGGTCAGCCGGGAGCCGCGGGCGAGCACCCAGAGGTAGTCGCGTTCGGCATATGCCTCAGCCTCGGCCAGCACGTCACGCAGCGGCCGGTCGCCGTGCTTGCCGTGGTAGTGCGCGACCGCCGCATAGGTCGGCAGGAACAGCGCATAGGGATCGTCGTTGCCGCCGACGAACTCATGAGTGCCGAAGTCCAGCACGGCGGAAACCAGCATCAGGCCGTTGAGGTACAGCCCGTACCGCTCCTGCAGGTGCCGCGCGAGGCCCGCGGCCCTGGTCGTCCCGTAGGACTCGCCGCAGAGGTATTTGGGCGACATCCACCGGTCGTTGCGGGTCGTCCAGAGCCTGATGACCTCGCCGACGGACTCGATATCGCCGCCGTAACCGTGGAAATCCTTCGGCTTCTCGCCCTTGACCGCACGGGAGTACCCGGTCGACACCGGGTCGATGAATACCAGGTCGCTGTACCGCAACAGCGTCTGCGGATTGTCAGCCAGCTCGTACGGCGGCGGCAGCAAGTCGCCGACGTCGCCCGTCACCACCCGACGCGGGCCGAGCAAGCCAAGGTGGAGCCAGACGCTTGAGGAACCCGGCCCGCCGTTGAACGCGAAGGTGACCGGGCGCCCGGCGGGGTCGGCGGACTCGGCGGTATAGGCGGTGACGAACACCTCCGCCTTCGGCTGCGGGCCGTCGAACTTATCGTCGGTGTGGCCCTCGCGCCGCAGCACGATGCGCCCGGTGGTGACCGAGTACCTCAGCTCGGTGCTCATGCCGTCCGGGCCGTCGACTTCGATCGAATGCTCGGTGGTGACCAGGTCGTCGGCTGGCTCGGCCGCGTCACTGCCGGCCGCCTTGCGCGCTTCCTCATCCGCGCCGGCGCCGGTACTGGCCGCGTTGCCTGACTGCTTGCTGCGTTCCGGAGGCTGAGTCATAGCTGAACATTAACCGGGTTTGCGCCGGTTGCCGCCGCTGAGATACTCGCCTGGTGGCAGCGATCCAGCGGTACACCTGGGACGGAGTGCCGGTGGCTCAGGATCAGCCGCATGGTGCCGCGGTCATAGTCCGGCGGCCAGCCGCCCAGGCGGACGGATACGAGTTCCTCATCTTGCACCGCGCACATCACGGGCCGGATTACGACGGCGACTGGGCTTGGACGCCGCCGTCGGGCTCCCGCCAGCCTGGCGAGCCGGTGGTGGCCGCCGCGGTGCGCGAGCTAGCCGAGGAAACAGGGCTGACCGTTGCTCCCGCTGACCTGCGCGCAATAGACCTCAGCGGGGGCTGGGTCCAGTTCCTGCTCGACATGCCGCCGGGCAACGCAGCGCGGCTAGACGCGGAGCACGACCGCTTCGAGTGGCTGCCCTTGGCCGAAGCGATCGCCCGCTGCCAGCCGGCCGCAGTCGCGGACGGGATACGCCGCGCGGCAACGGCGCTCACTGCTGACATCGCGTTCCGGCCGCTGGCGACTGCTGATTTGCCGGCGCTGCTCGGCTGGCAGCATGCCGCGCACGTCGCGCGCTGGTTTCCCGAGCAGCTCGACCTCGCAGCCGCCGGGCGTAAGTATGGTCCGCGGATCGTCGGCGACTCGCCTGTCAGGGTGCATGTCGCGATCATCGACGGCCGGGACGCCGGGTTCTTCCAGCATTACCGCGTCGGCGACCACCCGGAATACGCGACAGCCACCGGGCTGCCCGACGCGGTCGGGCTGGATTACGCGATCGGCGTGCCGCAGCTCACTGGCCGTGGCCTGGGCCCGCAGCTGATCTGGAGCTACCTGCGGGACGTCGTGCTGCCCGCGCATCCGGCGCCGCGTCATGCGCTGGCTAGCCCGGATGTCGCCAACCACATATCGATCCGGGCGCTGGAGAAGGCGGGTTTCCGTCAGGCCGGCGAGATAACCGTTCCCGGCGAACCGGGCCTGGAGCAGCTCTGCGTGCTTGACCTGGAGAAATTTTTCGGGAACGCGCGCGCCTGAGCTGGCGGCCGACCGTTAGCAACTGGCAGCGGGACGATTACAGCCGTCGCGATGTCCGGCACCTGGCGCAGGTCGGTGATGAGCTTCTGCGGGATGTTGCGTAACACCCGCTACCCAGCCGTTACCCCGGTCGCCATCGAGCGAGATCACGCAATGTCGACGGATCCATCCGAGGCAGGATTCCGCCATGAGATCCCCGATCCGGAGAAGTAATCACCAATGGCGCGGCGAACAGCCGAGGATGTGTCCGGGCATGCACCAGCCCGCGATCGCGCGGCTGGAGGCAGGAGATCACGAGCCGTCGCTGGCCACGTTGTCGAGGCTGGCGAGGGTGCTCCGGATCGAGTTCCACATCGACATCACCCCAGATGCCTTCGGCCTACGCGAAACCGCCTGATCAGCCGGCCCGCCCCGCCGCAGCCTCAGGTCCTGCCTAGTACGCGCCCGGCCAGCCGGCCGGTGGCAGGCATCATGACAGCAAGCACATTGATGCTACGATGCATGGATGCGAACGACGGTGACGCTCGATGCCGATGTGGCGGCACGCCTGAAGGAAACCGCGCGTGCCCGCGGTGTGTCCTTCAAGGAGGCGCTCAATAGCGCCATCCGCGCCGGGCTGGCGGCAGGCCGCGCCGCGCAGCCGTACCGCACCCCGTCGAGATCTCTCGGTCTCAGGCCCGGCCTTGACCTGGACAAGGCGCTGCATCTCGCCGACGAGATCGAAGACACCGAGATCATGCGTAAGCTCGATCTGCGCAAGTGAAAATCCCGGATGTCAATCTTCTGATCTACGCGCTTGACGATACGTCGGCGCGCCACGAGCCCGCCCGCGCGTGGCTCGACGCCACCCTGTCGGCAAGCGAGGACGTGGGCTTCGCGTGGATCGTCCTGCTTGCCGTGCTCCGCCTGACCACGAAGGCGGCAGTATTCGCCGACCCGTTGCGGCCAGAGGAAGCGCTCGACATCGTCGACGGCTGGCTGGCACAGCCATGTGCCTCCGTCATCCAGCCGACCAGCAGGCATCCGGCGATCCTGCGCGGACTGCTGACGCCGCTGGGCACTGGCGGCAACCTCACCAGCGATGCCCATCTTGCCGCCCTCGCTATCGAACACGGCGGTGTGCTCTGCTCAAGTGACACTGACTTCTCCCGGTTCCCCGGCCTGACCTGGCAGGATCCGCTCCGCCAGTAACGCCGGGCCCGGCACATTATGGTGTTCGCCATTTGTCCGTGGACCAAAGCAAAAAGGGCGAGACTCAACTGCATAAATGCAGCTAGCGGGCCGTAGCCCGTGGCGATCCCACGGGCTGAGCAGCTTTACGAGGACTACCTGGCCGAGCGGAGGAAGGAGTTGGGTCTATGACCGGCGTTTCACGGTGGCGGGACTCTGGTCAGCTAGAGCGTGCGGTGGCGACTGCCGGTGGCGAGGAGGCTTTCGATGCCGCGGTCCGTGCCATGCTGGCTGATGCGTGCGGCTGGCGGCTCGCCGAAATGCGCAAGCGGCGCGGGCTGACTCAGGAGCAAGTGGCTGCCCGGATGGGCGTTTCGATAGCACGCATTTCTCAGATCGAGAGCGGCGACGTCTCCACCCAGGACGTCCTGAACCGGTATGTTTCCGCCCTTGGAGGCACCCTCAAGCTCATTGCCGACTTCGGCGACGAGCAGCTCAAGATCGCATGACCGTCGTCCCGTACGATGCGGTGCTTTGTGACATTGATAGGGTAGTTCGGCGAGCCTCGCAACGATCCCGAAGTAGTGTCGCTGCTCGCAAAGGCTCGTGAGGCCCCCATCCCATGGGGGAGTAGCTGCCATCATCGGCCACCGCGTTACAGAGACCCATCTCCACAACTGAGCTAGTGCGTACTAAGTTGGCGCAACTCGGGTTGACGCGTCAGGCGTCGCGTTAAGTCGCTTGACTGGCTGCGGCGATCAGCGCGGTGAACAGGCTCGGGTCCTCGCCAGCCTCCGGATGCCACTGCACCGCAACCATGAACTGGCTGGCGTGTTCCGCCGGCTGACCGAACTCGACCGCCTCGATCATTCCGTCATCGGTCCACGCGGTCGCGATGAGCCCGGCGCCGAGCCTGTCGATCGCCTGGTGGTGATGCGTCGGCACCGCCGCTTCGGTCCGGCCGAGCAGGCCGGACAGCTGTGAGCCGGACGCGACGCTGACCTTGTGGCTGCCGTAACCAGCCTCCTCAGGCGAGTGACTGTCGTTACCGACCAGGTCCGGCAGGTGCTGGTGCAGTGTTCCGCCGAGCGCGACGTTGATGACCTGCAGGCCGCGGCAGATGCCAAGCACGGGCAGCCCGCTGGCCAGCGCCGCCGTGCACAGCTCCAGTTCGGCGCTGTCCCGCAGCGCGCTGGGCGGGAAAGCCCGGGGGTGCGGCTCCGCGCCGTACAGGGCGGGATCCAGGTCACCGCCGCCAGACAGCACCAGGCCGTCAAGCCGGGGCAGCGCACCCGCGATGCCGCCGGATGGCGGCAGCAGGACGGGCAGGCCGCCGGCCCGGCTGACCATGTCCGGGTACCTGCGGGGCAGCAACACGGCGGGCAGATCCCAGCTGCCCCAGCGCGCGTTCTGTGAGTATGAGCTGATGCCGATAACGGGCCTGGCAGTGCCAGCGGTCGGGTCAGTGGTAGCAGGCATAACTAGATAGGCGTCACGTACGCGCCAGTTATTCCGCCATCGACCAGGAACTCAGCGGCGGTGACGAACGAGGAGTCGTCGCTGGCCAGGAACGCGACCGCCGCCGCGATCTCCTCAGGCTCGCCGAACCGGCCCATCGGCACGTGCACCAGGCGGCGGGCCGCTCGCTCGGGGTCCTTGGCGAACAACTCCCGCAGCAGGGGCGTGTTGATCGGCCCCGGGCAGAGCGCGTTCACCCGGATGCCGTCGCGGGCGAACTGCACGCCCAGCTCCCGGCTCAGGGCCAGCACGCCGCCCTTGGACGCGGTGTAGGAGATCTGCGAGGTAGCCGCGCCGAGGATGGCGACGAACGACGCCGTGTTGATGATCGACCCCTTGCCCTGCCGCTGCATGTGCGGCAGCACGTACTTGCAGCACAGGTAGACCGAGGTCAGGTTGATCTCCTGCACCCGGCGCCAGGCATCGAGGCTCGTGGTCAGGATCGAATCGTCTTCGGGCGGTGAGATGCCGGCGTTGTTGAACGCCACGTCCACCCGTCCGTACCGGGCGGCCACGCCGTCGAACAACTCGCGGACCTGATCCTCGTCGGAAACGTCAGCGGTCACGAACTCCCCGCCGGTCGCCTTCGCCGCGAGCGCGGCGGCCTCCTCGTCAATGTCAACGGCGACAATCCTGGCGCCTTCTTCTGCCATCCGGCGCGCGCTCGCGAGCCCGAGCCCGCTACCCGCCCCGGTCACAACCACAACCCGATCGCGCAAACGCTGCATTATGAAACGACCCCGTTCCCTTATTCGGTTGAGATGAACACGTTCTTGGTCTCGGTGAACGCGTCGACGGCATCAGGCCCGAGCTCACGCCCGAGTCCCGACTGCTTGAAGCCGCCGAACGGGGTCCAGTACCGGACCGAAGAGTGCGAGTTCACCGAGAGGTTGCCGGTCTCCACGCCACGGGCGACCCTGATCGCGCGGCCGACGTTGGACGTCCAGATCGAGCCGGACAGGCCGTACGGGCTGTCATTGGCCAGCTTGATCGCCTCTGCCTCGTCGGCGAACGGGGTGACCGTCACGACCGGGCCGAAGATCTCCTCGGTGTAGGCGGGATTGCCGGTGCTGACCGGCGCGAGCACGGTCGGCGGGTACCAGTAGCCCGGGCCGTCCGGGGCGGTGCCGCGGAACGCCACCGGCGCGCCGTCCGGTACGAAACTTGCCACGTGCGCACGGTGGGCCGCCGAGATCAGCGGACCCATCTCGGTACCGGCGGCCTGCGGATCGCCGACCCTGACCGCCTTCACCGCGGGCTCGAGCAGCGCCATGAACTTGTCAAGTACGGACCGCTCCACCAGGATCCGCGACCGGGCGCAGCAATCCTGGCCGGCGTTGTCGAACACGGCGTACGGCGCGGTGGCTGCGGCTCGCTCGATGTCGGCGTCGGCGAAAACGATGTTCGCGCTCTTGCCGCCGAGTTCGAGAGTGAGCCGTTTCACGTGCCTGGCGCAGCCCGCCATGATCCGCTGGCCGACCTCGGTCGATCCGGTGAACACGATCTTGCGCACCAGAGGGTGATCGACCAGGCGCTGGCCGACGATGCTGCCCTTGCCTGGCAGCACCTGGAACACGCCCTCCGGGATCCCGGCAGCCAGCGCCAGCTCGCCGATCCTGATCGCGGTCAGCGGCGTCATCTCAGCCGGCTTGGCGACCACGGTGCAGCCCGCCGCCAGCGCGGGCGCCATGCCCCAGGACAGGATCGGCATCGGGAAATTCCACGGCACGATCAGCCCGACCACGCCGACCGGCTCTTTGAAGGTCACGTTGAGACCGCCGGGAACGGGGATTTGCCGGCCGGTCAGCCGCTCCGGGGCCGCGGCGTAATAGGCGAGAACGTCGCGGACCTGCCCGGCCTCCCAGGTGGCGGCGCCGACGGGGTGGCCGGAGCCTTGCGTCTCCAGCGCGGCCAGCTCGTCTGTATGGGAGTCGACCTGCTCGGCGAACCGGCGCAGCAGCCGCGCCCGGTCGCCGGGCGCGACAGCGCGCCAGGACTCCTGACTGCTGGCGGCGCGCTCGACGGCCGCGTCGGTCTGCTCGCGCGTGCTGAGCTCGACCTCCCTGACGGGCTGCTCGGTAGCCGGGTTGATGACGGTGTAGATGGTCATGGCGTCAGTGTCAGATCCTCGTTGTCGGGTTGGGCGCTAGGTCGCGCGGGGTTGGTCAAGGCGCTCGTTGCGCGAGCCAGGGGGCGGCTACAGGCGCTCGAAGCCGCGGCGTAGTTCCCAGTCGGTGACGGCCGCGTCGTAAGCGTCCAGCTCTACCTGGGCATAGTTCGCATAATGCCCGATAACCTCCGGGCCGAACGCGGCCGCGGCGATCTCGCTTTTCTGCCAGAGCTCGAGCGCGTCCCGCAGCGTGTGAGGGACTTTGCTGCTGTCGTCGGCATAGGCGTTGCCCTCAAAGGCGGGCTCCAGCGGCAGTTCGTGGTCGATGCCGTGCAGTCCGGCCGCGATCATGGCGGCAACCGCGAGGTAGGGGTTGACGTCGCCGCCAGGAGTCCGGTTCTCCGCGCGCAGCGAATGCCCGTGGCCGACCAGTCGCAGCGCGCAGGTGCGATTGTCGACTCCCCAGCGCACCGCGGTCGGCGCGAAGCTGCCAGGCACGTACCGCTTGTAGGAGTTGATATTCGGCGCGTAGAAGAGCGTTAGCTCGCGTAGTGCGGCGAGCTGCCCGGCCACGAAATGCTCTCCCAGCTCGGAGAGCCCGTGCGGACCGTCGCCGGCCAGTACCGGAATGCCGCTCTTGCTGCCTAGGTTTTCCGCGCCGCGCAACGACAGGTGGATGTGGCAGGAGTTGCCCTCGCGAGTGTTCGGCTTGGCCATGAACGTGATGCTCATGCCGTCCTGCGCCGCGATCTCCTTCGCGCCGGTCTTGTAGATCGAGTGGTTGTCGCACGTCGTGACCGCGTCGGCGTACCTGAACGCGATCTCGTGCTGGCCGAGGTTGCACTCGCCTTTGGCGGACTCGACGTACAGGCCGGCTCCGTGCATGCCAGTGCGGATGCGGCGCAGCAGCGGCTCGATCCTCGAGGTGCCGAGGATCGAGTAGTCCACGTTGTAGCCGTTGGCCGGTACCAGTTCCTGATAGTTCTTGGCCGCCGCCTGCTCGTAGCTGTCGCTGAAGACGATGAACTCGAGCTCGGTCCCGGCCAGCGCGACCAGGCCGCGCTCGGCCAGTCTGTCCACCTGGCGGCGCAGGATCTGCCGTGGCGATTCGAGTACCGGCGTGCCGTCGAGCCAGGCAAGGTCGGCCAGCACGAGAGCGGTCGCGGGATGCCAGGGAATCCGTCGCAGCGTGCTCATGTCCGGCCGCATGACGAAGTCGCCATAGCCGCGGTCCCAGGACGAGATCTGGTAGCCGTCGACGGTGTTCATGTCGACGTCGACGGCCAGCAGGTAGTTGCAGCCCTCGGAGAACTCCTGCGCGACTTCGGCCAGGAAGAACTCAGCCGATAGCCGCTTGCCTTGCAGCCGGCCCTGCATGTCGGTGAGCGCGAGTATCGCGGTGTCGATCTCGCCAGCGGCGACGAGCCCGCGCAGCTCGTCCAGGGAGAGCATCCCCGGACGAGCCGCGCGCTGAGTCTGGTCAGTCATGGTCAGGCCGATAGCTCGTGCTCGATGGCGGCCAGTTCCTCAGCCGAGCCCTGCACCCGTGGCCCGGTGAACCACTTGCGCGCGGACACCAGCCAGTAGATCCCGGCGAAGCCCAGCACGACGGCGACCGCCACGACGGTGTAGTTGAAGTTACCCACCGTGATCGGGTTGACCGTCGGCAGCATGAACAGGACGGTGATGATCACGACCCATGTGACCGCGATGATGCCGACCACGTAACTCCACCTGCCAAGGTGCCAGGGGCCGCGCTGGAAGCTCGCGCCCTGTCGCAGCCGCAGGAAGGTCGGCAGCACGTAGGCGATGTAGAGGCCGATGACCGCGATGGAAGTCACGGCGGCGTACGCCGTCGGGTTCCACAGGTACGGCAGCCCGAGGACCAGCGCGAAGCCGGCCGCCAGCCAGATCGCGTTAGTGGGCGTCCTCGTCCGCTTGTTGACCTGGTGCCAGAGCTTGGATCCCGGCACGGCCCCGTCACGGGAGAACGCGTAGATCATCCGCGAGTTAGCGGTGACCGATGACATGCCGCAGAACAGCTGAGCAAAGATGACGATGAGGAGGAGCAGCTTGCCGCCCGTCCCGCCCAGCGCGTCGACGAAGATCTGAGCCGGCGCGACGGTTGCGCCCACTTCTCCTGCGTAGTTCTGGATCGCGAACGTGACGCCTATCAGCAAGATCCAGCCGGCGAACAGGGAGACGATGATCGACATGACGATGCCGCGCGGGCCGCTGCGGGCGGCGTTGTGCGTCTCCTCAGTCATGTGCGCAGAGGCGTCGTAGCCGGTGAACGTGTACTGAGCCAGTAGCAGGCCGATCAGCGCGACATACAGCGAGCTGTGCCAGCCGGTGTTGTTGACGAAATGCGTGAACACGAAGCTCGCGGACTGGTGGTGCGACGGTACGAAAGTCAGCACGGCGACGATAATGAGCACGCCGAGGATGTGCCACCAGACGCTGATGTCGTTGAGCAGTGACACGAGCTTGATGCCAAACTGGTTCAGCAGGCCGTGCACCAGCAAGACGATTGCGAAGATGAGGATCGTCTCCCAGTGCGCTAGGCCGACGCCCCACTCGAGGTTGAGGAACGCGTTGATGAAGAACGCGGCGCCGAAGTCGATGCCGGCCGTCACCGCGACCTGACCGAGGAAGTTGAACCACCCGGTGAACCAGGACCAGGCGGCCCCGTTCTTCCTGGCCAGCTTGGCTGACCAGTAATACAGGCCGCCGGCCGTCGGGAAGCTCGAGCAGACCTCGGCCATCGACAGGCCGACGAACAGTGTCATGATGCCGACGATCGGCCAGCCCCAGACGATTTCCGCCGGGCCGCCGGTGTTCATTCCGTAGCTGTACAGGGTCAGACAGCCGGACAGGATCGAGATGATCGTGAACGAGACCGCGAAGTTCGAGAAGCCCGACATCCGGCGGCGCAGTTCTTGCGCGTAGCCCAGCCGGTGAAGGGTTTCCTCGTCGCTAGTGAGCGCTTGTTCGTTGATTGCCACGCCGTGCTCCTTGGTACGTGGACCTGCGGGGTGCGATGCTTGGGGCGCGCCGTCGGTGGCTGCGCTCGCCGGCGTCATGGGGGCCCAGAGCTAAATGGTCTGTTATCAGACCAATGATGGGAAGGCCTGAGGCGTTGTCAAGACCTTGGGGAACATTCGCCTCTCGCATCACTGCGGCCAGCCGGTTCCGGCACCGCATACTACGGCAATTAGGGTTAAAGCGTCGCGCGTCACGGGGCTCCGCTTGGCCGGGCTGCAGCCCGGCGTGCCCGGTGGCCCGGTCTGGCGTGCACGGTGTCCGGCCCGGCTTGCAGGGGCTCGGCGTGCCAAGGTGCGTCGGCGCGCTTAGAGTCTGGGTGGGTGTTCCCTGCGTGGGCGGAGGGCGCGTTCGGTGAGTGTTGGGGCTGAGATGCCGCCCGGACAGCGGGAAGTTGCGGGTGGCGAGCTGACCGCGCTGCTACGCCCGGTGCGGCAGGGTAACGCGTTCGAGGAAACGGTCGAGCGGCTGCTGAGCATCATCAAGCTCGGCGTCGTGGGGCCGGGGGAGCGGTTCCCGGCCGAGCGTGAGCTCGCGGCTCAGATGGGCATCAGCCGGCTGACGCTGCGCGAGGCTATCCGCGAACTGCAGGACGCTGGCTATGTCTGCTCCCGGCGAGGACGTAGCGGTGGCACGTTCGTGACCTACACCCGGCCGGACCCGGACTCCGCCGAACTGCGGCGGATTGCCACCGAGGACCCGGGCAAGCTGACGGACGCGCTGACGTTCCGGCTAGCCGTTGAATCCGGTGCGGCTGAGGCCCTGGCTGCCCAGTTCGCGGCCGCAGCCGACGGGCGAGTGCGGGCGACGTTGCTGGCCAGGCTCGGCGATGTGAACGCGGCGAGCCCGCAGGACTACCGGCGGCTGGATACCTTGTTCCACCTGAGCGTGGCCGAGCTGACAGGCTCCGGCCTGCTCGCGGCCGCATGTGCCGACGCCCGGATGCGGCTTAACGACCTGCTGAACGCGATCCCGGTGCTGCAGCGCAACATCGACCACACCGCGAGGCAGCACGAGGAGATCGTGCAAGCCATCCTCGATGGCGATCCGGTACGGGCCAGGACCGCGGTGGCCGAGCACCTGGCCGGAACGGCGGCCCTGCTGCGCGGCTTCCTCGGCTAGGTCGCATCGCCGGCTGGCGGGACTTCAGACTCGGCGCTTGACTTGCTCGCGCGCCCTCGGGCAGCGCGCCGGCCGGCACTCCCACATAGCACGCAACCCGGACTCTCAGGGCGAGGTCGCGCGTCCCCGGCCAGGCACGGACGCCGAGTCAGCCACCCGAAACGGCTGCCTCTGGCCCGCGCCTCCCGGACCGCGCGGTCCCATTGGTCCACGGACTGCCCATGGCGCGCAAATCTGTCGCGACCGGCGCGGCTAGCCCGACACTTCACGGCTGCGGTACGCTGAGACGCCCGTTTCCTCCGTGTATGCGCGTGCGGCAACCGTGAAATGTGGGTGTGCCGCCGCCTGTTCCAGCGCCCCTCGGCGGCCACGGCTTGCGCGGCGCGACGGTCAGCGTTGCCCATAGCACGCAAATCGGTCGGGACTGGCGCGGCAGCTCGGACATTTCACGGATCTTGGCGGGAGCATGCAGTAGTTTGCCCCGGTTCGCGCCGCCAAATTCAGTGAAACGTGGGCTGCGGGCGAGGCAAAAGCGGCATAACAGGCGACCGAATGTCATCGGGCGCGGGTGGCGTGAGGTCGAGTCGGCCGTTTCGTGTGGCTGACTCGAGCCTGACGCCGACCGTGCCCGGAGAGACCGTGCCCGGAGAGACCGTGCCCGGAGAGACCGTGCCCGGAGAGACCGTGCCCGGAGAGACCGTGCCCGGAGAAACCGCGCCCGGCGAGTCAGCGCCAGGCACCGCCATCAAGCGGGCTCAGGCCGGGCGCATCGCCTCGAAACCCACGAACATCTGGTCCGGCGACCGCAGGTTGAAGTTCGGCTTGTAGTGCAGCGCATCCGAGTCCAGCTCAGGCTCGATCACCCTGGCTGCGAACGCCTGCAGCACGATCGTCGCCTCTAGCCGGGCGAGCGGCGCGCCGAGGCAGAAATGCGGGCCGGCTGCGAAGGCCAGGTGCCCGGTGGCGCCGCGGCGGATGTCAAACCGGTCAGGATCGCCGAATACCTCGGGGTCGCGGCCAGTGGCGGCGAGCAACAGCAGCAGCAAGGCGCCGTCGGGAGCGGCAACGTCGCCGACCGTCATCCCGCCGCGGACGACGCGGCCGGTCATCTGCACCGGCGCGTCGTAGCGCAGCGTTTCCTCGACCGCGCCCGCGGCCAGGGCAGGATCTGCGCGAAGCGAGTCGAGCTGATCAGGGCTCCGCAGCAGCGCCAGTATCGCGTTGGAGATTAGTCCGACGGTTGTCTCGTGCCCGGCGACGAGCAGCAGCACGCAGGTGGCGATCAGCTCGTCCTCGGTCAGCTTCGCGCCGTCGTCCTCGGCCCGGATGAGCTCCGACAGCAGGTCAGGCGCCGGCCGCGCCCGGCGCGCGGCGATCAGCTCGCGGAAGTAGTCGGCGAACTCGGCCCTCGCCAGCGCCGCGGCCTCGTCCCGTACCGCCGCTTCGTCCTGGCTGAGGCCGAAGCCTGGTTGCAGTGAATGAGCCAGCCTGGCCGACCAGCCGGCGAACCGCGGGTGATCTTCCACCGGAACACCGAGCATCTCCGAGATGATCCGCACTGGCAGCGGATAGGCAAGCTGGCTGATCACCTCGAGCTGCCCGGCTCCGGACGCGGCAGTCAGCAACTCCCCGCACACGGCCCGGATCCGCGGCTCCAGCTGCGCGATCGTCCGGGGGGTGAACGCCTTGGAGACCAGCCGCCGTAGCCGGGTGTGATCCGGCGGGTCGAGAGACAGGAACGACGGCCGCTCCCTGACCCGCCGCTGACCGGCCGCGGCAAGCAGCGACTTGCCTCGCTCGCTGCTCGCGTTGGGGTCGCGCAGCACCGCCGAACAGTCGGCATGCCGGCCGACAATCACGAAGGCACCGTCGAACTGCGCGAACGGTGAGGCCTCGCGCAGGCTCGCCAGGACAGGGTAGGGATCCGGCAGGACCGCGGGGTCTGCTAGGTCAGTGAGCTTCGCCTGCGGTTGCGTGGTCATTCCGCTACCCGAGTTACTCATGAGTACATCATCGCCGGATTCCGGAGTGACGGATATACCCGCGGGAACGCCCGCTCACTAGCCGGTGTCAACCGCGGCAAGTCCCTGACTGCGGCCGGCCTGCCGCTGACAACTGGCCCGGATTTGGACGGGCATAACCGGCATAAGGGTGTGACAGGCGCCACGAGCCGACCCGATTGCGAGTGCGGAACTAATTACGGCACAATGATGTTGTGAAATACGTGGGATCAGCAGACGCCGCGCGCAGCACCCCGGGTGGTGCCGCGGTGAAGGCTGTCCCGGTACAGAACGTTCAAGACGAAACTGCCCGCGCCGCGGTTGCTGCAATTCCCGGCGCACAGGTTACGGGCCTTGGCTCGGAGCCTGGCACGCGGGGAAGGATCGCTCGGCTCATTCTAGAGAACGGGCCGGTGACCGCTTCGAGCCTGTCCGCCCGGCTGGGCCTGACTCCCGCGGCGGTCCGGCGCCACCTGGACAACTTGCTGGCCGACGGACTGGTCGAGGTCAGGAATGTCCGGCCGTGCGGCAGCCGGGGCCGTGGCAGGCCGGCCCGCATGTTCGCCATCACGGACGCGGGTCGCAGCGCCTTCGAGCACGCCTATGACGACCTGGCGACGAGCGCGCTCAGGTTCCTTGCTGAGCGAGCAGGCCCTGGTGCCGTTGCCGAATTCGCCAGGCGGCAGATTTCCGAGCTCGAGCGCCGCTACCAGCGGACGCTCGAGTCGGCACCGCTGTCTGAGCGGGTAAGGGTCCTGGCGGAAGCTTTGTCGGCCGATGGCTATGCCGCAGCGGCTTCGGGCGCGCCGGCGGGCGCGGGCGGAGAGCAGCTCTGCCAGCACCACTGCCCGGTGGCGCACGTTGCCGCGAAGTATCCGCAACTGTGCGAAGCAGAGACGGAGGCATTCGGGCGGCTGCTCGGAACCCCCGTTCAGCGCTTGGCGACAATCGCGAACGGCGACGGCATCTGCACTACGCATGTCACCGCACCATCCCTGGTACATAACCGCACGACAAACGAGGTCGGAGGAATCTCCGCATGACCGCTATAGCCCACCCGGAGCTCGAGGGCCTGGACCGCTACAAGTTCGGCTGGTCAGACTCGGACGTCGCCGGCGCCGCCGCGCGGCGCGGGCTCAACGAGGACGTCGTCCGGGACATCTCGGCGAAGAAGAACGAGCCGGACTGGATGCTGGATCTCCGGCTGAAGGGCCTGAAGCTATTCGGGCGCAAGCCGCTGCCCACCTGGGGCTCGGACTTGTCCGGTATCGACTTCGACCACATCAAGTACTTCGTCCGGTCGACCGAGAAGCAGGCGGCTAGCTGG
>Ga0335075_10002980_pt1 | contig 27045 bp, 29 predicted proteins | sample Lox_Sample_24_FD_206723 | JGI IMG/M metagenome (GOLD analysis project Ga0335075, IMG submission 206723) | Soil microbial communities from Loxahatchee National Wildlife Refuge, Florida, United States - Lox_Sample_2.4 | ecosystem: Environmental > Terrestrial > Soil > Wetlands | place: USA...
GGAAACATTGAGGCTCTCCATCGCGCCGCGCGTGGCAAGTCCAACAACTTCGTCGCAGGTTTCGCGTGTCAGCCGGCGCAGCCCGGTGCCCTCGGCGCCCAGCACCAGCGCGACGCGCCGGCCGGCGAGCGCCGGCCCGGAGAGGGGCGCTGTGCCGCCCACGTCCAGGCCGAGCACCCACAGGTTGGATGCCTTCAGCACGATCAGCGTGCGGGCGATGTTCACTGCGCGAAGCAGCGGCACGGTCTCCAGTGCGCCGGACGCGGCCTTGGCGAGCGCACCGGTTTCCTCCGGCGCATTGCGGTCCTGGGTGATCACGCCGGCGGCGCCGAACGCCGCGGCGGAGCGAAGGATGGCGCCGACGTTGCGCGGATCGGTCACCTGATCGAGCACGACCAGCGGGCCCGGCCGGTCCAGCGCATGCGCAAGGCTGGGCGGCGGCAGGGGATCGGCGAGTACGGCAGCGCCCTGGTGCACGACCTCGCGCCCCAGTAGGTGATCGAGCCGGCCGCGATCGGCGCGTTCGGGCGGCAGCGACCAGGGCGGGGGGAGGCGCCCGGCCAGCACCGCCTCGGCGTCTTCCGTCAGCAGTAGCCGGCGTAGGCGGCGGGCGGGATTGGCGAGCGCGGCGGCGACCGGGTGATGGCCGTAGAGCCAGACGGTGCCGCGTGGGGCCTGCGGCTGGTGCGGGCCGGCGCGATTGCCATGGGGCGGCGGGCCGCCCTGATGGCGCGGGCCATCATGACGCGTTTGATACGGGCGTTGGCTTGGCTGATCGCGGTCCGACGGCGCGGTGCCTGTCCGGTCCGGCGAGCGAGGGCCGAAGTTGCTTTGGGAGCTTGGCCCGCCCTGGCCAAATCGCCGCGGTCCGCCCGCCGGCTGGTTCTGATCGCGCGGCCCGCCGAAATCACCGCGCGGTCCGCGATCCGGCCGCGGTCGGCCGGGCCCGCCGGGACGATGGTCGCGCGGTGGCTTCATCGGTGGCGGTATAGGCGTGTCCCGTCTCGCTGCGAAGGGAGCGGAGTTCGTTGACAAGGGCCCGCTTTGGCCCTAGTGCGGCGGCCCGACGCGGAGGGGTGCCCGAGTGGCTAAAGGGGACGGACTGTAAATCCGTTGGCGACAGCCTACGTTGGTTCAAATCCAACCCCCTCCAAATCCGGATAGAAGTGCCACCGGCCTTTAGCGGCTGCGACCCAATCGTTTCAAAACCTCCCGTGTGCTTTGAACCCGAACACCGCCGCATTACGGATGTTCGATTGCGTATTGGCCGAAAAACGTATTCGAACTCCGGTCGGAAATTCGTGCCACGACACACATGGATGTTGTAGTTGGCTTCGAGGATCATTTCCTGGTTCTGGATGCCGGGACTCCGTTGCTGAACCGAATGCCAAAATGGCGTCCTCGACTGGGACTTTGCCAAGCGGGCCGCTCATCGTGTTGTAGTTGAACAGCACCCCTGAGACGTCCTTTTGGCCGCCCGCGGTAGAAGCCGCGATCGATAAGACGAACGGAATACTGCGCGGGTCAGCGTCCTGGTACTGCTGGAAGAATCAGTTCGGTTGGGTGGAGCCTCACCAATAGTCTCAATCCGGATAATAGTAATGGACAAGGCGTGAAGCTGAAGACTCGCTGGGATCCCTGTAAGAAACCGGAGGCCCGTCCCGGTGCGCGGGAGGATCGGCCACGGGGACGGTCTGGTTGCTTGCGTCCGAGACCATCTGCGAGCCAGGGTCGAAGCCGGAACATGCTGAAACAGTAAGTGTGGTCGCAAGTAGCATGACCCTGGTGACGTTAGCCACAGTGAAACTTCGGCGAAACATTGTGATGCTCCTTCGGTGATTGGTCGAGAGGCATTTATGCTGCACCGCAGTATCCGCCAATGAATTGTGCGAATTCTGATTAGTCCGAACTCGAATGCGGCCCGAACTTTGGGGACAAGTATGCGGACATAGGGCACCCCCCTTCTCTCTCAAGCAAACCTTCGCCCGACCGACGGGTATCATGTGTGGTCGTGCTCTGATATTGAAAATGCATAGTACGTGCCAAAATCATGCTCATTCGTATCTCGGATGACCTCTATGGCAACGGAGCGCGCCGATTGGCTAAGCCGCCTGTTGGAAATGATTCCCGTGGCCGGCAAGCTCGACTACCGATGCTTTCTTGCCGCACCGTGGCGCATCGATTACGAACAATCACCGCATGGCGAGATCCCGTACCACGTCGTACTTGGCGGCTCGATCCTTCTGGAAGAGCCCGGGGGAGGCGCTTCCCAGCGACTGGTCGCGGGCGACATAGTGGTGCTGGGTGACGGCGCTCCGCATGCCTTGCATGATGGCAGTGGCGCGTGCCCCCTGCCGCTTCGCGAACGTACGATCCTCAATGTAAAAATTACCGAGAACGACGGCACGGGCGACAAATTGGACATGCTCTGCGGCCGCTTCGTTATTCCACCGGGGCATGAACGGATGTTGCTGCGTTATTTTCCGCGGCGCATTGTCGTACGCGCGGGCGAAAACAGCGCGGCGACCGCGCGGCCGGGAGCGGCTGATCAGATTGCGCGACTCGTCCGCCTCATGCGATTCGAGTCAGCGTCCGAAAACCTCGGTGGCCTTGCGGTTCTCAATGCTCTATCGACGGCGCAGTTCGCTCTGATCCTGCGTTTGGCAAGTGATGCCACAGAGATACCGACTGGATTGCTCGCCGCCGCCGGCAATCCGCGTCTTTCGCCGGCGCTCACGGCCATGTTCAACGAACCTGTGCGCGGCTGGACGCTCCCCGAACTCGCCCGACTGTGTTACATGTCGCGCGCTACCTTCATCCGGCACTTTCAGGAAAAGTTGGGGCGCTCTGCGAATGACCTGCTGGCCGACATCCGCATGGTGATCGCGTGCAATGCGCTAAAGACGGCAGACGCTTCGACCGCCGCCGTCGCGGCACTTGCAGGATATAAATCCGAAGCTGCCTTCCAGCGTGCGTTCAAGCACCACATGGGAATCACACCTGCGCAATGGCGACGGCAAGCGCAGACGAATGGCTTTAGTATATTGACCTGATACCAAGCCGTCTGCCTGCTTTGAATCCGGGCGTTCTTCCCCGAAGACGACTACACCATAGCGAGGCATTGGCAATAATCCATGGGACCGTCGGCGATACTCGGCTTGGCGGTGCAGGTTATCCAGGTGACCTCCCCGAGTTCGGCGCCGAGCACCTTTAGCACGGATTCGTCCGTGCTCGGTTGATGTGACAATGCCATTGCGTCACCTCGTCAACGGTTGCCGAGATCATGTACTAATGCAAGCCAAGTCTTGGCGGCGTGGGACAGATATCCGCCACGACGCCAAATGAGTGCAAGATCCCAAGTAATATCCGGCTCCGCGACGAGAGCGCGGCGCACCGCCGGATGGTCGTACTGCTTCGCGATCATGCGTGGCAAGAAGGCGACGCCCAGGCCGGTGGCGACGAGTTCGACAATGAAATCGATCTGCGCACTGCGTGCAGCAATTCGAGGCGTGATCCCGCTTCGGCGACACGCGGCAAGGATCAACTCGGTGAGTGCAAAGGCGGGATCAAGCAAGATGAAGGGCGAACAAGCGAGGCTCGCGAGATCGACTTGCTCCCTGTCCGCCAGATGATGTCCGGACGCCAGAAGCACAACAATCGGCTCACTTCGAACAAGTTGGTACTCAAACGCGTCAGAAACAGGCAGCAAGGAACCTGCGAGGTCGATCTCGCCCGCCAACAGGACTTCCTCCAAGCGCTTACTGCCCATCTCGATCAGGCGGATATCAATTCCCGGATAGAGACCCCGAAAGGCCGCGAACGCGGGTGCGAACAGTATGCTGCTGCCCACCAGCGGCAACCCGAGGCGTAGTACCCCGCGCTTGAGGCCCCGCAGCTCTTCGAGTTCGGTCAAGAGATCGTCCCGCTCCGCAAGCATCGCCAGCGCCCGGCGGTAAACGATTTCGCCGGCGGCTGTGAGCTCACTACGATGGCCGATCCGATCGAGCAGCGGCAGACCAAGTTCATCCTCGAGCTGCTTGACTGCCTTGCTGACAGTGGATTGGGTTGCGAACACTATCTTGGCGGCCTGCGAGAAACCGCCCTGCCGGACAACTTCGACGAAGGCGCGCAGCGTTCGGAGCTCCATGGCAATTCCATTTCGGGATTCTCGTTATCTTCGTGCTGAAAGTTACGATAAGCAAGTGGTTGATGTCGCGCGGGAAGTTCCGCGAGTGCGATCTCAAGGCATTGATATTGCGTCCGGATCAGCAGTCGACCGCTCCGTTCGTTGAACTGCTTCAAGCACTCCAGACAGCGGAACCGGCGATACCCTAAACCGTGCGCGCAGGCCGGTCCCATCGCTGACAGAACCCGAGCTCGCCGATGACTAAAACGTCACGTTGGTCGTTAGCCCTATTACAAGGGCGTTGGGTCTGCGCGACGTGCCACCGGGATGGATGATGTACTGGAGGTCGGGCTCGAGACTCACGCCGCGATAGACGGCGACCGTATACATCGCCTCCAGCTCCGCTTCGCTCGACTGCACGCCGAGCGGGGTGCCGAGCCCGCCGCCGGTCAGCGGCAGGCCGAACTCCTGCTCAAGCTGCTGAGTTCCGGTCAGCGCTCCGCTCACCTGGAACCAGCTCGCCGCGAAGCCCAGCAAATCCTTCGGACGACCAATGAAGCTCGCGGTCTCGCTAACGCCTCCGAACACCTGGTTCTCCAACGGAGAGGTGTCGCGATCTGCATGCACGAAACCGCCGAAGGCAATCAGCCCATTGGTGTCGCCATCGCCGTTGCGCACGAGCATCTGATCCGCAAACACGTAGTACATGCCCCGCCCGTTGTGCGGCAGGCCCGTTTGCCCGGTCAGCGCGATCGGCTGGCCGTCGCTGCCGACAAACAGGTCAGGATAGCTCGAGGTGTCCCAGTCGAAGCCGAACTTGTAGTGGCCGATCAGGTGGTTGGGCCCGAAGCTCGGCACCCAGCCGACTTCGACCGGAACGCTGAGGCCCGTGCTGCCGGACTGAAACCACTGCCAGCCTGAATTGCCGCCAAAGCTCGGGTTCACCTGGAACAGCCCCGCCATCACATAGACCGTTGGGGCGACGATCACGCGCCCCATGCCGCCCCAGGTCGCCGCGGGCCAGTCCGGCTCACCGGGATAGACCGGCAGCGGGTGCGGGTTGCCGCAAAAGATCACGTTCATGAATTCACAGTACAGCGGCGAGGAGGCGAAGTAGTTGCCCACTGGCAGCCGGCCCGCCGCGAAGTCCAGGCGTCCATTGTACAGGGTCTGCTCGGCGTAGAGATAGACCAGGTGGGCGACCACGTTGCCGCCCCCACCGAAGATCTGCTGAACCGCATCCAGGTCGTCGTCCAGGAACTCGTCGCTGGCGCTGCGGCCGTTGCGCTGCACAATCACGCTGTGGATGGCGAAGCCGGGCAGACCGATCAGCTTCTCGCCGTCGAGATCGATCGAAAGCCCGATCTGCGACGTATTGTCGATCCCTTGCTTTGGGCCCGTTACAACGGCGGCGGTCTGACCGAAATAGTTGACCCCAACGTCGATGCCTTGGTTCTCGAGCCACGTCCGCGCACCAAGCCAGTCGCCAAGCAGATGATCAGTTCCGAACGGCGCGGAATAGAGCGGCCCGATATTGGTCGACCAAGCCTGCTGTGCCGGCGCTCCCTGCCCCCCGGTGCTCTGGCCTTGCGGCTGCTGCTGCGCCCGCGTCAGCGACGGCCAGAGCGACAGAAGTGCTACCATAAGCACGATGCCGATGCGCATGATTCCTCCCCCGGGGCTTGCTGTTCTAAACCCCGATATGGTGCGCTCGCCCGTTGTGCCGGTCGGACGCGACGAATCAATCTACCCCGCCTACGCGGATTCAGGAAACCGGCGAGACCACCGCCAGTGGTTTTCAATGCGACTGGGTCCCGTTCCGAGGAACGGGTGGGCGAATTCATGCTGGCAAAGCCTTCGGATCCCCGCCACCGCCGTTGCCGTCTGGGCCGAGGCCGGCAATGCAATCGCCGGAGCGAGCAGCAGCGCCAGTGCGATAATGCGCTTCATGTCGGCCTCGCGTGAGCTGACGGCAGCGGCGCGTGGCTTGTTTCCAACGAGTCCTCGATCTGCTCCAGGCTGCGCCCTTTCGTTTCCGGCACCATCGAAGCGATGAATACCAGCGCCACGATACTCAAGATTGCGTAAACCAGGAAAGCGCCGGCACTGCCCAGCGCGCCCACCAGGTCGAGGAAAGTGGCGGACACGATCAGGTTGAAACCCCAATTGGCAACAGTGGCGAGGCTCATTGCCCTGCCACGCAAGGCAAGCGGGAAGATCTCCGCGATCAATGTGATCATGACGATCGTGTCGATCCGCCTGATTGACCGGCTCGGCAGACGACGGCTTCTGTTCTGGAGCCTGGGTGGCATGACGGTGACACCGCTCGTGCTGTCTGGTGCCTTCGATGCCGGCGCGTCGGGCCAGCTCGCCTGGTTCGCGGTGGTATCGGTTGCTGCCTATGTCGGCTTCTTTGCGATCGGCCCGGGGCCTGTGTTCTGGCTGCTGAGACCAAGCCCACACCGGCCGTGGCCAGAATCGAGGTTGCCGCGGAAGACAGGCCTGCGGACTGGAAGATCATCGGCGCGAAGTAGATGACGGTGTTGATCCCGGTGATCTGCTGAAACATCGCCAGCCCGATCCCGATGATGAGGGGCCCGCGGAGGCGCGGCGCAAGCAGCTCCGACGCACTTGCCAGTTGACGGCCTTCCTGCGCGAGGTCTGTCCGCAGCATGTTCAGCTCATCCGATACGTCTGCCGCGCCGCGCAGATTGCGCAAGACCACCCCGGCGTCTTCCATCCGGCCGTGACCGGCCAGCCATCGGGGACTTTCCGGAAGGACCAGCATGCCAACCGACAGGATGATCCCGGGCACTGCCCCGAGTACGAGCATCCAGCGCCATCCCCCGGTTACGCCGGCAAGCGCGAAGCCGACCAGATAGGACACCAGTATCCCGGCGGTGATGCAAAGCTGGTTCAGCGACACGATCGCGCCACGGTCGCGTGCCGGCGAAATCTCGGCCAGGTAGAGCGGCGTCAGCATCGACGCGGCACCGATCGCCAGACCAACCAGGAAGCGCCCGATGAGTAGGCTGACAACACCCTGTGCGACGGCGGAGATGAAGGCGCCGGCAATGAACAGCAAGCCGGCGCCCAGGATAACGCGGCGTCGGCCGACCTGGTCCGAGAGCTGCCCGGCGGTCGCCGCACCAACCGCAGCGCCCGCCAGTGCGATCGCGACAACCACCCCTTGCAGCGTCGGTGACAGGGACATCACCTGCCGAATGAAGAGCAACGCGCCGGAGATGACGCCGGTGTCGTAGCCAAACAGCAGGCCGCCCAGCGCTGCCACAGCCGAGATCAGGGTAGAAGTTCATAATGTATCCTCACTCGCCGGCGTTCCGAATGCCGAAAACCCCTTGCGCATCGGGATTCGGTGGTCTTTTTGATTGTTGCGCGCGCAGGCGCCTCCATCCGATCCATCGGTCTTGCCGCAGTAGCCGACTGAGGCACGAGCGGTATGTCGCAGCTTGGTCATTGCCCGTGCCTCGATCTGCCGAACTCGCTCGCGGGAGATGCCGTGGTGGTGCGACAGGTCTTCCAGAGTTGTCGGTCTATCTTTCAGATGACGCTCGACGACAATGTGGCGCTCGCGGGTGGTAAGTTTTTCCAGTGCCGAGGGCAGCAGAGCCTTGCGGTGCGCAGTTTCTTCACGCTCCGCCAACACGGTTTCCTGATCGTCGCTATCGTCAACGAGCCAGGTTAGCCATTCGCCCTGGCTCTCCGTGCCAATTGGGGCATTGAGACTGTAATCACGGCCCGCCATGCGCTGATCCATGCTGATGACTTCGTATTCCGGCACTCGCAGGGTGTTCGCAATTCGGCTGATGTGTTCGGATTTCAGCGTGCCGTCGTTGAATTCCCATAGCTGGCCGCGCATGCGCCGCAGATTGAAGAACAACTTCTTCTGCGAAGCGGTGGTGCCCATCTTCACCAGCGACCAGTTACGCAGGATGTATTCCTGCACGGCTGCGCGTACCCACCAGATCGCGTAGGTGGCGAAGCGTACGCCGCGATCCGGATCGAACCGACAGACGGCGCGCATCAGCCCCACATGGCCTTCGCCGACCAGCTCTTCCGTTGGCAGGCCATAGCCGCGGTAGCCCATGGCAATCCTGACAACGAGGCGCAGGTGACTGCCGACCAACTGATGAGCGGCAGAGATATCGTGATGGTCACGCCAGCGACGACAGAGCGCCTGCTCCACATCGGCGCTGAGCATCGGGAATTCGTGGATTGCGCGAATGTACCGCGACAGATGGTCGCCGGTTTTGACGGAGGGCTGGCTGGGTTCCATGCCTGAAACACTCCGAATTGCCTCTGGGTTCTCGGCAACGCCGGCTGGCCAGGTCGCGCGTGGCCGTTCACCAAAACCTAGGTGAATCCAACTGGGGGCGAATACTCGCTGTCCGGCAGACACTCTTCCGCGCTGCGATTGAGTGGCGGTTCCACGATCGCCTGCATCCATCGCCAGCCGTCAATGTGAATGCGCGGCGACCATTCAATCGCGCGGCGGAAGAGTGTCTGCCGCGCGGTGTGTATTCGAACCCGTCAGGCGGACCATCACTCTACGTGTGCGCCGCACCGATCCACCCTCGTTCCGCCACCCCCTCTGAACCAGAAGGCAGGTTTGCCATGGGCACCGAACAGGAGGTTGCTGTCATTACCGGGGCATCGCAGGGCATCGGCGCGGCCCTTGTCAGGGCGTACCGCGATCGAAACTACCGTGTCGTCGCGACGGCGCGCACCATCCAGCCGTCGAACGATGACGACGTCCTCACCGTCTCCGGCGACATTGCCGATCGGAAGACGGCCCAGCGTGCGATTTCCGAAGGCATGGCCCGGTTCGGGCGCATCGACACGCTTGTCAACAACGCCGGCATCTTCATATCCAAGCCGTTCACCCAGTACACCGAGGCCGACTATTCGGCGATCCTGGGCGTCAACACCACCGGGTTCTTTCACATCACGCAACTCGCCATCGCCGAGATGGAGAAGCAGGGCAGCGGCCATGTCGTGCAGGGCACGACAAGCTTGGTCGATCAGGCAACCGCCGGCATACCGGCAGCACTCGCGTCGCTGACGAAGGGCGGCCTGAATGCGGTGACCAAATCGCTCGCGATCGAGTACGCGAAACGCCGGATCCGGGTGAACGCGGTCGCACTGGGGGTCATCAAGACGCCGATGCATTCCGTCGAGACGTATGCGCAACTCGGTGCCCTACACCCTGTCGGCCATATGGGTGAGATCTCCGACGTCGTCGACGCGATCCTCTATCTGGAGTCGGCCGGCTTCGTGACCGGCGAAATTCTCCATGTCGATGGTGGTCAGAGCGCGGGCCATTGACGCTGCCCGGGCGCGCAAGACAGTGTAGGACACACAGCAACGAGGAGATGTCGCATGATCCGCAAGGCGAAAGCAGTCTGGCGCGGCACTGGTCGCGCCGGCAGCGGCAATCTTTCGAGCGATTCCGGCGTGCTCGCGGAGACCCCGTATTCTTTCAGGACCCGCTTCGAGAACGAGAAGGGCACCAATCCCGAGGAGTTGATAGCTGCCGCCCATGCCGGATGCTTCACCATGGCATTGGCGTTTCAGTTGCAGGGCGTCGGCTACACGCCCACAGAGCTCGATACCGAGGCCGCGGTCACTCTTGAGCCGGAGGGCCAGGGATTCCGCATCAGTCGATCGGCTCTGACCCTGCGCGCCAGCGTGCCGAACCTGGACGAAGCTACGTTCGAGCGGATGGCCGGCGATGCCGAGAAGAACTGCCCAGTGTCCAAGGTCCTGAATGCTACTATTACATTGGACGCTAAGCTGATCTGAGGCCTTGCGGATCGAACAGAACAGCCGGCTGGTGGCGGCGCCGTGACCCGGGGTCGTCGCCGCTGGTGAGAAGCGTGTGGTCCCATCAAGAGATGTGGAGGCGCAAATGACACGAACGAGCACCTCGCAGCGGAGCACCAGTACCATTCGCGTGCCGGAGAAGATTCCAGTATCGTTGACCGTGAACGGCGTTGAGGCGCAACTCAGGGTCGCGCCATGGACGAGCCTGCTCGATACACTGCGCGACCATCTCGGCCTGACGGGCACCAAGAAAGGTTGCGATCACGGCCAATGCGGCGCGTGCACCGTGCTGGTGGACGGGCGGCGGGTCAATTCCTGCCTCACGCTCGCCGTCATGAAGGATGGCGCCAAAGTAACCACCATCGAAGGTCTGGCGACCGATGGCACGCTGCATGCGCTGCAGCAGGCGTTCATCGATCATGACGCGTTCCAGTGCGGTTACTGTACACCCGGACAGATCTGTTCGGCGGCCGGCCTGATCGCCGAGGGCAAGGCGAAGAGCGCCGATGAGATTCGCGAACTCATGAGCGGCAACATCTGCCGCTGCGGCGCGTATCCCAACATCGTACGGGCCATCCAGCAGGCGATGGGGCAGTCATGATCGGTTTCCAGTACGCGCGGGCAAGCGACGTTGCCGACGCGGTACGTCAGATTGCCGCGGACCCCGCTGCGAAATTCATCGCCGGCGGCACCAACCTGATCGACCTGATGAAGGAGGATGTCGAACGCCCCTCGCGGCTGATCGATATCTCGCGGTTGCCGCTCAGGAGCGTTGAAGAGACGGCGAGCGGGGGATTGCGGATCGGGGCACTCGTACCGAATTCCGACCTTGCTTATCATCCGCTGATCGCGCAGCGCTATCCGATGCTCGCCAGCGCGATCCTGGCGGGCGCCTCGGCGCAACTACGCAACATGGCCTCGACCGGGGGCAATCTCCTGCAACGCACGCGTTGCTACTACTTTTATGATATCGCGACCCCCTGCAACAAACGCCAGCCCGGCAGCGGCTGCTCCGCCATCGGCGGCCTCAACCGCATGCACGCGATCCTTGGCACGAGCGAGGCCTGCATTGCGACGCATCCCTCCGACATGTGCGTGGCGCTGGCCGCGCTCGACGCCACGGTCCATGTGACCGGGCCGGCTGGGGCGCGGGCAATTGCGCTGTCAGATTTCCATCGACTGCCGGAGAACACGCCGCAGCGCGATACGAATCTGGAAACGAACGAGATCGTCACGGCAGTCGAGCTTGCGGGACGGGGCTTCGCGGCCAATTACACCTACCTGAAAATCCGCGATCGCCTCTCCTATGCATTCGCGTTGGTGTCCGTCGCGGCCGCGCTGGAGCTTGAAGGAGACACGATCAAAGAAGCCCGTCTGGCGCTCGGCGGCGTGGCACACAAGCCTTGGCGCGACCCGTCAGCCGAGGCGGCGCTACGCGGGCAGAACATCGGCGAGCCGGCGTTCGCCCACGCTGCGGACGTCGTGCTGCGCGATGCGAAGGGTTTTGGGCACAACACGTTCAAGATCGACCTCGCGCGCCGCGCTATCGTCCGTGCGCTGACGCAAGCGGCGGCCGGCACCCCGCAGTCGCAGTCCAGCAAGAAAATCGCGTAATCAGAAAGCGAACCGCCCATGACCACTTACATCGGCACCGCAACATCCCGGGTCGACGGCCACGCCAAGGTCACCGGCGCGGCAAAATATGCCGGCGAGTTCAGTGCACCTGGCCTCGTGCATGCCAGCCTCGTCGCATCCACCATCGCGAAAGGTCGCATCGCACGAATCGAGGCAAGCGAGGCGCTTTCCCTCGAAGGCGTGATCGACGTCCTCACGCATCAGAACCGACCACCGATGGCGAGTGCTGACAGCGCCTACAAGGACGACGTGGCCCCGGAAGGTTCGCCGTTCCGGCCCCTGTACGACGACAGGATTTGGTTCAGCGGCCAGCCGGTCGCGCTGGTGGTTGCCGAAGAACCTGAGATCGCTCGCTTCGCAGCATCGTTGGTCCGGGTGGAATACGACGAAGAGGCGCACGTCTCCGATGTTTATGGCCAGCGTACTGCGGCCATTGCATTGGAGAGCGCCACAAACCCGGCCGAGAACCCGTTTGCCCCGCCACGGTCGCGCGGCACGGCCGATCAAGCGTTCGCCGCGGCCCAGGTACGCCACCGTGGCGAGTATCATGTCCCGATCGAGCATCACAATCCGATGGAACTATATGCTTCGACGGTGATCTTCGAGCCCGGCGGCAAGCTGACGATCTACGACAAGACCCAGGGCGTGCAGAATGTTCAACGCTACGTGGCCAGCATATTCGGCATGAAACCGGATGAGGTGCGCGTGATGTCGCCATTTGTGGGCGGCGCGTTCGGGTCCGGGCTGCGCCCGCAATATCAGGTGGTTCTGGCCGCGCTGGCCGCTCGCGCGTTGCAGCGCTCGGTGCGCCTCGTGCTGACCCGGCAGCAGATGTATGGGCTCGGTTACCGGCCCGCCATGATCCAGCAGATCGAGCTGGGCGCAAACGCCGATGGAACGCTCGATGCCATCACGCACGAAGCGATCACGGCGACGTCGCAATACGAGAAATACTATCGGCAAGAGACCGGCTGGTCCGGCCTACTCTACAAGTGTGCCAACGCGAGGTATACGCACAAGCTCGCGCAGCTCGATATGCCTACATCATGTGACATGCGGGCTCCCAGCGCGGCGACCGCCGTCTTTGCCCTCGAATCCGCCATGGACGAACTCGCGGTCGCCCTCGGGCTCGATCCGCTCGAGCTTCGCCTGCGGTGCTATTCGGAGCGCGAACAGCATAGCGATCGGCCATACAGCAGCAAGAGTCTCCGCGAGTGTTACCGCCAGGGCGCGGAAGCCTTCGGTTGGGACAAACGCAACCCGGTGCCGCGCTCGATGCGCGACGGCACCGAGCTGATTGGCTGGGGCATGGCGACCGGCGTCTGGGAAGCGCTGCAAGTGCCTATCGCAGTGCGCATCGTGCTCACGGCCAACGGTCATGCGGAGGTTTCCTGCGCAACCTCCGACATAGGCACTGGCACCTACACGATCATGACGCAGGTTGCGGCCGAGATGCTCGGGCTGCCGCTCGACAATGTCACCATAAAGCTTGGCGACTCGACGCTGCCGCAATCGCCGGTGGAGGGTGGGTCATGGATAGCGGCATCGGTGTCGAATGGGATCGCGACAACCGCCGACGCGATCCGTGAGGAATTGCTGCGTTTGGCAAAGCAGGTGCCGAACTCCCCGCTTGCGGACACAACGCCTGGCGAAGCCCTGCTTGCGGACGGCAATCTCGTAAACAAACGAGATGCATCGCGCGCGGTGTCGATCGCAGAAGTAATGCGGAGTAGTGGCGTGGACCGCATCGAGCAGGAGAAAACCACGACCTTCGCCGATGCGGGCTCGCATGCGCACAACACCCACTCGGCGGTCTTCGTCGAGGTGAAGGTGGACGAGCAGCTTGGCGTCATCCGTGTCACCCGCGTCGTCAGTGCGGTCGCGGCCGGCCGCATCCTGAACACCAAGACCGCGACGAGCCAGATCATGGGCGGCGTGGTGTGGGGCATCGGCATGGCGCTGCACGAAGAAACGCTCATCGACCACAAATTCGGCCGCATCATGAATGCCAACATCGCCGAATACCATGTCCCGGTGAACGCGGACGTGCATGATATCGAGATACTTTTCGTCGATGAGCGAGACGACATCGTCAATCCGCTCGGCATCAAGGGGCTGGGCGAGATCGGCATTGTCGGGGTGGCGGCGGCAATCGCCAACGCGATCTATCACGCGACCGGCAAGCGCGTTCGCGAGCTGCCGATCACGCTCGATAAATTGCAGCGATGAGAGATGGTCTAGGATTCCGGGTACACACCCTGTTGCCGATCCGATGGGTCGGAGCCTAAACTGCCGTCGGGGTAGGTAAGAAGGCCACTTATCTGGCGGATCGCAGTCGAACCGACTCACAGCCGGCGGCCCGCGCCGGGCGTCGCCACCGCATGCGCCGCCGCCGGGGACGCACGCCGCCGGTGGTCCGGCTCGGCGCCCCGCACGGGGGCTGGCGCGACGTGTACTACGGTTTCCTGGTGCTGCCGTGGAGCGCGTTTTTCGCCAGCCTGGCCGGCCTCTATCTCCTGCTCAATCTCGCCTTTGCCGTGCCGTTCGCCTTGCATCCCGGCAGCGTTTCCGGCGCCCGGCCGGGATCACTGCTCGATGCGTTCTTCTTCAGCGTCGAGACGATGTCCACCGTGGGCTTCGGCGAAATGTATCCGGCCACACCCTATGGGCACGTCGTTGTCACGATCGATGTGGTGACGGGGGTGCTGCTGGTACCGCTCGCGACCGGCCTGGTGATCGCCAAGTTCACCCTTCCGGCGGCCCGCGTGATGTTCACCCGCAATGCGGTCGTGAGTCGGTTCGATGGTGTGCCGACGTTGATGTTCCGAGTTGCCAACATCCGCGCGAACCAAATCATCGAGGCGCGCATGAAGCTGACCTTGCTGCACGACTACGAAACCGCGGAGGGTTATCACTATCGCCGCATGTTGGATCTGCCGCTGGTGCGCGATACCAGCCCGTTTTTCGGGCTCAGTTGGACGGTAATGCACCCGATCGACGAGGCGAGTCCGTTCAACGGCATGGGACCCGACGATTGCCGCGCCGCTGCCGCGCAACTGGTCGCGGTGCTCACCGGCATCGACAGCACCACCTCCTCGACCGTCTATGCCCGGCACGGCTATACGTCTGGCGACATCTTGTTCGGCCGCGCTTTCGAGGACGTGGTGGAGGTGAACGAGGACGGCACGGCCAAGATCGACTTCCGCCGCTTCCATGCTACCCGCCCTACGCCTTCGCCCCCTCGATGATCTCGCCGAACCGCACCCAGGTCTTGCCGTCCCATTTCTGGAGCTGCATGGCCCGGATCGGGTGATAGTTGGTCGGGCTGGTCGCAACTTTGATGCCCGGCAGCAGCGTCGGCACTTCCAGCTCGGGGATGCTGGTGGCCTGCTTCATGACGGTTTCGCGCGAGAAATCCCCGTTGCACGCGGTCAGAACGTGCTGCATCACCTTGCAGGCAGTATAGCCGTACACGTAATTGTTGTCGGACAGATCGGCGCCCGGCATCTGCTTGGCCATGAAGCTTCGCCACTCGTTCATGCCGGCATCGTTGGCCCAGGCCGGATCGGTGTTGTCCTTCAGCCAGCCGCTGGTGATGATCCCGACGCCGTTCTGGACCCCGGCCGGCTGCATGACGGAGCCAGCCGAGATCGACACATTCGTCATGAAGAACATCGGCCGCCAGTTCAGATCGTGCACCGCGCGGATCGCCTGGGCGGCCTGCTTCGGCGCGGTCGCGCAGATCAGCACGTCGGCCCCGGTGCCCTGAAGGGTCGTAATCTGTGAATCGACCGTTGGATCCGTTACTTCATAAGAGACCACTTTCGCAACATGCTTGTCCCAATCGACGCCTAGCACATCGCGAACCCCGACCAGGTAGTCCTTGCCGAAATCGTCGTTCTGGTAAAGGAACGCGATTTTCGCGTCCGGCCTCTGCTGGAGCGCATACTTGGCGTAGATCTGCGCCTCGGTGCGGTAGCTCGGCTGCAAACCGATGGTCCAGGGAAACTGCTTGTAGTTGCCCCATTTGTCGGCGCCCGTCGCAACAAACAGATGCGGCACCTTGGCATGGTTCACATAGCGTTCGATCGCCGAATTGGTCGGCGTGCCCAGCGTGTTGAACAGGAAATCGACCTTCTCCTGCTCGACCAGCCGGCGAACGTCCTCGACCGTGCGGGGCGGCAGATAGCCGTCATCGAGCGAGATGAAATTGATCTTGTGACCAGCAATCCCCCCTTGACCGTTTACCATCCGGAAGAACGCCGTCTCCGTCTTGCCGATCGCGGCGTAGGAGGAGGCCGGCCCGCTGTAGGGCATGGTGTTGCCGATCTTTACCTCGGTGGCGGTGACACCCGGCGTTGCCTGCGCCCGCGCGGTTCTTCGCAAGGCCGCCGCTGTCGCAACTCCGCCCGCAAGGGCCGCTCGTCTCCCGATCATGCCGTTTCGTCTCCCTGAATCGCTTGCTTGTCGACGCACCGGCTTGCAGGCTGACGCGCCGCCGCGCCGCCTTTCTGGCCGGTAACTGCGTTGTCCGCAATATCTCCGCAGGAGTCATGCCGATGGATGCGCTCGAAATCCTTGCCCAGCACAAGCTGCCGTTTGCCGAGCTGCTTGGTATCCGTGTCACCGCGGCCGCTCCGGACCGGGTCGTGGCCGAAATGGCGGTGCGGCCCGAACTCTGCACTTCACCGGCTGTGCTGCACGGCGGCGCCATCATGGCTTTCGCCGATACACTCGCCGCGATGGGCACTGTCCTCAACCTGCCGCCGGACGCCGGCACCACCACAATCGAGAGCAAGACGAATTTCATGGCCCCCGCTCCTTCCGGCACCACAGTGACCGGCGAAGCGACACCCCTGCATCGCGGGCGGCGCACGATGGTTTGGCAGACACGCATCACAACCGCTGAGGGGCGGTTGGTTGCGGTCGTGATCCAGACGCAGCTCGTGCTGGCCCCACAGAACACCAGTGCTTGAACGGGCCTATCGCTCGGTCTCGGCGAAACGCACCAGCACCTGTTCCTCTTCCACCATCTCACCCGGGCGGCACAGCACTTCGGCCACCGTGCCATCGGCCGGTGCGGTCAGGCGAAACACCGTCTTCATCGCTTCCAGCACCACCAGTACTTCGCCACGAACGACCATTTGCCCAGGCACCGCGTGCACCGAGGTTACCTGGCCGGGAATTGGCGCGGCCAGCCGGCCACCCGACTCCTCTCCGGCCTCCGCGGCAACGGCCGGATCCGGCAGCTCCAACTGCCACGTTTCGCCGTGCCAGCGCAGCGTCACGTCCTCGCCGAGCCGCGTGATGGCGGCCCATTCGCGATTACCGTCGAGCTCCACAGCGATCCGTCCGTCATCGGCGCGGCTCGCGCGGCCGAGCAGCGTGGCGGCGCCCGCTGCGATCCGCCATCCCCCTGACAAGCGGCAGAGGCGCACGGGGCAAGGCGTCCCATCGGCTACAAAACCCACCACTCGCTCGCGCACCGTGTTCAACCACCAGCCATCCCGCGCGTGCCAGGGCGAATGCGGATCGGTGCTCGCCGCTGCCTCTCTCGCCGCCGCCTCCGATTCTTCCAGCAGCACGCCGAGCGCTGCCGCGGCCAGCACTTCCGGCGGTGGCGCAGAGCGCGGGGTCAGCAGTTCGGTGGCGCGGGTAGCGATGAACCCAGTGTCAATCTCACCGGCAACGAATGCCGGATGCGCGACGATGCGCCGGAGCATGTCGAGATTGGTCGTGACCCCCGCCACCTCACACGCATCGAGCGCCAGACGCAGCCGTCCGAGTGCCTCGGCACGCTCGCGGCCGTGGCAGATAACCTTGGCAACCATCGCGTCGTAATGCACCGAGACGCTGTCTCCCTCGCGCACACCGGTATCCACGCGCACGCCGTCCCCGGTGGGCGGCAAACGAAGCCGCGCAATCCGTCCGATCGAGGGCGCGAAGTCACGCGCCGGATCTTCGGCATAAAGCCGCGCTTCGATTGCGTGGCCAGAACAGGTGATCTGATCCTGCATGGCCGCAAGCGGCTCTCCGGCGGCGACTCGAAGCTGCCACTCCACAAGATCCAGGCCGGTGATCAACTCGGTCACCGGATGCTCCACCTGTAGCCGCGTGTTCATTTCCAAAAACCAGAACCCGTCGCCATCGACAACAAATTCGACGGTGCCGGCGCCGACATAGCCGACTGCCCGCGCGGCGGCGACAGCGGCTTCGCCCATTGCCGTGCGACGAGCCGGGTCCAGGTCGGGCGCTGGTGCCTCCTCGATTACCTTCTGATGGCGCCGTTGCGTCGAGCAGTCGCGTTCATAAAGATGCACCGCATTGCCGTGCATGTCGGCGAAGACCTGCACCTCGATATGGCGAGGCCGTTCGAGGTAGCGCTCGATGAGCACGGCGTCGTCGCCGAAAGCAGAAGCGGATTCCTGGCGTGCGGAGGCAAGCGCGGCATCGAAGTCAGCAGCGCGCTGCACGACCCGCATGCCGCGCCCGCCGCCTCCGGCCACGGCTTTGATAACGACCGGAAAGCCGATCCGTTCAGCTTCGGCCGCGAGACGGCCCAGGTCCTGCGAGTCGCCATGATATCCCGGCAGCACCGGCACGCCGGATCGCTGCATCAGCGCCTTCGCAGTCGCCTTCGATCCCATGGTGCGCATCGCCGACGGCGGCGGTCCGACGAACACCAGCCCGGCCTCGATGCAGGCTTCCGCGAAACCAGGGTTTTCAGAGAGAAAGCCGTAGCCCGGATGCACCGCCTCGGCACCGCAACGACGTGCGGCATCGACGATACGGGGAATGTTCAGATAACTCTCCCGCGCCGGAGCGAGCCCGATCGAAACCGCGCGGTCAGCGGATTCCACGTGCAGTGCATTCGCATCGACATCGGAATAGACGGCGATGGTCTCGATCCCCATCCACCGCGCCGTACGCGCGATGCGACAGGCGATCTCGCCGCGATTCGCGATCAGCAGAGTTCGGAACACGGCGTCACATCCGGAACACGCCGAAGCGCGTCTCCCCGATCGGCGCGTTCAACGCCGCCGACAGGCACAGCCCCAGCACCAGCCTAGTCTCCGCCGGATCGATGATGCCGTCGTCCCACAGCCGCGCGGTCGCGTAATAGGGGTGCCCTTTCGCCTCGTACTGCGCCCGGATCGGCGCCTTGAATGCCGCCTCCTGCTCGGCATCGTCGAAGCCCCCGCGCACGGTCGCCAGCACACTCGCGGCTTGCTCTCCGCCCATCACCGAAATCCGCGCATTCGGCCAAATCCATACAAAGCGCGGATCATAAGCGCGGCCGCACATGCCGTAATTTCCGGCGCCATACGACCCCCCAATGATGACCGTGATTTTCGGCACAGCGGTCGTCGCAACCGCGGTCACCAGCTTCGCGCCATCCTTGGCGATGCCGCCAGCCTCATATTTCCGCCCCACCATAAATCCGGCGATGTTCTGCAAAAACACCAACGGAACGCCTCGCTGGCTGCACAGCTCCACGAAATGCGCGCCCTTGAGCGCCGACTCCGAGAACAGAATCCCGTTATTCGCCAGTATCCCAATCGGATAGCCGAACACATGGGCAAAGCCGCACACCAGCGTCGTGCCGTACAGCCGCTTGAACTCATCCAGCTCGCTGCCATCGACGATCCGCGCGATCACCTCGCGCACGTCGTACGGCGCGCGCAAATCGACAGGCACCACGCCACCAATTTCAGCCGGATCATATCGCGGCTCCATTGGCGGACGCAGCTCGATCCCAGGTCGTTTCTCCCGGTTCAACCGGGCGACGATTCGCCGGCACAGTGCCAGCGCGTGGCGATCATCCTGTGCGTAGTGATCGACAACCCCCGAGATACGCGCATGCACCTCCGCCCCGCCGAGGTCCTCGGCGCTGACCTCCTCGCCGGTGGCGGCCTTCACCAGGGGCGGGCCGGCCAGGAAGATGGTGCCTTGGCGGCGCACGATCACCGTCTCGTCGCTCATTGCCGGGACATAGGCACCGCCGGCGGTGCACGACCCCATGACCGCCGCGATCTGCGGGATGCCTTGCGCCGACAGGTTGGCCTGGTTAAAGAAGATACGACCGAAATGCTCGCGGTCGGGGAAGATCTCGTCCTGCAGCGGTAGATAGGCGCCACCGGAGTCCACCAGATACAGACACGGAAGCCGGTTGGCCCGCGCGATCTCCTGCGCGCGCAGATGCTTCTTTACGGTGATCGGGAAATAAGTGCCGCCCTTCACCGTGGCATCGTTCGCCACAATCACGCACTCGCGCCCGGCAACACGCCCGATGCCGGTGATGATACCGGCGCTCGGCACTTCCCCGTCGTACATCCCGTGAGCCGCGAGTTGCGACAGCTCCAGGAACGGCGACCCCGGGTCGATCAGCCCGGCGACCCGGTCGCGCGGCAACAGCTTGCCGCGCGAGAGGTGTCGCTGCCGCGCCGCCTCTCCGCCACCCTGCTCCACCTCCGCCACCCGAGCGCGCAGGTCTGCAACCAGCGCCTGCATGGCGGCGGCATTGGCGGCAAACTCCTCGGATCGCGTGCTGATCTCGGAGCGAAGGACAGTCATGTCGTGTCGGCGAACAATTCACGCCCGATCAGCATGCGGCGGATCTCGCTCGTACCGGCGCCGATCTCGTACAGCTTCGCGTCGCGCAGCAGCCGCCCGGTCGGATAGTCGTTGATATAACCGTTGCCACCCAGCGCCTGGATCGCCTCCAGCGCCATCCAGGTGGCGCGTTCGGCGGCGTACAGGATCGCCCCGGCTGCGTCCTTGCGCGCGGTCTCGCCGCGGTCGCACGCCTTCGCCACCGCGTACACATAAGCCTTCGCCGCGTTCATCGTCGTATACATGTCGGCGAGCTTGCCTTGCATAAGCTGGAACTCGCCGATCGGCTGGCCGAACTGGCGGCGCTCGTGCACATACGGAACCACCGCGTCCATGCAGGCCTGCATAATGCCGAGCGGCCCAGCTGCCAGCACCGCCCGCTCATAATCAAGCCCGCTCATCAGGATGCGCACGCCGTCGTTCACGCGCCCGAGCACGTTCGCTTCCGGTACGTCACAATCCTGAAACACCAGTTCGCACGTATTGGAACCGCGCATCCCAAGCTTGTCGAGCTTCTGCGCGGTGGAGAAGCCCTTGAACCCCTTCTCAATAATAAACGCGGTGATGCCGCGCGGGCCGGCATCCGGATCGGTCTTCGCGTACACCACCAGCACGCCGGCATCCGGCCCGTTGGTGATCCACATCTTCGAGCCGTTCAGCACATAGCGATCGCCGCGTTTGTCGGCACGCAGGCGCATCCGGACCACATCCGACCCCGCGCCCGACTCCGACATCGCCAGCGCGCCGACGTGCTCGCCGGAGATCAACTTCGGCAGATAGCGGCGCTTCTGCTCGTCGGATCCGTTCCGCCTGATCTGATTGACGCACAGGTTGGAATGCGCGCCATAAGACAGCCCCACCGAGGCCGAAGCACGCGAAATCTCCTCCATCGCCACCACGTGCTCCAGATAGCCCATACCGGCACCGCCCCATTCCTCCTCCACCGTGATGCCGAGCACGCCGAGCTCGCCGAACTTGTGCCAGAGATCCGTCGGGAAGGCGTTGGTCCGATCGATCTCGGCGGCGCGCGGCGCGATCTCATTGGCGGCGAAGGCTCCCACCTGCGCGCGCAACATGTCGGCGGTCTCGCCGAGGTCGAAGTTCAGGCCAGGGAGGCGATTGGGGATCGCTGGCATCGCACGGCAGAATGGCCCATTTTCGCCGTCTCACCAAGATGATCTCGATCCGTTCGGACGCGAGCGGATCGACCAGGATCGCGAGTTACCGGCTCACGCCGTGGACACCCGCACGAGGGGTGTGACTAGAGTCATACTGGCGCCAGTCCTGGGGGTGGCAACCTCCAAAGCAAGGCGATCCACCCCCGTGTGGACGCAACAGAGGACAGGAGGTTCAACGATGGACGACGAGATGAAGAGTGAGTTCCAGCTTTTGGTCAAAGCGCTTGACCAATTGCTGGCAAAGCAGGAAAAGTTCTCAGTATTGATCACGGTACTTGCACAGGATGAAGCTGCTGAAGTCCTGAGTGTGAAGCAAATGATGATCAATGAGGAGAAGCTCGAGGGGGAAGTCAAGGACCTGGGTAAGCTGATTAAGTAACCGCGGTTAACCAGCGTGTCGGCGCGCACGTGCTTGCGCAGGGGCCACGTCGACGGCTGCAATACTGCGCGTAGGACTGCGGTGGCAACCTCGTAAGGCAGGGCAATTGGCCCTTGTGAAGGCAAACAAAGAACAGGAGATGCTACAATGGAAAGCGATGTTAAGCAAGCTTTCGACGCTGTGTTCAAGAGGGTGAACACCGCATTGGGTAACCAGAAAACCGCGTCGATAAAAATGAAGAGTGTTGCGAACTCGCAACTTGCAGAGATCCTCGATCTGAAAACATTGTTGACTTCACAAACAGAACTCATAACGCAGGTGGAGAAGCTGGAGCGGCAGCTGAAGAAGGGTTAGCACATCGCAACCCAAAGTTCGGATCCCGAATTGCGGGATCGGGTGTCCGCCCGGTTCCGACATGGCCAGCGCCGACACACTCGCGGCAGCCGAGCTTTGGCAGATCACGCCGCTTGTGCCCGTCCGACCCGGTCCGACGGATGTGTTTGACGCACGGGTTGGAGTGTGCGCCATAAGAGAGGCTGAAGCGTGCGAGATTTCCTCCATTGCCACCACGCGCTCCGGATAGCCCATGCCAGCGCCGCCCCATTCTCCTTCCACCGTGATCCCAAGCACGCCCGGTTCGCCGAATTTGCGCCACAGATCAGTCGGGAACTCGTTCGACCGATCGATCTCAGCGCGGGGCGCGATCTCGTCGGCGGCGAAGGCCCCAACTGCGTACGCAGCATCTCGGCCGTCTCGCCGAGGTCGAAGTGCGGGCCAGGCAGGCGATTTAGGATCGCTGGCATCGCACGGATGTCAGGTTATCTGACACAATGATGACGCAATTACGACGGTGCGCCACGGCGCGAAAGGCTTCGGGCCGGCAGCGACTCGATTCGCGCCATGCTAATAGCAGAATGCTGAAATGAATGGCTGGTAGCGAGGCCAGCTCACAGGCAGAACCAACACCGCTGCTCCGGAGTTAATACTTGCCATGGATACTCGTCCGTTCGCGACCGACCTGTCCGATGCCTGGAAGGCCAACTGAGCTGCGGCGAATGCGCGCGCTCTGGCATCTCGTGCCTCTCGTTTTGCTCGTGGGGCTCGGGGTCGCGGTGTGGCGCAGCGGTGTCGCGACTGAGCTGACCTGGGGCGCGCTCGCTCGCCATCAGGCCGAGCTGCTTGCCCTGGCCGCGGCGTACCCGCTGCTCGCGGCTGCCGCCTATGTCGCGCTCTACGCCACGGTCGTCGCCCTCTCGGTGCCGGAAGCGGCGATCGTGACCGTCTGCGGCGGCTTGGTGTTTGGCACCCTGCTAGGTGGCGCATTGGCGGTGCTTGGCGCCACGGTTGGTGCCGTCGTCCTGTTCCTGGTGGCTCGGACCGCGTTCGCCGAGGTTATGGCCCGGCGCGCGCGGGGCTTCGTCGAGCGCATCCGCGCCCCGCTGCAGCGGGACGGATTCAGCTACCTGCTGGCGCTCCGGCTGGTGCCAGCGGTGCCGTTCTGGCTGGTCAATATCGGCGCCGCGCTGTGCGGGATGCGTCTCATTCCCTATACAGCCGCCACCCTGATCGGGATCGTCCCGGCCACATTCGTCTTCGCGTGGGTGGGCGCCGGCGTGGGTACGGTGCTGGCAGCCGGAGGCAAACCCGACCTCGCGCTGATTTTCTCCCCGCAAATTCTCGGACCGCTGCTTGCCCTGGCGCTGCTCTCACTCAGCCCGGTGATCCTGCGTTGGCGCCGCGGCAACCGTGGCTGATCCCGCCGAGGCGTGGGACCTCGTTGTCGTAGGTGCCGGCGCCGCCGGGCTTTCAGTGACAGCAGTCGCCGCCCAGCTCGGCCTTCGGGTGGCGCTGATCGAGCGCGACCGGATGGGCGGCGACTGCCTGAATTTCGGCTGCGTGCCGAGCAAGGCGCTGCTCGCCGCCGCCCATGCCGCGGAGGCCGCGCAGGCTGCGGGCCGCCTCGGGATCCGCGTGCCTCTGCCGGTGATCGATTGGGCCGCCGTGCGCGCGCATGTCCACGGGGTGATCGCCGCCATCGCGCCGGCGGATTCCGAGGCGCGCTACCGCGCCCTGGGCGCCAGTGTGATCCGCGGGGAGGCCCGCTTCGTCGCTCCTGACACGCTCGCTGCCGGCGCCGAGCGGCTGCGCGCCCGACGGATCGTCATCGCCGCCGGCAGCCACCCGGCCGTCCCGTCGGTGCCCGGCCTGGAGAGCGTGCCGTACCTGACCAATGAGACGCTGTTCGATCTCACGGCCAGGCCTGAGCACCTGCTGATCCTGGGCGGCGGCCCGATCGGGCTGGAGATGGCCGACGCATTTGCAGGCCTTAGCTCTCGGGTGACCGTGGTCGAGGCGGCCAGGATCGCCGGCCAGGAGGATCCCGAGTTGGTTGGCGGCCTGCGTGCGGCGTTGACAGCCCGGGGCGTGGTGGTCCTCGAAAATCTTGACGTCCGCTGCGTCGAGCCTGGCCCGGTGCTGGTGATGGGCGATGGAAGGCAGATCGCGGGAAGCCATCTGCTGGTCGCCGCAGGCCGGCAGCCGGCGCTCGACTCGCTGTCATTGGACGCGGGTGGGGTGCGCGCGACGGCCGCGGGCATCGCCACGGACCGGGGCCTGCGTAGCTTGACCAACCGCCGGGTGTTCGCGGTCGGCGACATCGCCGACCCGCAGGGGATCGGGCCGCGCGCGTTCACCCACGTGGGCAGCTATCACGCCGGCATCGTCATCCGGCGCGCCCTGTTCTGCCTGCCGGCACGCCTCGACTATCGCGCCCTGCCACGCGTCACCTACACGAACCCCGAGCTGGCGCAGGTCGGCGTGACCGAGGCCGAGGCGGCACAAGCCGGCCGCCGCGTGTCGGTGTTGCGATGGCCGCTGGCCGACAACGACCGCGCCCAGGCCGAGCGTGATCCTACCGGCCTGGTCAAGCTGGTGGTGGAAAAGGGACGAGTGATCGGCGCCGGCATCCTCGCCCCTCATGCTGGCGAGATGATCAGCGCATGGGTGCTGGCGATCACACGCCGCGTGCCGCTGTCGGCACTGGCGGGCCTGATCGTGCCGTATCCGACGCGTTCAGAGGCAGGCAAGCGGGCGGCGGCAAGCTTCTACGCGCCGCGCCTGTTCTCCACCCGCACGAAGACGCTGGTGCGTCTGCTCGCCCGATTGCCGTAGGGCGGACGTAGTCCGCCGTCTGTACGACGGCGGACTACGTCCGTCCTACGACGACACTGCACAATCAACGACGCGAGGCACTATGCGGCCATCGCCTGACGCGCCATGTCGAGATCGTGTGCGGTCTGCAGGTTCATCCAGAATTCGGGCGTCGTACCGAACCTCCGGCCAAGCAGAATAGCCGTCTCGGCGCTCACGGCCCGCTCCCCGTTCAGTATCTCGGTGACCCGGTTCGGGGGCACGCCGATGGCACGCGCGAGCGCGCGAGCCGACAGGCCAAGCGGCACCATGAACTCCTCGCGCAGCACCTCACCGGGGGTGACGTTGGGCAAGCGCTCGCCGGTGGTGACGTCGGACAGATCGAGCCGCTCAACTTCGTCACGTCGGATCGTCATAACCGTCTCCTAAGCGTGATAGTCCACCATTTCGACTTCATATGCGGCGCCGTCCCGCCAGACGAAGCAGAGCCGCCATCGATCGTTCACCCGTATGCTATGCTGGCCCTTCCGATCGCCGACCAGCGCCTCCAGCCGGTTGGACGGAGGCACTCGCAGATCGTCGAGCCGCGCGGCCGTGTCGAGCATCCGCAATTTCCGCCGAGCGACCGCCGCGATGTCGGAAGGGAAGCCCTTGGGCATCTCTCCCCGGAAAACCGCGGAGGTGCGTTTATCCCGGAAGCTCTCGATCACCGAGGTGTTATGTATGGGATAACAGGGCAGATGGCAAGCTGTGTGGGGCATCGACCCGCACCACGCGTGCCCGGCCCCACGGCGGTGGCCCGATTGCGTCCCCGCGGGCGGTCACAGCAATATGGCGCGAACCCCAACCCGGGTGAGGAATGCGGAGCATGGACATCGACCTGACAGAGCTCGTCGTTCTCGGGGCACTGATCCTCATCGCGATCGTCGGCCTGTTCCTGGCAAGTGCCGGCGGCGGCGTGTACGGGCTGGGGCTGGCGCTGTTCGTGGTTGCGGTGATCGCCGGGTTCTGGTGGGTCAAGCGATACTACGATCGCATCGACGCCGGACGTCACTGAAGTGGCCACCGCCGCGGCGGCGTGGGATCCGCAACAATACCTGCGCTTTGCCGACGAGCGGCTGCGTCCGGCGCTCGACCTGCTTGCTCGGGTCGCGCTTGAGGCGCCAGCACGCGTTGTCGATCTGGGCTGCGGCGCGGGCAACATCACTGTCATCCTCAAACGACGCTTTCCGGCAGCCGAGGTAACCGGGATCGACGGCTCCACCGCAATGCTGGAGAAGGCTCGCGCCGCCGCGCCGGGCTGCCGGTTCGTTGCGGCCGACATCGCCGCCTGGACGCCCGAGTCAGCTCCCGATCTGATCTTCTCCAATGCCGCACTGCACTGGGTTGGCGGACACGACGCGCTGTTCCCCCGCCTGTTGTCGATGTTGGCGCCGCACGGCGCGTTGGCAGTGCAGATGCCGGCGATGCACGACGCCCCGCTGCGCCGGAAGCAGCTCGAGGTGGCCGCCGACGGACCGTGGGCCGAGGCGCTGCGCGGCCATGTCTCGGCACGCGATATCCTGACCGCCGGAGAGTACTGGGATTTGCTCCGGCCGCACGCCTCTGCGTTGGACATTTGGGAAACCACCTATCTCCACCCGCTTCGCGGCGAGGGCGCGGTGGTGGAGTGGGCCGCCGGCAGCAGCCTGCGCCCATTCCTGGAGCCGCTGACGCCGGAACTGCAGGCCGGATTCCGTCATGCCTATGCGGATGCGCTCCGCTCGCACTATCCGCGGCGCGCTGACGGCACCACGCTGCTGCCGTTCCGCCGGCTGTTTCTGCTCGCCGAGGTCTGAGCCACGGTCCTGACGGCTCTCGGAATCCGTGATAATATCCGAACGTGGGAAGGTATCAGCATGACCGCGAGCGAAAAAGAGAAGCTGATCCGACAGTACGCCGCCGGAGAAATTACCTGGCATGTGCTTCGTGAGCGCGGTTTTGACGACTACGTGCAAGTTCTTGGAGCCCTTGGCGAGCTTGGGCTTCGTCCGCCGATCGCTCCGATGGTCGGGCCGAACGTCGAAACCCGGCAGCGCGGACGCGCGCTGATTCGCGAAGCATTGCGAAGATCGCAGTGA
>Ga0335075_10002981_pt1 | contig 27043 bp, 19 predicted proteins | sample Lox_Sample_24_FD_206723 | JGI IMG/M metagenome (GOLD analysis project Ga0335075, IMG submission 206723) | Soil microbial communities from Loxahatchee National Wildlife Refuge, Florida, United States - Lox_Sample_2.4 | ecosystem: Environmental > Terrestrial > Soil > Wetlands | place: USA...
CCTTGATGCCGTACTTCTTCTCGAACGTGCTGATGATCGTGCCGTAGTTGGCCCAGGTCGGGGGCAGCGCGATCACGTTCAGCGTGCCCTCCTTCTTCGCCGCGGCGATGAGCTTGCTCATCCCGCCCCCGGCCGCCGCCGAGGTAACCGTCGACCAGTTGGTCCCGCTGCTCGAGCCCGGCGACGAACTCGACGAGCACCCAGCTGTCCCTGCCGCCAGCAGCGCCGCTGCCGCAGCCGCGGCGAGGGCATACCGATGTGGCGTTCTCACGCGAATGCCTCCTGTTGCTTCCATCCGATGACGCAGGCGCGGCTAGCAGAAGTGCCGCGCACGGTTATGTCAGGAAGTGAGCGGACTCTCCCCGGCACAGCGCATAGGCCGAAAGTGCCTAAAACGTTTAGCATCGGTTATGCTCACGCAGCCCTGTACGGGTGTCAAGCCCCGTGACCGAGTTGTTCCCGCAGGTCGCTAGATGTTCATCCAGGCAGGTAGCCGAGCGGTCAGGTCAGTCCTGGGGCCTGCAGCGAGGAACGCTCGATGAGCTCGACGGGAGCGGTGTAGTCGCCCACCCGCCCAGGTTCGAGCAGCCGCCGCATCAGCGCCTGGCCCATCGCGCGGTGATCCATCCGGATCGTGGCGAGCGGCGGGTCCAGCAGCTCGGAGGTGGGCAGGTCGTCATGGCCGACGACCGAGACCCCCGGGCCGATCGGGACCGCCAGCTCGCGGGCGGCCTTGTACACCCCGTGCGCCGTGTAGTCGGAGTTCGTGATGACCGCGGTTGGCGGGCGCGGCCGGGCCAGCATCTTGCCGGCGGCCTGCTGCACGTCCGCGATGGTCAGCGGGGAGTACACGACCTGCGGCTGCAGCCCGAGTTCCCGGGAAAGGCGGCGGAAATGATGCAGCCGGTCCGGGTCCGCCATCAGGTGGCGGGGCGCCGACAGGAACGCGACCGACTCGTGGCCGAGCTCGGCCAGCCGGCGCATGGGCAGCTCGACCGCTGCGGCGTTGTCCGGGCGTACCCGGCTGATCCCGGTGACGCCCTCCACTGACGCGTTCAGCGCCACCGCAGCGGCGCCGGGCCGCAGCACCTGCCAGAGCCGTAGCGACTCGCCGGTCCCGACCGGGGCGATGGCCAGGCCCGCGACCCGCTGCGCCGCCAGTTCCTGGACGTGCCCGCGCTCACGCTCGATGGAGTAACGCGAGTCGAGCACGAGCAGCGTGGCACCTGCGTCGGCGGCGACCTGCTGGGCGCCGCTCAGCAGCTCGAGGAAGAACGGGTTGGCGAAGTTGCGCACGACGAAGCCGTAGGTCGTGGTCCGGCCCCGGCGCAGCGCCTGAGCCTGCGGGTTGGCGCGGTAGCCAAGCTGCTGGGCCGCGGCCATGATGCGCCGCCTGGTTTCTTCGGCGACGCCCGGCTGCCCGTTGATCGCCAGGCTTGCGGTTGCGACAGAGACGCCGACGGCCTTCGCCACATCGCGGATCCCGGCAGGCCGCCCGGGCGCGTCGCTGTCTGTCATGGGATCCTCTGCAGCCGCGGCGCGCCGCTGAGGCGCGGACTACCGCCGACGCTCACCTTGCATGACGCGCCGCACCGCGGCAAGCCCCGTTCCGCCGCTGGCGGAGTTCGTTCACGGCTGGCTGCCGGCCAGAGGCGTGCCGTTCAGGAAATTTTTCCGTATGCCTAACCTGTACAAAGATATGGTATTGACGTACAGTCGTTTCACAGCGAATGGCGTTCGGGCGGTGATGCGCAATGGACTCGGTCGGCAGCGAGCAGGGCAAGGGCCTGCGGGCCGGGGCGATCGGCCTGGCGTCCAGCGTGGTGATCGCGGTCTCGTCGACCGCGCCGGCCTACAGCATGGCCGCCACGCTCGGCCTGGTCGTGGCGATCGTCGGGGTGCACAGCCCGGGGACGCTGATCGTCTCGTTCCTGCCGATGCTGTGCATCGCCTACGCGTTCCGCGAGCTGAACAAGGCCGACCCGGACTGCGGGACCACGTTCACGTGGGGCACCCGCGCGTTCGGCCCGTGGGCCGGGTGGATGGGCGGCTGGGGCATCATCGCGGCGGACGTGATCGTGATGGCCAGCCTGGCGCAGATTGCGGGCCATTACGCGCTGCAGCTCCTCGGTGCCGGCGGCGCGGCCTCATCGGCCGTGTGGGTGACCGCCGCCGGGGTGATCTTCATCGCGGTGCTGACCTGGGTCTGCTACCGCGGCATCGAGATATCCGCCCGGCTGCAGCAGGCGCTGCTGGCCATCGAGCTGGTCACGCTGGGCATCTTCGCCGTGGTCGCGTTCGTCAAGGCGGGCACCGGGCACGCGCTGCCCGGGGCCGGGCACGTGTCGGCCGCGTGGCTCAGCCCGTGGACCGGCTCGCTGCGCGGCCTGGCGAACTCGTTCCTGCTGGCGGTGTTCGTGTACTGGGGCTGGGACTGCGCGCTCAGCGTCAACGAGGAGACCAGGGACCGGGCCAGGACACCGGGGCGCGCCGCCGTGGCCTCCACGGTGCTGCTGGTCGCGGTGTTCGCGGTGGTCGCCGTGGCCACCCTGGTCTTCGCCGGGCCCGCGTTCCTGGCCCAGCACAGCGACAACGTGCTCGGCGCGATGTCCACGCTGGTGCTGGGCAGCGCTGCCGGCAAGCTGCTGATCCTGTGCGTGCTGACGTCGGCGACCGCGTCCACGCAGACCACGATCATGCCGACCGCGCGTGCGGTGCTGGCCATGGCCGCGCACCGGGCGCTGCCGCGGGCGTTCGCGCGGATGCACCCGCGCTACCTCACGCCGACGGTGGCGACCGTGGTGATGGGCGCGGCCTCGGCGGTGTTCTTCGTGGTGCTGACCGTCGTGTCGCAGAATGTGCTGGCCGACTCCGCGGCCTCGGTCGGGCTGCTGATCGCGTTCTACTACGGGCTGACCGGGTTCGCCTGCGTCTGGTTCTTCCGGCGTGATCTGCTGGGCAGCGTGCGCGCACTGGTTTTCCGGGGGATCCTGCCTGGGCTCGGCGGGCTGGCGCTGCTGGCCGCGTTCATCCTGTCGATCGTGTCGTACTGGCCGGCCGCGAGCAGCTACTCGAGCTTCGACGGCATCGGCGGGGTGTTCCTGATCGGCGCGGGGTCGCTGCTGGCGGGCGTGGCCCTGATGCTGGCGGCGCGGCGGTGGCTGCCCGCGTTCTTCACCACGGGAACGCTGCCGCCGCTGCCGGAGGCCGGCGACGAGGCAACGGCCGCCGTGCTGGAGGCCGTGTGACGACGATCAGCCAGGTCGGCCGGGGCCAGCGGCGTGCCGGGCGGCGCAAGGTGGCGGTGCTCGAGGCCGCGGGCCGGGTGATCGCCGAGCGGGGCGCCGACGCCACCAGGTTCGCCGATGTGGCCGCGGAGAGCGGCGTGCCGGTGAGCACGCTGCAGTATTACTTCGGGTCCCGCGAGGACCTGCTGGTCGCGGCGTTCCGGCACGCGTCGGGCACCGAGATCGCGGCCCTGGAGGCCGACCTCGCCGGGTTTGACGACCCGTGGCAGCAGCTCGGCCACGTCGTCACCAGCGCGCTGCGCGGCTATCAGGCGGGCGCGGCCGGTGCCGGCCGGCTGTGGATCGAGTCCTGGCACTTCGCGATCAGGGACGCGGAGATGCGGGCCGACGCGCTGCGCGACTACGGCGCCTGGCGGCGGCTGGTCGCCGGCGTGGTCCGGCGGGGCACCGAGGCCGGCCGGTTCGCGCCGCGGCTCAGCCCCGAGCAGATCGCGGTGCTCACGATCTCGCTGGTCGACGGCGTCGGCATCCCGCTCGCCCTGGACGACCCGGAGATCACGGCGGACGGCGCCGTGGACGATGTGCTGTCGGCCCTCGCCGGCCTGCTGCGCCCACCGGGCGCTCGGGCGGGCACCTAGCCCGGGGACACCGGTCAGCCGGCGGCGCCGGCCAGCGGGAGGAGGTCGGCGATCGTGTCCAGGATCACCGGCGCCTTGGCCTGCTCGAGCTCCTCCCGGGTGGAGGTGCCGGTGAGCACGCCCGCCACCAGGCCGGCGCCGGCCCGCAGGCCGGACTCAACGTCGCTGGGCGTGTCCCCGGCGACGGCGAGCTCGCTCACCGCTCCCCCGCCCAGCCGGAGCAGGGCGGTGAGCGGAAGGTCGGGCCACGGGCGGCCGCGGCCTGCGTCCGCCGGCGAGAGCGCCAGGTCGATCAGCGGCCGCCAGCCGAGCGCGTCGAGCAAGGCGTCCCTGGTCGCCGGGGAGAACCCGGTCGCCAGGCACACCCTGATCCCGGCCGCCCGCAGCGCGGCGAAGGTCTCGGCCGCGCCCGGCAGCGGCGCGACGTCGCCGGCCCGCACCGAGCGGGCGTAGTGCTCCTCGAACGCGAGGTTGGCCTGCTGCGCCGGATCCTCTGCGCCCAGGATGTGCCGGAAGACCTCGATCTTGGACTGGCCCATGGTCTGCCGGACGTACGCCAGCGCGTCGTCGTAGCCCCGGGTTCCGCGGCCCAGCCCGAACTGCTCGACCGCCGCCGAGAACGCGGCGATCACGCTGCCGTCGTCGGCCACCGTGGTTCCCGCCATGTCCAGGCAGGCAACTGTGATGGGAGTAGTCAAGCGAACGTCTCCTCGGCGATAGCAGGTGAACAGGTCATGCCGCGGCCGCCCGGCCCGGTGACCAGGATGACACCGGGCGCGACCTCGGATCTGTGGTACAGCTCAGCGCCGGTCACCTGGCTGTAGACGCCCGCCCAGCGGCGCTCCGTTGGCGGCAGCGCCGTGCCCAGCAGCCGCTCGGCCCTGGCGCGCAGGTGGTCGTAGGCGTCCTCGTGCACGTCAAACGCGAACGGCTCGTCGTAGGCGTGGGTATCGCCGATCGTGAGGCTGCCGTCCAGGCGCTGCACGAGCAGGAGCTGCGCGGCGGTGGCGGCGGCGGCCGGCGCCTGCGGCCCCAGCCTGTCCCGGCCGGGCAGGTCGAAAGCCGGGTAGTAACGCAGCGAGTCGCCGTCAGCCAGCGACGTGGTGAGCTGGCCGGCGAACGGGCGCGTCTGCATCATCTGCAGGCGCACCCGGCGCACCGGCGGCCGCTGGTAGCCGGCCAGGTGCGGGCCCGCGACACCGGTGTGATTCGCCCCGGTGCAGATCACGACGAGATCGCCGCGGTGCCACTCGCCGGTGTGGTCGCGCACCGCGTGCGGCGCGACCTCGGCCGCTTCCCGGCCCGGCAGCCAGTCGTAGCCTGCGGGACGTCCCGCGCCGGCCAGGAGGTGCTGGCGGACCGCGCGCAGCGCCAGCCGCGGCTCGACCACGGCGTCGCTGCGGCAGCGCAGGGCGCCGGCGAACTCGCCGCGCAGCGCCGGGTTGACCGCACGGGCGGCGGCCGGGTCCAGGAGCTCGAAGCCGCGCGCCGCGGCGTCCGGCAGCGCGGCGGCCTCCTTCAGCAGCTGGAGCTCGGCATCGTCGGCGGCGAGCGTGAGCGAGCCGTTGGGGCGGAAGCCGACGCCGGGCACCTCGGCGGCGAGCCGTTCCCAGGCGGCCCTGGCCCGCAAGGCCAGGCTCAGCTCCGGCCCGGGCGCGCGGCCGCTGACCCAGACCAGGCCGAAGTTGCGGACGCTCGCGCCGCGCGGCTCCGGCTCCCGCTCGGTCTGCAGCACCCGGAGCCCACGCCGGCGTGCCGCCACCGCGTGCATCGTGCCGAGCACTCCGCCGCCGACCACCACCACGCGTTCCATGGCCTGGCATCCCCTCCCAGCTCGTCGGCCAAGTCAATCGTGCCGTGGCAAAGTCCCCGTGAACAGCCCGGGTGCCCGCAGAGGCGGTCACATCTCTTGCTCACTTCCGGGCCGCCGGCGATGGCTCGCCCGCCGGGCCCATCACGGCCGCGAAAAACAGGGCTATCTTTGCAAAGACTCCTTTGCAAACATTCCTTTGCGCAATAGGCTGCCGGCATGGCGGACAGCGACGAGGGTCTTCCGGGCCACGGCCACGGCCGCGACTCCCTCCCCGGGTTCGACCCGGACCGGGACCTGGCCCTGGAGCCGCGGATGCTGCGCGGCCTTGCCCACCCGCTCCGGATCCGGCTCCGCGCCGAGCTCGTCGAGAACGGCCCGGCGACCGCGTCCCAGCTTGCCGCGCGGATCGGCGAGTCGAGCGGCGCCACCAGCTATCACCTGCGGCAGCTTGCGGCCTACGGCTTCATCGCCGACGACCCAGAGCGTGGCAGCGGCCGCGAGCGGTACTGGCGGGCGACGCACCGGATGCTCACCTTCGACATGCCCGAGGCCGGTTCCGCGGAGCACGCGGCCGGCGCCGAATACCTCCGGGCCGTGGCGCGCCTGTACGCCGATCGCATCATCCGCTTTGCGGACGGCATCGAGGCCGCGCCGGAAGTGCTCGGGGAGCAGTGGGCCGAGGTGGCGGACCTGAGCCACTGGCTGCTCGATCTCGACGCCGCCGAGGCAGCCGCCCTGAAGCATCGATTCCACGAGATCTGCGCGCCCTACAAGCACGACGACACCCATCCCAGGCCGGGCGCGCGCCGCGTCGTCGTGCAGTTCCAGGTCTTCCCGGCGCCGCAGCAGGCTCCCGGGTGACCTGCCCGGACCGGCGCCCGCTGGCTGGCTTCCTCGGCGCGGCCGGCGTGTCCGCGCTCGGCACCAAGATGTCGTTCCTGGCGGTGCCCTGGCTGGTACTGACCACCACCGGCAGCGCGACGCTGACCGGGCTGGCCGGGTTCGCAGAGATGGCGCCGTACGTCGCCGTTCAGGCACTTGGCGGACCGCTCGTCGACCGGCTCGGCGCCTGGCGGGTCAGCATCGCGGCCGACGCGGTCGCCGCGGCGGGCATGGGCCTGGTGCCTGCCCTGTGGGCCGTGCACCTGCTCTCGCTGCCGGCGCTCGCGGCAGCGGTCGCCCTCGCTGGAGCAGCGCGAGGCGCGGGCGACGCGGCGCGCGACGTCCTGGTTCCCGGCGTCGGCGAGATCGCGGGCGCGCGGCTGGAGCGGACCACCGGCCTGTTCGATGGGGTCAGCCGGGCCGCGTCCCTGATCGGCCTGCCGCTGGCGGGAGCGCTGGTCGCCGTGACGCCGGCGGCAAGCATTCTCGCGGTCGACGCGGGCACGTTCGCCGCGTCGGCGGTGCTGGTCGCGGCGCTCGTGCCGGAAAGCGCCCAGCCGCAGGCCCGGGGCGCGCCGGCCGCGGGCACGCCGGCCGGGGGCACGCCGGCCCGGGGCACGCCGGCCGGGGGCACGCCGGCCCGGGGCACGCCGGCCGGGGGCACTCCGGCCGGGTGGCAGGCCGTCGACGGGGCCGACCCAACCTCGTACCTGGCCTCGCTGGCCGAGGGTTTCCGCTTTCTGCGCGGCGATCGGCTGCTGGTCGCGATGGCCGCGATGATCTTGGTCACCAATTTCGTCGACCAGGCGGGCGGCGCGGTGCTCTTCCCGGTCTGGGCGCATGATGTCGCGCGCAGCTCACTCGCTCTCGGCCTGCTGGGCGGGGCGCAGGGGCTCGGCGCGGTGGCCGGCAACGCGCTGGCGACCTGGCTCGGTCCCAGGCTGCCGCGGAGGATGAGCTATGCGGTCGGCTTCTTCGTGGGCGGCGCTCCGCGTTACCTCGTGCTCGCGCTGGCGGGCAGCCTCTCGCCAGTGCTCGCCGCGGCCTTCGTCGGCGGCGTCGGCTTGGGCGGCATCAACCCGGTCATCGGCGCGGTCGAGTACGAGCGGGTGCCCCGGCACCTGCAGGCACGGGTGCTGGGCGCGGTAGGCGCCTCGGCCTGGGCCGGCATCCCGTTCGGTAGCCTGGCAGGTGGCATCGCCGTGTCCGCAGCCGGCCTGCGCCCGGCGCTGCTGGCAGCCGGGGCCCTTTACGGCGCGGCCACCCTGGTGCCGTTTGCGTTCCCCGTGTGGCGGCAGATGGACCGGGGCGCCATGCACCGGCGCCCAGGCCGCCCGCTTGCCAGTACGGGCGGTGGCACGCCTACGCTGTCCTCGCGCATGGCAGGCGATTCGAGGGACTCACAGGACTTGATGGAGGGCAGCATGGCTCACGTACTGGGCGTGGACATCGGCGGCACCGGGATCAAGGCGGCCCCGGTCGACCTGAGCAACGGAACGCTGCTGTCCGAGCGGGTCAAGGTGGACACGCCCCACCCGTCCGAGCCGGATGCCGTCGCCGCCTCGGTCAGCGAGCTGGTGACCGGCTTCAGCTGGACCGGCCCTGTGGGGATCACGTTTCCCGGCGTGGTGATAGACGGCGTGGTCAAAACCGCCGCCAACGTGGACAAGACCTGGATCGACACCAACGCCGGCGAGCTGTTCGGCCGCGTGACCAACCTGCCGGTCACCGTCATCAACGACGCCGACGCCGCCGGGCTTGCCGAGATGACGTTCGGCGCGGGCGTTGGCGAGCAGGGAACGGTGCTGATGCTGACGTTCGGCACCGGGATCGGCAGCGCACTCTTCTCCAAGGGTGTGCTCGTGCCCAACACCGAGTTCGGCCACATCGAGATCCGCGGCAAGGAGGCCGAGAAGCGCGCCTCGGAGATCATCCGCGAGTCCCACGACCTCAGCTGGGGTAAGTGGGCCGGACGGGTCGATGAGTACCTGGCGCATATGGAGTTGCTGCTGTCGCCCAGGATGATCATCATTGGCGGTGGCGTCAGCAAGCGGTGGGAAAAGTTCGTGCCGCTGCTGACCGGCCTGCGCGCCAAGGTGGTGCCTGCCGCCATGTTCAACGACGCCGGGATCGTCGGCGCTGCCATGGCCACCGACCGATCGGGTCATTGACGTTACACGTCGTCACTTGACTGTTACTATCCGTGATGCCATGACAGCCGTGACTGTCAGCCTTCCCTGCGGGCCGAGCGGTGGCCCGGCCGTCGGCAACGGCCGGGCCACCCGCGGACCCCGAGCCCGCTGGTTATGGGCCAGGAGCGCCTTCGGCGCCGGTGACCGGCGCTCGCCGCTGCGACGGCACCCGGGCTCGCGCCGCCTGCCGTTCCCTGATCAGGGTGGCCGCCTCGATGCCACCCGCGGTAAGGCCGGCGGCCAGTGCCCAGAACGCGAGCGCGCCGGTCCCGCCCAGCACAAGCGGCGCATGCAGCAGCATGCCGACCCGGCCGGCCGCGAGGGCGCTGTTGAAGGCGGCGGTGCCAAACTGCTGCCCGACCCAGCGTGCGAGCAGCGGCGCGGCCACGCCGCCGGCCAGCACCGCAGCCATCGCCGGCGCACCATGCCGCCGGACCGCGAGCGCGTACCCGAGCACACCGGAAATGATGCCGCCGATCACGGTCAGCAGCGCGAACCAGCCATCTGCCGCTATGAACGCGCTGGTCTCCGGGTTCACGACCTCGGCGGAGCCTCGGCCGACGACCATGACGAGCGCACGCGGCGCCGCTGCCGCCCACGCAACCCCGGTCAGCGCGCCCAGCGCGGCGGTTCCGGCCACCACGGCCACGGCGGTGACGACGACCGCCAGCACGCGGTAGATCACGCCGGCAGGGCGGCCAGGCTGGGGCCTGCCGGGGCTTTCAGCGGCTGGAGGCTGACTGGGTTCGGCCATTCTCTGCAGCAGGGTACGCGCCCGGCTGCCGGGCCCGGCACCCAGGCGGGCGCAGCGGCAATACCCGCGGGCCTGTGCCCGAGTTTCGAGTCATGTCTAGATATGGGATAATCCTGGGGACCTACCGGACAGCCGACGGGGGCTATCTGGACGGCGGGACCGTGATGCGGGGCGCACCTTGCACAGGTGCCGGGCGCACCATGCTGGCGGCATGGAGTATAGTGATATCACTTTTAACCGACACGCCGGCTGGACGTCACGGAGCCGCTGACAGACCTTGCTAGCTTTAACGGGGCACCGCCGGGGGCACGAAGCCTCCGCGTCGCGGATAAGGAAGCAGCTGCATGATCGAAGTACACGATCTCACGAAGCGGTACGGCGAGAAGGTGGCGGTCGACCACCTGAGCTTCACGGTAGAGCCGGGGCGGGTAACGGGGTTCCTCGGGCCCAACGGGGCGGGCAAGTCCACCACGATGCGGCTCATTCTCGGCCTCGACTACCCGGACTCGGGGACTGCCACCATCGACGGCAAGCTTTACCGGGACCTGCCCGACCCCCTGCACGTCGTCGGCGCCCTGCTCGAGGCCAAGTCCGTGCACCCGGGCCGGACCGCGCGCAACCACCTGCTGTTCCTCGCGCAGACCCAGGGCCTGCCGCGCAGCCGGGTCGACGAGGTGCTCAGCCTCGTCGGGCTGCGCGAGGTGGCGGACAAGCGGGCAGGCACGTTCTCGCTCGGCATGAGCCAGCGGCTCGGGATCGCGGCCGCGCTGCTCGGCGACCCGCAGGTGCTGATGCTTGACGAGCCCGTGAACGGCCTCGACCCCGAGGGCGTGCTGTGGGTCAGGAACCTGATGAAGCAGCTCGCCGCCGAGGGCCGGACGATCCTGGTGTCCAGCCACCTGATGAACGAGATGGCCGTCACCGCCGACTACCTGATCGTGATCGGCCGGGGCCGGCTCATCACCCAGTCCACCACCGAGGACGTGATCGCCCGCAGCGCGGACAAGTCCGTGCGGGTGCGCACCCCCGATGCGGTTAAGCTCGCCGAGCTGATCACCGCGGCGGGCGGCACGGCATCGCCGGTGGCGACCGCCGGACCCGGCAACGGTGGCTCGGGCAACGGCGCCCCGCTGCTGACCGTCACCGGCATGGATGCGGCACGGGTCGGCGAGATCGCGGCGTCCGCCTCGATCGTGCTGCACGAGCTGACACCGGTCGCATCGCTCGAAGACGCATACATGGAACTGACATCCTCCAGTCTGGAGTTTGGCCAGCACCAGCCGGAAGTGGCGCAGGCCAGCCAGGTGGACGCCACTCAGGGGAGCGCCCGATGACGACCGCATCGCCAGCAACGCACGCGGGCGTGCCCGCGGTCCCCAGGGCCACCGGGGGCATCAGGTTCGGCCACCTGCTGGCCGCCGAGTGGACGAAACTCCGCTCCGTGCGTTCCACGGTCTGGACCTTGCTCATCTTCGTCGTGATCACCATCGGCTTCACCGCGCTGTTCACGTGGCTTGACGTCAGTCACTGGACCGGCCCGCACGCGGCGACGCGGGACGCCAACATCGTCGCCGACCCTGTGAGCTTCATCCTGGGCGCCGGGCTCGGGCTCGGGCAGCTTACGCTCTGCGTACTCGGCGTGCTGGTGATGAGCACGGAGTACTCGACCGGTGTCATCCGCGCCTCGCTGCTGGCCGTGCCGCGACGGCTGCCAATGCTGGCCGCCAAGGTAGTGGTGTTCGCGGTACTGGTGTTCGTGATAGCGGAGATCGTCTGCTTCGGCTCGTTCTTCGTCGGTTCCGCGATCATGCACAGCAGGGTGTCAGTGTCGCTGAGCGACAATGACGTCACCCGCGCTGTCGTCGGCGCCGGGCTCTCCCTCACGGTGCTTGGCCTGTTCTCGCTTGGTATCGGCGGGATACTCAGGCACACGGCTGGAGCCATCACCACCGCGATCGGCGTGGTGTTCGTGCTGCCGATCCTCTCCGGGCTGCTGCCGAGCAGCTGGGGCGCGCACATCAATGCCTACCTGCCCGAGCAGGCGGGGTCGGTGATTGCCAAGGCGCACGCGCCGGCCAGCCAGCTGCTATCCGCCTGGGAAGGGTTCGGGGTTTTCTGCATCTGGGCGGCGCTGATGCTCGCTGGCGCCGCCTGGATGCTGCGCTACCGCGACGCCTGAACCGGCAGCCAGCGGGCGGCGGTCACGTCGCACGGGCCGACGCGGTCGCGGCGGCCTCGGCGGCGTACACGTCGAGCACCCGCTGATAGGCGCGGCTCACATCGGCGCGGTCCGATTCCTCGTCGACCGTTCCCTCGCTCAGCCGCCCGATCATCGCTGCCTGATCCAGCAGCACCGCCTGGTCTTCCAGCGCGGTCGCGCGTTCCATGATCTTCGACAGGGCGTCGAGCTGCCTGATCATCACGGCCGGCATGCCCCGGCCGGCCTGGCGCACCTTCTCGAACGCGCGCTGCACCAGGCGCTGGTACGTGACCTGCGTCGCGATCAGCCGCACGGTGCCGGCCGGATCCCGGTAGACCCGGGTCGGCTGCCACCGGCCGGTGACCTTGCACAGGCTGTCACCGATCCAGTCAATGCAGGTCAGGGCCGTGAACGTGTCGTTGACCGCCGGGGACAGCGCGCGGATGCAGATCTCGACGAGCTGATCGACGCCGAACGAGACGTCCTGCGCCAGCGTGCGGTACGGGCCGGTGACGTGCGCCCTGGCCAGGTCGCGCGCTACCTCGTCGGCCGCCGCGGGCGGCCACACGGTGGCGTACGGATGCCCCTGGACCAGGAAGTGCCCGGGCCGGTAGCGCAGGTGGATCACGGCGTCCTTCTCGGCGGCGATCCGCACCAGCGTCCGGTGCTCGATGTACTGCAGGTAGCCGCTGCGCGGCGCGGCGACGTCCCCGCCCGGCCCGTCCATGTCCGCGATCAGCAGCGCCGCGTAGCGCGCGTCGGCGCCGACCGTCGGGTTGCCCGCCTGCAGCTCGATGGCCCCGGCCAGGTCGCTGGCGATGCTGGCGATGACCTGGGGCAGCTGGATCTGGACGGCGATGTGGTGCAGGAAGTAGATGAGCACCGCGAGGTCGATGACCATCAGGACCAGCAGCACGGTGATGCTGATGTGGGGCACGAAGTCCCCGTGATCCCCCTGCCCCACCGACCCGAGGGCCAGGATCGAGTAGACGAACGTCGCCACGAACGTGCCCAGCGTGACCTGCGTGCCGCGGTCGCGGATGAAGTTCCGCAGCATCCTGGGCCCGAACTGGGTGGATGTCAGGGTCAGGGCGACGATCACGATCGAAAACACCACGCCGACGACCGTGATGATGGCCGCGGCGATCGCTGTCAGGATCTGCCGCGCGGCGTCGGCAGAGCCGCTGATCGCCCACCCGGGGGTCCGGAAAACCCCGTCGTAGGATGCCCGGTCGAGCGCGAACGTCCCGGCGAACAGCAGCGCCGCGATGAGGACCTCGACCGCCGGGACCAGCCACAGGTTCGTGCGGAGCACATCACGACGCCACTCTGTACCGAGCAGCATCCGCCGGATCACGGGCACCGCTTCTGGCGGTGGTGATTGCCGTACATGGCGAGCCCTCCCTGGACAGAACTAACCCCGCCGACCAGGCTTCCCGGCTCACCGTCGCCAATTCTAACGCGTTGCATACGGCGCTGACGTGGGTGCTTGCCCGGGCAGGAACCGGACGGAACCGCGCTGAGCCCCGCCCCGGCCGGGCCGGGAGGCCCGCTCAGCCCCCGCAGGCCGTGCCGGGAGGTCCGCTCAGCCCGCGCAGGCCGGCCCGAGCAGCTGCTTCAGGTCGGCGAGCAGCGACGGTGACGGCTTGACCCGCAGCTTGTCATCCAGCCGCACGACCTTGGCGCGGGATCCGGTCAGCAGCCTCAGGTGCACCTCGGTCGACCCGGGGTGGGTCGTCAGCACCTCCCTGAGCCGCTCGACCACCGGGGGCACGCACCGCGCCTCCATGATCGACACCACGAAAGGGCCCTGGCCGTCCGCTGGCAACTCGGGGACGCTCACGTCCATCGCGACCAGCTTCGGCACTTCCTCGCGCCGGTCCAGCCTGCCCTTCACGACCACGATCGCGTCATCGATGATCAGCGGCATGCAGGCTTGGTACGTGGCGGGAAAGAACAGCACCTCGATCGCGCCCTCGAGGTCCTCGAGGGTGGCGGCCGCCCACGGGCTGCCCTGCTTGGTCACCTTGCGCTGCACCCCGGACAGGATCCCGCCGACCGTGACGACCTGGCCGTCGCCGCGCTCACCAGAGCCGCCGCGCGCGGCGTCCTGGTCGGCGGACCCGAGGAGCTGGGCGACGGAGCAGTCGGTGTGCGAGGCGAGGACGTGCTCAAAGCCGAGCAGCGGATGGTCGGAGACGTAGAGCCCGAGCATCTCGCGCTCGAAGGCGAGCAGCGTCGGCTTGTCCCACTCCCCATCGGGCACCGGCACGTCGAACACGGCCGCCGCGACCTCTTTGTCGTCCTCGAAGAGCGAGAACTGGCCGTTCATCTCGTTGCGCTTGGAGTCGATGACGTTGTCGATCGCCTGCTCGTGGATGAGCACGAGGCCCTTGCGCGGATGCCCGAACGAGTCGAACGCCCCCGCCTTGATCAGCGACTCGACGACCCGCTTGTTGCACACGTTCACCGGCACCTTGCGCAGGAAGTCGGCGAAGCTGGTGAACGCGCCCTTGGACGTGCGCGCCTCGATGATCGACTCCACCACCGCGGTCCCCACGTTGCGGACCGCAGCCATGCCGAACCTGATGTCGTCACCGACCGGGGTGAACATCGCCGCCGACGCGTTGACGTCGGGCGGCAGCACCTTGATCCCCATCCGCCGGCACTCGTTCAGGTACAGCGCGGACTTGTCCTTGTCGCCGGCGACGGAGGTGAGCAGTCCTGCCATGTACTCGGCCGGGAAGTTGGCCTTCAGGTAGGCGGTCCAGTAGGAGATCAGCCCGTAGCCGGCCGCGTGCGCCTTGTTGAAGGCATAGCCCGAGAACGGCACCATCACGTCCCAGATGGTCTTGATCGCGCCGTCGGAGTAGCCGTTGGCCTTCATCCCGGCCGCGAACGGCTCGTACTCCTTGTCCAGGATCTCCTTTTTCTTCTTGCCCATCGCCCGGCGCAGCAGGTCGGCCTTGCCGGGCGAGTACCCGGCCAGCCGCTGCGCGGCGAACATGACGTCCTCCTGGTACACCAGCAGGCCGTAGCTCTCGCCCAGGATGTCCTGGAGCGGCTCGGCGAGCTCCGGATGGATCGGCGTGACCGGCGCCCGGCCGGTCTTGCGGTCGGCGTACACCGGGGCGCTGGCCATCGGGCCGGGCCGGTACAGCGCGATCACCGCCGAGATGTCGCCGAACTTGTCGGTCCGCATGGCCCGCAGCAGCCCCCGCATCGGGCCGCCGTCGAGCTGGAACACGCCCAGGGTGTCGCCGCGGGCCAGCAGCTCGTAGGTCGGCTCGTCGTCCAGGCCGAGCGTCTCCAGGTCGATGTCGATGCCGCGGTTGTCTTTGATGCCGCGGATCGCGTCGTCGATCACGGTCAGGTTGCGCAGCCCGAGGAAGTCCATCTTCAGCAGGCCGATGTCCTCGCACGAGGGATAGTCGAACTGCGTGATCACCGCGCCGTCGGCCTCGCGCTTCCAGACCGGGATGTGGTCGAGCAGCGGCTCGCTGCTCATGATCACCCCGGCGGCGTGCACCCCGGGCTGGCGGATCAGCCCCTCGAGCCCGCGCGCGGTGTCGAGGACCTGCTTGACCTCGGCCTCGGCCTCGTACAGCGCGCGGACCTCGCCCGCCTCGCCGTACCGGGCGTGATCGGGCTCGAACACCCCGGACAGCGGCATCTCCTTGCCCAGGATCGGCGGCGGGAACGCCTTGGTGATCCGGTCCCCGAGCGAGTACGGGAACCCGAGCACCCGGGCCGCGTCCTTGATCGCGGCCTTGGCCTTGATCGTGCCGTAGGTGATGATCTGGGCGACCCGGTCGTCGCCGTACTTCTCCGTGACGTACCGGATGACGTCGCCGCGCCGGCGCTCGTCGAAGTCGACGTCAACGTCGGGCATGGACACGCGCTCGGGATTGAGGAACCGCTCGAAGACCAGGCCGTGCGCGATCGGGTCCAGGTCGGTGATGCCGAGCGCGTAGGACACGATCGACCCGCCCGCCGAGCCGCGGCACGGCCCCACCCGGATCCCGTTGTTCTTCGCCCACATGATGAAGTCGGCGACGACCAGGAAGTACGAGCAGAACCCCATGGTCTCGATGACGCCGATCTCGTACTCGGCCTGTGCACGGCGCTGCTCGTCGTACCCGTCAGGGTAGCGGCGGTCCATCCCCCGCCAGACTTCCTTGCGGAACCAGCTCGACTCGGTCTCGCCGCCGGGCAGCGGGAACTTGGGCATCAGGTTCGACTTCGTGAACTCGACGTTCGCCCGCTCGGCGACCAGCAGGGTGGCATCGCAGCCCGCCTGCCACTCGTCGTCCGTGCTCAGCGCGCGCATCTCCTGCGGGCTCTTCACGTAGTAGCCGGCGCCCTCCAGCCTGAACCGGCCCGGGTCCGCCAGGTTCGTTCCGGTCTGCACGCAGAGCAGCGCCTCGTGCGCCGTGGCGTCAGCCTGGCGCGAGTAGTGCAGGTCGTTGGTTGCCAGGTACGGCAGCGACAGCTGCCCGGCGATCCGCCGCAGCCCTTCTTGCGCGCGCCGCTCGATGTCGAGGCCGTGCTGCATGAGCTCGACGAAGAAGTTCTCCGGCCCGAAGATGTCCCGGTAGGCCGCGGCCGCCTCCAGGGCCTGCCGTTCCTGGCCGAGCCTGAGCCGGGTCTGCACCTCTCCCGACGGGCAGCCGGTGGTGGCGATGATCCCCTTGGCATAGCGGGCGAGCAGCTCGCGGTCCATCCGCGGCTTGCGGAAGTAGCCCTCGAGCGACGCCAGCGACGCGAGCCGGAACAGGTTGTGCATTCCCTCGGTGGTCTCCGCGAGCAGCGTCATGTGCGTGTACGCTCCCGCGCCGGACACGTCATCGTCCTTCTGCGCGGGCGTGCCCCAGCGGACCGGCTGCTTGTGGGCACGGTGCTCGGGCGCGACGTACGCCTCGATGCCGATGATCGGCTTGATCCCGGCGGCCCGGGCCTTGGTCCAGAAGTCGTACGCCCCGTAGAGGTTGCCGTGGTCGGTGACGGCGATCGCCGACATGCCCGTGCGCTCGCACTCGGCGAAGAGGTCCTTCAGCCGCGCCGCGCCGTCGAGCATGGAGTACTCGGTGTGCACGTGCAGGTGAACGAACTCCGAGTCCCTGCCGCCCGCCGAGGCTGCCGCCATGAAACTACCGCCTCCTTCGGGCATGCGTCACGACGCCCGTGCAGGGCGCTGGCGAAGGGCCGGGGGAAGTGACCGCCACGCCGCGCCCGCGGCCCCGCCTCCAGGCCGCCGCTGGCGCACGCTCCGGTCCGGCTCATCGAGCCTATCGGAACCTGCCGACGGCGCCGACCCGACACACCGGATGCGCCGAAGGCCCCGGAATGCTCCCGCCCGCCGCGCGGCTCAGCGCGCGCCGGCCCGGCCTGCGGCACCGCCGCCCTCCCGTTCCGCGCCGGCAACGGCCGCCCGCTCCGCCCCGGCGAACGCCGCCGGGTGCAGCATCAGCAAGACGGCGCTGTTGCGCCGGCCCAGGCCGGCGTACAGGTGCGGAGCCGCCGCGGCAAAGTGCACCGAGTCGCCCTCGGCCAGGTCCACCGGCGCGCCGGCGGGCCCGGTGCGGATGGCACCGCCGGTTACCACCAGGCACTCCGCCACGCCGGGAAGATGCGCCCGCGACCGCTGCTCCGCGGCGTCCACCGCGATCGCGTAGACCTCGACGGTCCCTCGCACCGCAATGCGGTGCAGCAGCCGGGCGTGCACGGCGTCACCATCGGCCCGCGGCCCCTCGTCCGCGCGCACCACGGCGACCGGCGGCGCGGGCGGCTCGAGCAGTTCGCCCAGCGGCACGCCGAACGCGCTGGCCAGCGCCCACAGCGTGCTCAGGGTCGGGTTGCCCTCGCCCTGCTCGAACCCGTGCAGGGTCGTCTTGCTGATCCCGGCCGCGGCGGCCAGGTCGGCCAGGGACAGCCCCGCCGCCCTGCGCAGGCGCTGCACGTTGCGTCCCGCCACCCCTTGCACGCTGCTCATGCGTACCAGCATAGTGATATGAAAATATCGCTTGAACGTTACGCCACCACGAAGGATGGTCCACGATGACGGTCTCGCGGCTGCGCGACATCCCCGGCATCGGGGTGGACGAGATCGGCGACGCGGCCGATGCCGCCGCCGACCCGGACGTCCTCCGGCTGGAGAACCTGGACACCGACCTGCGCCCGCCGCAGGCGGCGGTGGACCTGACCCGCGCGGCCGTCGGCGAGGACGGCGCCAACAGCTACCTGCCGTTCCAGGGGCACCGGGTGCTGCGCGCGGCGGCAGCGACGCACGTCGGGCGCCTGGCTGGGCGCGGGTACGACCCGGACACCGAGTGCGTCGGCGTGGCCGGCGGCCTGAACGGCGTCCTCAACACCCTCCTGGCCACCGTCGAGCCCGGCCAGGAGGTCGTGCTCACCGACCCGGTGTACGCGGGGCTGGTGAACCGGGTCCGGCTGGCCGGGGGTGTCCCCCGGTTCGTCCCTGCCACCGCGGTGCAGGGGGGCCGGGAGGCGCGCGGGGGCTGGTTCGTCGACCCGGAGCGGCTGGCCGCCGCGGTCGGCCCGGCCACGGCCGCCGTCCTGATGATGGGGCCGTCCATGCCCACCGGCCTGCTCCTCGGCGACGAGCACTGGTCCGCGCTCGCCGCCGCCCTCGAACGCCACCCAGCCTGGCTGGTCTACGACGCGGCGATGGAGCGGATCCGGTTCGACGGGCGCCCGCCGAGCCACCCCGCTGCGCACCCTGGCCTGGCGGCGCGGACGATCACGGTCGGCTCCGCGTCGAAGGAGCTGCGCATGATCGGCTGGCGGGTCGGCTGGGTCACGGGCCCGGCCGGCATACTCGCGGACATCAAGCTCGTCGGGCTGACCAACGTGGTCTGCCAGGTGGGGATCGCCCAGGCAGCGGTCGCCGCCGCGCTCACCGACCCGGGCGCCGACGCCGACGTGGCCGCGGCGACCGCGGTGTGGCAGCGGCGCTGCCAGACCGTCCTGGACGAGCTCGGCGGCTATCCGGTGGTCCCTCCGGGCGGCGGGTGGTCGCTGCTGCTCGACACCCGGCCGCTCGGCCTGACCCCCGCGGAGCTGTCCAGGCGCCTCTTCGAGCGCGGCAAGGTGGCGGCAACGCCGATGGACGGCTGGGGTCCCAGCGGGGCGCATTACCTGCGGTTTGTGTTCGCCAACGAGCCCACCGAGCGCCTGGCCAGCCTCGGCGAACGGTTCCGCCGCGCGCTGGGTTAAGGCAGGCCCCAGGCCATAGCCCGTGATCGGCAGGACTGCTGGCTCGCAGCCGGCGGGCCGCGCCATCCCTCGCCCCTGGTGCTCAGCCAGGCCGGTCAGCCCCTTGCCGGCCTGGAAGTTCTCCTCGATCGCCCGGCGAAGCCCGGTCACGTTAACTAAGGTGGCCAGTGTCACCGGCTGCGGGGAGTAGCAGTGGTAAAAGGCGAGTTTCCCAGTGCTGCGGTTCCGCCCGGTCAGCAGGCACCGGTGTCCGGGGCCGGGGCTGCTGATGGTGACCCAGCCTCCGTCGTACCGCCGGTGTCCGTTGGCGCCATCACCTGCCGATAGCCGCGGGCCATCGGCACCGTGCTGGTTGTGGCTCCCTCTCACCGGTCAGTCGCGAGAGCGTGCTGGCGACGGGGGTCTCTGGCGTATTCAGCCCTAGGGGCCTGAAACATTACTGGGGCGAGACATTGGCGGACCTGGAAAAGGCACTTAACCGCTCAGCCGAGCACGGTATAGCATCAAGTAATAGCCGTGGCGCGGAAGCGGGAAAGACCATCCAGGCTGTCGATAACGCATCAAGATAATCCAGGGGCGCGTCTCAGCTGCTGGATTTACCGCGGCTATTACCGCAGTAAATGCGGACGGTAAAGGGCGTTATGATGAGGCCGTCAACACTCTCGCGCGGCGGCTCGCCGCCTGCGCAAGGCGGACGGAGGGCGCCGTGAGCCCAGGCCACAAGGCGGTCATCGCGCAGCGGACCGGTCCGGGGGCCGGTTCGCTGCAGGCGCCAGCACCGGTGGAGTACGCGGTGGCGATCGAGCGCTATCTCGCCGAGGCATCGCTGGGCGCCACCTCCCGCCGCGTCTACCGGATCTCGCTGACCAGCTGGTCCTGGCCGCTCGTGGGCCGCCTGCCGCCGGGTGGCGCCGGGCGCCGCGGCGCGACGGCGCCGGCCGTTCCGCTCGCGCTGCTGGACGGTGAAGACGCCGGCCGCCGGCTAGCCGCCGCGCTGGCGGCCCGCGCGGCGCAGACCGACCCGCGTACCGTCAACCGCGAGCTGTCTGCGCTGCGCAGCGCGGTGGGCTGGTGGCAGGACCAGGGGTGGATCAGCGGTGACCCCACGGCCGGCCTGCGGCACCTGCCCGGCCGGCCGCCGCCGGCGCTCCCGCTGGCCGCGCGCGAGGTCGCCAGGCTGTTCCGGGCCGATGCGCCACTGCGTGAGCATGCGTTCTGGCGGGTCGTGTACGACTCGGGCGCGCACCTCGGCAATGTCCTCGGCATGGACGCCGGGCGCATTGACCTGCCGGGCGGCGGTGCGCCGGCCGGCGGGCGCGGGCTGGCGCACCACGACGATGACTGGATCCGGTGGCGGCAGGCCACCGGGGAGCTGCTCCGCCTGCTGCTCGCCGGCCGGACGCACGGCCCGGTGTTCCTGACCGACCGGAAGGCCCCGGCCCGGGCAGCGGCCGCCGACGTGTGCCCGTTCACCGGGCGGGCCCGGATGTCCTACCGCCGGGCGGCGGAGATCTTCAGCACGGTCACGCGCCCGCTCGACCCGGCGGGCAAAGGCTGGACCCTGGGGCAGCTTCGCCAGGCCGGGCTGGCGGCACGCGCCGGGCGGGCGCCGGCCGAGCCGACCCCTCCTGCAGGGGTCACTGCGTAGCGAGCGGCCTCTCACGACTCGCTGCGGAGCACGTCGAGCGCGTGCGACAGGTCTTCCGGGTACGCGCTGGTGAACTCGAGCCTGCGGCCGTCCCCGGGATGGGTGAACCCCAGGCGTACGGCATGCAGCCACTGCCTGGTCAGGCCGAGGTGCGCGGCCAGCACCGGGTCCGCGCCGTACAGCCGGTCGCCGACACAGGGGTGCCTGATCGCCGCCATGTGCACCCGGATCTGGTGGGTGCGCCCGGTCTCCAGGATGATCTCGGTCAGGCTCGCCGCACGGAAGGCTTCAAGGGTGTCGTAGTGGGTGACGGACGGGCGCCCCCCGGCGACGACGGCGAACCTGCCGTCGCCTGACGGGTGCCTGCCGATCGGCGCGTCCACGGTCCCCCGCAGCGGGTCGGGATGGCCCTGCACCAGCGCGTGATAGATCTTGTCCACCTCGCGTTCCCGGAATGCCCGCTTGAGCGCGCTGTACGCCGGCTCGCTCTTGGCCAGCACCATCAGGCCCGAGGTGGTGGCGTCGAGCCGGTGCACGATCCCCTGGCGCTCGGCCGCGCCGCTGGTGGCGATCGTGTGGCCAGCGGCGAGCAGGCCCTGCAGCACGGTCGGCCCGGTCCAGCCCGGCGTCGGATGGGCGGCGACGCCCGGCGGCTTGTCCACGACCACGATGTCGGCGTCCTCGTACACGATCACCAGCCCCGGCACGGGCTCGGGGGACGGCTGCGCCGTGAAGGGGGAAGGGGAGGTTGGCGGGGGCGGCAGCGTCACATCCAGCCACTCGCCGGCCGGCACCCTGTCCGACTTGCCCGCCGGCTTTCCGCTGAGCAGCACCGAGCCGGCGCCGATGAGCTCGGCAGCCTTGGCCCGGGACAGACCGAACATTCTGGCCAGCGCCGCGTCCAGGCGCTCACCGTCCAGCCCTTCCGGGACGGGCACCCGGCGGTGGCCGGGCGATGTCATCGCCCGCCGCCCCCCGCTGCGTGCCGGGTCCCGTCCAGCCGGTAGCCGAACACGGCGAGCACCACCATGAGCACGGCGCCGCAGGTGATCGCCGAGTCGGCGAGGTTGAACACCGGCCAGTGCGGCAGCTGGATCCAGTCCACCACCCAGCCACGGAACGGCCCCGGAGCCCGGAAGATCCGGTCGGTCAGGTTGCCTGTTGCCCCGCCGAGAAGCAAGCCGAGGGCCACTGCCCAGGCCAGGCTGCGGATCTGCCGTGCGGTGCGGATGATGAAGATGATCACTCCGACGGCGATCGCGCTGAACACGATCGTCGTCGACGCGCCGCCGATGCTGAACGCGGCCCCCGGGTTGCGCGACTCGCACAGCGTCAGGAACCCGCCGAGCAGCCGTATCGGCGGCGGGGATGGCACCACGTTGCCGTCCAGGCAGCGCCGGTCGGACAGCGTGGCTACCACGATCACTTTGGACACGATGTCAGCGGCGAGCACCACGAGCGCGACCGCGAGCACCACCCCCAGCCGCGCAACCCCACGGGGCGGGGGCTCCGGCGGGAACTCCGGGGGAGGGTCATCAGGGCCTGGGGTGTCCGGCCCGGGGACGCCCCGCTGCGAGCCCTCAGAGTGTGCAGATGCCCGGGGTGGCGCTGCCGCCCCGGGCGCGCCCGGCTGCTCAGGCGGCCGGCCTGGCCTGCCGGCCGCCGGACCGGTCAGCGGCGCTCCTCGCGCTGCTTGCAGGACACGCACAGCACCGCGCGGGGGAACGCCTGAAGCCGCGCCTTGCCGATGGGCTGCCCGCACGAATCGCAGGAGCCGTACGTGCCTGAGTCGATGCGCTCGAGAGCCCGCTCGGTCTGCACCAGCAGCTCGCGCGCGTTGTAGGTGAGCGCCAGTTCATGCTCCCGCTCGTACGTCTTGGCGCCCACGTCTGCCTGATCATCGCCGGCGTCACCGACCGAGTCGCCAAGCCGCGACGCGATGTCAGATTCAGACCGTTCTATATCTATATGCAGCTCCGTGGCCTCCGCGGCCAGCTTGTCACGCACCTTGGCCAGCTCGGCTTCGGTCCAACGCCGCTCCCCCGGCCGCACCGGAAGCGCGGCAGCGCCCGAATGCGCTGCAGCGGTCATCCCGGCCTCCTTCGGTGCACCTAGGTGATGATCTTCGTTGCGGGCAGTCACGAGAGAATAAGTGGTTAACGGGGCCCACTGCAAACGTCGCCGCCGATGCCGAGCAGGCGGCTTATCGCCGCAGGATGGCGAGGCGCGCGCGGTCTCGCCGGATGCCGGGCCGGCCAGGCGGGGCCGGCCAGGCGGCGGGCCGACGGATGCGGTGCCGGGCCGGGTATCGGCTATCCTGGTACCCTGCACGGCGCTGATGGGGACAGCTGCCGCTGTGGCGGCCAGGAGCGACCGGGGATGGTGTGAGCCCGGGGATACGCGCAGCGGACCAGATCACCCCGGAGCCGCCGGAAGAACGGCCCCTCCCCGACGTCTTAGTCGCTTAAACCGGACGCGAGCGGTCCCGGCAGCGGCCTCGGCTGCCGGATCGACAGGGCCTAGTAGAACCGGCAGCAGGATCAAATGAGCGGGTCGCGCAATCGGGCCGGGAGGCACCGGCCGCGGCCAAGGAGGGTGGTACCGCGGGGGCCGCCGCCGGCGAGCCTCGTCCCTCCAGCGAAGCCGTACTGGCAGGCCGGGGTCCGGGCCTGGCCAGGCGCCGACCCGCGAGAGGCCACCCACCATGCCGCTCTCAGATGACACCCGGGCAGACGCCCGGAACCCCGCTGCGGCCCGGGCTGAACTTCCCTTCCCGGAACTGCCCGCTGTCGTGGACCTCCCGGCGATCGAGCGCGCGGTGCTTGCCCGCTGGCGGGAGGGCCGGCTCTTTGAGCGGACGCTCGAGCAGACGTCGGCGGGCCAGCCGTGGACGTTCTATGAGGGCCCGCCGACGGCAAACGGCATGCCCGGTGTTCATCACGTGGAAGCACGGGTATTCAAGGACCTGTTCCCCCGCTTCAAGACCATGCAGGGCTTCCACGTGCCCCGGCAGGGCGGCTGGGACTGCCACGGCCTGCCCGTCGAGGTAGCTGTCGAGCAGGAACTCGGCGTATCGGGGAAAAAGGAGATCGAGGCTTACGGCATCGCCGAGTTCAACGCGAGGTGCCGGGAGTCGGTGCTGCGGCACGTTGACGCCTTCGAGGCGCTGACCGAGCGGATGGGCTACTGGGTCGACCTGCAGCACGCCTACCGGACCATGGACCCGGACTACATCGAGTCGGTCTGGTGGTCGCTTCAGGTCATCTTCGACAAGGGCTTGCTGATCAGGGACTACCGGATCAGCCCCTACTGCCCGCGCTGCGAGACCCCGCTGTCCGACCACGAGATGGGCCAGCCTGACGTCTACCGCACCGTGTTCGACCCGTCGGTCACCGTGCGCTTCCCGGTCCGCACCGTCCCCGAAGGCGCCAGCCCGCACCTCGAGGGCGCGGACCTCCTGGTATGGACGACCACGCCGTGGACGCTGGTGTCTAACACCGCGGTTGCCGTGCACCCGGACGAAATGTACGCAATCGCCCGCAAATCTGGCCACGGTGACCGGGTGGTCGTGGCCGATTCCCTGTTCGCCCGGGTGCTCGGCGAGGGCTGGCACGTGCTGGCCCGGGTCAAGGGCACCGAGCTCGCCGGGATCACCTACCAGCCGCCGTTCGACCTGGTGCACATTCCGGACGCGCACGTGGTCGTCACCGGCTCGTTCGTGACCACCGAGGACGGGACCGGGCTGGTGCACCTGGCACCTGCGTTCGGCGCGGACGACATGGAAACCATCCGCGCGCACGGCCTTCCCGTGGTCAACCCGATCCGCGGCGACGGCCACTTCGAGGACACGGTGCCGCTGGTCGGCGGGATGTTCTTCAAAGACGCCGACCCTGCGCTGGTCTCCAACCTGGAGAACCGGGGCCTGCTGTTCCGGTCCGAGCTCTACGAGCACAGCTACCCGCACTGCTGGCGCTGCCACACGCCGCTGATGTACTACGCGCTGCCGACCTGGTTCATCCGCACCACCGCGATCAAGGACCAGCTCCTGGCCGAGAACGAGAAGACCGACTGGCACCCGGCGACGATCAAGCACGGCCGCTACGGCGAGTGGCTGCGGAACAACGTGGACTGGGCGCTGTCCCGGACGAGGTACTGGGGTACCCCGCTGCCCTTGTGGGTGTGCCCGGAGCAGCATGTGACCTGCGTCGGGTCACTGGCTGAGCTGTCCGAACTGGCAGGCAAGGACCTGGCCGGGCTCGACCCGCACCGGCCGTACGTGGACGAGGTCTTGATCAACTGCCGCGAGTGCGGCGCCAAGGCCCGCCGGGTACCTGAGGTGATCGACGCCTGGTACGACTCGGGATCGATGCCGTTCGCGCGGCACGGGGCGCCGCTGCGCAACGAGGAAGCGTTCGAGCGCTCGTTCCCCGCGCAGTTCATCTGCGAGGCGATCGACCAGACCCGCGGCTGGTTCTACTCGCTCATGGCGGTCAGCACGCTGGTGTTCGGCCGGTCGTCCTACGAGGCGGTGGTCTGCCTCGGCCTGGTGATCGACGAGCAGGGCCGGAAGATGAGCAAGCACCTGGGCAACGTCCTGGAGCCGATCCCGCTCATGGACGCCCACGGCGCGGACGCGCTGCGCTGGTTCTTCGCGGCGTCCGGCTCGCCGTGGTCCACCCGCAGGGTTGGCCACGCCACGCTCGAGGAGATCGTGCGCAAGATCCTGCTCACCTACTGGAACACCGTCTCCTTCCTGGTTCTGTACGCGAACGCGGCAGCCGGGCAGGGCGAGGTATGGACCGCGGACCGGGTGGCTGCCGCCCCCTCGCCTGCCAGCAGGCCGATCCTTGACCGATGGCTGCTCAGCGAACTGCACGCGCTGGTTCGGGACGTCACGGCGGAGTTGGAGGACTTCGATTCGGCCGCGGCCGGCCGCCGGATCGCCGGGTTCATCGATGACCTGTCTAACTGGTACGTCCGCAGGTCGAGGCGCCGGTTCTGGGAAGGGCCCGGCACCGCGGACGGCGCGGCGGCCTTCGCCACGCTGCACGAATCCCTGGAGACCCTGACCAGGCTGATGGCCCCGGTGACCCCGTTCCTGACCGAATACCTGTGGGGCGTGCTGCGCGCCAGCGGCTCGCCCGAGTCGGTGCACCTCGCGACCTGGCCGACGGCGGACCGCGCGCTGATCGACGAGCAGCTGTCGGCTCAGATGGCGCTCGCCAGGCGGCTGGTGGAGCTCGGCCGCTCGGCGCGCGCCGCTGCGGTGGTGCGGGTCCGCCAGCCGCTCGCCCGGGCCCTGATCGGCGCGCCCGGCTTCGGGGACCTCCCGGCCGAGCTGGCTGCGCAGGTCGCCGAGGAGCTCAACGTGCATGCGCTCGACACCCTCGCGGCCGTGCCCGAGGGTCTCGTCGACTACACGGTGAAGCCGAACTACCGCGCGCTCGGCGCGCGGTTCGGCAAGGGGACGCCCGCCGTGGCCAAGGCCGTCGAGGCGGCAGACGCGGCCTCGATGGCCGTGGAGCTGCGGTCCGCCGGCAACACCTCCGTCGTGGTTGACGGGGCCACGGTGAGCCTCGGGCCCGACGACGTGATCGTCACCCAGGTCCCGCGCAGCGGGTGGGCGGTGGCGTCCGGCGGCGGCGAGACCGTCGCGCTCGAGATCGCCATCACGCCGGAGCTGCGCAGGGAAGGCCTCGCGCGTGAGGTCGTCCGGCTGGTGCAGGACGCCCGCAAGAGCGACGGCCTCGACGTCAGCGACCGGATCTCGCTGCGCTGGAGCACCGCCGACCCGGAACTCGCCGCCGCCTTGACCGAGCACGGCACGTTGATCGCCAACGAGGTGCTGGCCGTCGACTACGGGCCGCGCTCCGCGGACCGGGCCGACCCAGACGCGCGCGAGCACGTCGAGGCCGACCTAGGGCTGGTGTTCTGGCTCCGCCGCGTAGCCGAGTAGGCGGCCGCCCTTCGCATGACCGTGGCGCACGAGCCGTGCGGCCCGGGGTGATCAGCACGCCGGCCCAAACACGGTCGTGGGCACCACGCTGTGGCTAGCGCACAACGCGAACACGGTCGTGGGCACCACGCTGTGGCTAGCGCGCACCGCGAACACGGTCGTGGGCACCACGCTGTTGCTGGGAGAGCGGCCCGAACACGGTCGTGGGCACCACGCTGTGGCTAGCGCGCACCGCGAACACGGTCGTGGGCACCACGCTGTTGCTGGGAGAGCGGCCCGAACACGGTGGTGGGCACCGCGCTGTTGCTAGAGGACCCTGTTGGCTTATTGAGGCAGGCCGGTTGCTGCTGGTGACGGCGTGTCTGATGATCTTTGTGCGGTCGTGTTATGTGCTTCCCGTCCCGGCCGCAGAAGGGGGTTGTTATGTCGATGCGTCCGCGGCCGTGGCCGGAGGTGCCTGCGGAGACCGCGCGGGT
>Ga0335075_10002982_pt1 | contig 27034 bp, 23 predicted proteins | sample Lox_Sample_24_FD_206723 | JGI IMG/M metagenome (GOLD analysis project Ga0335075, IMG submission 206723) | Soil microbial communities from Loxahatchee National Wildlife Refuge, Florida, United States - Lox_Sample_2.4 | ecosystem: Environmental > Terrestrial > Soil > Wetlands | place: USA...
AAGGCCGCGAAAAACTGGTGGGTTTCGGCCCGTGCCGAGGTCGCTTGCGTATAATCACGCCGACGGGAAGCACTCCTCTCAACTCGGCCGACCATCGCGAGCAGGGGTGCGGAAAATGGGGTTAACCTGTGAGGCGCGAGTGTTCGCATCCTGATCGGCCGGGTTCCCGGTCCATCATTCTCGAATCGGCGGCCGCCGCAGTGAGCGACTCCAGAGAGGAAATGTCAGGATTTGTCCGCAGTTTGTCAGGCTTTTCGACCCGGACACGCCCCGTGGCATCTCACGCGGACGTGGGAAGTCCGCACAAAGAAGAAACTGCTTGATCTGTGCCCGGAAGAGGGCGTGATCAAAGTCGTCCGTTCCTCTCTCCGAAAGGCAGTTCATGGGGAAGGGTTAGGCCAGCCACTGATTGACGTGTACAAAGACAGCGGCCTCAACGTCGGCCGAATACCAGCCTCCACCCTCACGAGTAACCGGATTACGTACCCGAGCTTCCCGCAAGTACCCGGCGATGGTTTGGCAATCCTGCGCGAATCCATCATATCCATCTGGATCGAAAGAATACGGCAGAGCCTCTCTCAGCAATGCATCATAGACCGGACAAATATCTGGCCGAAGGAAGCGGAGGTGCTTAGACGCGAACGATGGGCTACCCAGCCCGTAGAGCCGGTTAACGCAAGCAAGTGCAAGGCTGAACTTTGGTGGGCACTCATCAAGATGTTTCAACGCCTCCTGAAGTGATGTAGCTATGACCTTCAACTCGTTGTTCTTGAGCACTCGCCCGCCGATGCCCGCGTAGCCGCCCCACCCGCACACCTCGGCAATAAAGGTCTTCACCGTCTCAGGCATCAATCCGTTTGTCACTAAGTCTCTCCCAATGTTCTCGACACGGGAGGTATCAGGGTAACGGCGCACATGCTCCTCAATGAGAACTGGGAATCGATCCAGAGGAATGGTCAGGCCAAGCATGACCCCTCGGTCTATACGAAGAACGGTCATCTGACTCTCCACGCAATGCTTACTGTCGCCGAACGTCCCGCATCAGGCGCGCGAGTTAGCGCGTCGCCCTGGATGCGCTTGTTAGAGGACAGTTCGCCCTTACTGTCGAGCATTAACGATCCACACGGTGCCATTGTTATTTGAGATCACCTGCAACACTAGCAATTGCTCAAAGAATCAAACGGACGTTATTGCTGCGCAGCGCCTGCTCTGTCAACATTGGCTCTCGGTCTCCAACTACGAACGAATCGAGGTGTAATGTGTAAAGCTTCGCATCGCTGACCGAAAGGAACGTGATTCGCCACAATTTGTTCCCCCGTTCTTGCGTACCGGAAACACATTGTTTGATGCGCTGCCGCAGATCGCCTGTTTCTCCAATCAGCACGCCGGTTTTGCCCGCATGGGCTCCGGATCGAAAGATCCCTTCCCACTTATAAATGGCCGGCCCCCAACAACTGCAAAGTCTCCGTTTCAGGCGTGCTGATTTATGCTCAACAAATGAAAGATGCTGGCCTCCCACAAGAAACGGCCGCCAACAGTATTTCAATTCAGCGGTAAGCGTTGCCGGCGTAACCATCCTGCTCTCTTAACGACCCAATTCAGCAGCAGTCTAACGCGTGACATACCATCAGAGTGCAGACTACCGCCTGTCGTGTGGGCTGTCTGCTCGTATGTTCAATTCACTCTCGTCTTTCGAGTGAGAATATCCTCAGCAGGGGCGTCGCGAGGAGGTTTCTCGGTCTGCTGAGACACGACCTTTTGCTGCAGATCAACCCCTCCGCCTCGGAGCAAGCGCTGGTTACATCTTGAGGCTCCCGACCTCTGATGATAAGCTTCCGCTTACGCCGAGCTACGCTGGAGGAGGTTCGCGGTTACGACCCCTTCGCCTCCTTACTCACTCTACTTTCCGAGGTTCCCATGCTACCACAACACGCTTCCGCTCTGCAATCGCCGCAGCGGGGAATAAAAAGGGTAAGTGCAAGCACTCGGAGATCACTTGAAACAAAGTCGGATACGCCTCCCTCGCGCAGGCAGGGCATGGTCAACTTTCCCGAGCGGACCTCTCACTGCCTGACAGGTCAACCCCCGTGGCGAGAGCCTTCTGCCTCCGCGCAACCGGGCTCCCGGCGGATTCTGGGCTATGGATTATGGAACACGGCATCGATCATCCAATCGATGCACGCCTCCGGCGGCGAGATGGCCCCAGCGCGCTTAGAACTCCGAGGAGGACAACCACAACAGCTACGGCGGCCACGGCTGCGATAGCCCAGCGGGCGAACGACTCATTGCTGGTCAACCCCTGGGGCCGCGAACCAGCGTCGATGCACACACCCATCATGTCCCAGACCAGTACAGTGCTATCCCCGCTCCCCGAGACGAGCAGCCGGCCATCGGTCGAAAACGCCAACACTGTCACCGGGTCGTGATGCCCCACGAAACGACAGCATTGCTGCCCCGTCTCTACATCCCAGACACAGATGGTGTTTGCCGGAGGTTCATCACCACTGCTCATTCCACTGGTGGCCAACAATCTCTGATCGCGGTGGGCCGGCAAGGAGACAAGCATCCCTGATCGCGGTGGGCCTTGAGTTATACTCGGTTCGCCCTCGGGACTCACGGATATCGTCCCAGGATCTCGCCCGCCGTTCCCGTTAGGAGGACCTCCAAGGGAAGATCTGCACCGACGATGCCGCGAGCGAACGACCAGGCTTGCTCGCACAGTCGCGCGAAAAACGCCGGCGGTCCCCCAGCCAGGATCATCTCCGCGACTTCCTGGGCCGTGTTGGCGGCGACGATGCGAGCCAGCAAATCGTCGCTGGCGCCGGCGCTGCGGGCGATGCGGGCGAGAAAGGCGAAGTCCTGAGCGCTGGCCGTGCTGTGGACGGACTCATTGCCGGCGGCGAACTTGGCGAGTTTGCCGATCATGGAGGCGAGGCTGACCTCGGCGGCGCCGGCCTGGAGACAGTGACGCAAGGCATCGGCGAAAAACGGGCCGATTTGGATGAAGGCTTCGTCCGGCAGGGTGAACAGCTGCCGGGCCGTCCGTTCGCCGCGAGCCCCCACGGTCAAGACGAGGCGGCGGCAACCCTCCGCCACCGCCACGTCAATGCTCTGCACCACGCTGGCCAGCCAGGCCGCGGTCGAGTAGGGCGTTACGATGCCGGTTGTTCCCAGGATCGAGATGCCGCCCACGATGCCCAGACGCGGATTGTAGGTTTTTTTGGCGATCTCCTCGCCGCCGGGCACCGCGATTTCCACCGTCACGCCGCACGACCGCCGCGACGCCTGCCCCGCCTCCGCGACGATCTCTTGCAGGGTCTCGACGATCATTCGGCGAGGAACGGGATTGATGGCCGGCTCTCCCGGCGGTACGGGCAATCCGCGTTTGGTCACGAGACCGACGCCGGGGCCGCGACGGAACGTCACTCCGGGCTGATTGCTCCACTCGACGCATACGCGAACCTCGGCCTTGTCCGTGGCGTCCGGATCGTCTCCCGCGTCCTTGATAACACTGCTTCGTCCTTCCGCGGACGTGTACGAGCACGTGTGAAGAGGGAAGGTTGCTACTTGTCCTTGCGGCAAGCGAATGGCAACCGCGGCGAAGGCGCGTTGGTGGATCAGGGCAAGAAGGGCGCCCTTGGAGGCGGCCGTGGCACAGGCGCCCGTCGTGAATCCGCAACGGAGGTTCTCCTTCGACCTGTCCATCGCTCATTCCCCCGAAGGCCCCGCCGCGCCGTCGAACACGGCTCGACAAGCGCACACGGCCTCGTCGATGCTGATGGCGGAGCGCGGGTCGATTGGCTCGGGACGGCGGATCATCAGGACTTTCATGGCCAGCTCGCGGGCGGCGGTGACTTTTTCCACGACGCCGCCTTCGCGCCCCGAAGCCTTGGTCACCAGCACATCGACGTTGTATTGACGGAACAGCTCGCGGTTGCGTTCGACAGAGAACGGCGGTCGCAGACGCAGGAGGTTCTCCTCGGTGAAGCCGGCCTCCACGGCTTGCCGCAGCGACAGGGGCGAAGGCAAGATGCGCGCAAACAGGGCAAGCCGGCCATGCAGCGGAACGAAGTGTTTGAGCTGCTTGGCGCCGATGGTCAGCAGCGGCCGACATCCCAGAGAAGGCAGCACGGCGGCGGCCTCGGTGTAGGAAGCCGCGAAATGCGTGCCGGCGGGAGGCGTCCAGTCGGGCCGCTCATAACGTATGTAAGGCATCCGAATACTCTCACAAACACTCTTGGCGATGCGCGTGATCCGCACCGCGAAGGGATGGGTGGCATCAAGCACGAGGTCCGTTTCTCCGTCGCCGAGAAATGCCGTCAAGCTCTGCTCGCTGAAACCGCGAGCCTCCACCGACAGGGAAGAGGGCTGTCCCAGCAGCGCGCCGAACAGATTGTCCTTGGCTTCCGCGCGCGTGACGGTGGCGCACACCTGGAAGCCGGCCGCCACCAAGGCGCGAGCCAGCAGCGGACCTTCTCCCGTGCCGCTAAGCAGAAGGATGCGTTTCATCGCGGATCCTCGCCCGGAACAGATGGCCGTGACTCCGATCGTAAAGCCGCGAACGATTGCGGCGTCCGCCGACGGCTTCTCCCACCAGAAAGAGCGTCGTTCGCGTCAAGCGATTTCGGCGAACCTCCGCGGCCAAATTCGCCAGTGTGGTAAGGATGATTTTCTCGTCCGGCCAACTAACGCGGTAGACGATGGCCGCTGGCGTCTGGGGTGAATAGGCGGTCAGCAGCCGCGTCTGGACCGTGTCGGCCAACCGCGCGCTCAAGAAGATGCACAGCGTCGCCCGGTGCTGAGCCAGCGATTCCAGTGCTTCGCCGGCCGGCATCTTCGTGTCGCCCTCGCCGCGCGTGAGGATGACGGTCTGCACGACTTCCGGCAGCGTCAGCTCGCTCTTGAGGACGGCGGCCGCCGCTTGGAACGCGCTGATCCCCGGAATAACTTCGGCGTCGATGCCCGCTTCTTCGAGTACGGCCAGCTGCTCTTGAATGGCGCTGTAAAGGCTGGTGTCTCCCGAATGGAGGCGGACGACCTGCTCACCGTTGCGAGCTGCCGTCAAGGTCGTCTCCATCACCTGTTCCAGCGTCAGATGTGCGGAGTTGTGCAGCACAGCCGTTCCCGCCGCGTGGCGCAGCACTTCTTCGGGGACGAGCGAGCCGGCGTAAATGACCGTGTCGGCGCGGCGGAGCGCATGGCGTGCCTTGAGCGTCAGCAATTCGGGATCGCCCGGCCCCGCACCGACGAAGATCACTCGCCCCGCCGCCGTGCGATTCTGGTACGATGCCAAGCGCGCCAGCGCGAAGGTCATGCGCCGAGGCGACAGTGGCGAAGTCATAACCTGCTTCTCCACCAATAGCCGCTCCGTGCCGGCGGCCAAGAGCGCGGCCGGTTCGGCCACGCCCGGCGTACCGACGCACTTCGTCACCATCGGCGACGGGTTTCTTATGCCGCTCGTCCGCGCCAACTCTTCGGGAAGATAGAAATGCGTCTGCCAGCCGTGCTGTTTGGCCAGCTCGATGAGGGCGGTTTCGTCGTCCTTGAGGTCCACGCTGGCGAGCGTGCGGATGCTGCCTCGCGCCAGGCGATACTTTTGCAGAAAGCGATCCAGGCCGTCCGCCAGCGCCTCCGTGGAAATGCCCCGTTCGCAGCCGACGCCGAGGGCCAGGCTCGGCGGGCGAAACCAGAGAATGCGGCCCTCGTCGATGCCGCGGCAATCGTCCACCACACGGTCGGTGATCCACAGGACGCGCTCGAAATGCCGGCCTTGCAGCCAGCCGCTGTCGTGAACGAACGTCACATTAGCGGGCAAGTCGTTGTCATCGAGCCAACAACCGCGGCCGCCAATCTCCTGCACGATCGCTACCGACTCGCGGTTCACCAGCGCCACCGCGGCTGGCTTGAGACCTTCCGCTGGTTCGACAATCCAGCCGAACGTGTCGGCCAACCCATCGATGCTCAGTCCGCCAAGAACGTCCGAGGCCGTGGTGATGACCGGCGTGGCTCCCAGGCAGCCAGCGACAGTGCGCGCGAAGGCGTTCGCGCCGCCTTGATGGCCGGACAACAGGGGAATGACGAAATGGCCCGCTTCGTCCACGACCAACACGCCCGGATCGCTCGTCTTGGAAACCAGGCAGGGAGCGATCAGGCGCGTCACCGCTCCCGTCGCCAGGAAGAACACCAGTTGATCGCAGCGCGCGAACAGGTTGGGAACCTGCTCGGACAGTGGGCCTGTGAAGGGGTGCTCCCAGGGATGCGGCGGATCGCCGTAATGAGCCGGTCGATGCACTTCGCCGCGTCCCAGGCGTCGGCGGAGGAGCCGGGCCTGTTCGACGCCGTGCTTCGTGACGGCGATCAGGGCGATTGTCGCGGTCGGCTTCATCGCTTCCTCGCCTGCAAGATGAAAAGGGGGCTGCTCGGTTCAAGACAATGGAGATCGCCCAATGGGCGAGAATGGGCCAGCTGCACGGAGGTCGCTTGCGGCTGAGCGCCGCGATCGCGCAGCCATTGCCAGCCGCGCGCGAGATTGTCCAGGGTGATGCAGTTGACGACAAGACGACCTTGCGGCTTCAGTCGTTGTAGCGCCGCAGCCAGGATCGCTTCGAGGCTGCCGCCGCTGCCGCCGACGAAAACGGCGTCCGGGTCGGGCAAGGAGGCGAAAACGTCGGGGGCCGTGCCGGCGACGGCGTGAACGCCGCTTGTGCCGAAGACGCGGACATTCGCTTCCAGGTTCGCATAAGCTTCGGCGCCTTTTTCAATCGCGAATATCTTCATTGCCGGATGGAGGCAGGCGGCCTCGATGGCCACGGAACCGCTGCCGGCGCCCACGTCCCAAAGAACTTCACCCGGATGCAGCTCCAGATAACACAGGGACAGAAGGCGGATTTCGCGCTTGGTGATGAGATTGCCGCGCCGCGTCCGATGCCGCAGTGCATCTTCGGGAATGCCGAGCAAGGGAAGCGACGAAATGCCCCGCGCTAAGGGACGATTCATTCGCAACAGTATGACGATATTGAGTGGTGAAAAAATCTCTAATTGTGATTCCAATTCCCTCGGCGTCCAAGGGCTGACGCGCTCATCGGGACCGCCGAGGTTTTCGCATACCCAAATAATGTGATAGGCCTCCGCGCAGCCGGTTTCGCGGAGAAACGCACCGATGGCCGCGGGAGAATTGCGGGCATCCGTGAACACGGCGATCTTGTCTTCGCGGCGATGAAGGGCGGCCGCAAGCGATTGCAAAGGCCGGCCGTGCAGGCTGACAATGCAAGCGTCGTCCCACGTCTCCTTGATGCGGGCGAAGGCCAGCTGTACGGAGCTGAGATGAGGCAGAAAGAGCAGCTGCTCGCGCGGAAACGTCTCCAACAGGAGGCGGCCGATGCCGTAATACAACGGATCGCCGGATGCCAGCACCACGGTCTTCCGCCGCTGTGCGCTCTGCTGGAGGAGAGCGGTCCGCTGAGTAAGGTCCGCGTTGAGAACGATCTTCTCACCCTGCCAATCAGGGAAGAAGGCGAGGTGCCGTGCGCCTCCCGCGAGGACCTCGGCGCGGGCGATGTGATCGAGCGCCTCCGGCGACAGGCCCGCCGGGCCATCGTGGCCAATGCCGATCACTACCAGCGGCTCCGTCGTCATTGCTCCGCCTCCTCCGCCGCCATCAACAGCAGCGCGTTCACCGCCGCCGCGGCGATACCGCTGCCGCCTTTGCGGCCGCGCACACCGATCGTGGGCACGTCCAACGCAAACGCCTGTTCCTTGCTCTCCTCCACGGCGACGAACCCGACAGGTGCGGCGATAACGAGAGACGGTTGGACCATTCCTCGGCGAACGGCGTCGCACAGAGCGAGCAACGCCGTCGGCGCGTTGCCGACGACATAAATGGCTCGCTTCACCGTGGCGATGGCTTTCTCCATCGCGCAGGCACTGCGCGTCCGTCCCTGGCCGCGCGCCTGCTGTTCCACTTGCGGGTCGTCGATGAAACAGTGGACGGCGACATGCAGCTTTTCCAGGACCGACTTGTTCAGCCCCGAGGCGACCATGCGCACGTCGGTAACAAGGGCCGTTCCCTGCCGAAGAGCTTGCAGGCCGGCGGCGACGGCATCGTGTCGGAAGCAAGCCAGACGGACCAGATCCACGTCGCCGCAAGCGTGAATCATACGGCGGACCACCTGCCATTCTTCATCGGTGAAGGCATGCGCGCCAACCTCGCGGTCGATGATACGGAAACTCTCCTCCGCGATACTCGGCGAGCGGGGTTGCGTAAGCGCCCCGAGAGACGTACTCGGCGCGCTGACGCAACCCCGCTCGCCGGCCTCTCTCGGGGCGCTGACGCAACCCCGCTCGCTTTCTCGGGGCGCTGACGCAACCCCGCCCGCCGAGTAGCCGCGCGGCGTCACCAGACGATCGCCGATTCGGCGCGTTTGGGAATTCCCGACAATCGCGGTAGTGAACATATCGACGGCCGCCGCGCTCATCCGTGCCAACGTGGTGATTTCAACCGACTGACCGAGACGATAGGCTTGCCGCACGATGCCGACCGGCGTTTCCGGAGAGCGCTTCCGCAGCAGGATCTCCTGGGCGCGACCAAGCTGCCAATCGCGCCGCGAGCTCCGCGGATTCAACAATGCCAGCACGAAATCGGCCTCGGCCGCGGCGGCCAGTCGTTTCTCGATACATTCCCAAGGAGTTAACAGATCGCTCAAGCTGATAACGGCGAAATCATGTCCCAGGGGCGCGCCCAGCAGCGCGGCACAGGCATTCACCGCCGACACGCCGGGGATGACCGCGACTTCCAGGCCGGAAGGGCGTCCCGATGCTTCGAGTGTTTCCAACACCAGGCCGGCCATGCCGTAAATGCCGGCGTCGCCGCTGGAGATCACGCATACCGTGTCGCCCTTCAGGGCGCGCTCGACCGCCAGCCGAGCGCGTTCCCTCTCCTCGCCCAGAGGCAAAGCGAGGCATTCCTTGCCGTCCACAAGATCGGCGATTCCTTCAAAATAGCCGTCGTAGCCGACGATCACCCGCGAACGGTGAAGCGCTTCCAGTGCTTGCCTCGTCATCGCCGCGCGCGCGCCCGGACCCAACCCCACGACAAACAGAGTGCCAGCTTGAGTCATGGCTCCTCCTCCATCTCCGCCTCATCGGCCTGGCGTCTGCGCCGCAGGATGACCAGCGAGAAATAGGGCAGCTTCTGTCCACGCAAAGAGAGGACATCGGTGGCCAGACGCTCCTCGCTAGTTCCTACTTTTTCTAGATAAAATATCTCCACTGGTTCGGGAAGCTCCGCGAGCCGGTCGAGCAAGGCATCGAAGACGGAATTGACCTTGAGCAGCGCTACCGTCGCACACGATGCGAGCAACGCCGGCAGCCGCTCCAGTCCGTAGGCGGCGGGAAGAACGGCCATCGATTCCTGCAAGCGGACAAGGGGAACACCGGCGCGGGCGGCGGCGGCCTGGACCGACGTTACGCCCGGCACCACCTCGATTCGCACATCCGCGCAAAGACGGCAAACCGCATCGCGGACATGAGAGAACGTGCTGTAAAAGAGGGGATCGCCTTGCGCGATCCAGGCGGCGGAGCGGCCCTGACGCAGCTCGGCAACGATCGCTTCGGCCGCACGGCGATAGGCTCGTTGCGCGGCGCCGCGCTGCCGCGACATGCACAGAGGAATGGGTCGGAATTTCGACGTCGGCAGAGCGAGCGGCGATAGGATGCGCTGGGCGAGTGAAGCGTCTCCGCTTGAGGACTCGGCTGGACAAAAAATCCAATCCACCTCCGCGAGAACGCGCGCTGCTTTGAGCGTCAGCAGCTCGGGATCTCCCGGACCAACACCGACGCCCCAAAATGTTCCCATGCGATCCATACTCGTCTCAAGGATGGTGATGGTGATGGCCGTGTTCGTGCTCGTGCTCGTGTTCCTGGCCGTCCTGACCGATGCCGCGAACGTGGTGATGATGACCGGCTTGCGGTTGGCCGACGGCTTGCTCGAAGCCCGGCAGCCGCACACGATATTTGCATAATTCGCAGTTCATGTTGGGGCTGCCGTGAATCGCTTCCTCGGCACGCTCGGCGAACACGTCGAGCAACAGCGAATGAACGTTAAGGTAATCGGCGCAGAGAAATTCGCCATCCGTATGCTGCCGGCCAAACTCGTCGGTGAGTCGGCGAATGCGTTTTTCCAGTACGCCGGTGAACAAGAAGAACGGAAAGACGAGGGTGCGGGCGAAGCCCAGGCGGCGGCAGCGTTCGAGCGCCTCGGGCAACAACGGCGTCGTCACGCCGATGTAACAGGAGGAGGCCCAGCCGAAGCCCATACCCTCGCCGAGAAGACGAGCGAGCTTGGCGATGTCGGCGTTGGCGTCGGGATCGCTGCTGCCGCGGCCGACGACGAGCAGCTGAGTATCCTTGCGGTCCACCGGCTTCGCCGCGCTCAGGATTTCCTCAAGCCGGAGCTTGCACAGCTCAAGGATCTTGGGGTGCAGGTGCAAATGTCGGCCATAGTGGAACTGGATGCCGGGATACTTCCGCCGCGCCTCGTGAACTTCGCTGGGGATGTCGTTTTTGGCGTGTCCGGCGGCCATGAGCATGCCCGGCAGCACGGCCACCGTGCGCGCCCCGCGCGCCGCGCAACGCTCGACCGCGTCGGTGATGACGGGCCGGGCAAACTCCAGAAAACCGTGCTCGACGATGCGCGCTGGATCGACGGAGCGAAACCGCTCGACGAGGCGGCAAAATTCCTCCGTGCCCTCGGCGTCGCGGCTGCCGTGGCCGACAAACAATACCGCTGGTTTCATGGCCGTGTCCTTTTACCAACTATAAAGAGTGAAAGATCGTTTTAATACTCGATGCCCTTTTGAGGCTTGATCCCCTGTTCGCGGTAAGGGTGTTTGACCAGCTTCATCTCGGTAACGAGGTCGGCCAGGTCGATCAGCTCCTGCTTGGCGTTGCGTCCCGTGACGATCACGTGCAGCGTGTCGCGCTTGCGGCGAAGCTCGTCGAGCACCTCGGTCAACGGCAGGTAGTCGTAATTCAGCACGACATTCAGCTCATCGAGAATAATCAGGTCGAACGATGGGTCGCGGAGCAGGGTCACGGCTTGCTCCCACGCCTTGCGGGCGCTGGCGATGTCTTGAGCGCGGTCTTGCGTGTCCCAGGTGAAGCCGTCGCCCATCGTGTGCATTTCGAGCGGCAGATCGAGCCGGCGAGCGAGGGCCGCCTCGCCGGTAGGGATGGCGCCTTTGATGAACTGGACGATGCCGACTTTTAGTCCCTGACCAAGAGCGCGGAAGGCCAGTCCCAGGGCCGCCGTGGTTTTGCCCTTACCCGCGCCGGTGTGGACGAGGAGCAAGCCCTTCTCGCGCGTGGCGCGGGACTTCCGCGCCTCGAACGCTTCTTTCCTGCGAACCATTCGCTGTTTGTGCAGCTCGGATGAATCCGGTTCCATTGCAATCTCCTTTCCCAATCAGCTCGCGGCGAGGATCGTTTCCAGCTGTTTCCTGTCGAGAACGGCTTCCAGCGCATCGGCGAGGCGGTTCAGCGAGCTGTCGAGCAACAGCGGTGCCTCCGCGGCTTCTCGGCTGCCTGCCGAGGGAAGAGCGTCCAGCCAAGCACGGCGCAGCGACGGGTTGGCGAACAGTCCATGCAGGTAACAACCCCAGACGCGCCCGTCGGCGTTGACGGCCCCGTCGCCGCGCTGGACCGGCTCGCCGTTGCGCGTGACGATCTCCAGCCAGGGACACGCGCTCTCGGTACGACCCGTATGGATTTCATACCCTTCCACCGTCTGCCCGTGCAGAGCCGCCAACCAGCTCGGCCCATCCACGATTCGGGCACGCGATTGGAAGGTCTCCTTGCTGACGGCAAAGACCGTCTCCACCGGCAGCAACCCCAGCCCCGGCATCTCCTCCACGCTGGACTCAACGCGCTCCGGATCGCGGATGGTTCGTCCCAACATCTGGTAGCCGCCGCAGATGCCGACGACAGCCGTTCCGCGTTCGGCCAGACGACGAATCGCCTCGGCCAATCCTCGCTCCGTCAGCCAGATCAAGTCCGCCAAGGTACACTTGGTTCCCGGCAGGATGACAGCCGACGGGGCGCCGAGGGCGGCGACCGAATCCACGTAACGCAGCCGAACACCGCTTTCCGAACGAAGCGGATCGAAATCGTCGAAATTGGCGATGTGCGGCAGACGGACAATGGCGATGTCGTGGACGCCGGAAGGATCGTGTCTCGTGTCGGTGTCGAGAGCCACGGAATCCTCTTCGGGAAGGGCCAAATCCTTCAGGTAGGGTATCACGCCGAGAAGCGGTATGCCGCCGCGTTCCTCCAGGATACGCCCGCCGTCGGCGAAAAGGCCGCGGTCGCCGCGGAACTTGTTGACGAGCATCCCTCGCACCAAGGCTCGTTCCTCGTCCGGCAAAAGCCACAAAGTCCCCAGCAATTGGGCGAAGATGCCGCCGCGATCGATGTCGCCCACCAACAGCACCGGACTGGCGGCGTATTGGGCCACGGCCATGTTTGCCATATCGAAGGCGCGCAGGTTCAGCTCGACCGGGCTGCCGGCCCCTTCGATAATCACTAGCTCATAGGCGGCGCGGAGACGGTCGAGCGCGGCGGTGACGATCGGCCACAGCTCCTCTTTGCGGCGATAGTAGCTGCCTGCCCGCAGGGTCCGCCAGGGCCGGCCCAGGACAATGACCTGGGAGCGCGAGTCGGCTTCCGGCTTGAGGAGGACGGGATTGAGGTCGGGCGTCGGCGCGATGCCGGCGGCGGCGGCCTGGACGGCCTGTGCGCGGCCGATCTCGCCGCCGTCGCCGCAGACCGCCGCGTTGTTCGACATGTTCTGCGCCTTGAACGGCGCCACGCGCAGGCCGCGCCGCGCGAAGAAGCGGCACAACGCCGCCGTCAGCACGCTTTTGCCCACCGACGAGCTGGTCCCTTGCAGCATCAGCGTTTTAGCCGGCATCCGCCGCCTCCCTCCAGGTGAGAAAGATCAGGGAGCCGAGTCAACACGGCGGCTTCGCCGTGCAGCTGCCGCAGAGCGGCGACGAGGCGGGCGTTCTCTTCCGGCCGGCGCGTGCAAATTCTTACGTACTGAGGTAGTCCAAAGGAAGCACAATCGCGGACGAGCACGCCCTTGCGAAGCAGAGCCAGACGAACGGCTGCGGCGTCGGCGACGCGAACGAGGAAGAACGGGGCGGCGGAGGGCAGCACCTGCATCCCAAGGGCCGCGATTGCCGCCGTCAGCTCGCTTTTCGCCGCCGCCAGGCGTTGGAGAGAATCGTTTAGGTGCTCTCGATCGCGCAAGGCGGCGATGCCCGCGGCTTGAGCCAGGGCATTGACGCTCCAGGGCGGACGCACGCGGGCCAGCGAAGCGATGGCCTCTTCCGCGCCCACGGCGTAGCCCAAACGCAAACCGGCGAGCGCGAACTCCTTGGTCATCGACTTCAGCACCAAGACGTTGCCGCCGGCGAAGCTCACCATTGACTCAAGGCCGGCGGCAAAAGCCAAATAAGACTCATCCACGATGAAAATAGTATTTTGATAGTCTTGTGTCCAACTGGCGACAATCCGCGCGTCGAGACCGGCGCCGGTCGGATTGTTCGGATTGCAGAGAAAGACGAGCTGCGGCTGCCAACGGTCGAGGTCGTCGTTTACCTCGTCCAGCGACGGCGCGAAAGCGTTCTCTTCCGAGGCGAGGTGAGTCCGCAAGTGGGCATCCATTAACGCCGCCATGCGCGCGTATTCGGCAAAGGTGGGACCGAGGATCAGTACCCGATCGCACGGATGAAGGAAGGCCAGAGCTGCCAGCCAAATCAATTCCGAGCAGCCGTTGGCCGCCAGGATGCGCGTGGGCGGAACACCCAGACGTTCCGCCAGGGCGGCGCGCAGAGCCAGCGCTTCGTCATCGGGATAGCGGTCCAGCGGCGTCCGCGCCACGGCCTCCCGCACCGAGGGGGAAGGACCATAGGCGTTGATCGGGGAGCTGAAATCGAGCACGTCCGCCGGGCGCAGCTCGAGACGTTGAAGCTCGGCATGGTCCGGCGCGCCGTGAACGGCACGCGGCACCGTCCGCACTTGCGAACGCGGCGGCATCGGCACGATTCACCCCCTCTCACCGGCAACGAAGGCGACAAGGACCAGCACTTCCAGCAGCTCGCACAGGGCGCCGTAGATGTCGCCCGTCCATCCCGGCAGCCGTGCCAGAACGAAGCGTGCCACAAGCCATGTAAGCGACCCACTTAGAAGCATAATGAGCAAGCCCAATCGCCCGCCGAGGAGCCAGGCGGCGAGAGCGGCTGTCGCGCTCGCCAGCAACGCCTGGAACCAACCGGCATGATCTTTCATGGCGCGTCCCAATCCTTCGGCGCGGCCGTAAGGGAAGGCAACCACGGCCCCGGCCATGCCCCAGCGGCCGACCACCGGAGCCAACCACAGGGCCGCGCTCCGGCTGGAAAGCGCGGCCAAGCTCTGAAACCGAAGCAGCAGAATCAGAAAGCCGCCGATCGCGGCGAACGCTCCGATACGTTCGTCGCGCAGAATGCGCAGCCGATCCTCCGGGGTGCGGCCGCCGAACAAGCCGTCGCAGCTATCGAGAAAGCCGTCCAGATGCAGCGCTCCGCTGCACAGAATCCATGCCGTCAGCACGAGGGCGGCCGTAACGCCCGGCGGCAGGAAAGACGTCAAGAATCGATCCAGCGCGGCCAGCAAGCCGCCGATCAGCAAGCCAACGAGAGGAAAATAGCCCACTGCGCGCCCCAATTCCGTCGCCGTGAAGGGACGGCGCACCAGGGGCGGGGCGATGGTCAAGAACTGCATGGCCGCCAGGCAACCCATCACGTTGCCAGTCACGCAGCCGCCCAAGGCCGACAGACATCGGCGCCGTCCCTGGCGATCATCGAGCAAGGGAGTCCCCATGATCGTCTTCACCCCCGACAGGCCGCTACGAAGCGCTCAGCCAGCTCCGGCTTTCCCCACATATTCAGGTGGACGTAAGAAGCCAACAAGCTGCCCAGGCAGGCGCCGTCGATCGAAATCTCGCCCCCACCGCTGCTCGGCAGCAGCGCGTAAGCCGGCGGGAGGTTGGCGGGCCGGCCCTGCCAGTGGGAATAGTGAAACTCGTGGCCGCGCACCGTCTCGCCGGCGGCGAACAGCCAGGACGCGCTGGCCGCTCGCGCCCGCCGGTAGCCGAGCGTGAGCTGCCGGCTCATCACCGAACAGCCCGGCAGCAGACCGACCATGTCGTGCTCGCGTCCCTGATGATCCACGATCTTTTCCGTTAGATACATAAGCCCTCCGCATTCGGCATAAATCGGCAAGCCGCGTTCGTGAGCGTCGCGGAGAGCTTGCTTCATCGTGACGTTGGCGGCGAGCTGGGCGGCGTGCATCTCCGGAAAGCCGCCGCTGAGGACCGCGCCCGCCGCGCCGTCCGGCAGTGCCGTGTCGCGCAACGGGCTAAAAAACGCCAATCGAGCGCCGGCGGCCTGGAGCAATTCCAGGTCCTCTTCATAGGTGAAATGGAACGCCTCATCCCGCGCCACCGCGATGATGGGTCTCGGATGATCGTGGGGGGTGGAGGGTAGAGGGTGGAGGGAAAAACGGTCTTCACCCTCCACCCTCCACTCTCCACCCTCCACCCGAACGGAGGCGAGGAGGCGATCGAGGTCGAGATGGCGCGTCACGACATCGCCCGCGGCTTCGACGAAAGCGCCGGCATCCGGCGTCTCCGCCGCGGGCATCAGGCCAAGATGCCGCTCCGGAAACCGCAAGCGCTCATCGCGCGGCAGCCAGCCGAACACCGGCAAGCCGGTGGCCTGCTCGACGGCACGAGTCACACCGGCGCCGTGATGGTCGCTGCCGGCGCGATTGATGATAAAGCCGATCAGGGGCAGAGCGGGATCGAAACGCTGATAACCCAAGGCCACGGCGGCGGCGCTGCGAGCCAGCTTGTTCGCATCGACAACCAGGATCACGGGGGCTTGCAGGAGCTTGGCGACTTCGGCCGTACTGCCGGTCTCCTCCTCGTAGCCGGCCCCGTCGTAAACCCCCATGACGCCTTCCATGACGGCAAGGTCCGCGTCGCGGCAGGCGTGAGCGAAGAGAGAACGGACGGATTGCGGGGGCATCATCCAGGTGTCGAGGTTGCGACAGGGCCGGCCGGCGGCGACACTATGATGGCCGCCGTCGATGTAGTCGGGACCAACCTTGAACGGCTGCACCGTCAAGCCGCGGCTCCGAAGAGCGACAATCAAGCCGGCCGCGATCGTCGTCTTGCCGACGCCGCTGTGCGTTCCGGCGATCACCAAACGCGCCGTCATGAATGTGCCCTCAGCCGTTGCCGTACTTTCAGAAGCAAGGTTTCCGCCGACAATTCCTCCAAGGGCAAATACTCCGCGCCGAGCGCCTCCGCCAGCTGCCGCGCTCGCCCCAGCCGGACATAGCCGGCGTCGCTGTCCAGGACCAGAGCGGCGATGCCCTCGCCGTTCAAATCGGCGGCGGCCTGGAGCGCTTGCTGCCACGGATCGCCGGGCAGCTCCGGCAAAGCGACGTTGGCCTTGCCGTCGCTGAGAAGCACAAGAAGAACCGGACGATCGGGAGCGGATCGCTGGCCTTGCTGAATCGCTTCGCGGGCCAACACCAGGGCATGAGCCAGAGGAGTTCGCCCTCCCGTCGGCAGGACGCGCAGCGTCTCCTCGGCGATGTCGATGCCGCGAGTGGACGGCAGCAGAACTTCGGCGCACGGCCCTCGGAAAGCGATGACGGCGACTTCGTCGCGCAGCTCATAGGCGCTTCGCAGCAGAGCAAGCACCGCCCCCTTCACGGACTCCATGCGCTGCCGGGCGGCCATCGAACCGGAGGCATCGACCACGAAGAGAATAAGCGTTCCGGCTCGACCGCCGCGTTCCTTGCGGTGCAGATCGGCAAGCTCGATTCTCACGCCGCCGCCGGCTTGCAGACCATGCAAAGCCGCGGCGCGAAGGGTAGCGTCCACGGCCAATTCCGCAGGCGCCTCATCCGGAACAGCCCGCACGTAGGGACCGTGTTTCTGACGGACGCTGCGATTGCGACGACCTGGCTCGCATTGCATCGTTGCTGCCGCCGTCACCTCGATGCGGCGAATGTTCGTTTCGGGTGCAGGGGCGAAGACCTGGGACGACGAGTCTGAGCCGCGACCGTCAGGGAGCGGGGCTCGGGGCGCTGACGCAGCCCCGCTCGCCGCTCCCGGATGGTCGCGGCTCGGTTCCGCTTTCATCTTCGAGAATAGATCATCCAGCTGCTCGCGGTCCCGTTCGGGACGCTCCAAAGGCCCGCGACGCTGGCGATGCGAGAGCACCAGCTCCGCCGCGGAACGAACGTCTTCCAAGCCGGCGCGCGTGCGGCCGTCGAGAGCGGCCAGGGCGCATGCGGTTTTGTGCAGCACGATGTCGGCCCGCAGGCCGTCCACGTCAAGCTCGCAGCACAGGCGGGTGATAAACGTCAACAAGCCATCTTCAAGCACCGCCTGGGGCAGCAACGTCCGCGCCGCGAGGATGCGCTGGCGAAGGGCATTCTGCTCTTCGAGCCAGCGCCCGGCGAACGCGACGGGGTCGGCCTCAAAGGCCAGACGGCGACGAACCACTTCGGCGCGTTGGTCGGGATCGCGCGAACCGGCCACGTTGACCGCGAGACCGAAGCGATCGAGCAATTGCGGCCGCAGGTTGCCTTCTTCGGGATTCATGGTGCCGATCAGGAGAAAGCGGGCCGGATGGCGAAGGGCCACGCCTTCGCGCTGCACCGTGTTGACGCCCATCGCCGCCGCATCGAGCAGAACATCGACGAGATGATCGGCCAGCAGATTGACCTCATCGACGTAGAGAATTCCGCGATGCGCGGCGGCGAGCAGTCCCGGCTGGAATGAACGGCGTCCTTCGCGCAGGGCGCGCTCGAAGTCGAGCGTACCCAGGACGCGGTCCTCGGTGGCTCCGAGGGGCAGATCGACGAAAGGCACAGGCATCTCAATCGGGGAGCGCTCGGCGAGGCAGCTGCAATGAGGGCATTCGGGCCAAGGCGCGTCGGGATCGCAATGGAACGGGCAGCCGGAGACGAAACGCTGAGACGGCAACAGTGCCGCCAGGGCACGCGCGGCCGTGCTTTTGGCCGTGCCCTTCTCTCCGCGGACCAGCACGCCGCCGATCCGCGGATGGACGGCAATTAAGAGCAAGGCCGTCTTCAATTGTTCCTGGCCAACCAGGGCCGCGAAGGGATAGTCCACGTAGGTTCCTCCGGCTCGTGGCTAAACGCTTGGCCCGGCTTCGCTCCGCGCCTCAAGCATTGCTTCACTATCGAGCAACGTCCCTCGCAGCGCTTCGAGGGTGTCTGCGTCCGGCGACGCCCACAGGCCGCGCTGGGCGGCTTCCAGCAAACGCTCGGCGATGGCGTGCAGCGCCCACGGATTGCTCCGGGCGAAGAAATCGCGTAGCCGTGCATCCAGGGCATAGCTCTGGGCGACTTGCTCGTACATCCAGCTCTCGACCACGTCGGCGGTGGCGTCGTAGCCGAACAGGTAATCGACCGTGGCGGCCAGCTCCAGCCCGCCCTTGTAGCCGTGGCGCGTAATGCTCTCCAGCCATTTCGGGTTCACCACGCGCGAGCGGAAGACGCGCAGCGCCTCTTCCTGAAGATCGCGCACGGCGGGGCGGGCCGGGTCGTGGCTGTCGCCGAAATACGGACGCGGCTGGCGGCCGCTCAGGGCGCGGATGGTGGCGATCATGCCGCCGTGGAACTGGAAATAATCGTCGCTGTCGAAGATGTCGTGTTCGCGGTTGTCCTGATTGTGCAGCGCCGCCTGTACGCCGGCGAGCCGTTGGCGGAACACCGCGCGCGCGTCCACGCCGGTCTCGTCGGCGGTGTAGGCGTAGCCGCCCCAGTTGACGTAGGTTTCGGCGAAATCGGCGTCGTCGCGCCAGTTGCGCTCGTCGATCAGCGGCAGAATGCCGGCGCCATAGCCGCCGGGCTTGGCGCCGAAGATCCGATAGCGCGCCCGCCGTTCGGCATCGGGCAGGCCGGCGGCGAGACCCGCCGCCAAGTCGGCGAGATAGTGCTTGCGGACGAAGTTTTGTTCGAGCGGCTCGTCGAGCGCGGCCACGATGCCGACGGCCTCGTCGAGCAGCTGGATCAGGTGCGGGAAAGCGTCACGGAAGAAACCACTAATCCGCATCGTCACGTCGATGCGCGGCCGGCCCAGCTCCGCCAGGGGAATCGGCTCGATGCCGGCCAGACGGTGGTTCTCCTTGTGCCAACGCGGACGCGCTCCCAACAGCGCCAGCACTTCGGCCACGTCGTCGCCGTGCGTCCGCATGGCGCTGGTGCCCCACATGCTGATGCCGACGCTCTCCGGATAAACGCCCATTTCCGAGCGGTATCGTTCGAGAACCTCGCGCGCCAGCTCCTGACCGACCTGCCAGGCGGCCGAGGACGGCAACGCGCGCGGATCGACAGCATAAAAGTTGCGTCCGGTTGGTAGAACGTGAGCCATACCGCGCGTCGGCGCGCCGCTCGGCCCCGCCGGCACGTAGCGACCGTCCAGCGCGGCGAGCAAATGGTCGATCTCGTCGCTCGTCCGATGCAGGGCGGGAACCAGGCGCTCACAGACAAAGGATAGGACGGTTCGCACATCCTTTTCGTTTAGGGCGCCTCCACGAATTCCTTCGGTTAGCCGCGACCCGAAGGGGAGCGCGGGACCGTCCGCGCTCCCCTTCGGGTCGCGGCTAACCGAAAACGTCTCCGCCAGAACCACGTCGATGGCATCGGCGTTGAAGCCGTGTTGCTGAAGCAGCGCCAACAGGTGATAGCCAAGCTCGTCGAGGGTTTCCAGAGCGTCCGCATGCGTGACGAGAGGGCGATCGGCCAATCGCTCCAGGATCGGGTGCGTCGGGTCGAGCCGGGCGCCTCGGCTCTCAAGCAGTGCATCCAACGAGAGGCCGAAGCAAGCGGCCAGGGCCGCGCGTAAGCTCGGCACTTCCAGGTTGGGCAGGCGCGTCAACGCCTGCAACAGACCGATCAATTGTTCGCCGTCCGGCGTCTGGCCCAGGATGTGCAAACCATCGCGGATTTGCGCTCCGGCCAGCTCGCACAGATAACCATCCAGCTCCTGAACCAGATGAGCGACTTCGCGGCCGGCCATCTGCGAGAGGGTCCACGGCGTACCGTCCGCCGTCAGCGCCTCGTCCCACTCGTGGACGTGATCGCCGTGGTTCTGCCGCAGCAGGTGGCGCAAGTCGTCTTGCAGATTCGCTCGTTTGATGAGATCCCAAATCTGTTGCTGCAAAAGAGGCATCTTGGATGGATCGAGCATTTCCACCTGATAATACTCGTCCACCAGCTGCATCAGCTCGGCGAGCTCGCCGTAGGCATCGGCTGTCGTTAGCGGCGGCGTCAGGTGATCGACGAGGACAGCATGGCTGCGGCGCTTGGCCTGTGCGCCCTCGCCGGGATCGTTAAGAATAAATGGATAAAAAAGAGGCATATCGGCGAGAAGAGAGTCCGGGAAGCACTCGGCGGACAGACCGACGCTCTTGCCGGGCAGCCATTCCAGGGTGCCGTGTTTGCCGAGGTGGACGACGGCATCGGCCCGCCACTCGTCTCGCAGCCAGCGATACAGGGCGTAGTAATTGTGCGGCGGCGGCAGATCGGGACGGTGATAGATGGCGTTGGGGTCCATGCCGTAGCCGCGCGGCGGCTGCAAGGCGACGAAGATATTACCCAGCTCCAGCCCCGCCAAAGCGATGTGACCGTCGTGGACGTAGGCTCCGCCCGGCGGCGGGCCCCATTGTTCCGTCATCTTCCGCCGCTGTAGTTCCGGTAATTCGTCGAACCAGGCTTGATAGCGCGTGGTCGAGACGCGGCCGGCCGCCCGATCGAGCTGCTGGCTGGTCAAAAACGTTTCATCGTAGCAACAGCGGTCGATGAGCGCGTGAAGGAGCGCATCGCCGTCCGGCGGCAGATCGACCACTTGGTAGCCGGTCGCACGCAGGGAGGCGAGGATGCGCACCAGGGAGGCCGGCGCATCGAGACCGACGGCGTTGCCGATGCGCGACGCCTTGCCGGGCGAATTGGTGAGGATGAAGGCGACGCGCTTGTCGGCGTTCGGCTTGCGCCGCAGCTGGGCGAAGCGCAGCGCCAGGTCCGTGAGGCGAGCGATGCGATCGCCGGCCGGGACGTAGTGAATCCGATCGATCGCCGCGCTGGTTCGAGCATGTCCGCCCACGGGTTCCTTGAAGGAAATCGGCACGGTGAGGATACGGCCGTCGAACTCCGGCAGGGCGACGTTCATGGCCGTGTCGAGCGGATTGAGTCCGCGCGGCGACACCTCCCACTGCCAGCGCGTCGTGGCGGCGCAGACGGCTTGCAGCACCGGCACGTCAAGAGCGGCCAGGGCATCGACCGACCAACCGCTCGGTGTCGGGCCGTCCGGGTTGACCTCGCCCATGGCGAAGCAAAGGGTGGTAATGAGGACGTCAATCACCGTGCGGCCATCGCGGCGGAAGAACGCGAAAGCCGCGGGCGTCGCGGACCCATCCTCCGCCGCCACGGTTTCCTTCAGCGAGGACGTGAAGATCGGCAAGGCGTCGCCGCCGCTCTGTTCGATGTCGCGCACCAGGGCGTCGAGGAAGGCGAGGTTGCCGCTCATCCAATGCGAACGATAGAAGAGCAGGCCAATCGCCGGACGGCATGGATCGTGTCGGGCGAGCCAGTCGGCGAGGCTCGCTCCGGGCGGTAAATCGGGATGATAGAGTCCGTGGCGCGGCTGCTCGCACGGCGGCTCGTAGCCGAAGCCGCTTCGCAGCAGGTGATCGGACAGAAAGCGGAGCAGGTGCGTGAGGTTGGCGATGCCGCCGGCTTGAAGGTAGGCGGTGGCTTCGTGGAGGACGGCGGGAGCTGTCGTGGAAATGGCCGTCAGCTCCGGATCGGGATTGCCGGCGCCGCTGACGGCCAGGAAGGAGCCGCCGCGGCGGCGGACCGTCTCGGCCAGCAGACGGATCCCCGGCACGCTGCCCGCTCCGCCCAACAGCCGCGCCACGACGATGCGCGCCGTCCGTCCGTGTTCGGCCAAGGCGGCGGCCATGTGCTCCGAGCTGGTCAGCTTGCTCAGGCTCAGAGCGGCAACGGAAGGAAAGCCCCTCGGTAAAGCGGCGACGGCGTGGTGCAACGTCAGAAGGTCGGTGTCGGCGTGCGTGAGCAAGAGAATGCCGTCCGCCGTCCCGTGGCCGTTCTCGACGAGCGGCAAACCGGAGGCGGAGATCGGCGGCGCCGACCACGCGTAAAAGTTGAAGACGTATTCCGCCAGCTCGGCGGGAGGAGGGACATAGCCGTCCGCCGCGATCATCCGCTCGATGTAATCGTAGAGGGCGATGATTTGCGCTTCGGCGGCGATCGACTGGAACCAGATGGGCCGGCCGTCGAAGAACAGCAGGACGACGTTGGCCAGCGGGCACGGCCCCAGGCAGCCGTTCATCGACAGGTGGACGGTATTGCGGATTTTACGACGTTTGTATTCCTGTTTGTAGAAATCGATGGGGACCGCCGCGTAGCCGCGCTCGGTACGGCCGCAGCAGCAACCCTTGGCGCAGACCATCAGATGCCCGCGGCGGCGGACGACGTTGATCGTCCGGCCGTCCGTGCGCAATACGCGCGACCTTTCCCGTTTCCTGGTCATGGATCAACCTCGGAGCGCGGACGCGACGACAGCCGCCGCGCCAGCAGTTTCGACAGCAAGTGCCAGCCGAGCCAGAAGCCGACCGCCAGAAAGGTTGCCAGAACCGGGACGTGTTGAGGTTCCAGGTGATGTGCGAGCAAGGGGTTCATGCCGCCCTCCTTCCGCGCCAGGCAACCGCCAAGCGCGCCAGGGCGCCGGCCAATACTCCGCACAACAAGACCACCCCACACAGAAAGATCTCATCCTCCGGCAACATCTGATGGAGCGTTCCCATGAAACTTCCTCCTTCGCCGCTTCGCTCGGCGGCGACGCTAAGGCACACCAAGACGACAACACCACAACGCCAGCACGGCGACACAAGAGTACGGGAGTTTGACACGATAGGGACTTGGCAGCTCGATGAGGCCAAGAGTGGGCATGCGGATAGGCGTCATGCTCCGGTCCCCTTCCACGAGGCGGTTAAGAGCGCGGCAGAGGAGATCGACCTGGCTTCCCGCTTCGGGTGGACCGACGCGGGTTACAGTTGCGGGACAGCGCCGGACTCGCACCGGCTTCGTCTGTGGCCTCTGCCGTGAATTCGGTTTCTCGGACGTAATTAGGTGTAGCGAAAGCGACGGCGGAAACCAGGCATTGTTCCTTTTTCTCGGACTACCACCCCGAACGGCCCGTGAGGATCACGAAACCAGCCAGGAGCAATCCGCAGAGGGCCGCCATGATCGTGCCCGCGATACTGACGAGCAGCCAGGCTTCCCGCACTTTCTGGGGCGTCAGAAGCTCTCGGCGATCGCCGAGGAGGTAGACATTCTTTTTCTCCAGCTCGACGCCGAGCAGACCGGCCAGGGCGGCCATGGGACGTCCGCCATTGGGACTGGGCGTCTTGGCGCCATCGCGGCGAAGGACGCGGCAGCCCGCGGCGACATTTTTTCTCGTCAAGCAGCCCGCCAACAACAGAAGGCCAGCTGTCAGACGAGCCGGTATCCAATTGGCCAGATCGTCCAGCCGAGCCGACGCCTTGCCCACGAACTCGAAATGGCCCCGATAGCCGATCATGGCGTCCAGCGTGTTGAGGGACCGATAGCCCATCGCGCCGGGAACGCCGAACAGAGTCCCATAACACAACGGCGCGATGAAACTATCGGATAAATTCTCCGCCAGCGATTCGAGGACGGCCGCGAGCAGCGCGGTTTCGTCGAGACTGCTCGGGTCGCGGCTGCACAGGGAACGGAGTGCTTCGCGCGCTTGACAAAGATCGCCGCGTTGCAGAGGGTGGACGACGCGGTCGGCGGCTCGCTTCAGCTCCCAAAGGGCGAAGGAAGCCTTGAAGAAAAAGGCGCCAACCACGATCTCCAGGATCGGGAAACCGGCGAGCCAGTACAGAGCGAGGTACGTTCCAGCCGCGCTCAGACCGCAAATGCCCAGCGCCAGAATGCTGCCAAAAACGAATTGTCGCCGTCGTCCCTGCCGCGGCGCGAGCCGCATTGCCGCCGCGATCGCTGTGCCGAGCCAAACGACCGGATGCAACGCGGAGGGATATTCGCCGTAGAGACAATCGACCAGCAGCGCGATACCCAGGACGATCGGGGCCGACGCCGTTGCCGCAAGCATTCATGCCCCCGTGTCAGCTTCGTAGTTGTTCAGGTTCACGTTGCACGTTCCCACACAGTAGTAACTGGCAGCATGCGCCAGCGGATTGACCAGGGGAAAGTGCCGGCGGTTCGCCTGGCTGACGAAGAGGCGCTGTCCGCGGCCAGCCGCGTCAGTCCCGGCGGTGTACTCGGCGAGAAGCTCATTGCCCTGCCCGATCACGTCCAGCACCAGCATGAGGTTCACGCCCAGCAGAAGGACCGTCAGGCCACGCTTACCTGATTGCGATAGCTCACCAACCGTTCGAACAGCTCGGCCAGCCGCATGGTGGCCCTCGGCGACGTTTGCTTCCCCAACGCCTTGAGCAAGGCGACATCGAGGCCGGCGACGAGGAGCAGGTCATGGCGGGTGCCGCCCAGGAGCAGCTTCTTCACTTCGGCAAAACCCGGATCGCCGTCGGCGGCGAGGGCCGGGACGAGCAACTGAACGAATTCCCACCAATGGCCCAGGGAAGGCCGTGCCAGGTTTTTCAGCCGTTCGACCAGTATCGGAACCTGCCGCGGCCGCACAGCATAGACGGCGAGGGCCGCCGAGGCGAGCAATTTGAGGGCCGCCTCCCACAGATAAAAAGCTGTAAGATGGCGCTCCAGCGGACCCTTGGCATTGGCGGCGCGGCGATAGAGTTGGGCCAGCGGCAAGGACAATCGCGCGACCAGGTTGGCATCAACGATAGAACGCCGGACCATAGGCGATCCTCTGGACGATAGGTCGAGGGCCGAACAATTCATTCTCGTCTTCCCGCCGTATAGACTGCCCGTGATGGATACGGCTGTCAAGAAAAAGTATCTCAAAGCAGAGGTGCCGAGGTGCTTATTACGCCATCAACTGAGGAGAGCGGACAAGGCTTTACGGCGTCTCATGCGGGTTCAGTTGCCCGGGCAGGCATTATCGCCGAGGTTCCGATTGAACCAATGGTTAACTGTGGCGCGCACGGTGGTGAGCCGCTCCGTCGCGCCGTCGACGGTTTCGAGAGAACGACCGCAAGCGCTATGCGCGGCAGGCGCACGGGTGAGATCCAACTATCCGCTTGCGGAAGAAAGAAGATCCTAGCGAGGCTTCGCCTCAAACCAACTGCCGCCTGTTCGGTGGCGACACGGTAGACAAAGGCTCCGGCCGTCTGGAAAAGCGGGTATGCTTGCATACCTGCGCATGAAACCGCTCAGCGGTTGCTGGCCCCGAAGGGCCGTGGACGACCGGAGCCTGTCATGAGTCTACCGCGTACCGTCGCCGACGTCATCCGCCAACAGGTGACCCTGGAAGTCGAGTGCATCGACCGCATGTATCTCAACGTCTACCAGCCCAACTTGCAACGCGAACGCGATGTCTTTCGCTTCCTACGCGAGCAACGTGGCTGAGAGCGTTCGGAGACTGATCATCCGGGCTCCCCTTTCGGCAAGTACAAATTCCGCATAGCAAGTGAGTCAGCCAGCATAGAATAATGCATTGGGGGCATCGGACTGCGAGAGACGTGTTAATCCCATTTTCCGCACCCTGGCTCGCGATGGTCGCCGGCAGCGGGGTGAAGTCAACCGGTTGGTACCGGCGCGAGTCGTTGTGCAATATAAGCCGCGGGGGTAGCGAGTCCCAGTCGGTCCAGGATCTGGGCCACCACCAAAGGGGACGACTCAAGTAGGACAAGCGCGGTGCCTCTCGATTGTAAGGGCGCGGTCAAGGCCGCGAAAAACTGGCGGGTTTCGGCTCGTGCCGAGGTCGCTTGCGTATAATCACGCCGACGAGGAGTACCCCTCTCAACTCGGCCGACCATCGCGAGCAGGGGTGCGGGAAATGGGGTTAATCGTCACCGAAAGCATGACGTGGTGAGGGGCCGCGGATATGAGTAGCGGCGTTGATCGGGAAGTATTGGGGGACTGGAACAATTTCAAGGGAACCAGGTATCACCTTGTCTTCGTCATCTGGCTACTTCTGAAAGGACGAGTGAAAGAGGTCCGTTTCTTCGAAGGGAATGACCTCTTGGCGACCCAGACCATCGTCCCGCCAACGGTGACCGCTGCGGCGTCCATGCCTGTGATTTCGATCGAAGCGCCAGGCGCCACCGAAGACGTATGGATGCAGTTGAAATGTACTTGTGCTCCCTGGACGCGCTCGAATCTGCTGGACGAAAATCTGCTGTTCAACTTCATCTGCAACAGTTACGCCTCCCAGCGGCGCGGCCGGACCTGGAAGGTTCAGCTGGTCACCGAAGGCGAGGTCCGGAAAAACGAGATCTTCGAGTTCGTAAACAACCCGGCGGCGTTTTCGAGCCTTCAGACCAAGCTCGACGCGATTATCGCGGTTGTGGCTGCGAGGTCACGGACTGGCAGGGGCCGGCGTTTCTGGCCGACAACACGCGCTTTCGACGCGGTTGCAGCCCGGCCCCATGAGCTGCGCCGGCGTTGTGATGGTGCCCGTGCGCCGCGGCGGCAGGAAGGGGTCGGAAGTGATATGCATGCAGCTTCCGCCATCAAGGTCGCCTGTTTCCCAGAGCAGCTTCCGGCTCCGCCGATCGAAGGCAAATAGAGCGACGCGCGCCGCGCCGTAATGGTCAATGCACTCGGCCAAAGGAGCGCTGGAGATGTAACGATGGATGTCAAGTCCGTCCCTCGTGATGACGGCCGGTAAGAACGGTTCCGCACTTCTTCCCGGCGCGCACCCCGGACGGCTCCGACAACGAAACGGATGTTAGTATTCCGATGTGTG